>Ga0209396_1000103_pt1 | contig 116080 bp, 97 predicted proteins | sample GOMGulsemesocosm_6_FD_184638 | JGI IMG/M metagenome (GOLD analysis project Ga0209396, IMG submission 184638) | Methane-oxidizing microbial communities from mesocosms in the Gulf of Mexico - GOM8C Gulf of Mexico (SPAdes) (version 2) | ecosystem: Environmental > Aquatic > Marine > Cold seeps...
ACTCAGAAGTGAAACGCAGTAGCGCCGATGGTAGTGTGGGAGTTCCCATGTGAGAGTAGGACATTGCTAGGCGCCTATTAGAGAAGCCCGTTACGAAAGTGACGGGCTTTTTGCTGTCTGGTAATTAATAAACTTTCAACAGAAATAGATAAACAGGGATACCATGATTTATTCCTTATTAATCTACTAGCACACTTAAGAGGTTGCTTATATAGCCGATTGTTTAGGCCTGAGAGTTTCGATAAACTGCGCATCCACCCACATTATTTCAAAATCTGGCGGGCTACAACGCCTACAAAAGAAAAAATATTTTCCGTCTGGCGTTACAGTTCCTCCACCATCATCGGCATTTGTATTTATCTTATCCCCAAAGTTAATAGCGCTACCCCAAGATCCATCTAGTTGTCTGAAACTTATGTAGATATCACTACCACCATATCCACCGTCATTTTCACTATCCCAAATTATGTAAGATTCGTCTGGAGCAATAAAGGGGTGAGCAGTCCATTTACCTGTGTTTATCTCTTTACTAAAGGCGGTTGGTGCTTCACGTTTTCCGTTTATCAATCGTGAATATCGAAGAATTCCATTTCCATCTCTTGTTGCCTCGTCAAAAACATAGGTTCCTTTTAACGAAGTTGTAAGGCGCATAATATGGAAATCATCAAATGCAGAGTCAATACTTTTTAACTCTGACCAACCGTCATTGGTGCGTTCCCGATATTGTTTACCCGCATGCCTAGTCTTACCATCAGGGGAAACAAAAATTCCGGAGTCCACTGCTGACTCGTACCATCGATCATTCTCAGATTTAAAAACAAACGTCTTATTTTTTCCACTTTTGTTGTTTCTTCGAGAGAAGTAGTATTCTTTCATATCTGGTGAGAAGCTACCGCCCCAGTCACGATGCTCTGTTGATACTGTAGCAGGAGCGAAAACTTCAGGAGTTAAGCCTGGTACTTTTTGTCCAATATAAGGACCTTTTAGGATAGGGGATTTATTCTGGTTTTTATTTTTTCCTATCAAAGGAGGAATAGAGTTTTGAAAAAAGGCGGGTAATATTCTTTCTGCTGTTAATTGTAGGGTATTGTCATTACGATCATAAGCGGTAACTACAACCATTAGATCAAGCTCTTCAATCAAAATGATATATTGGCCACCACCGCCTCGTGCAGATGTGCTGAAATAGCGTTTATTGCTTGTAGATAAATCAGACTGCCACCAAAAATAGCCGTAACCGGTATTAGATATATTGCCATGGTCAGAAAAATTTTCATCGTCACTGTTGTGAACAATCCTATTGATTGCATTGGTGATAAAAACTTCTGGAACTAGTTGTTCTTCATTCCATTTTCCTTTATTGGCGACCAATGTTCCCCATTTGACCATATCTCGCGATGTCATGTTAGCGCTACTTCCTGAACTTGGTAGGCCGCTAATGCTCGTTGCCCAGCTATAATTCGTTATGTTCATTTTATCGAGTAGTTCACTTTTGATAAAATCTTTGGCGGTGCCGGGTACAACCGCTTCAATAACTTGCATCACTAAGTTTGGATCGAATTGATATTTAAAACTTTGAGATTTTAAAGTAATAGGCGCACTTTGCTCGAAGTATGCTTGAACTTGTCCTTGGCCTTTTAACTTGCTTGGATTTTTCTCTAATGCATTTTTCTGTTCTTTACTGATGCGAATACCTGAACGCATAGTCATCGCTTTGTGCAGTGTGATATTTTCGATACCCTCAACAAATTTTGTTGGATTGAGGTCTTTTAGAAAAGTGACTAATGGCTTGTCTAAATCGGCCATGGTCAAATACCCTAACTGGATAGCACGGCCCAGCGCTAAACTGGTGTATACTTTAGTCGCAGACGCTTGGAAATGAGGCAAATTGATACGACCACGCGAATAATAGGATTCAAAAATGAGTTTGCCTTTGTGGACAATAAGCAAGCTGTCGAAAGCCCCATGTTTATTGTCAGCTATCTCCTGCGCCAAGTTGACAATCATATCTTTATTGCCGCTATCAACGCCTAATTCCCCCCTGAGGATACCGTCTTTTCTATCAGCTGGGGCTGTATCGATAAAGGCCTCTTCTAGAACTGGAATATCCCTGAATGAGAGTTTGGCTTCACTGGTTGTAGCCTCCGGTGCGAGGCTCTTATCATTTTCGGCACTTTGGGCAGCCATGCTACTTATACCGGCCAAGAAAACTGCGGCGATCAAGCTTTTGAATTTCAAGTTAATGGTCATATTATTATTCCAGATTGTCTATGCCTTTACTCAAGGCAAAATTATTATTTAAGGATTGGTCCTTAGCGTTGATTTATTTTTCATCCCTTGTTAAGTTCGCTAGCCAAGTCATACTGCGTATTCCTGTCATAGGAAACGCTGTTTGATGGCTTCCTTCAATCACGACATTATTTAGTGATAAACTCTTATCGTTTCTAGCTTTTAGCAGGTCAGTAAATTCTTTGATGTGCTTGCCTAACTTATCTTCCAATGTGCCATATGAAATGAAAACATTGGCATTTAGACCTTTATGCTTTAACGCTGCAGCTGATCCAAGTTTTGATAGATAGGAATTATCTCTCCAAAGCGATGGGCTACCGAGAATGTAGTTTTTAAAGGTGTCGGGTTGTGCCATTAAAACGTAAGTACCAAATTTTCCACCTGCGGAATAACCAAAATAAGTGCGATTTTCAACATCGGTTCGGTAATTTCTTTCAATTGTCTTAATCACATCATTACGAATAAAAGCTAGGTGATTATTTGCTTGTCCAAGTTTATATTTAGCCTGGGTTTCTTGGTTGCTTGATTTACTGACTGAATAATCCCTATATCGACTTACGTGTTCTCCCTCTTCTTTTATTAGATCTTCGTTAATATCTTTTTGCCAGGATACCCCAACTAAAATTACATCTTCCATTAGGAATGCAGTGGCACTAGATAATAGTTCTATATGCCAGACAGCGTCAGTAAAGTAGATAACAGGATAGGTCTTATCTTTATTTTTTGAGTATCCTTCTGGCAGTTTTATATAAAGCTCGTATTGTCTGTCAGCGTTAGTATCTTGGATGGGCAATACCTGAACTCCAGGCATTTGGTAAGTTTTTTTCTCGTTAGCCTCAACGCTTATTAATGGCAATAAAAACATAAAAACTAAAATCAAATTTTTCATCATATTCATCATTTTATCCATTTAGGTTTATTCAATTGTAAAAAACTTGGCTGTAATTTTAAGTTCGTTGATTAATAACGTTTCTAAAAAATTGCTATTTGATGCCAAGAGTTGAGTTGAATTTATATCAATATCAATTAAAAGACCTGACGTGCTGCTGATTTTTAGCTTACTTTAAACTGCTGTTCAAATACCTTTTAATTATCATGTTGTTACAAAGTTATCTTTAGTAAAAGTTAGAGTTTATGTTAAAGTGTTTGTCTTTGTTTCGACTCAATTTTGAGTAATGACTTCATTCTGGTAAGAGATTTTATGGCAGTACAATATTGGGTAGGTGAATTTTTTGTCGATTTGTCCAGGAATCAAATTACTAAAAAAGAGCACTCGCAAACTATAGCTCCGAAAGCTTTGGCCGTTTTAACCTACCTTGCTGAAAACCAGGGAAAAGTGGTGAGTTATGATGAGTTATTTTCTCAAGTGTGGCCTGATACTGTTGTATCGCCTAATACATTACAAAGAAGTATTGCTCAATTAAGAAAACTACTGGATGAAGACAATCAACTCGAGTCCTTTATCAAAACGCATACTAAACAAGGTTATAGTTTGGAATGTAAGATTCAATGGCATGATGAAATTGAAGAACAATCTGCCCCTGATTCAATAGTAGCGAGGGTAATAGACTCAAACGTCACTCACGATTTACAAGAAAGTGAAGCCATTAAAAATAATGCTATACCTGAAACTAATACCGCCGTTAAACCACAATTTTCAAGGCTATTTTTAAAACTGTTTTCTCTTGTCGTTGGGATCATTATTGTTGGTGTCATTAGCATAATAACCCTAACACCTAAGCACACTTCGACATTAACCTTCGATAAATTACGTTCAGTTACTGCTACTGATGATAAAGAATATGCTGCGGTTTATTCTCCTGATGGCCAATACATCGTTTTCCATCGTTATTTGGATAAACTGTGTATGAATAATCTGTGGGCAAAGAATATTACCACCCAACAAGAAATTCTGCTGACCAAAAAATTAGGAACTTATGGTGGTCATAGCTTCTCTCAAGATGGTAAAAAGTTGGCATTTGTTTCAACCCAAGATTGCGATAAACCTATTTCCCCAAACCCTTGTTATAATTTGGTAACTTTAGATTTTCAGAAGGCTCTTAAGAGTCCACAACTTTCGAGCTTGATGGTAGAATGCAAAAGTTCACAGTTGAGAGATCCGATATGGATGGATAATGAAAATATTGCAGTATTGCAAAAGTTATCAAACAGTTGGAAGTTAATCAGTTATTCGATAACGGAGAACAAGAGCACCGTTTTATTCGAGGTTAAAGATGGGAGCTTAATCGCTTTCGATTATTCTGACAATAAAGCGCTTATCGCAGTAACGAGTGTTCGCGATAATGGCCAACATTATATTGAAATGCTTAAACCAGATGGAGAAATTTTATCCAGTCATCCAATAGACTATCCTCCAGGGTTTTCAAAATTTAGATCCGTTCGTCCAAGTTTTGATCCCTTAAACAAACAACTCGTCTTTAGCTCTGGCAGACAACTCTTTACCTTATCTTACGACGGTAAAATCAATAGAATATTATTACCCCTTGATTATAAAATTGAGGATCCTAACTTTCATCCTGAAGGTAGGCGTTTGCTCTTGATTAAGAAACGGTATGACAGTGATATAGGGCTGTTCCCCTTGAATCAAATAGCACACAATCAACCCCTTCAGAATGAATCACTGTTAACTCAGTTGGATGGAAATAAAAGCTATGCCATTATTGAACGGTCGACCCTTGGGGAAGAAAATGCCATTTTTCAACCTAATGGAGAGTCAATTGCCTTCATATCAGAACGTTCAGGTGAAGACCAAATATGGGTAACCAAAGACAGTCATTCACAACAAATTAGCTCATTCCCCAGCAATACACTTATTCGTGGTATTGATTGGGCGACTGACGGTAAAAGTGTTTTGGTCAATGCCAATGGAATGCTTACTCAGGTGTTTCTCGACGGACAACAAACAAACATTTCATTTAAGCCCCTTATTTATCGACTTTTTCAGTGGGATAGCCAGAACAATACAGCTCTATTGGTTGCAAGAACTAAAGGTGTCTCAAATTTAATAGAGTTAAATCTAGATAACTTAGATTACAAAATAGTAACTAACAAGAAAGTCATTTGGGCTCAAAAGACTGAAGAGGGTCGATTGATTTATACCGATTTTATAAATCGCTTTTGGCAACCTGGTCCAGTGGAAGATCAATTGATTGAAAAGTTAGTCGGTCAAGGGTCTTCAAAGCGTTTCTCTATTAAAGATAATGTAATTTATGGTATTAATCAAAACAACCGTTTGTGGTCGTATGATCTTGACAAAGAGGGATTTGAAACGATCAGAGAGCTTGATGAGAACGTCGATTATCTAACTGATATTAATCAGACTCATTCTTTGGTTGAACTGCGTATTTCAGCAAAGAAAGAAGTGGTTGAACTTTCTTTAAGCGATTAAACATCATTCGAAGAAATTTAGTTGTGGTGACACCTTTCGTTAAGCTCCAGCTATAAGTCAGATAATGAGCTGTTTGGTGGTAAATTGAAAATTTTTACGGGCAATAACAACTAAGCCCTCATTTCTACCTATACTTGTTTTTCTTATTTTAAAATAAGTAATTTTTCATCATATCAATAATCTTAATTTTAGCTACATACCTGTATTTCGAAGTAACATGGGTATGTAATAGTTTATTTCCCTAATAGTAAAGGAGCTTCTAGATGAGTAAAAATATTGTGATCACTGGTGCAAATCGAGGCATTGGTTTGGCGATGACTAAAATTTTCCAAGAACAAGGTGATAATGTTTATGCATTATGTCGATGCAGTTCCAAAGCACTGAGTGAACTTTCCGTACACGTGATCACGGACATTGATGTCTCAAGTGATCAAGGCATTAAAAATATGAATAGGGCGCTTAGTGGTATTGGTATTGACGTTTTAGTTTGCAACGCAGGGATCTTACGTGATGAAAATTTAACGGATATGAATATTGACACGATACGAGAACAATTTGAAGTGAATGCCGTCGCTCCTTTGCGTATTGTCGATACCTTACAGAGTAATCTGAATCCTGACAGTAAAGTTGCCATGATCACTTCAAGAATGGGGTCTATTAGCGATAATGGCTCTGGCGGTCGTTATGGTTATCGTATGTCTAAAGCCGCACTTAACGCAGCATCAATGTCTTTAAGTAAAGATTTAGCAGCCCAAGATGTTGCGGTAGGTATTTATCATCCTGGTTATGTACAAACAGATATGGTAAATCATGGTGGTGATATCAGTGCATCTGAGTCCGCAGGGAGAATAGTGGGACTAATTAATGATTTAACGATGAAAAATACGGGTGTATTTAGGCATTCAAATGGCGAAGTTCTCCCTTGGTAAATCAGACAAAACTGATGTTATATCTATTTTGACTACATAGACTTTAAAAACGGATATAAGTGCTATATCCGTTTAAGAAGGGAAATAAACCATATTACTTTTTCTTTTTACCAAAAGGTTTCTTTGATTTTCTATCATCAAATTGATTTTCAGTAAATCGAGTTAAGCCTTTTTTACTTTTATCGTTAGTGGAATTACTGTTTGGCTTTTTACCGTAACCTGATTTGCCACTGACCGGTTTTTTACCAAAGGTCGTTTTATTACCTTTAGCGTTATTTTTACCTTTGCCATTGTTTTTATGATGTTGTTGTTCTTTTTCACCGCGAGTTTCGTATGGTACAAGACAACCTGGTTTTGAACCTATAAGTTTACGCGCTAAGCCCATTTTTGTTAAAGCTTCACGAATAATTCCCCAGTTTGCAGGATCATGATAACGTAATATCGCTTTGTGTAAACGACGCTGTATAGTACCTTTTGGAACAGGGACACTAATGTTTTCTTTTTTGATGTTTTTCAGTGAATCTATTTCTGTATGATAAAGCGTTGTAGCATTAGCTAAAGGTGATGGATAAAAATTTTGTACTTGATCAAGTTTAAAATCATTTTCTTTTAACCATAAAGCTAAATTTACCATGTCACGATCTGTTGTGCCCGGATGTGCAGAAATGAAGTACGGGATCAAATATTGCTTTTTCCCTGCAAGTTTAGAGTAATGGTTGAACATTTCTTTAAACTTATTATAACTTCCCATGCCAGGCTTCATCATTTTATTGAGCGGTCCTTCTTCGGTATGCTCAGGTGCTATTTTTAAATAGCCGCCGACATGATGAGTCGCTAATTCTTTCACATATTCAGGATCTTCAATGGCTAAATCGTAACGAACACCTGATGCGATGAGTACTTTTTTAATGCCGGGGATCTTTCTTGCCGCGCGGTAAAGTTCAATAGTCGGTGTGTGATCTGTGTCTAAATGACCACAAATAGTTGGCCATACACACGACGGTTTTCGGCAAGTTGCTTCAGCTTTTTCGCTTTTACAATTTAGTTGATACATATTAGCGGTTGGACCGCCAAGGTCTGAGATAACCCCCGTAAAGCCAGGAACTTTTTGTTGAATATCTTTAATTTCGTTAATAATTGAATCTTGAGAACGACTTTGAATGATACGTCCTTCATGCTCTGTTATAGAACAAAAAGTACAACCGCCAAAACAACCACGCATGATATTAATGGATGTCTTTATCATGTCATATGCTGGAATTTTTGCATTACCATAACTTGGGTGTGGCACCCTCGCATAAGGTAAACCGAAAACACCATCCATTTCACTTTCTGTTAATGGCGTTGCTGGTGGATTTAACCAAATAAGACGGCTGCCGTGGCGCTGAACTAAAGGTTTGGCAGATGTTGGGTTAACTTCCTGATGAAAAATACGTGAAGCATGTGCATATAATACTTTGTTGTCTCGAACTTGTTCAAAAGTTGGCAAGTTTATATAGGTTGTTTCCCAGGGTTTCTTTTTATCGGCCCAAGATTTATTTTTATGTTGCTGTGCTATATGTGGTGTTAGCTCAATAACTTGTGCTGTTTTGGTAATGTCACTATCCGTATTTTTTTTGGCTTCTTCAGTGCTATTTTCAGAACAATCACTTGATGATATTTCTTGATAAGGGCTGATAATAGGGTCAATTTTTCCCGGTTTATCAATGGTTCGAGAATCAATGCCTTTCCAGTTTGGCAGCACTTGGTTTGCGAGAAATGCACTACCGCGTACATCGGTAATATTTTTAACTTCTTCGCCATTTGCTATACGATGCGCTATTTCAATTAATGGTCTCTCAGCATTGCCATAGACAAGAATATCGGCTTTTGAATCAAATAATACTGATTGACGAACTTTGTCAGACCAGTAGTCATAATGGGCAATACGACGTAAACTTGCTTCTATACCCCCGATGATAACCGGCACGCCTTTATAAGCTTGTTTACAGCGTTGAGTATAAGCAGCAACGGCTCTATCAGGACGTTTTCCACCTTCATCATTGGGTGTGTAAGCGTCGTCATGACGCATTCTACGCTCAGCAGTATAACGGTTGATCATTGAATCCATATTTCCGGCGGTAACACCAAAAAATAAATTAGGCTGACCTAGTTCCATAAATGCATCTTTTGATTGCCAGTCAGGCTGAGCAATAATACCAACGCGAAAGCCCTGAGACTCTAACATTCTACCTATTATTGCCATACCAAAGCTTGGGTGGTCAACATAGGCATCGCCAGTAACTAAAATAATATCGCAAGAATCCCACCCAAGTACATCCATTTCCTTGCGTGACATAGGTAAAAACGGCGCTGTTCCATAGCATTCAGCCCAATATTTAGGGTATTCGAACAATGAGGTTTTTACCGATGAGATCATAATTAGCCTAAGATTTTGTTAATAAAATTTTAATGTCCCTGATCAATACATAAAGCCTACATTTGATGTATGGGTCGAGGGCGCGCGATTATAGCAAATTATCACTTTAAATGCAGGCTTAATCTTCTTAGAACTTTATTTATGGAGATGAACCTTAGTATGACGCGAATTTATGGCTGTTGGTCGCATAAGATTACACATTGTAACGAGTTAAATTTACTATTTGATTGTATAAATTTAGCGGGTTAAGTATAACTAGTTAACTGATCTCAATTATCAAAATTCACTACTAAAATAAGTCTCTTATCTATGAAAATAAAAATATTAACAGCAGCTATAAGTTTATCTTTAGTTGCCTGTGTTACCACGACAACAGATCAATCTGCTGAAACTATTTTGGATGATAACTACAAGACCAATAAATCTGTTCCAGCAAAAAAAGAAGCGAAACTAACTTCAATTGCTAAGAAAATAACGCCGGTAGAATCATTATCAGCTAATGGTGATATTAATATTACCTTAGAACAAATCATGTCTGATCCCGACTGGATGGGACGTTCGCCACAGCGCTGGTATTGGGGCGATGATAATCAAACTATTTTCTACAAACAAAAACGTGCAGGTAGCCCGCTACAAGATTTATATCAACAAGCAACGTCGAATAAAAAAGCGGAGAAAGTAAAATTAGCGCAAATGCATGTGGTTAGTGATATGTATGCACAAAGAAATAACGCTAATACCCATGAAATTTATACTTTTGAAGGTAATGTATTTGTAAAAGAACTCGCTAATTTACAGGTTCAACAACTTACTTATACTTCTGCATATGAACATTCAGCGATGTTCTTAAACAATGGTAATGTTGCTTATCGTGTTGGTAATAAATTCTTTGAACATGATTTATCTAGCAATAAAATTATCGAATTAGCTAATTTACAATTAAAAGCGGATCCCAAAGACGCCAAAAGTAATGACAGTTATATTGCTAATGAGCAAAACGATTTAATCGCATATGTGGCCCTGCAAAAAAGAAACAGCGAGTTAAGAAAAAGTCAGCAAGAAAAGCTAAAAGCGCAAAATTCAACGATCACCAAAAGTGATTTTTATTTAGGTGCTGGTCAACGTGTTAATCACGCAAGTTTATCTCCAAATGGTGACAAACTCATCGTAAGCATCAGCAGTAGTAAGTCTTCTCGAGTTGATAGCGATATTATGCCAAATTATATTGCTGGCGACGGGCACATAAAAGCTAAAAAAGTACGTCATCGTGTTGCTGATAATCGTCAATATAATGATGAGTTATTTTTACTTGATTTAAAGTCTGGTCAAAAATTTCCATTGTCTTATGATGTTTTACCCGGATCAGATGAAGATGTCTTAGCCAGTGTAAAAACTGAAAACTATAAACGTGAAGGGAAAGTATACGAGTCTAAAAAATCACCGCGTAACATTCATGTGATGCAAGCAAGCTCGCCAATCAAATGGCATGAAAATGGCAAGCAAGTCGCTGTGTTATTAGAAGCATGGGACAATAAAGATCGTTGGTTAACAACCGTCAATTTAATGGAAAATAAATTAGAGTCGCAACATCGCTTGCATGATGATGCATGGATCAACTGGAGCTTTAATGAATTTGGTTGGTTAAATGGCGATAATACGTTGTATTACCTTTCAGAAGAAACTGGCTACTCGCACCTTTATAGCAAAAGCTTAAAAGGTAAGGCTAAACAGCTAACCCGTGGTAAATTTGAAATTAGCGATGTGAGTTTAACGCAAGATAAGTCACGTTTTGTTTTTAAAGCCAATAAGAAACATCCTGGTATTTATGAAATTTATCAAGTTGATATTAAATCAGGAAAGTTTAGTGCGTTAACGGATTTAGGTGGTATGAATGACTATTCATTAAGCCCAGACGATTCGAAATTGCTTATTGAGCACTCTACGGTAACTATGCCACCAGAGCTTTACGTACAATCACTTGAAGATGAAGCAACAGCGGTTCGTTTAACACATACCGTGTCTGAAAAATTCTTAAGTATGCCATGGACAGCACCTAGTGTGGTTGCTGTGCCTTCTTCATATCAAGATGAACCTGTTTATACTCGAGTTTATTTACCAAAAAACTTTGATAAAACGAATGAGAAAAATCGTGCGGTAATGTTCAGTCACGGTGCTGGTTATTTACAAAACTCACACTTAGGTTGGTCGGGTTACTTTCGTGAATTCATGTTCCACAGCATGTTAGTACAACAAGGCTATGTGGTTATTGATATGGATTACCGTGCTTCTGCAGGTTACGGACGTGATTGGCGTACAGCTATTTATCGTCATATGGGGAAGCCTGAAGTGGAAGATATGAGCGATGGCGTTAACTGGTTAGTTGAAAATGCTAATGTTGACCGTAAACGCATTGGTACTTACGGTGGTTCATATGGTGGATTCTTAACCTTGATGTCTATGTTTACTCAACCTGATTTATTTCAATCTGGTTCAGCACTGCGCTTAGTGTCAGATTGGGCTTATTATAATCATGGCTATACCTCAAATATTTTGAATACGCCTGAGGATGATGCGATTGCTTATGAGCGGAGTTCGCCTATATATTTCGCTGAAGGACTAGAGAAACCATTATTAATCAATGCGCCTATGGTAGATGATAACGTGTTTTTTCAAGATACGGTACGTTTAGTACAACGCTTAATCGAGTTAGAAAAGCAAGACTTTGAAACGGCGATTTATCCGGTGGAGCCTCATGGTTTTGTGCAGCCGAGTTCTTGGTTGAATGAATACCGACGTATTTTTAAGCTTTTTGAAAATACCTTATAATACCCGTTCCATTAATAAGTTGATCTAAATGCAATGTGGATAAATTGGATATTTAGACTATTTGCAGATGATCAATTAATTAGTGGGATTGGTCTCAGCTTATTTAGCATTGAATAATTTGTAAATTTGAGGGTTACCTATCTTAAACGTAAAGATAGGTAACCTTTTTTATTAGTGTTGAACGGCAGGTTTATTGTCTGATGCTTTTAATAAAATTAAAAACAGTGCGGCTAATGCACCACCTATTGCCCCCCATAAGTGAGCATTGATAGCCACATTTGCTCCGATCAATTGTGCAACATCTTCACTCGCGCCAAAGTATTGTTCATGGGCTATTTTTAATATCACCCCCAAGAGCAATAAATAGCCTGTTCGCTCTTTTGCTTTAATATCTTCAATAGCTCCCCAAATGAAAAGCCCATGTAAAATACCTGATAAACCAACGTATTGTTCATGGTTTGGTGAGAACCAATGTATACCTATTGAGCAAACAAGCGCACTTACTATAAAAACAATTAGATAGCTTTTTATGGTATAAAAATGGCCATGTAAAGCCCATAACAGAAAAACAGCAGCGCCATTTAACAGAAAATGAAAACCATTGGTATGAAAGAAATGGCCAGTAAAAACACGCCAAACTTCGCCTTGTATCACTAAACTTCGTTGATAAACAAAAAAATCACTGAGGCTTGCATCAAATATATAAGCAAACAGAGAAATAAATATAACGATTGCGGGTAAAGATACTTGCTGAACAGATGTGGGAAATGAAGAAAATGAAAATTTCATGAAATGTACTTATAACTAGAATATGAAACGTACTTTACTGCATTTTAGTTACTTTTTATATTGAAAATATTCTTAACGTTTAAGGACGAACAGCGTAAACTCTTCATCAAATAATTATTTAGTTAAGCACAAATCGATGACCCGAGCATATTGCTTACAATGTGAACGACCTGAAAAATCCTGTATTTGTCATTTAGTTACCCACGTTGATAATGATATTCATGTGGTGATTTTACAACACCCATTAGAAGTAAAACAAAGTAAGGGCAGTGTCACCTTATTGCACCGGTCGTTGAAACGTAGTCAAGTTATCGTTGGTGAGAACTTTACTGATAATCATGAAGTACAATTATTGCTTCAGCAATATGACCAACAATGTGCGGTTTTATATCCTTCTGATGATGCGATAGTATTAGGGGAAGGTGGTAGCGATATTACTTCACCTAAATGCCTGTTTATTTTGGATGGTACTTGGAAGAAAGCTTATAAAATGTTTATGAGCAATACTTGGCTGCAACAGCTCCCGCACTTTACTTTGACTGATGATATAGTTGGGCAGTATCAAATTAGAAAAACATCTAAGAAAAATGCACTGTCATCGTTAGAAGCATGTTGTTATGCGCTTAGTGCTTTAGAACACCAACAAGGTGATGAGAGTATATATCAACCATTATTAGCTCGTTTTGTAGAATTTAATCATTTTCAGTTATCGTTTAATCCCAATTAGTTTGCGTATATATTAAGGAACCTTATGTCTCGATTTCAACTCTCTCAGCGTTTAACTATGCTAACACTATCGCTTGTCATCACTCTATCTAGCCAAGCTGAGATTATTAAAAAACAAGAAGACCGTGAACCCGAAGCCGCTACTGGTGTTATACAAAAACAAGCAGTTACTGCTAAAGAGTTTATGATCGCGGCGGCTAATCCTTATGCTAGCGAAGCAGGTTTTAATATCTTAAAAAAAGGGGGCAGTGCGATTGATGCAGCGATTGCTGTTCAACTTGTATTGACTTTAGTAGAGCCTCAATCTTCAGGCATTGGCGGCGGCGCTTTTATTTTACATTGGGATAAAAAGAAACAATTTTTAACCACGTTTGATGGCCGAGAAACCGCGCCTAAAGAGGCAACGTCTGCATTATTTCTCGATGAAAAGGGTCACGCTATTTCATGGATAAAAGCAGTTGTAGGTGGTCGTTCTGTTGGTGTACCAGGCGTGTTGGCTGCACTTAAAAAAGCGCATGAACAATATGGCAAGCTTCCTTGGTCTGAATTATTTGTCGATGCAATTAAACTCGCAGAGCATGGCTTTATTGTTTCCCCTCGTTTAGAAAAGCTTGTATCAATGCAGTTTAATCCGGGGATAAGTCAACTTCCTGAAATTAAAAACTATTTTTTTCCTGACAATGTAGTGATAAAAGCTGGCGATCTACTGAAAAATAAAAAACTCGCTGTGGTTTATCGAAGTCTTGCAAAAGATGGTGTAAAGCCTTTTTATCAAGGATGGATTGCAAATAAGATCGTTGAAGCGGTACAAAATTCAGATATCGCTCCAGGAAAACTCACTTTGCAAGATATGGCAAATTATCAACCTAAGCAGCGACCTGCAGTGTGTGGTGCATACCGAAGCTATAATGTTTGTGGAATGGCGCCGCCAAGTTCTGGCGGTGTTGCCGTTATTCAACTACTTGGCCAACTTGAACCTTACGATTTAGCTCAAAACGCTATTGATAGCTTACAAACCGTGCATCTCTTTACGCAAAGTTCGCGTTTAGCGTTTGCTGATCGTAATAAGTATATTGCCGACAATGATTTTGTTAATGTCCCCGTTGAAGGGCTAATTTCGCCTACATATATAGCACAACGGGCAAAGTTAATTAATGCTAAGAAAGATATGGGAAAAGCCGAAGCTGGTCAGCCACAAGGTTATTTAGCACAAGCTGATGATCTTGCTTATGAGTTACCGTCAACGAGTCATATTTCTATTGTCGATAAACAAGGCAATGCAATATCAATGACCACCAGTGTTGAAATGGCATTTGGTTCCGCTGTTATGGTCGAAGGTTTTATTTTAAATAATCAGTTAACTGATTTTTCATTGGCGCCAAAAGTTAACGGTTTGCTGGTTGCTAATCGCCTTGAACCTTTAAAACGACCAAGAAGTTCTATGGCACCTACTATGGTGTTCAATGCAGACAAATCACTTAAACTTGTTATAGGCTCTCCTGGCGGTAGCAGAATAATTAACTATGTAGCGCAAACAATTTTAGGTGTACTTGATTGGCAATTAGATCCCCAAACGGCTATAAACTCACCTAAAGTCACCAATCGAAACCGAGTGACTACGCTAGAAAAAGGCACAAAGATCACCACCTTAAAAACAGCTTTAGAAGGCAAAGGTCATAAAGTTGTTATAAGAGATTTAAATAGTGGTATTCATGCTATTGAAGTGACAGATACAGAATTAATCGGTGGCGCAGATCCACGTAGAGAAGGTAAAGTGTTAGGTTTATAAATGAATAAAAAGCCAAGCTAATGGAATATGCCCTAATTTGCATATTAAAGGGGTTTGGTTATTTTGGCCTATCTTTCTAACGGATAGGCCAATCAATTAAGTGAAGTATTAAAATGGGTCTTTTAATATTTTATCAATAACCCAGTCACCATCTATCTGAATTAACGACAAGCGCTTAACATCTTTCACTCGGTTATTGTCATACATACCATCAAAATAAACAGTAATGATAGCTGCATCTTTAAATTGCTCTCGAACTTTGACACCACTATCATCTGGAGATGCTACAACGTTGTCATAAGACATGTTAAATAAATGACGTCCAACGGCTTTCGGTGACTTGTAATGTAAAATAATTCGAGATAATTGTGGGCTACATACTTTTGCAGCCTTTTTTACATTTTTTTCGTTATAAAGCGCATCAAAAAAGGCAACAGCAACAATTTCAGGACTTTCTGACGTTTGAATATCTCCATTCTCTTCAGTACATGCACTAAGCATTAAGGTAATGGAAAGCAGTAATAATTTTATATATTTCATAAGAGGTATGCATTAATGACATTAGTATCATTATATAATACCTGAATTTTTTCGCAGGTAAGTAGTAATTTTATATAAATTTAAAATGTTATTGAAATTTCATTTATTAAGCCCAATATTTGAATTATTAACGCGTTGTTGCTGAGCAAAAATCAAGGAGTAAAAAGTTGCAAAATATCATATTAAAATTTATTTTGTTTATTAGCTCCGTATTATCCGTTAATGCTGCATTGGCAATACCTTTATCATCAGTGATCAGTACTGATACCCATCAAATCGAATACACACAGCAGCGCTCAGCAGTCTCATTACTTAATTTACAAAAAATTTCGACGAAGGCGCAAACTAACGCCTTTATTTCTGATAATTCTGGTGAAACGTATTTATATACTGCAATTTTTTCCGACTTCTTCGATATCTCTTTTAATTTATATAAAGAGTCACTTTTAGTCATTAATACACGGATACTTAACCAGAATTTCAAAGTCCAAAAAGAAGTTATTCAAAACGTTGCTGTCAATATTCATCTGCGACTCAATAAAATCCTTTTTCAAACTGAAAACCAATACCACAACACCTAACTGTCTATTTCAAATAAAAGTCTGTTTAGTCATTTCATGATTAAATCATTTTATAGTATTCGATTAGGTGTTTTATGGAAGGTTTTTTAACGTATAATTTTTACTTGGCGTTAGCGCCATGGTTAGTTTTTGCAGGACTCTCATTAATAGCGATAATACTCATGAAGCTTGCTAAGAAGCGTCGTGGTATCGCCATTGCCTTTGCTGTTTTCGTACAAATGTTCACTCCAGATCCTCTCGTGGAAAAAACCATTGCGATGGTCGTCTCTGAAAAAAGAGCCATTAAAAAGCAGCAAGCGGAAGATGGCGGTGGGAAAGGGCTGTCAAAAATGAGTAAAAAAGCTTAACGAAAGTATTAAATGAAAAAAATGCCAGACACACTTTAAAGTTCGATATAAAAGGTATCGTTTTGGCATTTTTATTCATTATAATTACAACGATTTTATTGATGATTTATCCAATAAACCTAAGATCTCTTCTTTGTTTTTTAATATTTTAATGTCATTAAATAATTGCTCTGCCTCTGGGTATTGCAATCTTAAGTAACGCAGCCATTGTTTTAATCGACTCGAAAAGTAATAACTTTTATTGCCGACTAATTCAAGGTCACTATATTGTTTGAGCAAAATACAAATCTGTTGCCATGGCATAGGTTGTTGGTCATTTTTTATCACCGCTTCTAAATTTGGTAGAGCAAGCGCACCACGCCCTAGCATCAAGTTTGCAGTATGGCTTTCTGTGATGCATCGTTGAGCATCTGCTGCATTCCAAATTTCACCATTGGCAAAAATTTCTATTGGATATTTTTTTACAATATCGGCAATAAAGTGCCAGTAAGCAGGGGGACGATATCCGTCGGCTTTGGTTCTCGCATGAATAGTGAGTTGATCGGCATTAGCAGAGGCAATAGCACTCACTATTTCATCTAACAGGGAAGCGTCATCAAAGCCTAAACGAATTTTTGCAGACAAGATGACATCTTTGCCAAGTGCTTCTTTTACGGCTAAAACTATTTTATAAATATCTTCAGGGGTTTTAAGTAATGCGGCGCCGCCACGATTTTTATTAACTGTTTTGGCAGGACACCCAAAATTAAGATCTACACCATGAGAGCCTAATTCTATAGCTCTTACCGCATTTTCTGCCATCCAGTTTGGTTCTTGGCCGAGTAACTGCATTCTTAATGGTGTTCCTGATTGCGTGTAACCTTGTTGTGCTAACTCAGGGCAAACTTTATAAAAACATCGTTCAGGTAATAGTTGGTCAACAATGCGAAGAAATTCAGTAATACAAAAATCGTAATTATTTAATGAAGTGAGTAAGTGACGCATTAACGCATCAGCAACACCTTCCATTGGCGCTAAAACAATTTTTTTTACTTGAGTATTCATAATTCTACGGTTAACCTCAAAATGAGTGATAAGTTTACTGCTGCAATGAATAATTTTTTCAACTTTATTGAAATTTATTTATTGCACTAAAGGTCTTTGTTCTTAGCTTACATATGTAGTGCCAAAATTATAAAATTAAAGGAAAACACAATGAAACTTTTGAAAAAATCATCAATGACAGCTCTATTCGGTTTATTTGCTTTAACGCTTGCCGTAACAACTCCAGCAAAAGCGGAAACTAATCCTTTTGAAACTCAAAGTATTGTCACTATTACTGCAGCAGATGCTCATGGAAAATGTGGCGAAGGGAAAGCTGACAAAAAAGGCAAATGCGGCGAAGGAAAATGTGGCGAAAATAAAGCTAAAAAAGCCATGAAAGGAAAATGTGGCGAAGGTAAATGTGGTGAAAACAAAGCTAAGAAAGCTAAAAAAGCCATGAAAGGAAAATGTGGTGAAGGTAAATGTGGTGAGAACAAAGCTAAGAAAGCTAAAAAAGCCATGAAAGGAAAATGTGGTGAAGGTAAATGTGGTGAGAACAAAGCTAAAAAAGCGATGAAAGGAAAGTGTGGCGAAGGTAAGGCTAAATCTAAAAAGTGTGGTGGTTAATTTTTAAGCATTGATTAGGTGCGATAGACTTTTTAATGGGCTACGTTGATTTATGATTAACGTAGCTTTTTTATGTTGGGATGGCCTAAATATCCTGTCTTTCAAGGTATTCTTGCATCCTTGAACGTCAACGGTCGTGACAGCTCTAAGGCATCCATGCCTTCGCTGCATTAGTGCATCCATGTACGTCACTTTTGATCCAGACAAATCACAAGTACTTACATCCATGTAGGCAATGTCACGGTGCCATAGAAATGAATGACGAAGGTATTTTATTTCATCATTCATATAATAAATTTTGTCTGTTAAGTGTATTAAGCTTTATCTTCCCCTTGTTGACTTAAGCTCTTATTAAGTGCTTAAAGTTGACAGTAGAGTATCAATCCTTTCTTTTTATAGTTAATTGTTCGAGAGAAAATCTCGTCTGCATCACGTCTAATTTTCATTCAAAGTGCTTTCTTTATCAATTAATGTATTTTTCCCAAGACTAATGTAGCGAAAAAACAGATAATACTCATAATTAATCACCATTTGCCAATAGGCAGCCACTAGAACCACAAAATACCTTTGGTTTTAGCGCACAACACCGGAAAATATTTCATGGAAATCAAAGTTAATTATCTCGATAATCTTAGAATTGAAGCTAAGTTTGATGACTTTACTGTTATCGCCGATCAGCCTATTCGCTATAAAGGCGATGGCTCTGCACCTGGGCCTTTTGATTATTTTTTGGCATCATCGGCGATGTGTGCAGCTTACTTTGTTAAGGTCTATTGTAATTCACGTGATATTCCAACTGAAAATATTCGTTTGTCGCAAAATAATATTGTCGACCCCGAAGACCGATATAACCAAATATTTCAAATTCAGGTTGAGTTGCCTGAAAGTATTTCTGAAAAAGATCGCAAGGGGATCGTGCGTTCAATCGACCGCTGTACCGTCAAAAAGGTAGTGCAAAGTGGTCCTGAGTTTAAAGTAGAAATCGTAGAAAGCCTTGAAGAAGATGCACAAGCGATGCTGATGGCAAAACCAGAAGGTGGTGCCAACACCTATATTTTAGGTAAAGATTTACCTCTTGAGCAAACTATCTCCGAGATGACAGGTCTGTTGTCTGACTTAGGCATGAAGATTGAAATTTCTTCTTGGAGAAACATAGTGCCTAATGTTTGGTCATTACATATTCGTGATGCTGCATCGCCGATGTGTTTTACCAATGGTAAAGGCGCAACTAAAGAGAGTGCACTTTGCTCAGCGTTGGGCGAATTCATTGAACGACTTAACTGCAACTTCTTTTATAACGACCAGTTTTTTGGTGTCGATATTGCCAACAGTGATTTTGTGCATTACCCGAACGAAAAATGGTTTAAACCCGGCGAAAACGATGAATTACCCAAAGATATTTTAGACGATTATTGTTTGGGTATTTACAACCCTGATGATGAGCTTCGAGGTTCAAACCTTATTGACACTAATTCAGGGTTGAGCGAACGCGGTATTTGTTCAATTCCATATGTTCGTCAGTCTGATGGAGAAACGGTTTATTTTCCATCAAATTTAATTGAAAATTTATTCTTAAGTAATGGCATGAGTGCAGGTAACAATTTACCTGAAGCACAAGTACAATGCTTGTCTGAAATTTTTGAGCGTGCAGTTAAAAAGCAAATTATCGCAGAAGAAATTGTTTTACCCGATGTGCCTAAAGACGTTATCGCAAAATACCCAAGTATTTTAGCTGGTATTGAAGGGCTAGAAGAGCAAGGCTTTCCAGTTGTGGTAAAAGATGCCTCGTTAGGTGGTAAATTTCCGGTAATGTGCGTTACGCTAATGAACCCAAAAACGGGAGGTGTTTTTGCTTCATTTGGTGCACACCCGAGTTTTGAAGTGGCACTTGAGCGTAGTTTAACTGAATTATTACAAGGTAGAAGTTTTGAAGGCTTAAATGATGTTCCTAAGCCGACATTCAATAGCATGGCGGTAACCGAACCCGAAAATTTTGTTGATCACTTTATTGACTCTACTGGTGTCGTTTCGTGGAGATTCTTTAGTGATAAACATGATTATGAATTCGTCGAATGGGATTTTTCCGGCACTAATGAAGAAGAAAATGCCGGTTTAATGAGTATTTTAAAAGACCTAGACAAAGAAGTGTATATCGCAGAATTTAATCAACTTGGCGCTACGGCCTGTCGCATTTTGGTGCCTGATTATTCTGAAGTCTACCCCGTTGAAGATCTTATTTGGGACAATACTAACAAGTCATTAGAGTACCGTGAAGATATTCTAAACCTTCATATATTAACTGAAGAGCAACTGGTGGCTTTGGTTGAGCGACTAGAAGACAGTCAGCAAGATAACTACATTGATATTAAAACCTTAATTGGTATTGAGTTTGATGAAAATACCGTTTGGGGTCAGTTAACTATCCTCGAATTAAAAATTCTTAGCTATTTAGCGCTTGGTGCATTAGAAGATGCTATTGAGTTAGTGGGAGAGTTTTTACAGTACAACGATAATACCGTTGAACGTGGTTTATTCTACCAAGCCGTTCATGCGGTCCTTGAAGTGACTCTAGATGAAGACATGGAACTTGAAGACTTTATGAATAATTTCAACAGAATGTTTGGTGAAGACAATATGGAACAAGTTGTTGGCTCTGTCTATGGTGAAATAAGGTTTCATGGTTTAACACCAACGAGTATGAAACTTGAAGGTTTAGATAAGCACTTAAGGCTGATTGAAAGCTATAAAAAATTGCATCAAGCACGTAAAATTGCCGCGTTAAAGTAGTAAACACTACGCATATAAAAAGCCAATATTTGTTATGAATATTGGCTTTTTTGTTTCTACATTGTTTTATAAGTTTACTTGTAATAGTTATTAGTATGTTTTTAACGTTTGGCTAACGGTATTTGATCTTTATTAAAGAGAATTACCCTAGATTTTTGGGGTGATAACTTAACAACTTGTTCGCTTTCATGGTGTTTTTTTGTTGCGGTTATCTCTATAACTTTTTCAGCCGACGTTTCTCCAAAAAGTTCAACTTGATATTCAAGTTCACTATCTGGATAAAGTAGAGTGTAGCGCCCCATTACGACTAACTGTGATGCTGGCGTTTGGGGAGCATGGTGTGAAGTCACAGGTGATAGCATTATTCCTTGTAGCGCGATTTTGCCATCTTTATCTTTCAAGGTTATTTTTTCTTGAACGGCATTGATTATACTTGCGCGGTGCAGGGTAAACTCTTCATTAGAAAGTTTTCCGTCGCGGTCATCGTCAATATTTTCAAAAGCCGAGATGGGTAATGAAATTACCATGAATGCACCATCATCGACAATATTTAAAGAGCCGTGTTGTGCAACCATAATATGAGCATACGATGGCAATGAAAACATTAAATATAGTGATAATAACGTAATAGTTAATGCAATGTTTTTTATATGGTTCATCTGCTTTTCCTGCTGTTATTTATGGTTAATTGAAGTAACAATTTAGTTATTTTTAAAACAATAATGACTCAGCTTAATTACTCGTTTTACACACTCAGTTTTACGAGAAAAAGGTCGAACATAGCGTCATTATTATTAATAGTTTCTTATTACTTGAACGATTAAGGCGGAGGTGGCATTCCACCCGTAACTTCGACCTCACCTTTTACGCAACGTTGAAAGTAAGGATAACTGTCGGTGGCGTAATAATGGTAAATGCCATCGGGAAATTCAGGAGTTACACCAACACGGCCATTACATTCATCTAAGTCACCAGAGCCAGCAACATATTCCCAATCTTCACCAAAAGTACCTAACGGGTATATTGTTGTCGAGGGTCTAGAACTACTTACATTGCTAATGAGTTGATAACTGCCCGTCATCGATATCAGCGCAGAGGTGGCATCACTGGCGCTGCTATAACCATAACGAGCATAGATAGGAAATCCATCAGCGGCCCAACCAATAATGGTCATTGTCGTACTGTTACCCCCTTGTTTAGTAACGAAACCTTCAGGCATACCATGATAATGATACGAACCGCCAGGTTGAACGTGGGCATTGTTATCATCAGTGCCAAAATTAAAACTGGTATGTCCTAGTGCTTCAATGTGCCAATTACCTGTGTTGCCTATTAGGCTACAGTTATCGCCAGAGTCATCACAGCTTCCTGCCGTGTTTGCATCAATTTTTACACCATTAAGTACGTAACCTGTAGCGCCACTTGGGCCACCCAAACTCGTTGCTGTTGAAGTTTCTATAGGTGTTAATGTGTAATTTTCTGAAACAGATTGCGCTGAAATTGTATTTGGGTTGTTATTATTTGGAAATTGGCCAACATCATGGTCTGGAATTCCATTTGCACTTAATAAACGTTCTCCATTAACACAACTCCATTGCGCCATACTGTCATCTTGTACATAAATTGAGTCATTGTATTCGTTATAGTTATAGTCACATAACACACCCGTTGTTGTACCGGGCACTACTGCTAATACTGTAATGTCAACGCTATCAACTTCACTATTCAACAAACCGTCGTCAACGGTTAGGTTAATGATATAGTTACCTATAACATCAGGTATGAATGTGGGCGAAATATCTGTTTCGCTAGACAATACCGAAAGGCTGCCACTCGGAATAGTCGATATGCTCCAAGAGTAGTTAATGTCATTTTCATCAGCATCGCTACTGAGTTCGCCTGTTAGAGTTACGGCCTCATTTATAAATACGGATTGATCGGCACCAGCATTCGCTATTGGCGCAATATTGTCGGATGTAACATTTTTAACGATAATATTGATAACATCGCTGGCGGTATCGCCATTGTTGTCCGTAACGCTAAGGCTAAAAATTAATGTTTCATCTGCTGAAACCACCGGAGCGACAAAGCTGGTATTAGGGGAAGTGTCACTTGCAAGAGTTACAGCAGAGCCACTAGTTTGTTGCCATAGATAACTTGTTATTGTTCCATCGGTATCACTTGCATTACCCGATAAATTTACAGTGCTCTCTTCATTAACCGTTTGTTCAAGACCTGCTTCGACGGTAGGGTAAGCATTGATATCGTCAGTGTTATCATTGCTGTCACCTCCGCCACAGGCGGATAAGGTACACATTAGAGATAAAGCAAATAATGCAGAAGGTGAATAGTTAAAAGAATCAAATGTCTTTTTCATGGTAAATTTCCTCTTAAGGACTTTGTTGAATTATGTCGATAGCATAAAAAATCAATGTGCAGTAAATGTGCAAAGAGTAAGGAACGCTAACTATCAATATATCGATGAACACTTTGTATTGAACATGTAAATATGAACGTTATGCACTGGTGTCAATAATGGAATTACTCTCTTCAATATCAAATTTTTCAAAAACTTGCGCCAGTATTGATTGTTTGTCTTCATCACTAAGGCTATCGTTATTCTTTTCTGCTAATCTTTCTTTTAGTAATTCAGCTAAATAATCAACCATCGACGTTATTTCGTCGCTACTTTGTTTCGGTGGAGGAGGTGGCGGTTTATTTCCCTTCTCTTTAACATTTGCCAGCTCACCAATAGTTTTAGCATCAAAACCGACACTCGATACTGCCTTTTCGAGTGCAATACCAGGTTGAATGCCAGCCTGAGAAAAAGTCTCCACAATATTTAACGCATCAGCTTCTGTTAAGTTGTTAACATCGAATTCTGACAAAGTATCTGATATTAACGACTGCTGCACGTTGGTTAAGCTCTGCTCTGTTCTTGGCGGTGGAGCTTGCATCGATGCCCCAGCGTTCATTGGATTAATCATCATTTTTTCCCTTTTTTTTTAGGCGGTTTATGACTGATAAATTCTTCTTGGCTGATCACACGATTACTGTCTTTGTCGATTTTAGGAAAAACCGTTTCATGATTTCCTTTGGGCAGTTTGTGTGCTGAAAACTCATCAAAAGTAATCTCCCCATCACTATTAGTATCTAGCAATGAAAAAGAGGGGCGGGGCGGCGGGCCATCATGTAAGGGGATCAGCCTTTTTTCTTGGGCTTGTGTCAGTGCAGTGAATAATATTGTGATAACTATTATTGTTTTCGAATGTATTTTCATGCTCAATTCCTGTTGTTTACTTAATTCATAAACAAGGTTAACAACAGAAATCGCAAATAATGTGCAAATAAAAAGGAAGATGCCGTAGAGATGATTTTTTATAAAAAGGAACTACAGCACTAAACGATAACCTGCGCCATATACAGATTGTATCCAGTCTTTACCTTTGCTTATATCACTGAGTTTTTTTCGTAACTTTTTGATATGGCTGTCAATTGTTCTATTATTAACAATGCGATGGTCAGAATACATGTTTTCCATCAATTGTTCGCGAGTGAAAATTCGTTCGGGCTTGTTAGCTAATGGTTTCAGTAATTGAAACTCAACAGAGGTTAAAGAGACTTCTTGGTGATGAAAACCAACGGTAAAGCGATGTTCATCAAGTACTAGCATATCTGAGGTGTTTTCGAATGTTTGTGTTCTTCTTAAAACCGCTTTTACTCTAGCGACAACCTCACGAGGACTAAAGGGTTTGCAAATATAATCGTCAGCGCCTAATTCTAAACCAAGTAAACGATCAATCTCTTCAACTTTTGCGGTAACCATTAAAATTGGAATATTAGAAAATTGTCTTATTTCTTTGCACAAGTCGATGCCATTTTTTCCTGGTAACATTATATCGAGTAAAATCGCTTTAGGCTGATTTGTTTTAACCCAGTCAATCACTTCATCGCCATGATGAATTAAATGAGGACGATATTCCGTAAGGTCAAAGTAGTCAGCTAACAAACTCGCCAGTTTAATTTCATCTTCTACAATTAATATTGAATTTGACATATCAGCACTCTCTAAAAATGAATATTTAACCTACAGGCAATTTTATTATTATAGCTAAGCCATCATGGGGAGACTTTTGGGCGCTAATCTCGCCTTGGTGAGCCATTACAATATGACGACAGATAGACAATCCTAGGCCAGAGCCGCCGGTTTTTCGATTCCGAGAATCTTCAACACGGTATAAATGTTCAAATAAATGTGGCAAGTGTTCTTCTTCCACACCCACACCATTATCTTCAAAGCGAATGGTTACGCATTGTTCAGCAGGGGTTTGGGTTAATTCATCAATCTTGACAGATATGTTAAGCACAGTAGCTGATGAGTATTTAATACAATTATTAATTATGTTTTCAAATAGCTGTAAAAATCTATTTTTATCAGCATAAATTTCTAATGCTTGTACGTTACAATCAATAGTGAGCGTGATACTAGCATCAGCTAAATAACTTTTATATTTTTCGGTAATACTTGCTATTAATACTTGTAACACTTCATCTTGTTTGCGGTAGCGCATACCACCGACATCAGCGCTCGTTAGTAAATTAAGATCGTCAATTAGCCGTTGCAGGTGCTTTACTTCATCATTTGCCGATGTGATATTTTCCACGCTCAGAGGCCTAACTTTATCTAACATCGCTTCTAATTCACCACGTAAAATAGCCACAGGTGTACGCAATTCATGAGATATATTAGCAAGCCAACGTTTTCGGGCCGTTTCATTTTCTGCCAGGGTTAACGCCAGTTGATTGTAATCGCGGCTTAATTCACTTAATTCATCTTGTCGTGTCAACGTGATTGATTGTTTATATTCGCCTTGAGTGAGTTTGTGCATACCTTGAGCGATTAGTTTTATCGGCTCTACAATATGACGTGCTAATGGCAATGTAACTAAGACTACAAAGCTCATAACAAGTAGGGCGATGAGCCATAAATAATGTTGTTGTTGGTTTACAAAGTCTACTTCATATCCCTTTGTAAGTTGGTTTCGTTTTGATATAGCAAAATAGCCAATAACGTTATTATCTATTTCAATAGGGGTTTTCGTATATTCCAGTGTATTAAGGAAATTACCTACAATAAGCTTTTCGTTGGCGTCGAGTAAGGCGTAATGCGCTTCTGACTCTGGGGGAGGCGGCCTCCTTTCTAAATTATTAACTCTACTTGGTGGTCCATTTTTTTTGGGAGGAGGCATATGGTCCGATTGAGATAATCGTCTGCGCTTAGGTGGCGGTACCCGAAGATTTTGTTCAAAATCGCTGTTGAAAAGTTGCAGTGAAATTAAGCGACGAAACTTGTGATGTTGCCCAACCATTGAGCGCCAATTACCGTCAATTTGATATTCATCTGATAACTCCGCAATGACGGGTTTAAGGGTTTCAATTTCTTTTGTCGCCACATATTCGACCATACCTTTATCAATACTCCATTGCATGAGCAGTACTAAAACAGTGACTAATATGAGGCTAAAGCTAAATAAAAATAGAAACAGCTTATTTTGAATTTTCATCAGAAGTTTTACGATCCCAAGTAGGTGAATAGTTATTTTATTAGCAACATCATAAAATTATTGATAAGAGTAACAAAACAATGTGCAAAAATTGTGCATGAATTCAACGTATTTCTAAAACGTGCCTAATTCAATTTTAGTAACAATCAGACAACTTTGTTATATGTTTGATTTTTATCTTTAAAGTAACACCCGATGTTGAAGTTGTTAAGTCTTATGAAGGGCTATTGGTAATATATGCAGAGATGTGAATGGTTTTACATCTCTGCATATATTAATTCGATTAATTAAGGGAACTACACTTTTATTGCTATAGGATCAGTCTAATTTAAAACGAGTAACAGAGTCGCTTAAAGTTGTTGCTAAACCCATTGTTTCTTCAGCAAGTTGACTGTTTTTTTCAGAAACCTCGTGATTCCTATTAATATGATCTGACATTATTGTTAGATTTTGACTTACATCACTGGCTACTTGGCTCTGCTCTTCTGTTGCGGTTGCGGTTTGAGCCGCAACGTCTGAAACTCGTGTAGATGCCACGGTTATTTTGTCCAGCGCTTCTAAGGTCTTTTGGGATAATTCAACACTGGTTTGTGTTGCAGAGTTACCTTTATTAATCGACTCTACGGCATTCTCAACACCTTTTTGCAATGCTTCAATCATTGCTTGAATATTTTCAGTTGACTGTTGAGTTTTACTTGCTAAATTTCTTACTTCATCAGCAACTACCGCAAAGCCTCGACCTTGCTCTCCTGCTCTAGCTGCTTCTATTGCGGCATTAAGCGCTAATAAATTAGTTTGTTCAGCGATCCCCCGGATCACATCTAATACCGAGGCTATGTCTTGAGAATTTTCAGATAATTTCGAAATAACTTGTGCTGCTTCTCCAACTGTTAATGATAACCCCTTAATTTCATTGACCGCATTATTGGTTATTTCGCTGCCTTTATTGGCTAGGTTGTTAACTTCATTTATTTCAGTCGATGTTAATTGGGCATTCTGAGACACTTCGGCTATAGCATAAGACATTTCATTAACCGCTGTAACAATCATATCTACGGACTCTAATTGTTGGTTACTTGTTTGATTAATGTTTTGTGCGCCAACATCTAGTTTATCGACGCCATCAATGACTTGTGAGGATTGACCGATAATAGATTTTATCATAGTAGCTAAGCCACCTATTAATTCGTCAAAATCATCTGAGACCTGTTTTATTTCATCTTTTCTGTTCGAATTTATACGTTGAGTTAAATTACCATCACCACTATTTAAATCCTTCAGTTTAGAAGATAGGGCGATAAGAGCGTCAGACATTGCTTTTGGTGCTGCTATTCCTATAAATATAGTTAACAATATTACAATAATACTCCCGATTAATAATAAATTCTGACGGTAATTCACTGAAGATATGGTGTTTTTACTATCTGCTGAGCTTTTTTCATCAGCAGACTCACCGGCAATATTGTAAAAGTCTCTTAAATTATTAAAAGTTGAATTTGATATACCTTCACTTTGGGCTTTAGCGTTTTCTAAGTCATTACTATTAACTAGCGTAAAAACTTTATCCGACTCTCGTTTCCAATTATTAAAGCTTTGTTCAAAATCATCTAATTTTTTCAAAACATCAGGATATTCAACCATTAAATTTTTATATTTTTGTATTCGATCATAGGCTTGCTGCGCATTTTCTTTATAACTTTTATAATATTTTGCAGCTTGATCACTATTGGCTACACTGGTTAACATTTTTAACTCAGCAACCTTTGCTTGATATAGATCTCTATCAGCATTAATTACGGAAGAAATTGCTGGATTAAAGTTACTACCAAAACGCACTAAACTTTTTTCAGTCATTGAGACTAAGCTAAAATTCATCGCGACTAAAATAATTAAAATAACGGCCAAACTACAAAACATTGCAGTATAACGTACCCGTATCGAATTTATATTCATAAAAACCTCTAGTGCATTGTTTTTAATATGTTAATTTGGTTGATTAAAAAATAAGTATGCCATTTGAAATATCACTATTGATCATATATTCATCTCGTAATTTTGATTGCCAGTAGCGAGATATTTTAACAATCTCACCATTTGCTAATAATTTATTAAATGCACTTTGCCATTTAGAGAAAATATCTGAAGAGCTATCTTTTGACATAACAATATATCCAGCAGCGGTATTAATTGTATGAACGACTTTAAATAAACTGGCGTCTATATTGAGTTCTTTACATATGTGCAGTAAACCTTGCTTTTCATAAACAAAAGCAGGAATGCGGTTGTTTATTGCGCGAAAAATGTTCTGCTTATGATTGGTAACTGAATGTAAGTTGGTAAATTTATGATTAATAAGCCACTCTTCTCTAACATCTCCTCGTACCACACCTAATACCGATAACCTTTGTAGTTGTTCAAGACTATCGATGGTTAATGTTGATGTTTTTAATGCATAAACTTGCCACTTTTTCGACATCACTTGACCTAACCATTCATATTTATTTTCACGAAATATTGTTTTCGATAAGCTGAAAAATAAAGTATTCCTTTTTGTACTGAGTATCTTTAACGCTCTTGCTTCAGGTACGAACTCGATATTGATAGTATTGCCAATTTCACTCTGGAGTCGTTTAATTATATCGATTACATAACCCTCTGGAACCCCGCGTTCATTTATGTAATTAGCTGGTGGTTCATTGACGGTGATAATACGAAGTTCGTTGCCATAAGTAGCACTAAAGGGGAAGCAAGCTATAAAGATAAATTTAATGATGTTTTTAATTTTATTTCTCCAAAATAAAAACAATATTTCGCGTTAATTAGAGCGAATAAAAAGACAATATGCACTGTTGAACATTAAATAGTATCGACTATTAAACTAGTTTAGATGACAGTTTATTCTTTTGCCAACGAACATATAACACTACGAATTTCTTGGATTATTTCTGAGAAAATAATATTGTTATTGGTTTGTTTAACCGGTTTTTTATGAAACAGATGATGCTTATATATTATTTTTAGTGAAGAGGGCGATTTTTCCTTTGCTATACAAAAGTTTAGTGCTACTTAGTGGCATAATCTTAATATTTATATGGCTTTAGTTTATTGCCGTTTGAATTGGTTTTGTAAGTTACCTGTTATCGTTTAACGGTAATAAATGGTTGTTATTCGTTATTTTGTGCTGTACCTTTGGCTTTTATTTATGTTGGTGCTTGTAACTACGTTAAGTAAAAGTAACTTAATAAGCTAAAAGCTCTAAACGGTATTTTCAATAAACGTTATAAGGAAATTTGAAATGTATAAAACAGTTTTCTCTCTAATCATTCTTTCTACTTTGTTCGGTTGCAGTGCTCATCTTCGGGAAAGTTCTTTTATTTCACAAGATAAAACGGTTCAAGATTACAACGATTTAGAGATACAGAATTGGCAAAAAGAGTTTGATAACCATGAATTGAAAAAATTAAGTTTGCTTACTAAAAGTGACAATGTGACTTTAAAGGGGGTATTTCTCGACTCGCCAAATTCCCAAGATGTTATTTTTTATATTCAAGGCAATGGTATGAAAGTTTCTAATGGAGGAATTGCAGCACTTAAAAATTTAGTTAAACTTGACAAAGACATTGTGATTTTCGATAGAAGAGGGTTAGGAGCTAGTAGCGGAAGAGCAACTATTTCAAATTTATCTGATGACTCAATAGAGCAATATTTGTTTATTAAAAATGAGCTAAAAGCAAAGTCTATAATTGTCCACGGGTACTCTTTAGGAAGTTTTATTGCAGGGCAACTTGCTAAGAGCCAAGCTATCGACGGTCTGATTTTACAAGGTTCTGCGACTAATGTTGATGATTGGATAGACGAGAAAACACCTTGGTACACTAAACCGTTTTTAACTATTGAAATAGATGAAGCATTTAAAGCGGTTGATAATGAAGTTGTGGTTTCAAATTTCTATAGTGGTCCACTGTTAATTATAGGTGGAGAAAATGATCAACAAGTGCCTGTGGCATTATCTAAAACACTTTTTGATGCAAGTAAATCAATTAATAAACAGCTAATAATTGTCGATAACGCGGATCACGGCTCTATGCTCGATAGTCAGAAGGAGATGGAACTTTATCATCAATTTTTAGGTACTATAAAATAGGCAACTAAATTTTTTTTAGTAGTCGGCTGAGCTTATAGCTCAATATTTTTCAAAAGTCTTATTACAACTCATCATCGTATTGTAGGGGAGGGACTCTAGGGTCGCGAATATCAAAATGGAGCCCTTTGCCTAATACGCTGTAAATATCAATTGGGCAGTGTAATTTTTTGATAACGATGCTTTGTATGATATTCAATCGAAAAATATTACCCTTCTTTCTGCTTAATGTCCTAAAACAAAGCCATTGTTTTAGGACATTTTCTTCTGATTTACCTAATGTTCTTTTACTTTATGAGCGATGGCTGTAACCAAAAATCATTGGTACAGCTAATAAACTTTATTTAGACCAACTCGTTGCCGTTTTCTACAATTTTATTGAACATTTTAATTCCTGAATATCACCAATAAGTGAATACATTATACAAAGTGATTGTGTTGAAAGTATTTTTTGGATATGCTCGAATAACCTACGAAGTGTTTCGTTGATTGGTCATCATTAATAATAAAAGGGAATTAAAATGTTAAATAAATTATTTACTTGGTTAGTACTTTTTAATTTGTGCAGTATTAGCTTGGCGTATGCAGATATTAGAATTCCATCAAAAGAGGTGATTAATTCACAAATTTTAGGTGAAGACCGCGAAATCCGTATTCAACTTCCAACACAGTACGATGTAAACACAGCACAAAAGTATCAGGTACTCTACTTACTTGATGGGTCGAGTAATCTTAGCCACACCTCTGGCACTTTAGACTTTTTAGTAGGCTATACACAAGCACCACAACTTATTATTGTTGCTATTACCCATAAGCAAAGAAGCTTAGATTTAACCCCTACGGCTGAAGCCAAAGAAGAACTCCCAAATGGCGGTGGTGAAAAATTCCTAGATTTCATTGAGCAAGAACTGATACCGCATATCAACAAAAATTATCGAACACAACCGTTTAATATCATTGCTGGGCATTCATTAGGAGGATTATTGGTTATGCACTCTTTGGCAACAAGACCTCATTTATTTCAGGCACATTTCGCTTTTAGTCCAAGTTTATATTGGGATGACCAAATGGTACTAAAACAAGCCAAAAAGTTTTTATCGAACACCAAGTCTTTTAATAATTTTTTGTATATGAATATGGGGAATGAAGGAATCGAAGGAGTCGATGAAAGGGCTATGGCTATGCGTAATGGTGTCATAGAGCTTACAAGTCAACTGAACGCATCTTCGCCAGAAGGATTCCATTTTAGGTCAGACATTTTTGAAGAGGAAAATCATCAAACCACCCCTATTATTGGGCAGTTTTATGCCTACCGTAGCTTATACCCTCATTGGGAGTTACCTTGGCAAAGTTTTGAAGGTGGTTTAACTGAAATTAAAGAGCACTATGCAATGTTAACTTCACGCTATGGTTACCAGATCACACCGTTTCAATATCAAGTAAATGATGCCGGATATTTTCAACTATTAGAAAAAAATAATGTTGAAGAGGCTGTAAAACTCTTTGAATTTAATGTTGAAAATTTCCCTAAATGCGCTAATTGTTATGATAGTTTAGCTGATGGCTACGAAAAACAAGGCAAGTTAGCGGCTGCGCTAACTTTGTTAAATAAGGCTTTAACCTATAGCGACAACTCGAAAGCTGAAATTAAAATGATCATGGAGCATAAGAAAAGGGTAAATAAGTTGATTAATATATCTAAAGGGTAAACTTTGAAAATCAAGGGGCATACCGTTTGATTTTGCCCCTTTTGTCTAAATACTAATGATTTTTACCACTAATAGACGGGCAACTCTTCGAGTTAATTGCGCTTGAATTTGATATTTGCTTTTACCTAAACCGAGTGAATATATTTTACTGTAGCTCTATCAGATTCAATTAACGTTTGTATCTGCTCTTAATAGTTAATCATCTCTTTTCTAATGAATTGAAAACCACTATACTGTGTTTTTGTACAGTTATTTTGGTGTTCTTATGAAAGTGATACCCGTATACATTGAAGCAGGGATATCAGGGTTTGAATCACCGGCTGCCGAATATAAAGAATTAAACTTATCTTTAGAGGAATTACTGCTTCAGCATCCTAACGCCACGTTTTTTGGTTTGGCTAATGGGCGATCTATGGAAGGGCGAGGGATATTTGATGGTGATGTACTCGTTGTTGATAGAGCTGAGTATGTAAGTAATGACTCTGTCATTGTGGCAAACTTCAATGGCTGCTTTGTTTGTAAAATAATAGATACAGATAAAGCTTTACTGTTATCAGCATCTGATGAACATAAACCTATTGCCATTACTGCAGCAGACAGTTTTCAAATTGAAGGGGTGGTAAATGTGTCCTTTAGATTACATAAAAAGCTACCGACACTATTATCATGTTTGGTTTGATTGATGCGGTTTCATTCTATGCGCGTTGCGAGAAGGTGTACGACCCAACAATACGCAATAAACCTGTTGTTGTGCTAACGAACAATGATGGCTGTATCTGTGCAGTGTGTCCAATGGCGCGTGAACTTGGCATCCCTAAATTTATACCGTACTTCAAAATTAAATCATTTCTAGCTAAACACAATGTTGTTATTCGCTCATCTAATTATGAGCTGTATGCTGATTTGAGTGAAAGGATGATGAATGTTATCGCTCGATACTCTGATCGGCATTATGTTTATAGTATTGATGAATCTTTTTTGCACTTTAGAAATTTTACTTGTATTAATAACTGGCATGAATACGGTCATGTAATAAGAAAAGCTGTTTGGCGTGAAACACGGTTACCTGTTGGGGTTGGTTTTGGTACAACATTAACACTAGCAAAAGCGGCTAATCATGCATCTAAAAAACTGTCAGGTTTTGATGGTGTTGCTGTTATTAATAACGAAAGTTCACGTAAAGAAATACTCTCTCGAATGTCATTAACTGACGTTTGGGGAATTGGCTCAAAGCTTGGTAAGCGTTTAAATATATTGGGACTTAAAAATGGTTGGGACTTGGCAAACCAGTCACCTAAATCAATGAGAGGTCAGTTTGGCGTTGTTGTTGAGCGTACCGTCAATGAGCTTAATGGTGTGCCATGTTTAAACTGGGATGAGATAGGACAAGATAAAAAAGAAATATTTTCTACTCGTAGTTTTGGTCAACGAGTTACGAATAAACATGCACTTAAAGCGGCACTGTCAAGCCATGCCAGTATTGTTGCCCGAAAAGCGAGAGGGCAATGCTCTTTAATTAAACGCTTAGTTATTTTTGCCTCAAGCTCTCCCCATGATGGTCATTATTACAAGAAGTCTGTTATCTATGAGTTTCCAGTTGCTACAGATAATACCTTAAAGATTGTTGCTGCTATTTCGTTTGTATTTGATAGTATTTATATAGCTGGCGTTATGTTTTATCGCTGTGGTGTTGGCGCAGTTGAATTAGAAAATAGTAAATTTCAGCAACAAGATATGTTTAATGTTACGGTGAATAATCCACAACTGATGAAATGTTATGATAACGTGAACCATCGTTATGGTAGTGGTACTATTGAAGTTGCCGTTGCTGAGAAAAACGATATATGGGCAATGAAACGTAATTTTTTATCTCCCCGTTACACCAGTAAATGGTCAGAAATACCTAAGATAATTTGTTGAATCCAATATGTTGAGGTAAATATGTGTGGTCGATTTAGTGTAGACAAAACTTTAACGCCAATAGTAAGTGAATTATTTAATGCTCATTACAGCGTAGAAACCAACACTAATTTAAGCCCAAGCCAATCTGTAGCGACAATTGTTAATCGCGGTTCAAGCTATCAGCAAGTCAATGCTTTATGGGGAATTAAGCCTAGCTGGTCTAAAAAACTAATCATCAATGCTCAAGCTGAAACCGTAGCGACTAAGCCTACATTTAAACAATCATTCCAAAGTCAGAGGTGTTTAGTACCATGTAATGGTTGGTTTGAATGGCGAACAGAAGAGGGAAAAAAGGTTAAATACTTATTTGAACATGCTAATAAAAAACCTTTGTATATGGCTGGCATATTGTTTCAACAAGAGCACACAGAGCTTGTAACCTTAACGACTCAACCTAATGATAAGTGCGCTCAATACCATAAACGTATGCCTGCTTTAGTTTTAGCAAGAGATAAAGATTACTGGTTTAATTCTCCGTATCAAGAACTTGAACCATTGCTACAACATGTTGATGATAGAGTTATTCGTGTTGAGCGTGCTTAATGAATGGATATATGAATGTTACTAGTGAAGTTGGCGTAGGCCGTTGCTTTCGATTTTCAATCCTATTAGGTAAGAGTAAGAAAAACCTGATAAAACGATAAACAATGCGACTACACTTACAGGTATTAAGATCCCACAATGGGCCTGATGAACCTTAAATGATAAATAGCTTTTTGTTTTATTGGTATGGTAGAAAAATCACCAATACAAACTAGAAAATTAAATAAGCATAATGCAACCTAGTCAGGCCGGTTATTTATGGAGGGCGCAGCAGCAACATACCCAAAGCCTGGCTTGCTTTGTAAAGTGGTATTTTTTACTTGGTGCCCTTAGGCATTTTCGATGAGTTTAACCATTTTATTTTCAATCTTTATCAGTGATTGTTAAATAACGACAATTCAGGTTTACTGGGGTTTAGAGAATGCATTTAGAAGGCTTAACTAAGAGATTGATCAATATTGTTTATCATTATTTTGTGTTCAGGTTGTGATATCGCAACTTTGTCAGAAACCCCATAAAAAATAGGGGCGATGAAAAATAGTGCAATAATCATCGTTAACAATATCCACATAGTGCTATTTTTACACTGCAGTAATTTAGTGAATATACTGTTGGATATGTCACTTTCATCGCATGCAGGAAATTGCTCTTCAAGTGCTGATGTTTCGGCAATATTGCTATTAAGGTTTGATACCTGACAGATAAGTTTATAGCCGCGCTTTGGTAATGATTGAATATAAGTTGGCGCTTTGTGGTCATCTTTAAATAATTGACGTAGTTTACCAATAGAACGACGAACAGCCGCATCTGACACACAACGGTTCTGCCAAACATTCTCATGAAGCTCTGTCATTGAAATATAACGTTTTTCATTTTTACAAAAATAAATTAAAACATCTAATACTTTAGGTTCGAGTTTTACTGAGTCGCCGTCTCTACTTAATGTCATTTCGTCTTTATCTAATATATAACCACCAATTTCGATCACTGCTATTCCTGTTCCTGTTGCTTGCCAATTTGATTGATTTGCAGCATAACACAGCAAATTTTTATTAACTATTTTATCTGATTAGTATTAGTGTAATTCATTGATAACTAACATGGTTACGCTTTGGTTACCCATTCGTTTGTTATAAGTTGCAACTAATTTATTGCCTTTGATTGTTAATAAGTTTACTTTCGCTGCACTGTTAAAAGAGAATAGATTTTTAACTTTTATTAGCGTGATTAATTAACCTTAAAATCAAAAGTAATTAATGTATTTTTCGTTAGTGAACCGATTAAATATTTATAGATATGCAGATTTTACATAAATATTCACTGGCTTATTCAACCAAAGTAGCCATGTATGAAATTTAAGAAGACAAAATATGAAACTTAAAAAAACAATTGTTTACCGATCATTAATGGGTATTTCACTCGTCATGCTAATTTCTGGGTGGAGCATGGGGTTCTCCAATTCACTTCATTATATCGCAAAAAATACTGTCACTATTGCTCAGGTTGAAGCTGGAGACTTTTCAATTAAGGTTGAAGGCTACGGTTCATTACAATCACTTAATAAGCGCCTGTTAATGGCGACAAGCAATTCTTTGGTAGATGAAATTATGCTCAAAGCTGGCGCTGTAGTAAAAGCGGATACGGTGCTTATGACCCTTAAGAACCCTAAACTTGAAGCTGATCTACGACAAGCGTTAGCAAGATTGAAAAATACGAAAACCTTGAAGAGGCAGATTATTTTAGGACAGCAAAGGGAAATGCTTAACAATGAATCTGATTTTTCTAAACTTGAAGCAGAAGCTGAAATTTTAATGTTGCAGGTAGATGCAGAACGCACTTTAGCAAAATCGGGCATTGTTGCCGGTGTTAACGCAAAACGTAATGAATTGAGAGCAAAACAGCTGATAAAACAAGTTAAATTAGAGCAAATAAAGCTAAAGAAGATAGCCGCAGTACACCGTGAAGCACTGTTGATCCAAGATGATTTAATCAGTCAGTCCAAAGATGAGTTTGATGTTGCGATGCAAATGGTAGAGGACTTATCGGTTAAAGCAGGAATGGCGGGTGTTATTCAACGTAGCTCTCTTAATTTAGGACAAAGCGTATCCCCTGGTACCGAGTTAGCGTTAATTGGTAGCTTGTCTCCTTTGGTGGCTGAAATAAAAGTGCCACAGCTTCAGGCTCATATGGTTAGCGCTGGTATGAAGGCAGAAATAAACACCGTTAATGGTCAAATTTTAGGACAAGTTGTGCGTGTCGACCCTGTTGTTAGCGAAGGTGCAGTGCAAGTTGATATTCAACTTGATGAAGGTATATATGAAGGGGTAAAGCCGATGCAATTGGTCGACGTCACAATATTAGCGCAAGTCGAAAAAGGTGTGCATTACATCAAAACGCCGACAGGTGTTAATGAAAATAGTACCGCGTCAATATTCAAATTAAATGAAGAAAATATTGCGAGTCGTGTTGACGTGAAGTTTGGCAAGGCATCAGGTCAGCTGATTAAAGTTCTTTCTGGCTTAAAAGCAGGAGATAAAATTATTACCTCTAAGTTAGCGCTGGAAGCTGAAATTACTCAAATTAAATTAGGTAGTTAAGATGAAAAATCAAATATTAAAAATTTCAAATATGACAAAATCGTTTACTTCTGGCGACCAAACGACTCAAGTACTGAAAGGCATTAGTTTTTCTGTCTATGAAGGTGAATTTGTCTCTATTTCAGGACCTTCGGGCTGTGGCAAGTCAACCCTACTTAATATTATGGGTATCTTAGATACACCAGACAGTGGCGATTATATGGTTGATGGCTTACAAGTTGCGACAATGAATGCGAGTCAGCGCGCTAAAATTCGCGGTGGACGGATAGGTTTTGTCTTTCAATCTTTTAACCTCATTGATGAATTTACCGTACTTGAAAATATTGCTTTGCCACTTAAGTATCGTGGTGACAGTTTAGAAAAGCGCCAAGCTAGAGCATTTGAATGCTTAGAAAAGGTAGGTTTAGCTGATAAGGCGAAGCTTTTTCCTAGCCAATTATCTGGTGGTCAGCAGCAACGAATTTCTATTGCTAGAGCATTAGCTGGAGATTCAGGCATTATGCTGGTAGATGAACCAACGGGTAACCTTGACTCTAAAAATGGTGATGCAGTAATGGCTTTATTACTAGAGTTAAATAAACAAGGTACAACAATTGTATTAGTTACTCACGACCCTCGCTATGCAAATATGGCACAACGTAATATTCAATTAAGTGATGGTTCTATCATATCTGAAGGGCATGAAATAAATGATCTGCAAGCACAAGTTGAGGTTGCTTAATTATGTTTTTCCGAGCGGCACTGGCTACTTTTAAAAGAGCCAAACAATATTACTTAACAACTATTTTTACATTAGCTGTCACCATGTCTATGGTGTTGTCAGTATTTAGCTTGGTAGATTTAGTGTTTTTTGCTCCATTACCCTATAAGCAAGCAGAAAATGTATATGTATTAGAAGGGGGGCTAAAAACGACTCAAGGTAGCTCTACGGGCAGTACTAATATACACGTCACTAATTATATTAAAGACAATAACGATGTATTTACTGAATTTGCCAGTTACCATAAATGGACAGCCTATAAGCTTTACGACCTGAATAATCGACCTGTGATCCAAACACTACTGGCAACGGCTAACTTGTTTGACGTGTTAGGTATTGAAGCGGAGTTGGGCCGATTATTTAATAAAGCAGAAAAAGTGGGTAATAGGCAGCCTTCAGTGGTATTGGGCTACCGTACTTGGCAGAACCTTTATCAAGGGGATAAAAATATTGTTGGTAAAAAAATCCAGCTTAATCAACGCCGTTTCACGGTTATTGGCGTAGCACCAGACAACCTAGTCTTACCTTATTATCAAGATATTAACGAAGCTGTTTGGATCCCTTTAGATATGGATGAGGTGTTCAGTGCCAAGCGATGTGCTCATTGTTATATGGGAGCTCTTAAATCGATTGTCAGGTTAAAAAAGGGGATATCAACTGACTTAATTGAAGAACAAATAAACACACTGGCCATGCAAGGGGCTAAACTTCATACCCCAAACATGCTAAAAAATTACACGCCAACAGCTCACATTACTGCTGCTCGTCTAGCAATTCAGGGGGATAGTGGTGAAATTGTTATTATGTTACTGGTCGGCGTATCTTTATTGATGGCGATTGCGTTAATTAACTTGTCGAGCATGCAATTAGCAAGAGCAATGGCAAAAATTAAAACGGTGGCAATAAGTTTTGCTTTTGGAGCAAGTAATAAACAGCTGTTGATTGAGTCATTAAAGCACAACCTTATTGTTATCGGCTTAGCGGTAACATTGGCTTTGCTCTTTACCAGTATGAGTTTTTCATTAGTAGAGGTTTTAGCATCTGATGCTATTGCACGTTTAGACAGTTTGGGGCTTAGCTTCAACACGATACTATTTGCTTTATTGCTAACCGTAGTTATTGCCTTTTTATATTCATACCTCGAATTAAAAGTGGTGAGTGAGGAAAACTTAACATCCAGCTTACAAAGTAGTGGTAAAGGTGTGGGTAAGCAAATGAGTGCTGGTGCAAGTCATATGTTAATAGGTTTGCAAGTTACTTTTTCATTTATGGTACTCATCGCTGCTTGTCACGTGGTGTTATACACCTTATCTGAAGCGCTTAGAGATAACGGAGTTGTTACTCAAGATAAGTGGTCATTAGTTGTGAATTACTCTCAAATTGAAGGTGATACGCAAAGAATTAATTTACACAAGTCTGTGTTTAGTCAATTAGAAAATCTCAATGTCATACAAAATGTTAAGGCAATTTCCGAGTCTCCGTTCCCAAGTTCTCGAAATACTAATCAAGTATTTGATGAAAACGGTATCTATCTCGGTGGTGCACTTAGACCCAGAATTTCACCTGGCTATCTTGGCGAATTAGGTTTGAAAATTACCGGTAATGATTTTGATGTTGCAGACAGAGAACTAGAAAATTATCCTGTGATCATAAATCAACGTTTGGCTGCAAGAATATCAGATAATATAGATGATGTTGTGGGCAAAAAAATCAGTCTTGACAAGAAAACATTCTATACGGTGAAAGGTGTTGTGAGTAATATCTACTTTCCGGGGAATAAGTCGCGAGAATCATTAAGGATTTATATTCCTGCTGACTATAAGGGAGAAAGGCAGTATTCATTTCTTCTTACTGCATCGATAGATACGCTTTTAGAGCATGAAGTGAGAGACGTTTTAGCTAAAATTGATGGTCGTTTAGACGTGGTAAAGATAAAGTCATTAGATCAAGAATTTGGCAGGATCAGTCAAAAACACATGAGTGCCGCGTGGATTGCTATACTACTAGCGACAATTTCTTTATTAATGGTTTGCATTGGTATCAATGGCATCGTTAACTATATGGTGCAAGTGCGTCGTTATGATCTTGGTGTCAAGCTAGCAATGGGAGCTGATAATAGACGCTTATTAAAAGATAGTTTGATAGAGTTGATGCAACCTGTACTGATGAGTTTGTTTTTCGCGTTTTCATTAAGTTTTCTGTTGCTTGGTTATAGTAAAACAACACCTGATATTAATTTAGACCCAGACTGGTTTTTGGTTGCAGGTATCTTTACCGGTTTTGCTTTATTGTCATTAGTGGTTAGTTTCGTGCCAGTGCGACAAATATTAGCTAAAGATCCGATCCAAGCCTTGAGAAATGAATAATAAAACAAGCAGAACGATAGTTTGATTTTATAACGTGATAGTCACTTAAAATAAAAAAGGCTTCAATATGAAGCCTTTTTTGATTATTAGTCGTAATGTGTTTTATGGAGAAATATAATTACTCATCAATTTTTGAAGCAGATAGCATGCTTTTATCAAAATTTTCCTCTTATTACATCTTTACTGTATAATCCCGCGCATTAAACTATTGCCTTAGCAAACACCTGAGTTTGCGATATAGGCGTTAAAACCACTATTTATGACGCTATTCTATATTTAGTAAAGGCGCCAGTTACGAAATATAGAATAAGTTGAGACCAATATGACCGTAGAACAATTCGATCCAAGTACAAGTAATTCAGCACAAAGCCAAACAACCACGTTAGACATCCCATCTAAAATGATTGAAGAACAACATCAAGAAGTTGTTAAATCACACCCAGAAGAAAATCGCGCAGCAAAGGTAGGCTTCGTGAGTCTCGGTTGCCCAAAGAACCTAGTCGATAGTGAGCGCATTCTTACTCAACTTCGCACTGAAGGTTATGATGTAACTAACAGCTACGATGATGCAGAGTTAGTCATTGTAAATACCTGTGGTTTCATTGATTCGGCAGTGCAAGAATCACTTGATACTATTGGTGAAGCGTTAGCTGCAAATGGCAAGGTATTGGTTACCGGTTGTTTAGGTGTTAAGAAAGATGAAATAATTGAGCTTCACCCGAATGTTTTAGGTGTAACGGGGCCTCATGCTTATGATGAAGTCTTAACGCAAGTACATAAACATGTTGCTAAGCCAGTCCATAATCCGTTTATTGATTTGGTTCCAGCACAGGGCGTTAAATTAACACCTAAGCATTATGCTTATTTAAAAATATCAGAAGGCTGTAATCACCGTTGTACTTTCTGCATTATTCCGTCAATGCGTGGCGATTTAGACTCACGGCCCGTTGGCGATGTATTAGGTGAAGCAAAACGTTTAGTTGATGCTGGCGTGAAAGAATTGTTAGTTATCTCCCAAGATACTTCAGCTTACGGTGTTGATGTTAAGCACAAAACAGACTTTTGGGATGGTATGCCAGTTAAAACGCACATGCAGCAGTTATGTGAAGAACTAGCAAAGCAGGGCGTTTGGATACGTTTGCATTATGTTTACCCATACCCACATGTTGATAAAATTATTCCATTAATGGCCGAAGGTAAAATACTGCCGTATTTAGATATTCCTTTTCAGCATGCTAACAAGCGAATTCTTAAATTAATGAAACGTCCTGGTAGCTCAGACCGCGTATTAGAGCGTATTGCTAAATGGCGAGAAATTTGTCCAGAATTAGTGATTCGTTCAACGTTTATTGTTGGTTTTCCCGGTGAAACAGAAGAAGAATTTCAAGAGTTACTTTCATTTTTAGAAGAAGCGCAATTAGACCGTGTGGGTTGTTTTAAATACTCACCGGTTGAAGGTGCTACTGCGAATGCATTACCTGACCATGTTTCAGATGAAGTGATGGAAGAGCGCTTACAACGCTTTATGGAAGTTCAAGCTAAAATTAGCAGCGATAAATTACAAGCGCGCATTGGCCAAGAGTATTTAATTCTAGTTGATGAAGTGAACTCTCTTGGTATTGTCGGGCGCTCATACATGGACGCACCTGAAGTTGATGGCAAAGTGTATTTATCTGATGATTTTGATGCCAAGCCAGGCGATCAAATTTGGGTACAAATAATTCATGCCGACGAGCATGATGTTTGGGGTGTTCGTGTAGAAGATTAGTATTGTTTTAACTTTACTCGATTTTTGTTAACCCTATCTACGGATCTGCAGATATAAAATAAGCCCAACTTTAATTAGGCGTTTTTTTTATATCTGACAGATTTTCTACAACTTAACGTGAATAACGTCTTTCAATCATTTCCCCGTTTTATAAATAGATGCTTTTGCCGTGGCTCTTTGAATACATAGCAAGTTTATTAACTCTAGTTTTTATTGCTTAGTTTTCATGAATTTCGGAAACAGCTGTCAACTATTCTGCCAATTAAACTGAGCGGGAATCAGTTGTCAGGGATGAATTCTATTCTATGCTGCTGTAAATAAAGCTTATTTCAAATATTGAAATACACAAATCAATAAAAATTAACGTGACATCATCGAAAAATGTTGCCAGTATGTTATCTGATCGAATACCGATTAAAACATAATAATAAAAGCATTACGGTGTACGAACCTTCATTTATCAATTAATGGTTTTAGTTAAGCAATTTCTTATTAGGAATAATGTTTAAAGAAGGTTACCTACGTTAATTTATAGAAAAAGGGTGCCACATGTCTAATAGACCATCAGTAGTACGTAAAGTGCTATTTTCAGTATCTAGTATTATTTCTGTAATCGCGATAATCGTCGCAACTTCAGTTACTTCAGAACTCGCAACTTCAGTAGAAAACTCAGTTTTACAAGAAATAAAAATTTCAACACAACAAGCTTCAGGTGGTATTCACGAGTTTTTCAGAGAACGTTCAAGGGTCGTTACTTCGTTATTAGGTAATTCCTTTATAAACAATTGGTTTGATAATTATAGCGAAAGAGGCTCAGAAATAGCGTCAGATCAAAACTATCAAAAGATAGTGAAACTTTATAAACATGAGTCGCAAATTGATCCGATGATTAAGTCTGTTTTCTTTTCACCTAAAGCAACGCATGAATATTTTGATATTAATGGACGTTACGAAGATGCCAATTACTATAGCAATAAACGACCTTGGTGGGATGAAGCGCTTAAACGGGATCGTTTATTTATTACCAAACCTGAAATAGATGCCAATGATCGCTCAATTGTAACATCAATTAAATCGACTGTTTACAATGAACAACGTCAATTACTTGGTGTGATGGGCATAGATATTCTCGCTTCTGAAATTAAAAGTCGTTTAATAGAAACCATGAAATATCAGAATTTAGGTTTTGGTTTCTTATATACCAGTGATGGTCAAATCATCACGTTTCCAGATAAAGAAAGTCGTATTGATATGGAGACATTACCTAAGTTAGACGTTGTTGATGCAGAATTTAAAGATGCTGATGGTTTTGCCGACTTAATGAGACAAACGGAGCGCCAGAAAGAAACATTAAGCCATGTAACCTGGCAAGGCGAAGACTATTTAGTTTATGTCGATAGTATTGAAGATGAAACAATGGAACTTGATTGGCGAGTCGCTTTTATGGTGCCTCAATATGTCATTGATGATCCCGTTAATAGGTCAATTTGGACTTCTGCTATCGCGGTTATATTTATTGTATTCATTACAGCGGGCGTTATGGTCTTTACCATTCAAAAATTACTAACAAATCCGTTAAAACAAATTGTTTCTGCAATGGATGATATTGCCACTGGAGATGGCGATTTAACCAAACGTATAGATATGGATAGAAACGATGAACTAGGGCAATTAAGTGACTCTTTTAATTTGTTTGTAAAAAACATCCAAGCCATTATTAAAAAATGTAATAGTACAACAGAACATGTACTTGGTGAGGCGAGTGAAGTGAGCTCTTTAGTGGCTGATTTTGGTCGTAATGTTGGTGAACAAAAAGGTTACATAGAGCAAATAGCTACAGCGGCGACAGAAATGACCCAAACCATTCATGGTATTTCTGATAATGCACAGACTGCGCTTGAACATGCAACTAAAGCAACCTCAGAGTCGGCTGAAGGGCAAGAGCTTGCGGCGAATGCCACTAAGCTAATGAATGATCTTTCAGAGGATGTTGCTTCAGCATCAGATGTTGTCGCAGATTTACATCAAAACTCAGAGTCAATTACCTCTATGCTTGGGGTGATTAAAGCGATTGCAGAGCAAACTAACTTACTTGCATTAAATGCTGCTATTGAGGCTGCTAGAGCCGGAGAACAAGGAAGAGGTTTTGCCGTTGTAGCAGATGAAGTTCGCACCTTGGCGAGTAGAACGCAAGATTCAACCGTTGATATTGAAAAAATTATCGCGAAATTACATGCTTCTGCCTCTGAAGCGGTTAGAGCGATGGATGTAGGTAAAGGGAAAACAGTTCAAGGTGTTGATTTAATTAACCAAGTTAATGATAAGCTGTCTCAAATTAACCAAGCTATTTCGTTAATTGAAGAACAATCTAATGAAACTGCATCGACAACCAGAGAACAAGCTTCCGCGTCTGACGAGATCACCCGTCAAACTGCAGCTGTAAATGAACTGGCTGATCTTACGGTAGCTCAAACTAAAGAAGTAGCCGGTAAAAGTGAGGTACAACGTGAAGTTACCCAAGAATTAGAGAAAACTATTTCTCAATTCACGGTGTAAATATTCTAGTTTGTATCGATTAAATATCATTTTAATTATAAAAAGCTTCTAAATTTAGAAGCTTTTTACGTTTTTAACTTTCTAAATAAATTTACCTAAATAATCTATAGGCACAAGGGTAAAATCTTTATCAGCAATTTTAATCGCTTTAAAACTAACAGCTGGCTGGCGCTATTAGCTAAAAGTGATGAACTTTCCAGAGTTTAAAATTAGTGTGCATTTTGGGCCTGTGTACAGTAAATAATAACTTGCCGTTTACGATATAAGCACGACTTGTCATCTGAAACTCCTATCAACCAAACACTAGCATTAGTTAACCGAATACCTAAGAAACTGTTTCGTATTATGATAGCTATTGCGTCACACCGTAATAATTAAACTTTACCAAAATGCTTTTTTTGAGAACGAGTAACTTTATTGAGTTTAGCCTATCAATGGCCAGGTTAGATTAGCCTATATAAGCATTTACGTCAGCTAAGTAATTAATTTTTATTGTACTAATATTAAATTACTCAAGAATAAAAATATAAACGGTAAATAAATGATAAAACCTAGAGACGTTAAAACCATCGAAGATGCCAAAAAAATTGTCAAGGAACGTGGTTTGAGTCATGTCAAAGTGGGGATTTTTGATATTGACGGTATCATGCGCGGGAAATACATGAGTGTAGAAAAGTTTATTTCCTCATTAGATAATGGTTTTGCTTTCTGTGATGTGGTTTTAGGATGGGACGTTAATGATCAGCTTTATGGTAACGCAGCTAAAGCGTCTTTTACTGGCTGGCATACGGGATATCCTGATGCCCCTGTTCGCGTTGTACCTGAAAGCTGTCGCGAGATCCCATTTGAAAAGGGGATGTTGCTTTTTATTGGTGAATTTGAACAGCAAGCCGCCCAAGTTTGTCCACGTAACTTACTTCATCGAGTGATCAAAAAAGCACAAAACATGGGGTTTGATGCGTTTTCTGCCCTTGAATATGAGTTTTTTATGTTTAAGGAAACGCCAGAAAGTGCTCGAGAAAAGGGCTATAAAAACCTAGAAACTCTGTCACCTGATATGTTTGGTTATTCAGTTTTACGTAGTTCAGTACATGCTGATCTGTATGAACAAATTTTAGACATGGCTGAAAAAATGGACTTTCCGATTGAGGGAATTCACACGGAAACTGGACCTGGTGTAATTGAAGCGGCTATTGCTGTAGACAGTGCAGCCAATGCAGCTGATAAAGGTGCATTGTTCAAAACATTCATGAAAGTGATGGCTCAACGTAATGGTTTAATGGCGACATTTATGGCTAAGTGGTCGACGGATTACCCCGGACAAAGTGGTCATATTCATATTTCCCTTAATCATCGTGATGGCTCTGGATCCGCTTTTCATGATCCTGAGCAGAAATACAACATGAGTAAAACTCAGCGGCATTTCATAGCCGGTCAACAACGTCTAATGCCTGAATTTTTGAGTCTTATTGCGCCTACCATTAATAGCTATACGCGACTAATCCCTGGATTTTGGGCGCCAACGGATGCTACTTGGGGAGTAGAAAATAGAACAACAGCATTGCGCGTTATCCCTGGTAGTGCAAAGTCTCAACGAGTTGAATACCGTCTGGGCTCTGCTGATGGTAACCCTTATTTAACCTTGTCCGCAGCTTTGGCGTCAGGTCTTTATGGCATTATGAATGAATGGGAGCCTGAGCAGCAAGTAAAAGGCAATGCATATGAGCAACAGCACCCTGCACATTTACAGTTGCCTACCACTTTATGGGATGCAACCCAACGGTTAAAAACATCGGATGCCGCTAGAGAAATGTTTGGTGATGCATTTGTTGATCATTTCGCCACTTCCAGAGAGTGGGAAGAACTTGAGTATCGTAAACATGTCTCTGATTTCGAAATGAATCGATATTTTGAAATTATCTAGATTAATTTAAGGAATAATATGTGCCTTAGGGCCTCCTTATCGCTGAAATTCGAGGATGTATGATGAGAGAAACTCAAAAAACGCTATCGCCAATAGACGGTTCTATCTATGTAGAGCGTCCTTTAGCCGATGTTGAGCAAGTCACAAGTGTTATTAAGCAAGCCCAGAAAGCCCAGAATGCTTGGAGTAAAGTGAGTTTAGCTGAAAGAAAGATAATTTGTAGCCGGGCAGTAGAGGCATTTGAGACTAATAAAGACAAAATTGCACAAGAGCTTTGCTGGCAAATGGGACGACCAATCCGCTATGCCGCAGGAGAAGTGGCAAGTTTCGCCGACCGAGCACGTTATTTACTTGCTATTGCAGATGAAGTGCTCGCGCCAATACAAACGAGTGAAAAAATAGGTTTTGAGCGTTATATAACAAGCGAGCCTGTCGGTGTGGTTTTAGTGATAGCTCCGTGGAACTACCCGCTACACACGCCGATTAATGCTGTTATGCCAGCTTTACTTGCAGGTAATAGTGTTATTCTTAAGCATTCGGCACAAACCCCGCTATGCGCTGAGCGTATTGTTGAAGCTTTCACCAAAGCTGGTTTGCCCGATGGGGTACTCCAGTTTCTACATATGAGTCATGAAAATACGGAAATGGCAATTAAATCGGTTGAAATTGGCGCGGTATCTTTTACGGGCTCTGTTCCAGCAGGAGTGATCGTTGAGAACGCTGCCGCAGGTCGTTTCATTAATCTAGGTTTGGAGCTTGGCGGTAAGGATGCTACTTACATTCGTAAAGATGCCGACCTTAAATATGCCGTTGAAAGTACAGTCGATGGTGCTTTCTTTAACTCTGGTCAATCTTGTTGTGGCATAGAACGCATCTATGTAAACGAATCAATTTATGATGAATATTTAGCGGCATTTATTGCTTTGGTAAAAGAATATAAGTTAGGTCGTTCAGACGACCCTGAAACAACACTTGGCCCATTAGTTCGCGCTTCTGCTGCTGAGTTTGTTCGTAACCAAATCATTGAGGCAGTAAAGCAGGGGGCCAAAGCGCATATTAACCCAACTGAATTTGATTTAGATGAAGCGAGTACAGCCTATATGGCACCTCAGGTACTCACTGATGTTGATCACACGATGCGAGTAATGACCGAAGAGAGTTTCGGCCCTGTTGTGGGCATAATGAAAGTCTCATCAGATGAAGAAGCCATTAGATTGATGAATGATAGTGACTTTGGTCTTACTGCATCCATCTTCAGCGCTGATATAGAAAAATCGGTAATACTCGGTAATGAATTGGAAGTAGGTACATTCTTTGTTAATCGCTGTGACTATCTTGATCCTGAATTAGTATGGACAGGGGTTAAAAACACTGGCCGTGGTTATACATTATCAAAATTAGGTTTTGGTAACTTTATCCGAGCAAAATCCTTCCATATCAAAACCAAAGTTTAAGAGATAAATAATGAGTATTTAAGAGGTATATCATGAATAAATTAAGTGCTAACTGGAATTATCCTAATAGTATCCTTGCAGGCTTTGGGCGTATAAATGAGTTAGCTGAAACATGTAAAAAATTGAACATGAAGGCTCCTTTGTTAATTACAGATCCTGGGCTAGTGGTATTGCCGATGATCGGTGAAGCGGTTAATCATTGTAATAAGTCAGGACTACGCTGTGGCCTTTTTAGCAAGATTCAGGGTAACCCGACAGGCCAGAATGTAGCAGATGGTGTTGCAGCATATAAAAAGGGTGAACATGATGGTGTTATTGCCTTTGGCGGCGGATCTGCACTTGATGCTGCTAAAGCGGTAGCACTTATGGTTGGCCAAAATGCATCACTATGGGATTTTGAAGATGTAGGGGACAACTGGACTCGCGTTAATGAATCAGGTGTTGCACCCATAGTTGCTGTCCCAACGACCGCTGGTACGGGGTCTGAAGTTGGCCGAGCATCGGTGATCACCGATGTAGACAATCAGGTAAAACGCATTATATTTCATCCATTAATGTTGCCATCTGTGGTTATTCTTGATCCAAAACTAACGCTAGGTCTTCCTGCTCATATTACTGCCGCCACAGGAATGGATGCTTTGTCACATAATCTTGAAGCACTGTGTTCTCCATTCTACCACCCGATGGCTGAAGGCATCGCTATTGAAGGGATTCGATTGGTGAAAGAATACCTACCTCGTGCTGTTGCCAACGGACAAGATATAGAAGCGCGTACCCAAATGTTAGTCGCTTCAAGTATGGGCGCAACGGCGTTTCAAAAAGGCCTAGGCGCAATGCATGCGATTGCCCATTCTTTAGGGGCTATTTATGGCGCACATCATGGTTTGCTGAACGCAATATTGATGCCTTATGTGCTTAAGGCCAACAGAATAGAAATTGAAGAACGTATTGAGCGTCTTAGTCGCTATTTAAATCTAGCTGATAGTAGCTTTGATGGTTTTATGAACTGGGTGTTGGATATGCGGGAGAATTTGGAGATTCCACATTCATTATCGATGATTGATATTGACGAAAAAGAAGCAATGTTAATAGGGAAAATGTCAGCAGTAGACCCATCGGCTGGAGGCAACCCCATTGCATTTTCACAAGAGCAATATTCACAAATGTTTATTGCTGCAGTTAAAGGGGAATTGAATTAAATGACCTTTCAACAGTTAACTGTCAGCTTTACTCCCAACGATAGTAAATAACAACGTGGTCTAACATGAAAATAGCAATTTTACAGTGTGACAATGTAATGGAAAAATTCCAAGATGACTTTGGGAATTATCCACAGATGATCACTGATTTACTCACTAGCGTCGAAAATAATCTCGAAATCGGCATCTTTGATGTGCAGAAGGGGAAATACCCCCAGAAAATCAACGATTGGGATCTTTTCATCACCACAGGTAGTAAAGCCAGTGTAAATGACAATGAAGACTGGATTATCAATCTTATTGAGTTTACTAAATTGCTTGGAGTAACTAAAAAAAAACTAATGGGTATCTGTTTTGGCCATCAAATTATCGCTTTAGCTAGAGGAGGCTCTGTGGCAGAGTCTGATAAAGGTTGGGGCATAGGTATTGCGTCAAATAACATCCTCATTCAAACAGATTGGATGGATAAAGGGCCGCATGAATTGAATCTCATAGTGAGCCACAAAGAACAGATAAATCGACTGCCGCAAGGCGCAATGATTATTGCACAAAGTGATTTTTGTCCTTATTTCATGGTTCAGTGGGATGATCATTTTTTAAGTGTTCAAGGTCATCCAGAATGGAATAAATTATATGCCAAAACGCTTATGGATGATCGCCGAAGTATTATTGGGGTAAAGCGCATTGAGCAGGGGGTAACATCACTAGAAAAAAAAATAGATAATCAGCAATTTGCTCGTTGGATTATTAACTTCGCCAAAAGAAAAATCTGATGTGATACATATTTTTTATATAAACAAAGCTCTTAATAATATAATCCTTAATTATGGGGGGGAAAAGAACCTATATGGACGCACCAGAAGTTAACAGTAAAGTCTATTCGTCTGATGAACATGATGTTTTGGGGGGAGAGTTGAAGATGAAGAAGATTAACTCTTCAGGTTAAGTGTCAATTTGAAGTCACTTTATGAAAAAGGCGAGGAGTAAAATAATTTAATTTTTCGGCTTTATAGTAAGGTAGCTCACAAATTTTACATCCAATATAATATAGTGCGTTTGTGAACTATACAGACTAAACGTTAGCAGCTTCAAAACTGCTACTTTTGAAGCCGCAATTTGAATCTCTGCACCTGTTTGAGGTTTACTCGCAATACGTACTGCGTGGTCATTTATTTTGTAAGTACAGAAATCAACTAATTCGAGTTCACCATCGTTAGTGAATTCTCCAGTTACAGAACCATTGATACCAAAGTGGCCGTTTTACGTAAAAAGTTACGTGGTAACCTCAGTGTAGAAAGTATCATAAACTTTTTGTTAAATTAAACCCTGTAACAGATTGAATTACAGGGTTCACAAAAATTTACGTATAGGAGCTGTATTTTTACTTCATCGGTTTTTTGAATAACAAAGTAAACCTATCGGAATTACCACTTACTGATTTACGGCCTACTTCATAACGTAATTCATCATCAGCTTTGTAATGAAGGTTTGAATAATCGACAAACTCGAAACCTGCTGATTCTACTTCTTTAATCACTAATACTGGGTCAATACGACGACCATTTTCATCATTTTCACGTTGCATATGACGACGAGTATGATCAACAATACCGTAGATACCTCCTGGTTTAAGTGATTTTAATGCTTCGACGTTTACGGCCGTACGTGTCGCTAGTGATAAATTGTGATAGTTACGAAAAGTTAACACTGCATCGATGTTTTTTACCCCAAAATCAATGTTCGATAAGTCATAACGTTTCTCTTCTTTGTTATGCACCCATTTAGAATCATTACTTACCATTTTTACTTTATCGAAGCCATTCTTCTTTAATAATCCATCTTTGATTCGATCACCTGCCATCCCTAAAAAAAGTTGGCCTTTATCTTTCAAAGCAGGGGCAAGTAAAGCCGTATACCAACCACCACCAGGAATAAGCTCTAATACTTTCATATCTTCTTGGATACCAAGAAACTCAAGTGTTTGTATTGGGCGACGGTTTCTATCTCGTTCTTTATCTTTTTCTGAGCGACTTTCAGCTTTCATTGCTGCTTTTATATTGTCTGAAAAAGTATCCGCTTGTACAAATCCGGCAGATAAACTGCAACCAATAAGTAACGGTAGTAATAATTTTCGCATGCTAACCTAATCCTTTTATAATTTATTTATTATATTTTTAATTCAAATGATATTCGAACAGCTTAAGACCGAATTGTCGCCAGTTTACTTCCAATATCAATTGAAAAAGGGGTAACAAAATATGTCAAATCAAGGAAATGACTCCTGAAAAAGGTTAATTAAATATTACATTAAGCTCGCTGTTGCATTTGTGATTTATGGTCATGAAGCTCTATAATGCATAAAAATCAATGTGTTAACTTGCTGTGGTAAGTGTTGTTACTTTGGCTATAGCCCAATCTATTTAGTTCGCTTGTTTTTTCGAAAAATAATTGTCGTAATGAGTTGTTTTCAATTATTGATATTTATTAAACAAGCATCTTTATCTATTTGACATTCGGTACTCAACGCTAAATTAATAGCCATTTTACCAAATGGCTTAATATCATCGATAATTTTTAAGGCAAGCTCTTTTAACGGTCCCGCTGTTTGTGGGAAGCTAGAGTTTGTTATCACCGAAATATCGATATTATATTCAGGAAAAACCATTAACCATTTCTGAGTGCCTTCCACACCACCATGACGAACAAAATACGTTTTTGTCTCAGGGTAATCAACGGGCAATAACGAAAGAGTAAACCTAATAGACTTCAGTTTGTTAAAAAGAACTCGTTAACAATTATGCTCGACTAGCAATTATTACACCCGTAGTAATCATTATTGTCCCTGCTGCTTTATTGATGGTTGATGTGGCATTTGGAGATTTAAATACTTTTTTTGCTTTAGTCGCTAATAACGCATAACAAACATTCACACTGCCAAACGCCAATGTTGCAGCCAACATTATTAATAAAATATCATCTGAAGCCACTTCATCCATATTGACAAATGCAGGGAAAAAGCCAATATAAAATAGAATCGCTTTTGGGTTGCCTAAAGTGATGAATAATCCCGTAATAAAACTGGTCAATAACGATGAATCTTTTGATTCTTTTATATCAATTGAAGTCGCTTTTGCACAAAGTAAATTGTAACCAAGCCACAAAAGATAGATTACACTGATATATTTTATAATAATAAATGTTGTTCCCATTGTTTCTGATAATGCAGTAAGGCCGAAGATTGCCAACGCAATAAAAACATAATCACCGACAACAATCCCCATAGTCATATATAAACCATGTAAAAAACCAGAGGAAAAAGAACGAGATATTATGGAAAATACCGCAGGTCCTGGCACTATGGCAAGTATTAACATAGCCCCAAATAAAGCTAAAAGGTTACTGAATAACATTAGTTTTCCTATAGTTGACCTATTCTCTGTCTAAATTTACACATAAACTTCCTTGAAATATTAGCCAGAGGAAAGCCTCCATGTTTCCTCTACGTATAAACAGAAATAGTAGTTCGTTCTCTTGTTTTTATTGATGGCTGAATGTCATTTTTTTTCTTAAAAAATCCATGATAGATTTATCTGCTAAATTAATCAGTAGCCCTAAGATTATTAAGTTAAACGCGATGATTTTAGTTAACCCTATTGGCTCATTATAGAAAATAACCGAGCCTAAAAAGCCGAATATCGGTACTAAGAGCATTAAAGGTGCCATAGTCGATATTGGATAAATTACCGTTAATTTATTCCACAGCCAATAACCGAGTAAAGTAACGGGGTAAGCTTGAAACATCACGGAAAAAATACCTAAGAAACTAATGTTATTCGCTAGTGTTACAAAGCCATTACTACCATGTAACAGGTATGAAAGAATAAAGAGTGGCACTGGTGCTAAAAGGCACGACCAAACGACAAAGGCAAACATCTCTGAAATTGTATTTGTTTTAATTATTATACTTATCAAGCTTAGACTTATCGCCGCCGTAAAGGCTAACAGTATTCCTAATGAGGTGACTGAGCCGTCAGTAATGTTGAATATCAATATCAGACCAAACACCGAAAATAACAAACCGGTGATTTTTGCGATTGATAGTGATTCTTTTAAAAATATGGTGCCTAAAATCACACTAATAAAGGCACTCGATTGTAATATTAAACTGGCCATGCCTGCTGACATGCCGGCATGAATTGATAGCGTCAACATTCCCCAAACGCCGACACCAAAGAAAAGGCCATATATAGAAATAAGCATCCAAGAAACGTTGGGTTTAGGGATAAAAAATATCATGGGTAAAGCGGCGAATGAAAACCTTAGCCCAGTTAAAATAAGGGGATCCATCTCGTTAATACCAAGTTTAATGACAGAAAAATTTAGTCCCCAAACCGTTACAATTGCCAGTGCTATTATTAAATGAACTGCTTTCATCTGAGATACCTTTATAAATTACTTTTGACAAGTATGAATAATTTATAAATAATAAACAGATGCAATAATTTAAAAATAAAAGGGTACAGTTTGGTTGCTAAATACATTCAACTTGCTGATCGCATTATTACCGATATTGAAAGCGAGCAGTTAGAACAAAGCCAACGAATGCCATCAATACGCAACTTCTCCAAGCTTTATGAGGTTAGTATTACTACTGCACTTAATTGCTATCAAAGGCTTGAAGAGTTTGGCTGGCTTCAAGCTAAGGCTCAATCTGGCTATTATGTGACGCAACCCTTAGGTAAAAACATGTCACCAAAATTTCCAAGCTTTGAATCCGTAGCAAGTGAACCACAAAGCTTTAGAGCAAGTAATGTTTCCGTTCATAGCCCATTTTATATTTCACAATTTTCTGAAGAGTTATTACCGATAAAAGAACTTGAGCGGTGCTTTAGTCGGGCTAATAGAAATAATCAGCATTTGGTTAATTTATATCCGGAATATCAAGGTAAAAAAGAGTTCCGTGAAGTTTTATCTAAACACTTTTCCAAGCAATATTTTAACCTTACCGCTGATAAATTAGTGATCACTAATGGATGTATTGATGCTATTCGTACCGCCATTGAAGTAACAACAAAAGTAGGCGATACCGTCGCAATATCCTCACCTTGTTTTATCGGTTTAATTGAATTGTTAGGCAACATGAAGCGTTTGGTACTTGAAATTCCTTTTCATCATGCAGAGCTTGATTTACAACAGCTCGAAAATCAGATGAAACAAGGTGATGTTGCTGCTTGTTTATTTAGTGCTAATCATATTAATCCTCAAGGTAACTGTTTGAGTTCAAAGCAAAAAGAACGTTTAGCCTTGTTAGCTGAAAAATATCAAACTCCGATCATTGAAGATGATGTTTATCTTGAGTTTAATTATAGCCAACATACCCCATTGCCCATTAAGCATTGGGATAAATCAGGTTGGGTATTATGGTGTAATTCAATTTCTAAAACCATCGGACCAGGATATCGTTTAGGTTGGTGTGAGCCGGGGCGATATTTTAAGAAGTATCTAGAGCACAGAGCAGCGCAATATTTTGGTATTAATATATATGTTCAAAGTGGCATTATGGAATTTTTTCACTCAAGGCAGTATTTCAAGCATTTAAAAAAATTGCGTTTAACGATTAGTCAGCATTTATATCTTTACTCTAAATTATTATTAGAGCATTTACCTGAGCACTCACGACTCAGTAGCCCACAAGGAGGGCTCGTTATCTGGGTGCAAATTCCTGGGCTTGATGGCAACAAATTGTTGGTAGAGGCCGAAAAACAAAATATCTATTTTAGAACAGGCTCCGAATTTAGTACTTTGGGTTTATACCAAGATTGCTTTAGAATTAATTTTGGTTGGCCTATCGCTAAAAATCACACGGGCGATAATGAAGAAAATAATGACGACGCAGTACATCGATATCAGCAACTAGTATCTTTATGTCAGTTAGTACATAAACAATTAAATAACGAATCAAAAAAGAATCATTCCTGTAGAAAGACATAAAGAGCCGTTTATCAAGTCAGTTATTCACAAAGGAAATAACTGACGATATATTTATGACTCATGCTATTGCTAGACTATTATGTGCCGAAGGTGATGTTGGTAAAAAATCGACATTGAAAAAAAGTAATAATATCCCTTTCGCTAACTCGTTCTTTCACATAAGCAATAATCCCACCGATGCTATGCTTTCGTCTTTCAGATTGCTTTTAGCTTGAACATACTTATCAGAAATATTCATCAAGTTCATTGTCAAATAGGGGCAGAGTTACTGCCTCCATTTTATAAATACAATTTCTCAGTAGTTTCTTTGAGTTTTACATTAGGAAGGAATTGATCTGAAATCGTTAAAATTGAATGGAGATTGTTTTTTAATTTATCAAGTTCAAGCTCTCCTGGATTTAATGCTGTTTGTAATAAGTGTAGTGCCATGTCAGCTAGCAAAACCCTCTGTTTTTCTAACCAATCATCATTCCCTTTAGTGGCATTTAGCTTTAAATATGCCATTTCCACTGTATTATGAATCTCCCAACTCGTTTGGATGATTTGTTGACGTTCGACATCATTCATTCGTGATCCCACCTAAATGTATTTTTTGATTGTATCTCATGTAAAAGCCTAACCTTTAGTATATAAATCAGTAAGGTGTTGATTGAATAATTGAAGCTGCTTCAATCTCTGTTCAATAGATAGTTTTTCAGGTCCATGACAAATATAGGGTGATAGTATATTCATCTTCATATATCCAAAAACTTCCTCAGACATCGCCTTCAATTTATTAAGGTAAAAAGCTTTTTCAGTTTCATCACTAGCGCCACCAGTAGTAACTGAAAGTAAAACTGATTTGTTTTGTAAACTAAAATTTGAACCGTATGCAAAACCATAAGTGAACACTCTTTCAATCCAGCCTTTTAAAATTGCAGGGTAGCTTCCCCACCATAAAGGAAATTGCACTATGATTAGATCGGCACCCAGTAATTTTTTTTGCTCATTAACAATATCTACACTAAAAGCGTTTCGTCCTTGTTGGTCTAATAAACTAAGACCCGGCTCTTTTTCTGTCATTGGAAAGTCTTTGTAACTTAGCAAGGGATCAAATTTTGATTGGTACAAGCTTTTAACAGTAACACTACAACCAAATCCTTCGAAGACATTAATTGTTTGCGCGCTCATTGCAAAGTTGAATGAGTCTGGGTTTGGGTGAGATGTTACGACTAATATATTATTCATTATTAAAGGGTTGGTCATTAAATTTGAATCTAGCATACTCATTATGATTTTTTTTACGAATGAAAAAAATCACCATCAATGAATTTTATTAATTCATTGAACTTTTAGTATACCCAATAACCAATTTTTCAACAGTCGGATATTAGGATCATTTTTTTTACGTTTATGCCAAGAAAAATAATAGCCATCATCTGAAAAACTTATAGGGGATTCACTTAGTTTCACAAGTCTACCTTGAGCCAACTCTTTATAAATGAGGGTTTCTCCCAGTAAAGCAATGCCTTGACCTGATAGTGCGGCTTGTAAAATTAAAACGGTGTGGCTGAAATATTGAGTGTTGTTCTTGGTGTTTGTAAGGTTTTGTTTTTTTAGCCAATCTCCCCATAAATCTAAAGATTGTATTTCTAATAATACTTCTTTATTTAGCCATTGTTGTGGTGACAGATTTTTGAGTTTTTTTGCTAGTTCAGGTATTGCAACTGGATAATACACTTCTGTTTTTAAGTGTTCACACTCATACGATATATGATCTACTGCTCTATCATATAAAATAACATCAAGATTAAGCGCAGCAATGGGATCGCTACAACTTAGCATTCTTAATCTTATATCTAGATCAGGTCGGCGTAGGTATAATTCATTAAGTTCAGGTGTTATACGATTAATAGCAAACGAGCTACTAACCCCAAACTGAATAGTATTAATATGATGGCCCAGAAGTTCCTCTGTTGCATAAACCATTTGATCTAAACTTTGGTTTATTGGCAAAGCATAAGCCTTACCTTCATCTGTTAATTCAAAATTCTTTCCATCACGATGAAAAAGTTTACAACCGAGAAAGTCTTCCAAGTTTTTAATTTGATGGCTAACGGCACTTTGTGTGATGTGAAGCTCTTTAGCCGCAAGAGTAAAGTTTGATGTTCGTGAGGCTGAAGCAAATGCGATTAATGATTTCAGCGGAGGTAAATTTTTAAACATTAGAAAACCGAGCTATGAATAATATTCATTATTGTAGTGATTTTTTCATTTATTGAAAGTCATACTTAATAAGTACTATATGAATACAAAACGTCTAACGATATTAAATCAATATGAAAATCATAAAATATACCTTTTGGCTCAGTTCTATTATATTTTTTGGCTCTTTAAGAGCTGAAATTATACTCGATGGAAAAATAGATGAAGAAGATTGGCGACATGCCAAAACATATACTTCGTTCGTTGTAACATCACCTGATACAGGTGAAAAACCTAAAGTAGATACAAGCGTACGGTTATTGAGCCGTGCTGATGGCTTATACATTGCTTTTGAAAACCAGCAAGCGCGTATAAAACGTTCAAGAAAGTACAGTGCAAAAGATCAACATACCTCAGCAGATTTTAATGTGGTTAGTATCGATTTTTCAGGGCAGGGGGATTCTGTCTTTGAATTTGTAACCACATTAGGAAATGGCAGCATGGACGGTGTTTATGCTCAGGGCAATCAGTTTAACGATGACTGGGAAGGTGCATGGGATTTCAAAGTGTATGAAGGTGATCATTATTGGTATAGCGAAATATTTATCCCTTGGTCTATTGCTCCATTTCCGAAATCTGTTGATGATAACTCTAGCAATATACGTGTTTATTTCGGCCGATATAATATTGGTGAAGGTGAGCAATACTCTTTTCCTGATACCTCTTCTTCAAGACAAGATTTTATGCAGTCTTTGCATCTTGTTAATGTTAGCAAGCCAGATAAAAGTACCTTCTCATTATTTCCTTACGCGTCAGCAACTCATGATATTAATCAAGGTGGTTCAAAGTATAAATTGGGTGCTGACCTATTATGGAAGCCGAGTGTAAACCAACAAGTAACTGTTGCAATTAATCCCGATTTTGGTCAGGCAGAAAGTGATGAGCTAATCGCTAATTTTTCTGCCGTAGAAACACTTCACAGTGATAAGCGTACTTTCTTTACTGAGAATCAAAATTTGTTTGTTATAAAAGATACACGTTTTGAATTACTAAACACCCGTCGCATGGGAGGAAGTTCAGATACTGCTCAAGGAGCCCCTACTGATATTAACTCAGCTATAAAATATTTGAATACCGGGCAAAAGCTAGACCTAGGGGTAATTGCGGTATTAGAGGATGATAGTCGTGGGGTATTAGGCAAAAAGTTTGTGAGTTCTCGGTGGTTATTAAAAAATGAGCAGGGATATTTAGGGCAAATGGTTAACTGGGTAGACCGAGCCAATATTGATCGTACGGCAATAACGTCAGCAGTAGATTTTGGCTATTGGCAAGAAAAGGTCCATGTTGATGGTAAAATTTTATTCTCTGAAACTAGACAAAATACAACGTCTAGAGGAACAGGTGGGATTTTTAACCTTAAATATAGAGCGCATCGACAATGGCAAACGAAATTAGCCATTGTTTGGCTAGATAAAGAGTTAGAGCTTAATGACATGGGCTACCTTGCTCGTAATAACTTAAAAGAAATTGATTTAACCACTAATTATTTATATATACCTAAAGGAGATAATCACTTTTTTAGGCAGTATGATTTACAAGTTGATACTACGTATAAAAGTAACTTTGATAATGAAAATTTAGCTCAAGACTATGCGATATCATTAACCACCAAGACTCAAAACAATGCAAAGCTTATCGCTAATTTCACGTATGAATCTAGCGGCTATGATGACTTGATTACACGTGACCATGACAGTGTCTTTCTACCCGGAAAACAGGGATATTTAATTAAATACGTTAGTCCATATGGTGGTCGTTTATCTTACTCTTTAGATGTGAACTATATGCAGGAAGGTGTAGAAGGTTGGGCGAATAGTGTAGGGCTCTCGTTAGATTATGCCATAACAGATAAAGCAATAATCTCTACTGGCGTCTCTCGCCTGAAAAGTGACGACTGGCTGATTGGTAGTGATAGAGGCGAATTAATGCGCTATCACCGCAATTTTGATCAAATAAGCGTTAATTTTTTATGGGCGTTGAGTGAAGATCAAGAGTTTAGTTTTAAAGGGCAATGGTATGTAGTTGATGCAACAGAAGGGGAGTACTATACAACAACTCCGCAGGTAAAAAGGGAAGATGAACAGCCTATAGACTTCAAGCAAAGCCAGTTATCGTTGCAATTACGCTATCGTTATCGATTTGCACCATTATCAGATATATATCTGGTATATGCTCGAAATGGCAAATTTTATGGGGAAGGGGACATGATAAAAAATAATAGAGATATTATCAGTCAGCAATTTGATAAACCTGAAGATAATTTATTGATGTTTAAAGTGAGGGTGATGTATTAACTCTTACTCACTTTATAATAGGTCAATAAAAAAGATGAATAAAAAGTAGGTGATTGTTTTATTTCTTTTTGAAATTAAAACAAAATATAAAGTAATAACCTTTAATTATTACTTTATATTTCTTTTATGCTACATGTCAGTTAAAGACTCTACTTTTACATATTCGTAGCTAAATGCTCTGATTCTTCTTCCTGATTCAGCGACAAATTCTACTGTTGTTGAACGAGGTAATATCAATACAGCTTCGTATTCCTCGCCAATTAAACATTTATCAGGGCCACATACTACGTCTTTGGTTAATTTTATCCGCATTAATAATTTTCACTCTATTGAATAATTATAAACATTGTATCATTTTTTCAGCTCATAAATTAGTACAAATAATGTTCTTAATGAATTCAATCAACATTTTGTAAATATATCGCTACTTTATTTCATGAAAATTGCTGGAAAATCACCTGTATTGCCTTTAATAATATTTTTTTAGTCCTCAATAATCAAAAATAGCTCAGTTACTAGAAACACTGTTTATATGGAATTGTTTGGGGAAATAAATTTTTATTGGAAAATATTATAGAAATTTAGTGATTTATCTAGCTATCAATAGGCCAAGTCGTATACCTTAATATGACTCAAATATTGATGGAAAATAATTTTGCAGCCCATTATTCAAATTACAGATGTTAATAAGGTTTATGCTAGTGGTTTTCAAGCACTTAATAATATTAACTTAGCGATAAAACCCGCAGAAATATTTGCTTTACTAGGACCTAATGGTGCCGGTAAAACGACACTCATTAGTACTATTTGCGGAATTGTTGATGCTACGTCAGGAAATATAACGGTTGATGGCAAAAATATCGTTTCGGGGTATAGGCATACCCGTGGACTTATTGGTTTAGTGCCACAAGAGTTAACCACCGATGCCTTTGAAACAGTATGGGCGACTGTTTCATTTAGTCGCGGGTTATTCGGCAAAAAGTCTAATCCTGCTTTTATAGAGAAAACACTTAAGTCATTGTCTCTTTGGGATAAAAAAGATAATCGCATTATGGAGTTGTCTGGTGGTATGAAACGCCGAGTTATGATTGCTAAAGCACTTGCTCATGAACCTTCTATTTTATTTTTAGATGAACCTACCGCTGGCGTTGATGTGGAGCTTCGTAAAGATATGTGGGAATTGGTACGACAATTACGTAACGATGGCGTTACTATCATTTTAACGACTCATTATATTGAAGAAGCAGAGGAAATAGCAGACCGTATCGGTGTCATTAAAAATGGTCAGCTTATTTTAGTTGAAAATAAAATGGTGTTAATGAGCCAGTTAGGTAAAAAGCAGTTAATTCTAGACTTAAAGCAACCATTAACTGAAATACCTTCAAGTTTAATAGATTTTAATTTACACATAAAAAATGAAGGGCTGCAATTAATTTATAGTTATGACACAACCCAAGAGCACACCGGAATTTCTGCTTTATTGCAACATTTGTCTACCGCTTGTATTGGCTTTAAAGATATCAAAACAGATCAAAGCTCGTTGGAAGATATATTCGTCTCGTTAGTTAAGGAAACAACATGAACCTTTACGCAGTTGCGGCTATTTATAAATTTGAAATGGCCCGCACTAAACGCACAATTTTTCAAAGTATTGTCTCTCCAGTGATTTCAACGTCACTTTATTTTATTGTTTTTGGCTCTGCAATTGGCTCTCGCATTACTGAAATCGATGGCGTTAGCTACGGTGCTTTTATTGTGCCGGGCTTAATTATGTTATCGCTGTTAACACAAAGTATTTCTAATGCTTCATTTGGTATCTATTTTCCTAAATTTACCGGCACTATTTATGAATTACTTTCTGCGCCAGTATCTTCTTTTGAAGTGTTGTTAGGTTATGTGGGCGCAGCGGCGACTAAATCGATAATGCTCGCGTTAATTATTTTGGCGACAGCGCATTTATTTGTTCCTCTAGAAATTGCTCATCCCTTTTGGATGTTATTCTTTTTAGTCATGACTGCGGTAACCTTTAGTTTATTCGGTTTTATTATTGGAATATGGGCAGACAACTTTGAAAAGTTGCAAGTGATCCCACTTATTGTTATTACCCCACTGGTTTTCTTAGGTGGCACTTTTTACTCTGTGAGTATGTTACCGCCATTTTGGCAAACGGTTACGCAATTCAACCCCGTGTTTTATTTAATTAGTGGCTTCAGATGGAGTTTTTATGAAGTAGCTGATGTTAGTTTAGTCACAAGCTTTTGGGTAATGAGTTGTTTTTTAGGTTTTTGTTTAATAGCGGTTACTTGGATATTTAAGAGTGGTTATCAGATAAAGAAATAATAGTGATAACATGCCTTTCCCGAACTTATTTGTGAGGGAAATAGGTGCACACAAATTTTATTACAAGCGTCTTAACCGCTTTTCGCTTAAATTGAGCATTATGTTAGATGTGCTATTGGAATACTTCAATAGCACATAAAGTTAAATCGTCACATAATTCGTCACTTTCATTAAAATCAGCTAATGCTTCTGCGACATCATCAACTAAACAATGAGGGCAGGGCTCAGCATCAATTAATATTTTTTCTAAACGGTCAAAACCAAATTCTTCTTGTTTGGTATTTCGCGTTTCAAGTACTACATCGGTGTATAAAAAAATAATATCATGATGTAATACCTCAACTTCATGATTACTCCATTGATATTCTTTTAAAACACCGATAGGAATATCTTCACCTTGATCGAGTCGGATTAAAGTACTTCCGCGTTTTATATAACCGTAAGGGTGGCCTGCACAAGCATAACACAAGGTTTTTGTCTCAGGAGAGTATGACATGGCGATAGCTGTGATGAACTTCCCTCTATTTTTACGGGTAAAAAAATGAGTATTTACATATTCCATTACTTGCGCTGGTTGGCTGGTGTTTCCTTCTGGTTTATAAGTACGTAAAATAGCGTCAAACATCGCAGCCTCAACTGCAGCACTCGGTCCATGCCCTGTTACATCTGCAATCATTACACCAAAGTTATGGGCTTCTCCCACAGGCTTATCTTTCGATAAACTGGTTACATCAAAATAGTCACCACCTGCTTCTTTATATACTTTAAACTTAAATGCCAGTTCTATACCTGGAATCGATAGATTTTCTTCTGGTAATAATAAGTGCTGTAGTCGAGAAATTTCACTTAATTCTTGTTCACGCCAGTTAGTTATTTCTTGTAATTTTCTCTTCTCTTCAGCACGAGCAATGCTAGACACCGCAAAATTTGCTAATAGATTTAGCTTAGATAAATCAAGGTTATGACTGTTATTTTCGGCGTCGAGAATTAAGACCCAACGTTCAACTTTTGCATCAAGTAAAATAGGCAAAACCAAGACATTTTCGTAGGTAGCGAGATCATCTTGAAATAATTCAGCACATTGATCCTTATTAACATGAATGGGGCTCGACATTTTTTGCCATTGCACAATAAATTCACCACAAAATATGCGCTGATCATTAGAACGTTTTAGAATTTCGGCGACTTTGTAAGCTGGCTGACTGTGAGGGTGACAATAATTAGAAATTTGAAAATAATTATCGTCTAGGTTTAAGCTATTGACCACAGCAAGTGTGCAGTCTCCTAGTTCGGTTGAAAGGATACTTTGTAGAAAGGCTAATGAATTAGGAAAATTTTCAATCTGACTCAGTTTAGTAAGGTGTGGCAATACCTTTTTCCTTTTCTATAATAGTTAAAGCTGTTTAATATTAAGGCGCTTTAACAGCAACTTTATTTCTTAAAATTTCGTTTAGACCCGCTAAACCACTACGCTTTAATGTTGATTTATAATCATTAGTATATGTGCTGATCAATGATACGCCTTCGGCTGAAAAATCGTAAATGCGCCATTGTTTGTTTCTTAACAATAGCTTGTAATTAACAGGGATCTTTTTGTCAGTGAGTACGATATTGGTATTAACTTTGGCATACTTGCCCTTTTTTATTTCTTCTTTTAAGTATTCTACTTCCTCATTATTATATTGATTTAATAAACTGGCGTAGGTGTTAACGATGACTTGCGTAAAGAGTGCGATAAATTCTTTTTTATCTTCTTTACTCGCTTTCTTCCAGTAACGGGAAATAACCCGTTGAGAAACTACGGGCAAATCAACTTTTTCTTTGACTATTGTCGTAATACGGCTTTTCTTTTCTTGTGTCGACAGTTCATCATTACTGGCAACGTTTATAAAAAGATTAACGGCTTCTGTTAATGACGATGTTGGTGTACCTGTTTCTGCGTTAACAAGATAAGAAGGCAACATAGAAATTATTAATACTAGTAATGCTAATAAGCTATTTTTCATGATATTTACTCGTTATCAGTGTCGGAACTGAAAATATATTTACTGACTAATTCTTCAATACTTATTGAAGACTCTGTTTCGATGATCTCATCACCTGATTTTAGTATATCGTCTGATGCACCAGGAGATATTTTAACAAATTTATCACCAATGATCCCTGACGTTCTGATAGACGCAATGGTATCTTCAGCTAAAATAACATCTTTATCAAAAACAAAAGTTGCGACAGACTCGAAACTTTCTTTATCGAGTACAATACTCGTCACCTTACCTGCTTTCACACCTGCTATCTCAATAAATGCGCCTTCTTTAAGACCTGAACTACTGTCAAACTTTGCGACTAACTGATAGCTATCTTTAGAGTAGCCAGAAACTCCTGCGATGGTGACTGAAAGATAAGCCATCATGCCCATACCAAATAATATAAAGAGACCAACAATAAAATTTACGTTCATTTTTTTCATAGTGTAATTCCTAAGCTCACAGCATTAATGAGCTAACAATGTAATCAACAAATAACATTAATACAGCACTGAGTACCACGGCCTGTGTCGTTGCCTGACTTACGCCAACAGCTCCAGACTGCTTTTGTTCAATGTGTAAATTAAACCCCTTGGCTAAACATACACACATAATAACTAAGCCAAAAAGAAATGACTTAACAATACCCATCCAAACATCATTCCAAATAATAGTATCTGCCATGCCAACTAAGTAAGCACCGTCGCTGACGCCATGTATTAAAACACCAACAATGTAACCACCGCCGATCCCAAAAGTGTCAAACATTGCTGTTAATAATGGCACTGAAATTATTGCTGCGATTAATCGTGGCAACATCACATAGTGATAACTATCAATAGCCATACAATCGAGGGCGTCAAACTGTTGCTCGTTACGCATAATACCAATTTCAGCACATGCAGCAGAGCCGACTCTTGCAATCACCATAAGTGCAGCCATCACAGGGCCTAGTTCTCTGATCAAACTCATGGCTACCGCAGCGCCTAATAAGTCAACTGAACCAAAACGGATCAAGGTATCATAAAACTGCAGTGCCACGACCATTCCGGTAAAAAGCCCAGAAATTAAAATGAGTGGAACCGTTTTTGCGCCAATGAAAAGCAATTGTTTGATTGTTTCTTCTAATGGGAAACGATACATCCATAATCTTGATAGCGTATTAAAAAGGAATAATCCTAATCTACCTGAAGATTCCACAATGTTTATGCCGACGCCACCTAAGTGTTCAATTTTCGCTTTAAATACCGTTAACATATTAATTTTTCCCTGTAGTTAAACGTTTAATATATTGTTCAGCGTCAAGGTGTTCATCTCTAGCACGTCGATTGATCATATTCTGAATACGGACATCTTTGCTATTCTTTATTTCATCTACTGTGCCAGTGATAGCAATCTCGCCATCAAATAACACCGTGATTTTGTCTGCTATTTTAAATGCGCTTTCAAGCTCATGCGTAACAACAATAATGGTCATATTCATTGCATCACGTAGTTTGAGAATCAATTCATCTAGTTCAACGGCTGTTACAGGATCTAGGCCTGCTGAGGGCTCATCAAAAAAAAGTAATTTTGGGTCCATGATCACAGCACGCGCCAACCCTGCGCGTTTCAACATGCCACCTGAAAGTTCTGAAGGCATTAGATCTTCGTAACCGGCTAAGTTCATTAATTCAAGCTTTAAACGGGTCATAATATCGATGGTGTGTTCATCGAGTTTAGTATGATGCTGCAAGGGTAACTTGATATTTTCGCCAACGGTCATCGAACTAAATAAGGCACCGCCTTGAAAGGCTACCCCCATTTTCTGACGTAATTTTAGTAATGTTTTACGATTCGCATTGACCACATCAACCCCATCAATAACAATACTGCCTGAGGTTGGGGTGAGTAAAGCAAGCATATGATTTAATAGCGTACTTTTACCTGAACCACTGCCTCCCATAATGACTCTAATTTCTCCTTTTTCTACAGAGAAATTAAGGTCCTTGAGAATTTTGCGATCACCGTAGTGGGTCACCAAGTCATTAACTTCGATAATACTTTTATCACTTGACGTCATTACTATCCCTTTATCTCGTCAAGGGTTTCTATCATGGGGAAAACTTTATTTAGGTGGGTCAATTCCATCACTTGTAACGGAGCCCCTCTTGCACCCACTATAGTAAGGGATAGTTGTTTGTTTTTAGCGAGATTATAAGCTTCCACTAACGTGGCGATACCTGAACTATCGATATAACTTAGCTCAGAAAAGTCAACGATAACTGAATTTCCTGACCCAACAATAGCAAGAAGTTGCTTTCTTACCTGAGGCGAGTTATGTAAGTCTACTTCTCCGGTTAGTGCGAGTAATTGATAGTGTAAATACGTTTTTTGCACAAAGGTCATTCTTGAGATCCTTTAGGTAAGTGTTTCTTTAACTCTAATATATTGCCTACAGACCCTTTCGGGGGCAGTAGTTGAACGAAATCCATTACTTTGTAAATAAGCTGTAAGCCTAGTCCTCCGGGCTCTAAAAGATTTGTTTTTCTAAGTTCTAGACATGAATTGTCGATGCACTTAGCGAAATCTTGTAACTGAAATATAGCTTCATTTTCATCTTTATATATTTCAAGAACAATTCGACCAGGGTTTCCGTTATAAGCATATCGAATGATATTGGTGCAAGCTTCATCAATAACAAGGGTAATAAGGTTAATATCACTTTCTGAATATGCTAACGAATGACACGCCTCTCGCACTTTATCCCTAATTTGGCATAGTTGGCTGGTACAAGCGCTGTGTTCAACATGTAAAATGCGTTTCATAGACATTATCTTTTTGTAGGATTATTTAACATTAACATTATTATTAGTACAAAAGGTAGGTACTGTTTGTAAATACATCTGATTTTAACTTCAGCATAGTTCAGCATTTATGAGACACAATAGTTAATGCTCATTGAAGATGAACGTTTTGCTAGAAATAAGGTAAAACTTATCATTAAACATCAATATATCTATTTATAGTGAGCAATGGGCCTCTTGTTATGATGATTGATTAGGTCCTTATTGAAGTTGTGATCGTTTTGGTTATATATGTCTAGAGTGCCAAGTCTATTAATTTGTTAACCGATAACAAAACCATTTTATTTAATGACATTGAGTTAATGTATGTAAAACGAGTGTAGAACATATTCGTTGACGTAAAGCATAGATTGAATATACTTTATTAATTAGCTTATGATTTATTTATGAAAGGATTGTTAATGAGTAAAGTTATGAAAAGTTTTTTACCTATTGTTTGTTTGGTTTCCGTTGGCAGTATACTAACAGCTTGTTCTTCTATACCTCATTATCAGAGTTTGTCTACAGATGCCGTAGTGGTTAAAGCTAAAAAAAATAGTCCTGAATTAGCGCAAACATTTACTGTGAATATCGGCGATAATTTATTAACTAAGGTGTCGGGTACTTATTTAGAGAATAAAACGCAATCAGTTACATTACTTTCCGATATTAACTACATTCACAATGGTCATCCAGGCCTGAGCAAAGGCAAAACTACAGTTTTAGGCATGAGTAGCTCAGGCGGTAATGCTGCTTGCTTCAATGATGCCGAGACTCGTGATGGTAAAGTTAAGTTCTGTTTGTTTGATGAAGAAAAAGATGGTTATTTTGAAATGGGGAGCTTTGCTGGCGAAGAAACCTACTCGTTAAATGTCCCATACAATATCTTTAGTGATAATAGTAAAAGCCCTGAAAAAGGCTACTTGAGAAAAACGTTATCTTATAAAGGGTTATCAAACGGGAAGGTTAATTTTAACTATTCTGAATACTCTGGAAATATGGTGAAAGCAACGTTGAGCCAAGAATTTTCATTGGTAAATCAAAAAGGTGCCCATGTACTTTTCAATTTCAAGGGGGCAGAAATAAAAATCATCAAAGCTGATTTACTGCATATTTCTTATGAGGTTGTTGAGTATTTCAGATAAATACTCCCTATAACTTTTTCAATATCACAAAAAAGCCTGATAAATCATCAGGCTTTTTAATAAATAAACGCAATTCTAAATCACAAAACTAGAACCCACACTGTTTACCTTTGTTTTTCTCTTTTAACCATACCTGTAATGGTGCAAAGTAATCGAGAACAGCAGTAGCATTCATTTGCTCGTTACCGGTTAGTACTTTATAAGCTTCTTGCCAAGGCTGACTAGAACCCATTTCTAACATGGTATTAAGTGCTTTACCTGCTTCTTTAGAGTTGTAAATTGAACAGCGGTGAATTGGATCCGTATTACCTGATATTTCACATAGCGCTTTATGAAACTCAAACTGTTGAATATGGGCTAAGAAATAACGGCTATATGGCACACCTGCTGGTACATGATACTTAGCTCCAGGATCAAAGGCATTCGCTTCACGTGCTACGGGTGCTGAAACACCTTGATATTTTTCACGTAACTCCCACCAAGCTGTATTGTAATTTTCAGGAGTAACTTCGCCCGAGTAAACTTTCCAACGCCATTGATCAACCATTAAACCAAATGGAATAAACGCTATTTTCTCTAGTGCCATTTTCATTAATAGGCCGATATCTTTTGACTCATCGGGAATGGTGTCAATTAAGCCAATCTCTTTAAGATATTTAGGCGTTACAGAAAGGGCAATCGTATCGCCAATCGCTTCATGAAAACCATCGTTTGCACTATTTTGGAAATAAGTAGGTTGGTTTTTATAAGCGCGTTGATAGAAGTTATGCCCAAGTTCATGATGAATAACGTTGAACTCTTCACCTGTTTTTTGGATACACATTTTAATGCGGATATCATCTTTAGCATCTAAATCCCATGCCGAAGCATGACAAACAACATCACGGTCTTCAGGCTTTGTAAATAATGAACGAGTCCAGAAAGTTTCTGGTAACTCGTCAAAACCTAATGAGGTAAAAAAGGTTTCTGCACCTTTTACCATTTTTATTTCGTCGTAGTCGTTTGCCGCTAACTGTTCAGTTACATCGTAACCCGGATCCGCATTTTCAGGAGCGACTAACTCATAGATATTGCCCCAAGATTGTGCCCACATATTGCCTAATAAGTGAGCTGGAATAGGCTGGTCTTGTGGTACTTTCTCTACTCCGTATGTTTCACCTAGTTCGCTACGAACATAACAGTGCAAGTCGTCGTATAAAGGTTTTACTTGGCCCCATAAACGGTCAAGTTCCTTAGCAAAATCGTCAGCAGGCATATCATAGTTAGAACGCCACATTGACCCTAAATCTTTATAACCTAAGCCTTCTGCACCTTCATTAGCCAATTCAGACTGGCGAACAAATAAAGGTTTCATGTCAGGGCTAATCGTACGCCAGCCTTGCCACATTTCTAATAATTCGTCGTAATCGCGTGAAGTTGCCATCGTTGATGTCATTTCACCTAAGCTTAATGTTTTACCTGCTTTTGTGGTGTAAGAACCTTTACCGTACATGCCCCCAAGCTCAGAGCCAATTTTTGCAAGTTCAGCTGACTTTGCTGAATCTTGTGGTGCAGGCATGACTAAACTTTGCTTTAAAGTATTTAATTTTCTACGTTGAGTTTCAGTAACATCTACCTCATCAAATTTAGCGGCAGCCATAGCAAAACGCACGCCTGCTTCAGTAGCTTTCTGATTTACTGCTGCTGATAGTGCCGCAGTATCATCAGTGATGAAGTTTGAATAAATCCACTCCGCACGATTACCTTCAATACCTAAGGCTACTAATTCTTTTTCAGTAGCGATAAGAAAAGTATCTGCGTCTTTTGCTGTTAATGCTGGAGCTATTTCTTGTTGGACTTGTTGAGTTTGAGTTGTATTTTCATTATTACAAGCGGTGAGTGATGCAAGCACACAAAGGGCCACACTCGTTTGTTTGAATAGTCTTATCATAAGAGTCTTATTTTTTATTATTAATAGATAGAGAACAGGCAGTATATAAAATTGCGTGTATGGCTTAAAGCTTTGCGCAAAAAAAATGCCCAGTAAATTTACAGGGCATTATCTAAAATAGATATAATTGAGAAATAACAGTGAATCGCAATTCAAACTTCTAGCGTCGAAAAGTTGAGATAATAATAGAAGTATTTACTTTATTTGACTATTTTATTTACGTATCGAAATGTATCCATGACAAAGTGTTTGCTTATCTTATTGAATTAATGACAAAATTTTTACTATTGAGATTCGTTGTTGCGTTATTTCAAACGCTTGTTTAAACTGTAATTAATTGATGATGAATATTTTCATTTATGATGTAGTTAAAAGGTATCGTTGGCAGATGAGTACAAAAAACAAAATTTTAGACGCAGCAGAAAATTTATTCGCGGTACAAGGTTTTAATGGTACATCGTTAAGAGAAATTACCAGCCAAGCTGAAGTGAATTTAGCTGCGGTGAATTACCATTTTGGCTCTAAAAAAGAGTTAATAAAATCAGTAATGTCTCGTTATATGAATGAGCTTTCGCCACGTTTAGAATCATCACTTGTTAATATATGTGAGCAAGAAAGTCTGACCTTACTTGAAGTGTTTTCAGCTTTTATTGAACCATTATTATCTTTAAATGAATTTAAAGATAATGGCACGAGTAATTTTTTACAACTGCTTGGTCGTGGTTATTCAGATAGCCAAGGTTTTTTACGTTGGTTTTTAACCACTCAATACCCAGGTGTTATTAATAACTTTGTTAAAGCAGTGCAAAAAGCTTATCCAGAACTAACAGCAGAAGAAATGTTTTGGCGCTTACATTTTACTATGGGCACTGTGGTATTTACGATGTCGTCGAGTGATGCCTTAATTGATATTGCAAAAAGTGACTTTGATAAAACCATGGACATTGCTGGCGTTATCAAGAAAGTTATCCCTTATGTTGCTGCTGGTGTTGCTGCCCCCCTGCAGTAATAATACTTTTAAACGTTTTTACTATGATATGTCGATATCAGACTTTGTAATTTAGTCTGAGTTAGGTAAAGTAACGATATCAAAATATTATCATTAAAAAAGCGTGTTTATGGGTCCTATTATGTTAGATGTGCTGGGCACATCTTTAACGGCAGAAGATAAAGAACTTCTGCAACATCCTCTTGTTGGCGGGGTAATTTTATTTACTCGCAATTATGAATCTCCTGAGCAAATTGCTCAATTAACTGCTGATGTTCGCCGCGCTGCCAATAAAGAACTTATTATTGCCGTTGATCACGAAGGTGGCCGAGTTCAACGTTTTCGTGATGGCTTCTCCCTTATTCCTGCTATGGGGAAAATCTGGAATTTTGCTGACCAAAATATAACTACAGCCCAAGAACTGGCAAAACAAAGTGCAATATTAATGGCTCTAGAAGTTCAAGCTGTGGGCATTGATATTAGCTTTGCCCCTATTCTTGATATTGATGATATCAGTGCGGTTATAGGCGATAGGGCTTTTCATAAAAATCCAGAAATTGTTTGTCAACTAGCCAGCGCTTTTGTTGACGGACTACACCTTGTTGGGATGAAAGCAACGGGTAAACATTTCCCTGGGCATGGTAGTGTGCAAGCTGATTCGCATATTGCTTTACCTATTGACCCACGCCCATCCGCTGAAATATTTTCTCTTGATATGTTGCCTTTTAAAACCCTAATTAATAGCAATAAAGTCGATGCATTGATGCCTGCTCATGTTATTTTCCCTGAAGTTGACAGTGAAGCGGTAGGTTTTTCTCCCTATTGGTTGAAAGATATTTTACGTAACAAACTCGGTTTTAACGGCGTTATCTTCAGTGATGACTTGTCTATGGAAGGTGCGGCATGTGTCGGTGGGTATGTTGAGCGCGCAGAGGCTGCTCAACAAGCCGGTTGCGACATGTTGTTATTGTGTAATAATCGTGAAAGTTGTATTGATGTCATTGATAATGCCAATATAACAATCGATGAGAAAAGTAGTCAACGCTTGTTACGTTTATTAAAAACATCAACGAGTGGTTTAGATGAGTTAAGTCGCAACCCTCGCTGGCAACATGCACGTAAAGTTTTAGCTGATTACTTATAAAGTAGATAAATCTTCGAACATATTAAAATAATAAAAATAGAGAGTTAGATGAAGTTAACGAAACAAAGTTTTATTGTGCTGGCACCATTGCTGGCATTCGCATTCTACTTTTTGCTGTTATGGTTAGGTTTAGCAGAAAAACCAGCTACAGCTGCAGCGATAACCTTACTCACCGTTATTTGGTGGGTAAGTGAAGCAATTCCTATTCCTGCCACATCTTTAGTTCCCTTCGCTTTATTGCCTATGTTCGGTGTCGTTGATCATAAAACCGTCGCTTCTTCATTGGGTAGTCATGTTATTTTATTGCTAATGGGCGCATTTATGCTCTCAAAGGCTATAGAAAAAAGTGGTGCACATCAAAGGCTTGCTGTTTATATGGTTAAGTTAGTGGGCGTTTCAAGTGGCAGGCGTTTAGTGCTTGGTTTTATGTTTGCAACGGGCTTGCTCAGTATGTGGATTTCGAATACGGCAACCACGTTGATCATGCTGCCAATTGCTTTAGCTATCCTTGCTCATATTGATAACAAAGAACTCAAGGTTGCGCTTATTCTGGGAATTGCTTATGCGGCATCGGTTGGGGGGATAGGAACTCCTATCGGTACTCCACCTAATGTCATCTTTATGGGAATTTATGAAGAACATACCGGTCGAGAGTTTAGCTTTTTGGCATGGATGAAAATAGGGGTACCAATTGTTCTTATCGCTTTACCCATAATGGCATGGTGGTTAACAAGAAATGTAAAACTTGAGCAAGAAATAAAGTTACCAGAGCAAGGCGAATGGCGTAGTGAAGAAAAAAGAACGCTGTGGGTTTTTGGTTTAACTGCACTTGCATGGATCACGCGTAAAGAGCCCTTTGGTGGTTGGAGTGATTTATTAAACATTCCTATCGCAGGTGATAGCACCGTAGCATTGCTTGCTGTTGTCATTATGTTTTTAATACCTAATGGTAAGGGCTCCCGTTTGCTTGACTGGGACACTGCTAAAACAATCCCATGGGGTATGTTGCTCTTATTTGCTGGTGGCATTGCAATCGCAAAAGGTTTCGTCGCTTCAGGCTTAAGTCAAATTTTGGGAGAGTGGCTGTCTTCATTAGCAAGCTTACCGGTAATCGTCATGATATTAACGATTTGTTTAGTGGTTACTTACTTAACTGAAATTACCAGTAACACTGCAACAGCTACATTATTGATGCCTATTTTGGCTGTAGCAGCAACTTCTGCGGGTTATGATCCTATGGTATTGATGATACCTGCCGCAATGTGTGCAAGTTGTGCCTTTATGTTACCTGTAGCAACGGCGCCAAATGCAATTGCATACGGCACTGGTGAACTTGAAATTAAAGATATGGTGAAAGAGGGAGCAATTTTGAGCTTTATTTTGTCTTGTTTAATTGGGCTTGTTTGTTATTTATTTTTATTATAACGATATAGAAGGGCCGTTAGATAATAGAGGTTCTGAAAGTAGAACCTCTATTTTAAGTCAAACTACCTAATTGTTAAAGTAATGCAATAACTGGCCGTAGGGCAACTCATTAGAGTTTAACTTGCCACTCATTGCTTGTTTCTTTTAACAAACAATGAGCTATATGATTATTATAGATATACACTTATCGAACGCAAAGTTATGCACCTTGAGGTATAACCGCTATGTGCCTAAAGAGCTTTTTTATCAATAAGTCGAGCTGTTAAAATAATCATTAAAGCAGCAGTAAAACCACCAAAAACAACAATCATCATTTGCGGCATTGTATAACCGAAAAACTGCCAATTGATATCTCCACAATCACCTGTTGCTTCAAATAAATAAGGTAACCATTCATGCAGTGGTGCCCAAATAGGAAAGTTAGGAACAAACTCACAGCTGTAAAGGAATGACAACGTTGCAGATTGAATTTCAACATGTTCTAAGGCAATTAATAACCCCCATATTGCACTAAGACCCCATAATGAAAATGCGACTAAACGTAACACTATATTCTTATTTCCAAGACTTCCCACTATGCCAGCAAAAAATATTCCCCAAACAGCGGTTCTTTGGTAAATACACATAATACAAGGGGCTAAACCCATCACATATTGGAAATAAAGCGCAGATAACTCTAAACCGAACGCGGTGAGAGTAAGTAATTGCCAAGCGCGGGTATTTACGGATAAATCACTTATAAACTTCAAAAGTTGTCCTTACGTATTGTTAAACATCGAAGTGTAATGTTGCCATAAATTTATCTACAGGCATATAAAAAGCGCCATATAGGCGCTTTTTAAAACACGAACTACTTTTATTCGAACTAGCCGTTGCTTCTAGTGACCTTTAGAAGCCGGAGTAGTCGTTCCTTCTTTAGCACTATGATGCTTAATTAAACCAGATTCATAATAATCCTGTGTCTTTTCTTCTAAATGACCTGAAGAAATAGCCAGTAACCCAACAATGCTTAATACGATGGTATATGGCAATGCCATAATAACCATACGGCCATAAGATAAACGAACTAACGGTGCTAGTGCAGAGGTTAATAAGAATAAGAATGCAGCTTGGCCGTTTGGTGTTGCCACACTTGGTAAATTAGTCCCCGTGTTAATCGCTACTGCAAGAAGGTCAAATTGGTCACGAGAAATCGTACCTGCCGCCAATGCTTTTTGTATTTCGGTAATATAAACCGTACCCACAAAAACATTATCACTTACCATTGAAAGTAAACCGTTAGCAATATAGAACATTACTAATTGCATATTTCCTTCGTAAGTAAGCACCCAGTTGATTACCGGAGTAAATAATTGCTGATCGATGATAACAGCAACAACGGCGAAAAATACGGCTAGTAGAGCAGTGAAAGGTAATGCTTCTTCAAAAGCATGTCCAATTTGATGCTCTTCAGTAATACCTGTAAAACAAGTTGCAAAAATTATAACACTTAAGCCTATTAAGCCAACAGGTGCTAAATGAAGTGCTAAACCGACAATTAACCAAACGGCGATAACACCTTGCATGATTAATTTTACGTTATCTCGTTTACTACGCTTTTTACTTTCTTCAAGGTCAAAGTCGTTTAATACTTTATGAACATTTTCCGGTAAAGCAACGCCATAGCTAAACCACTTCAATTTTTCTAGGGCAAGACAAGTCAGCATACCGGCAAAAAACACTGGAATAGTAACTGGCGACATACGAATGGCAAATTCAACAAATTCCCAGCCGGCTTGTTGACCGATGATTAGATTTTGAGGTTCACCTACTATTGTACAAACACCGCCTAAAGCCGTACCGACACCAGCATGCATTAGTAAGTTTCGTAAATATCCACGAAATTGCTCTAAATCACCGCGAGAGTAATCAACTAAATCGTTATCAGACGTATGATCATGAGTATGATTTGCTTCTTTTCCTGAAGCTACTTTGTGATAAACCGAGTAAAAACCAATGGCTACACTGATAATAACGGCAATTACCGTTAACGCATCTAGAAATGCTGATAAGAAAGCACCCGAGAAACAAAATAATACAGACACCAGCATTTTTGAGCGTATCTTCGTGACTATTTTTGTGAATAAGAAAAGCAGCAGGTCTTTCATAAAATAGATACCAGCAACCATGAAAATTAAGAGTAATAATACTTCAAAATTTACAATCATTTCATGCATCACTTGGCCCGGAGAGGTCATCCCAATCATCACTGCTTCAACGGCAAGTAAACCACCAGGTTGAAGAGGGTAGCATTTCAATGCCATCGCTAACGTGAAAATAAATTCTATAACTAATGCCCAACCAGCGGTATAAGGGTCGACCAAGAAGAATAGAATGGGGTTAATTACTAAAAATGCAATAATTGCAAGTTTGTACCATTCAGGCGAATTGCCAAGAAAATTTTTATAAAACGCACTCATGAAAGATTGTTGCATAATTGACCTATTTAATTATGAATATGGCGAATTTTATCTCGCCTCGAATAAATTTTGTTTTTATTAAAAGTGTTAATAATGACAATAGTTTAAGCGCAATTGTAAGGCTTGTAAATAATCTATGCTCATATATAAGTGTTTTGCGACTTTTTATAGACTTGTGTCATATATACGTTCTGGTACAATCAGTTAATAGTTAAATTTATGGTGTAGCGTGGAGCAATATGGTAATTAAGGCACATAGCCCAGCAGGGTTTGCAGAGCAATATATTGTTGAGTCAATTTGGAACGGTGGTTTTCCTCCCGGCTCAATATTACCGGCTGAACGAGAGTTATCTGAACTTATTGGTGTTACTCGCACAACATTACGCGAAGTTTTACAACGACTAGCACGTGACGGTTGGTTGACTATTAAACATGGCAAGCCCACCAAAGTGAATAACTTTTGGGAAACGTCTAGTTTAAACATTCTTGAGACGCTTGCTCAACTCGATCAAGAAGGGATCCCTGATCTCGTTGACAACTTAATGTCTGCTCGTACTAACATCAGCGCAATTTATATTCGTGGTGCGATTAAAAACAATCCAGAAAAGGCAATTGAACTGATCCAAGCCTACGAGGATATTGAAGATAACGGTGAAGCTTTTGCTGAGTTTGATTACCGTTTAAATAAAGAGCTAGTTGTTGCTTCTGGTAATTCTATTTACTTGTTAATTCTTAACGGGTTTAAAGGACTTTATTCTCGACTTGGTACCTTATACTTTTCTCATCCTAAAGGGCGAGAAATCTCACGTGTTTATTATAAAAAGTTAATCGAGTTAGCCAAAGAAAATAAATTTGATGAATCAGTTTTTGCAGTACGTAAATATGGTTCTGAATCAGGTAAATTGTGGTTAGAGCTTAAAGACGATGTGTTAAAAGAGCTAGTAGAATAGAATTATATCCTACCAACACTTATATTAATTAGGGCAAGATTTAACTTGCCTTTTTTGTGTCTAAACCACTAGAGCGCTCTGGACATTGCGCTATAACTTCTTCTTCACCATGCTCATTGTCCTGTACGAGTTTCACATCAAATTGCCACAACGAATACAAATGTTTTATCACTTCGTCCTTTGAATCCCCTAAGGGTATTTCTTGGTGTGGTGTATATTTTAACGTTAATGATCTATCACCATCAATTTCAGCATTAACCACTTGAATATTGACCTCCAAGTTGCTGAGATTATATTGCTCAGATAATGCCGCTCTTACTTTTTTGTAGCCACTTTCATTATGAATAGCAGCAACTTCAATAAAGTTTTCTTTTTCGTCATCATGTAAATAGAATAATTTGAAATCACGCATCAACTTGGGTGATAAAAATTGGCTGATAAAACTTTCATCTTTAAAGTTTTCCATTGCAAAATGTAGAGTCTCTAGCCAATTACTTCCGGCTATTTCTGGAAACCATAATCTGTCTTCTTCGGTAGGATGTTCACATATTCTTCTAATATCGATAAACATATTAAAACCCAAAGCATATGGGTTAATGCCCGAATAATAAGGGCTATTATAATCGGGTTGAGCGACGACATTGGTATGATTGTGTAAAAACTCCATCATAAATTTATCAGTGACTAACCCTTCATCATATAAATGATTCAAAATTGTATAATGCCAAAAGCATGCCCAGCCTTCATTCATTACTTGGGTTTGTTTTTGTGGATAAAAATATTGTGAAACTTTACGAACGATACGCACAATCTCTCGTTGCCAAGGTTTTAACAAAGGGGCATTTTTTTCAATAAAATACAAAATATTTTCTTGCGGTTCACTTGGGAACGTTGGTTTTTTATGTTCAATATCCTCCTCGTTTTTAGGTAGTGTGCGCCACAAAGTATTTACCTGTGATTGTAGGTATTCTTCACGGTCTTTTTGACGTTTTAACTCTTCTTCTAAGGATATTTTCTGAGGACGTTTATAGCGGTCAACACCATGGTTCATTAAAGCATGACAAGCATCTAAGCATGACTCTACCTCACTAATACCAAATTTTTGTTCACATTCGCTGATGTATTTTTTAGCAAAGAGTAAATAATCAATAATAGAACTGGCATCTGTCCAAGACTTAAATAAATAATTGCCTTTAAAAAAAGAATTATGGCCATAACAAGCGTGTGCCATGACGAGGGCTTGCATCGTCATTGAATTTTCTTCCATTAAATATGAAATACAAGGATCTGAATTGATGACAATTTCGTAAGCCAAGCCCATTTGACCACGTTTATAGTTTTGCTCGGTTTGAATAAATTTTTTGCCAAATGTCCAATGATTATACCCAATAGGCATACCGACACTCGCGTATGCATCCATCATTTGTTCTGCTGTTATTACTTCAATTTGATTGGTGTAAGTATCTAGGCGGTAATGTTTAGCAACTCGGTCAATTTCAGTTTGATATTGATTAAGTAAGTCAAAGTTCCAGTCACATTGGTCACTCAATGGTTTACGTTTATCCATCGTTTACCTCCTATTTTTATTGAACGTTTAGGCTGCTTTTTTGCGATTTTTTTTGAAAAGCTCTCTAAATACGGGGTAAATATCTTCCACAGTTTTTATATGTTGCATTGCGAAGTGATCTGTCGCTGATGCAACTTCTTGATATTGCTGCCAAAGCGTTTGGTGAGGGCGTTGTGTTATTTCAATGTAACTAAAGTAACGAGCTTTTGGCAGAATGTTTTCAGTTAATAATTTTTTACAACGAGGAGAATCATCGGCCCAGTTATCTCCGTCAGAAGCTTGGGCTGCGTAAATGTTCCATTCACTTTCTTTATAGCGTTCATCCATGATATTTACCATTAATTCCAGGGCACTGGAAGCAATCGTACCCCCTGTTTCTTGTGAATAAAAAAACTCTTGTTCGTCAACTTCTTTCGCTTGAGTGTGATGACGAATATAAACAACGTCGATGGTTTTATAAGTGCGTGTAAGAAATAAATACAAAAGTATGTAAAATCGTTTAGCTATATCCTTAGTCGCTTGATCCATAGAGCCAGAAACATCCATTAAGCAAAACATAACGGCTTTTGAAGTAGGAACGGCCTGTTTTGCATAATTTCTAAAACGTAAATCAAAGGTATCAATAAATGGCACTTTAGCTATTTTACTTTTAAGCACTTCTATCTGTTTTTCTAATTTATTAATTTCTTGAATGTGATCGTGTTTATCATCCACTAATGCCGTTAATTCGAGCTCAAGGGCTTTTAATTCTTTACGCTTGGATGATGTCATAGCAATACGTCTTGCTATTGAGCCTTGCAAAGATTTTACAATATCTATATTTGAAGGAACGCCTTCAGCACAGTAACCCGATCGAACTGTTTTATAATCAATTAATTTATCTAATTGATTTTTTTCTAAATTAGGTAATTCAAGGTCTTCAAATAGGAGGTTTAAGTATTCGTCTTTAGAAATGGAGAATACAAAGTCATCATCGCCTTCTCCTGAGTTACTGGCTTCTCCTGAACCGCTACCTTGTCCTTGATTTTGTGGCGGGCGCTTTATTTGGTCACCGGCAATAAACTGGTCATTACCTGGGTGCACTCGGTCTTTAACTCCTCCTTTACCTTGGTGAAAAACAGGCTCAGATAAATCCTTTTTTGTGATGGTTATATTTTCGCCACGCTCAACATCAGTAACGCCACGTTTATTAATCGCTTGTTCAACTGATTTTTTTATTTGGCTTTTGTAACGTCTAATAAAGCGTTGGCGATTAACCGTGCTTTTGTTTTTGCTATTTAAGCGTCTATCAATAAAATTCGCCATGCTTTCCTCCTTCCAGTATTGGCTTTGCTTATACCAATGCTACTTCAAAATGTAATTTCAACGCTAAGCTCTGAAACCAGTGCAAGATGCGATATGAAGATAATGGTCATTCCCTTATCAAGTATTGCAACGAATAACTAATGTTTTAGCTTAGCTCCCTATGGGTAAATGATAATGGCTCATATCCTGCGTTATTGATTTCGAAAATAGAGAGACTATTCTCTTCAATCAATGCATCGCAGCTAACCTTTTCTCTATTTGCTGAAACCTGCATCTTGAAGTTGTACTGGTATATATAAACAATAAAGTACAATTTAAGAAGATTTTCTCACGCGCAAATACCACTCTGACAATAATCGTACTTGTTTTTTGGTATAGCCTTTACTCATCATACGTTCAACAAAGTCGTCATGTTTTTGTTGATCGTCATTGGATGTTTTAGTGTTAAACGAAATTACTGGTAATAAATCTTCGGTGTTTGAGAACATTTTTTTCTCAATAACCGTGCGTAGTTTTTCGTAGCTTGTCCAATTAGGATTTTTACCATTATTATTTGCTTTTGCACGTAAAACGAAATTAACAATTTCATTACGGAAATCTTTGGGATTACTGATTCCAGCAGGTTTCTCTATTTTCTCTAATTCATTATTTAATGCCTCACGATCGAAGAGTTGTCCTGTTTCTGCATCACGATATTCTTGATCTTGTATCCAAAAGTCTGCATAAGTTACATAACGATCAAAAATGTTTTGCCCATACTCTGAATAAGACTCTAAATAAGCCGTTTGAATTTCCTTCCCAATAAACTCTATATATTGAGCAGATAAATAACCTTTAATAAATTCTAAATAACGCTCGGCAGAATCTTTAGGTAATTGTTCTCGCTCAATTTGTTGCTCAAGTACATAAAATAAATGAACAGGGTTTGCGGCAACTTCTAAATGATCGAAGTTAAAGACACGAGATAATATTTTAAAAGCAAAACGTGTTGAAAGGCCTGACATACCTTCATCCATACCTGCATAATCTCGGTATTCTTGGTACGATTTTGCTTTCGGGTCGGTGTCTTTTAAACTTTCACCGTCGTAAACGCGCATCTTAGAGTAAATACTAGAGTTTTCTGGGTCTTTCAACCGTGAAAGCACTGAGAATTGAGCTAAAGTTTCCAAGGTGTCAGGTGCACAATGAGCGTTCTTTAATTCACTGTTCTCTAACAACTTTTCATAAATCTTAACTTCTTCTGAAACACGCATACAGTAGGGGACTTTGACAATATATACACGGTCTAAAAAGGCTTCATTGTTTTTGTTGTTTCTGAAGGTTTGCCACTCAGACTCATTGGAATGCGCGAGTAAAATTCCATTAAAGGGCAGGGCGGATAATCCTTCGGTTGGATTGTAATTACCTTCTTGTGTCGCCGTTAACAGCGGATGTAACACTTTGATTGGGGCTTTGAACATTTCAACAAATTCCATCATGCCTTGGTTCGCACGACACAATGCGCCTGAATAACTATATGCATCAGGGTCATTTTGCGCGAAATGTTCTAATTGTCGAATATCAACCTTACCAACAAGGGCTGAAATATCTTGATTGTTATCGTCACCAGGCTCTGTTTTTGCAATTGCGATTTGATCAAGAATTGAAGGGTATAATTTTACCACTTCAAACTTAGCAATATCACCCTCAAATTCATGCAGTCTTTTAGCCACCCAAGGGGACATTATTGTATTTAAATAGCGCTCAGGAATTTTGTATTCTTTTTTTAATATCTTCCCATCGGCATTTGCATCGAATAAACAAAAGGGATGATCGTTTACCGGACTTCTTTCACCATTTGCACTGAGAACGTAAATAGGTTCTTGTTGCATCATGGCTTTTAATTTTTCAGCTAAAGATGATTTACCACCACCGACGGGGCCTAATAAATAGAGAATTTGTTTTTGTTCTTCTAGCCCTTGAGAAGCATGTTTGAGGTAGGCAACAATCTGCTCTATTGCTTCCTCCATACCGTAAAACTCTTTAAAAGCAGGGTATCGAGCAATAACACGGTTAGAAAATATTCTGCTTAATGTAGGTTCCGATGACGTGTCTATCATTTGTGGCTCGCCAATCGCCATTAATAATCGCTCTGAAGCGGTGGCGTAAGCGAGTTTGTCTTTTTGACAAATCGTTAGAAATTCTTGAATACTAAAGCTCTCTTCTTGAGCTTCATCGTAACGTGATTGATAATGCTGAAAAATACTCATAACTGCCCCCATGGAAAATATATTTGTGGATAAGTAAAACTTATCATTGAAAATTGTCGATGTTTTTAACTTATACAAATAAGACCGAGAATCTATCGATATCCGTTCCAACAAACGCTAAATTTTCACTTGAAACGGCTATGTCTACTTTTAAGTTTAGACGGTATTTTTTAAGGTATGAGAATAATTGGTGAGTTTTTTTCTAATTTTGTAATGAAATATAAAAGTCTTTGGATATTGAATTAAAAAGAAAATTGTACATTTGTTTCGGTTTTTGCGTATAAAAAAACCAGAGTTTGAATTCTGGTTTTCAATTAAAAGTATTAACCAGTTACTTTATTAAGTAACGGTTAATTTATTTATATTAAGCGAAATTTGCAGATGCAAAATCCCAGTTAGCTAATGCCCAAAAACCAGCCATGTAGCTTGGACGAAGATTACGGTAATCAATGTAGTAAGCATGTTCCCATAAATCTACTGTTAATAGCGGTGTAACACTGTCATCTGTTAATGGTGTTGCTGCATTTGAAGTATTAACAATAGCAAGGCTTCCATCAGTGTTTTTCACTAACCAAGTCCAGCTTGAACCAAAGTTGTTAATAGCACTATCAGTAAATTTCGCTTGAAATTCAGCGAAAGAACCAAAACTTGCATTAATTGCTTCAGCTAAAGCGCCTGTTGGTTCACCGCCACCGTTAGGGCTTAAGCTGTTCCAATAGAAAGTATGGTTCCAAATTTGTGCTGCATTATTGAAAACGCCTGCTGTTGAAGTTTTAACGATGTCTTCTAAAGACTTACCTTCAAACTCAGTTCCTTCAATTAATCCATTAAGTTTTACAACGTAAGTGTTGTGATGCTTACCGTAGTGAAACTCTAATGTTTCAGCTGAAATATGTGGTACAAGTGCATCTTGTGCATAGGGTAATGCTGGTAATTCAATAGCCATTATTTTCTCCAGTAATGGGTTGTACAAATTTATTTTTGCGCAAAAATAAAGAAATTGTTTGCTGTTATTTAAAACTCTGTTAAAACCTAGTAAACTAGTCAAGTATTATTCAGCTTGCATAGTGTACTCACTTATATAGGTTTTGCCAGCGTAAATATCAAGCCTAATGTTGTTTAACTTAAGAAAAATACGTTTATCCAGCTTACTTAACTGTTTTTTAGTTTTTATTGCCTTGATTATTTTAGTGTCAGACTCCATTAATCAAAGCAATAAACATTAAATTTAATATATTAAAGATCGATTTTTCGGTCGTAATTAGAGGTATCCCATGGAAACTATTGCACGTATCAAAGAACAAATTTCAGAAAACTCTATTTTACTTTACATGAAAGGCTCACCTAAGTTACCTAGTTGTGGTTTTTCTTCTCAAGCGTCGCAAGCTTTAATGCAGTGTGGTGAGAAATTTGCTTATGTTGATATTTTACAAAACCCTGATATTCGTGCTGAATTACCAAAATACGCTGACTGGCCTACATTCCCACAATTGTGGGTTGATGGTGAATTAGTTGGTGGTTGTGACATCATCATGGAAATGTTTCAACAAGGTGAGTTGCAAACATTAGTAAAAGAATCGGCAGAAAAAAACAATTCTGAAGAAGAAGCTTAATAAAAACTGACCGCTATTTTACTTTTTTATCAAAAATAATGAAAAAAAGTTGAAAAATAGCTTATCGCCTCAATAATAGGTGTACGTCAGTTTTTTGATTTAAATCAATTTTATAAAAATATTGGAGAATGAAATGAGTGTATTAGTTGGTCGTTCAGCACCAGACTTTACGGCAGCAGCTGTTTTAGGTAGTGGCGAAATTGTTGATAGCTTTACGTTATCAGAAGCAATTAAAGGTAAAAAAGCAGTAGTATTTTTCTACCCATTAGATTTTACTTTTGTTTGTCCATCTGAGCTATTAGCTTTTGACCACCGCATGGAAGAATTCCAAAGCCGTGGTGTTGAAGTTATTGGTGTTTCAATCGACTCACAGTTTTCACATAACGCATGGCGTAACACCCCTGTAAACGAAGGTGGTATTGGTCCAGTTCAATACACATTAGTTGCTGATACTAAACATGAAATTTGTAAAGCGTATGATGTTGAACATCCAGAAGCTGGTGTGGCATTTCGCGGTTCTTTCTTAATTGATGAAGAAGGCAATGTACGTCATCAAGTTATTAACGATTTACCATTAGGTCGTGATGTAGATGAAATGATCCGTATGGTTGACGCATTACAATTTCACCAAGATCACGGTGAAGTTTGTCCAGCTGGCTGGAACAAAGGTGATAAAGGTATGACTGCTTCTCCAGAAGGCGTTGCATCTTACTTAACTGACAACGCAGATAAGCTTTAAGATAAACCTTAAAATAATGCGATGAACTTTAATTAGCAGAGGCTAATTATTGACGTTAACAAAAAAACCGCTTAATTGCGGTTTTTTTATGTTCAGGATGAACGGTATGTCATGTTCACATGGAGGTGAAGGAGTGATGATGTTCAGGATGAACAGTCAGCTTTTTTTTCCAGACAAAAGCTCAGTACCTGCATCCTTGCAGGCAATGTCATGACCACATGACCACATGACCGCTTTTTGATATCCATGTCATCACGGCATTAATACTTCCGTGTATCTCGATGTGAAGGAGTGATGATGTTCAGAATGAACGGTATGCTTCTTTAATCATTTATCAAGGATACAAAGATAATAAAGTAGAAAAAATGAAATAATTGAAAAGCAATCTACACTTAACGAATCATCTTATTGATTTATGGAATTGTTTTTGTTTTTACCCAAGACTATTTATGAAAATTTACCTTTTGCATATTTTATCATTAGCGGTTATTTACTGACCTTTGAAATGAGCGTAGCAATATTAATTTCAGCCGTATTATTTTACAGTGCTGGCTGTGTCACCTTAGTAACTCGTTCTGCGCATCGTCGAATAGATAAACACAAAAGCCTAGGCGAAAAGTATAAAATACCGCAAATTCTCTATGAGTATCTCCCCTATACTTATAGCGCAGTTGGTGTTTTTACGTTAATGATCACAAAAAATGCATTATTTCAATTTTGTGCATTTACATTGATTGTTTTAGCGGTTAGAAATTTAATGTGTCGTCATAGTAATCGTAGCCATTAAGCTTAGATTCATTATCACTCAAACGGTAGGATTTATTGCGTTTAAAAACGACACTGACGGTGTTACTCACTTTTGCAATAGAGTAACTATTGCTTAAAATATTTACTTTGTCGCTGTCATTTTGTATTCATACTCAATTCCCGCCATTTAAATAATAACGGGTATAACACTTTTAAGTACTTTCTGAAGTTTCAGTATCCTGTTGAACGTCATCTTCTATAGCCAATGGCCATCCACCCATCTTTTGCCACTTATTAACAATAAAACAAAAAAGTTCAGCGGTTTTCTCTGTATCGTAAAGAGCTGAATGTGCTTCGCTATTATTGAAATCTAAGCCTGCTGTCATACATGCTTTGGCAAGCACGGTTTGGCCTAGGGCTAAGCCAGATAATGTTGTGGTGTCAAAACTTACAAAAGGATGAAAAGGGGAACGTTTTATTGAACAACGTTCTGTAGCGGCATTAACAAAGCCCAAATCAAAAGCCGCATTATGAGCAACCATAACAGCTCGTTGGCAACCCGCTATTTTCATCTTTTTTCTAATTAATTTAAAGATACTGGTTAAGGCTTCATACTCGTTAACAGCCCCACGTAATGGATTTGTAGGGTCAATACCGGTAAATTCTAATGCGGCTTTCTCTAAGTTTGCTCCTTCAAAAGGGTCGACGTTAAAATGAATGGTTTCATCAAGAGAAAATTGTCCGGTGCTCTCATCAAGGGATAACGTCGTCGCCGCAATCTCTAATAAAGCATCGGTTTGCGCATTAAACCCTGCAGTTTCAACATCGACAACAACGGGGAAATACCCCCTAAAGCGTTCAGCAAAAGCACTTTTAGTATTTTTATCAGTAGCATTATTATTTGGGTTTTCTGGGCTTTTGCTCATGGTGATATCTTATTCAATTAGTATTCAAATTCAGGAAATAAATTATCGCAGAAAAAAAATGGAAACACTATGGGTTCGATAAGATGAGTCTTTAAAATTATGAAAATATTGTAGATAACTGCTAAAGTAATAAAAACCTTGGTCGATAACAGATACGTGGCAGGATAAAAGATAATTATATTATGAAAAAAACTATCGTCTCATTATTATTATGCGTATTTGTTAGCCAAGCAAATGCTGGTATTCGCCAGTATGGTGCTGACTTAGAACACGCTAACTGGCAGTTAACCAATAATTCTAGGTTACAGTGCACGTTATCGCATCAAATACCTAACTATGGTGAAGCAAAATTCTACAGTACCGCTAGTCGTAAAATGAATATGGAATTTGAGCTCGACATGATGCGCTTACCAGATACCTATTCTTTAGCAGAAGTTCGTTCTGTGGCCCCCAACTGGCGTCCTGGAAAAAGTGGTAGAACGATTGCGGACATGAAAATTCATAAGCAATTTGCGCCGAGCCTTCCTAAAAAAGTTGCTTGGAACATGCTTAATGAATTAGAGCAGGGCATGAACCCGACTTTTTACTATAACGATTGGTATAGTGATAATGAACTTATTTCAGTCGGCATATCAACGGCTAAATTCAATCGTGCTTATCAAAAGTTCATTGGTTGTGTTGGTAATTTACTCAACTATAATTTTGACGATATTTCTTATACCGTTTTAAACTATCAATTTGGTGGTGAAAGTTTAACCAAGTCATCAAAGAAACGTTTAGCCATGATCGCTGAATACCTAACTCTCGACCAAGACTTAGAATTAGTCCTTATTGATGGTTATACCGACAGCATTGGTGGACGTAATGATAATTTGAAAGTATCTAATCGCCGTGCTAATACGATCCGTGAACATTTTCTGAAAAATGGTATCGACCCAAGTAGAATTGAAGCGAAAGGTTATGGTGAAAGACGGCATATTGCTTCGAATAGCACCGTTCTTGGTCGAACTCAAAATAGACGTGTCGTAATAAGAATGGAACAACCGTAAAGACGAATTTACTGAATATAAAAGTTTTTATAAATAATAAGTTGAATAGGCTGGTAGGTTATCTTAATCTACCAGCCTATTTTTTTATTGGATCTTCCATAATGCGACCATTGTTTAAATCTTTATTCGCTTTATTGGTTTTATCAAGCTTTTCGAGTTTGGCAAAAACCAATGATGCATATACCTATGCTAATTACGACCAAGTAAAAACAACTCATATTTATTTAGACCTAGCGGTTAATTTTGACGAAAAGTCACTTGTCGGCTTTGCTGAGTTATCATTAGACTGGTTAAGTAAAACTTCACAGCCGATAATTCTTGATACTCGAGATTTGATCATTGATCGAATTATGGCGCAAACGCAATCAGGACAATGGCGCGGTGTAAGTTTTGACCTTGCTAAACGAGATGATGTTTTAGGTTCTAAGCTAACCATTAATAATACTTTTAAAGCACAGAAAATTCGTGTGTATTATCAATCTACGGAAAAAGCTTCAGGTTTACAGTGGCTATCACCTGAGCAAACGGCTGGCAAAAAACATCCTTTTTTGTTTAGTCAAAACCAAGCGATTCATGCACGTTCATGGATCCCCGTGCAAGACACACCAAGTGTTCGTGTAACTTATACCGCACGTATTACGACACCTGATAATTTATTAGCTGTCATGAGTGCAAACAATGAGCCTAATACTGCACGCGATGGCGATTATTTCTTTAGTATGCCGCAAGCTATTCCTCCTTATTTAATTGCAATTGGTGCAGGTGATTTAGAATTTAAGGCAATGAGCAAGCAAACGGGAATTTACGCCGAAGCCAATATCTTAGATGCTGCGGTTAGCGAATTTGACGATACCCAGGCAATGATTGACGCTTCAGAAAAAATATTTGGAGCATATCGCTGGGGTCGTTACGACTTACTCATTTTACCGCCGAGTTTCCCATTTGGTGGTATGGAAAACCCACGTTTGTCTTTTATTACACCCACCGTTATTGCGGGCGATAAAAGCTTAGTAAACTTGATTGCTCATGAGCTTGCTCATTCTTGGTCTGGTAACTTAGTAACGAATGAAAGTTGGCGTGATTTATGGTTAAACGAAGGTTTCACCAGTTATGTTGAAAACCGTATTATGGAAGCTGTATTTGGTGAAGACAGAGCAGTTATGGAGCAAGCACTTGGCGCACAAGACTTGAATTATGACATTGCCGAATTACCACCTGGTGATACTCAACTTTATATTGACCTAAAAGGACGTGATCCTGATGACGCTTTCTCTGGTGTTCCTTATGTAAAAGGTCAGTTGTTTTTAATGTTTTTAGAAGCTAAATTTGGCCGAGATAAGTTTGATACCTTTATTTTAGATTATTTTAATGGTCACGCATTTGAAAGCCTAGGAACTGCTAATTTTGTTGTTTATTTGAAAAAACACCTCACGCATAAATATCCAAACATCGTTAGTGATGAAGTCATCAATGAATGGATCTATGAACAGGGTTTACCAAGTTATGCACCTAAGCCAACATCAAGTGCATTTACGACAATCGATGGTCAAATCAGTAGTTTGGTTGGTGGTGAATTAACCTTAGCAGAATTACCAACGAAAAATTGGACATTACACGAATGGTTGCACTTCATTAATAACCTGCCATTAACATTACCAACAGAGCGTATGAGCGCACTTGATAAAGCCTATAACTTAACAACGAGTACCAATGCTGAAATTACTCACGCATGGTATTTGTTAGCATTGAGAACGGGCTACGATGCAGTTTACCCAGCTATGTCTAAATACCTGATTTCAATTGGTCGTCGCAAGTTAATTGTGCCACTTTATAAAGCGTTAGCTGAAACACCAAAGGGCAAAGCATGGGCACTTGATGTCTATGAAAAAGCACGTCCGGGTTACCATGGTTTAGCGCAAGGCACTATTGATGGCGTTTTAAAAATCAAATAACCTTTAAAGAAAACCGTTAACTGAAAACGCCACGTTAAAGAAATTTAACGTGGCGTTTTTTATATCAAAATGAATGAGTTGGATGTAAATTATTTTACTAATGTTAGTGGTGTCATTTGTTTTTCTTCAACTATAACGTCCACTTGTCTCATTTTGTTTTGCTGTGAAATAACTATACGAATAATGTTTTGTTCATGATTGAAATTTAACGTTAAACGTCCTCTTTTTCTTTCTTGCTGTTCTGCTTTACCATATTCACCTTGGTAAAATGCAATCACTTCTTGCTCGGTATTTTTTGTAAAATAATTTACAACCGCAGGCATTTTGTCTTTGAACTCGGCGAAAACACGAGCATCACTCATTGTAGGAATACTTATCATTACTTTTTCTTGCGCAGCGGCTAGATTGACGTTTACTAAAGTAAAAGTGAACAATATAGTTTTGAATGAGCGAGCTAATTTTGTTGAAAAATTCGGGGTGTTTGGGGTAAACATAGTATTTGTTCCTCTCACTGACTCTTCTCAATTTAGAGTGTTGAAACGTAATTTTCAAGATTGTTTTTAATAATCTTAAATTAAGTACACTAAAGACATTGTTTAAATAATCAATAGTAACAGATTTAATAATCATCGAATTGTTTAAATAGCGCTAAGTAACTGAACAATAATTAATTAACATGAACGGTCAACAAAATCATCTCGATAATGGTCAACCCATAATGCGGTTGCTCCACATATAGCGACGGGCATTACCACTAGATTAACAACAGGGATCATTGAAAATAGTGCTGTTGTGATCCCAAAACTATAACTTAAGCCTTGCTTTTGTTTTAGGGCTTGACGCATTTCATCAAAATTAATTTTATGGTTATCAAATGGGTAATCCTTATATTGAACCGCCATCATCCATGCTAAAAATAAAAACCATAGTACTTGTCCTATAACCGGTAGTATCCAATAAAGTATGAAAAATCCAATAGCCCTTGGCAAATAATAACGTAATTTACACCATTCTCTCGATAACGTACGCGGTACATCTTTTATAATATCCATTGTCGATGCTGGAGGTATTGTTTTACCACAAAGCTGTAACTCTATTTTTTCTGACAATAAACCATTAAAAGGCGCGGCAATCCAATTTGCCACAGAACTAAAAATAAAAGAAAACATGACTAATAAAAAAAGTAAGGCGACAGGCCATAAAAACGTACTTAGCCAAGAGAGCCAATCAGGAAGCCAGCTGTCGAGCATAGACATATAAGTTTCTAGCTCTAAAAATAACTGATAAAAAGCAACACTAAATAAAACTAAATTGACCAATAAAGGAATGAAGACAAATCGACGAATACCTTTGCTTTTTATCAGCTCAAAGCCTTTGATAAAATATCCGGCACCACTATCGGCAAATGGCTGCTTATTAATTGTATTCATTGATTGTTTTTTATCCTTACATGCTGTTTTAACTGTGATTATAAAAGATATTCATAAATTGAACAGTTGTTTGATGTTACAAAATATAGATAATTCTGATAAAATTTTCTTGTTAAGTCGAATCATACCCATTGAATTCAATATTTTCTTAGGTATAAGAATATAACATAAAAGGTTTCCTCATTTTATGCGTTTAAAGCATATAAAACTTGCTGGTTTTAAATCGTTTGTTGACCCAACCAAAGTGCCATTTGAACAACAAATGACAGCTATTGTTGGGCCAAACGGTTGTGGGAAATCTAATATCATTGATGCTGTTCGTTGGGTACTTGGTGAAAGTTCAGCTAAAAACTTGCGTGGCGATGCCATGACAGATGTTATATTTAATGGGGCAGCAACTCGAAAACCTGTTGGGCAGGCGTCGGTCGAATTATTATTTGATAATATTGACGGTCGTATCCAAGGACATATGGCGGATCGCAACCAAGTCTCTATTCGACGAGTGATCAACCGTGACAGCCAGAATACTTATTATTTAAACGGCAGCAAATGTCGTCGTCGTGATATTACTGATATCTTTCTCGGTACGGGACTGGGTCCACGCAGTTATGCGATAATCGAACAAGGTACTATCTCAAAGCTTATTGAGTCTAAACCTCAAGAGTTACGTATCTTTATTGAAGAAGCCGCGGGTATTTCTAAATATAAAGAGCGCCGCAGAGACACCGAGAATAGAATTCGCCATACTCGAGAAAATCTTGAACGTTTAAGCGATGTGAGAATCGAGCTTGGCCTACAAATCGACAAGTTACACCAACAAGCTGAAGCCGCAAAACGATTTAAAACCTTAAAAGCCAAAGAGCGTAAATATAGAGCTGAGTTTACCGTTTTAAAATGGCAAAAGTTTGATAAGCAAGCAAACGAGCAAAAACTGCAGGTAAGTAAATACCAAGCAGAAATTGAAGCCTTAATTGTTGAGCAGAAAAAAATTGATATAGAGTTGTTTAATGCAAAGCAACAGATAACGATAGGTGGTGAGTCTAGCGGTGAATTGCATCAGAAAAAGCTACTCTTAAGTAATAATATCGCTCGTGCAGAGCAAAATATCAAACATTTAAAGCAACAAAAAAGTAAAGCACAGTCTGATAATAGTGTAACTCAGCAACAGTTGATTAACGCGCAACAGTTGGTGCTCGCTGAACAAGAAAAGCTTCAACACAACACGTCTACTATCGCAGAGCATACTCCAGAGTTGGAATTAATTGAGCAGCAATTACTCGAAAGCCAAGTACAATTAGATAATTTTATTGAACAACAGCGTAGTGAACACCAGCAATGGCAAATGTTACAGCTTCAGCATAAGACTGAAAGTGAACAGCAACTTAATGTTAAACAAAAAATCTCTCAATTAACTGAACAAATAAGTCATCAGCAGCAGAGAGAAAAGGCACTGACGCATTTAATAACGAACTTATTAGACGAAAAACTCACTGGAAATACCGAAAGTACGGTTGATTTGCATGCAAAACTATTAATACAAGAAAGCCTGCACGAGACTTTTGTAAAGCAACTTAGCGATAACGATACTAAGCAAGTAGATCTCACTAGAGCAATTAGCCAAGTAACAAAACAACAAGCACAAAATACCGGTGAAATATCAGCTTTAACGCTTACTTTAAATCAATTAATCAAACAACAAAATCAGCAAAACGATTGGAGTCTTGAACAAAAGGAATGGCTTAACGAGCAAGGGGTAAATGGTTTAGGTGAGGTTTATCAATTATTGCAAGTGGAAGCCGGGTGGCAAGCAAGCGTTGAACAGGTTCTGCATCATTGGCTGCAAGGGGAATTAGTTGAAAAGTTTCCTGAGCAGTTAACAATAGAGCCGTTATTCTTAGTGCTTAGAGACCAAAAAAACAATTTAGACAGTACTTCTTCAATTCAAGCAAAAATGGGGACTTTAGCGGAAAAAGCTAAAGGTTTACCCGCGATAACTTCCTTTTTAAATAATATAGTTCTGGCAGATGATTATCAACATGCCCAAGGCATGCTCTCATCTCTTGAGCAGCACCAGTCGGTTATTTGTAAAGATGGTACTTGGTTAAGCGCGTACTTTTTAAGGAAAGGCAGTGCAGAAACTCACAATGCTTTGTTACAGTTAACTGAGAATATTGCTAACACATCAGAACAAATCCTTCAGTTAGAAGCCAATAACACGAAAAATAAAGATAAAGAAGATCAACTTGTTAATAGTAAAGAGAAACTAGCTAGCGAGGCAAAGGAACTTAAAGTAGCTAGCGAACAATGCATGAATCAATGCCAGTCAATAAAACAACAAATTGCATTAGGTAAACAAGCTGAACAACAACGTGATAAGCAAAGTGCTATTTATCAACAAGAGTTGTCAGAGCTTGAAGTTTTGTTAATTCAAAACAAACAAATGTTATTAGCGCAAGAAACCGCCCTTGAACAATTACCGGTACACGACACTAATCAACTTATAGATATAAGTACAGCACAAGAAAACTTGCAAAGAAAAATTCAAGATAGCCAAGGAAATACTCAAAAGTATCATCAAAAGAAACATCATCAAGTACTTGTGATTGAAAAGTTAAATCATGAGCAAGCGCAAGGTCAATTGTCTTTGGCACGTGCGCAAGAGAGTATTCAACAGCTCACCGAACAACAAAATACCCACCAAAAGGTTATTGAAGAGTGTGTTTTGCCATTGCAACTTGATGAACAAAAACTGCAGGTTTGGCTAATCGATGTTGCCAAACTTGATGAAACTATCGCAAAAATTCAGCATGATACAACTGATACGCAAACATTAATCATGGACGTTGAATTAAAAGCTCAGCAATTAGTCAAACAAATTAATAACAAGAAAGAGCAAATTAACACCGTACATTTAAGTGCAGAAAGTTATCGGTTACGTGCTGATGCTGCACTTGAACAATTAAATGAAATGCAACAGAACTTATCGGCAGTACAAGACTCTATACCTGAGGAAGCAAAAGAGGGCTTATGGCAGGCGCATATTGTTAACATAGGAAAAGATATTAATCGTTTAGGCGCTATAAATCTCGCAGCGATTAATGAATACCAAGTTCAATTTGAACGAAAAACATACCTTGATCAACAAGATGAAGATTTAACACAAGCCATTAATACGTTAGAATTAGCGATTGCTAAAATTGACAAAGAAAGTCGTCATAAATTCAAAGACACTTTTGAAAAAATTAATGGTGACCTTAAAGCCTTATTTCCTAAGGTATTTGGTGGTGGAAGTGCATATTTAGCGTTAACAGATGACGATATGCTTGAAACAGGTGTTACTATTATGGCTAGACCGCCAGGCAAAAAAAATAGTACGATTCATCTATTATCTGGTGGCGAAAAAGCGCTGACCGCATTATCATTAGTATTCGCCATTTTTAGGCTAAATCCAGCTCCATTTTGTATGCTTGATGAAGTTGATGCACCACTTGATGATGCTAATGTTAGCCGCTTTTGTAACTTAGTACGAGAAATGTCTCAAACGGTACAATTTATTTATATTAGTCATAATAAGATTGCGATGGAAATGGCTAGTCAGTTAACCGGTGTGACTATGTTTGAACCGGGTGTTTCAAGAATGGTAGCAGTTGATATAGATGAAGCAATTGCTATGGCAGAATTAGAATAAGTACAAATTAAGTAAAAGCTAAACAAAGCTGAAAATAGAATAATAAAAGGCTATCCGATGGAATATAACTTCAGAACCGCATTAATTATCATTAGTGCTGTAGTGATCACAGCAATATTTGTTCATGGTTTTTGGACAATAAGAAAAAATAAAAACCCATACAAATTAAAAGCAAAAGCTGAAAAAGTTGAACCTCAAGATCGAGGTTTTGACGGCTCAGGCTTTGATCAAGATGGTGTGAGTAAACCTAGAGTTGTTGAGAACCCACTAAACGAAGAAGTGTCTCACCAAGAAGTCCCTATGCCTGCAGCTACCGACTATGAAGAGCAAGCCACATCTTTCCAAGAATTTAGTACTCAAAGTAATGAGCCGAGTTTGGGTGACATGTCTTCTTTGGATGATATAACCAAGCAGAAAGAAAATAATGTCCCTGATTTACGCGCCCAAGAAGAGTCGTTGTTTGAACAAGTAAACGCTGAAGAAACCGTTCCAGTAGAGAAAGTTGAAACCAGTGTTTACCAAGCCCCGGTAACTTCAGCTAAACCACCGTTAAAAACCTCACCTCGATTTACTAAAAAAGCGCCTATTAAGCGTGATCAGATTGAGATTAACTTTGATGATGAAATAAATAGTAAAAAAGCAGTATCGAGCTCTGCGAATAAAGAACCGGCAGTTGCAAAACGTAAAAAGTCGAATATTGAACCTGAAGTGCTGATTATCTCGGTTGTCATGACTGAAAACCAGGTAATGTCTGGTGCGGCTCTCTTACCGACGCTATTAACTTTAGGCATGAAGTATGGTGATATGAATATATTTCACCGTCATGAAGATAATGCCGGTAACGGTAAAGTTACCTTTAGTTTAGCGAATATTATGAACCCTGGTACTTTTGATCTCGATAATATAGAAAGTTTTTCGACACAAGGTATTAGTTTATTTATGACCTTGCCAAATGTTGGCGATGCTTCAGTGGTCTTTAATCAAATGCTAAATGCTGCAAAACAGCTCGCTTTAGAGTTTAACGGACAATTATTAGATGATAAACGAAGCGTTATGACCAAACAAACTGAGCAGCATTACAGCGGTAAAATTCGTGAATTTGAGCGAAGAAACTTAATCGCGTCGGCATAAGTTTAATCCATTCCCTGACAGGTTAATTTATTTGATTAACCTGTGCCTTCAACTCTTTCAAAAGTAAATAAACTTTATGTCATCATCTGCTAACGCTATCCGTGTACAAGAACTTCATCAAGAAATTAATCAACTGAATCATCAATATTACGTGCTTGATGAACCCAGTGTTCCAGATGCAGAGTATGATCGTTTAATGCGTGAGCTTATCGCTATTGAAACGAATGAGCCAACATTAAAGTTACTTGATTCCCCTAGTCAGAAAGTTGGTGGCCAAGCGTTAAAGTCGTTTAGCCAAGTAACTCATCAAGTTCCAATGTTATCACTTGATAACGTATTCTCTGCTGATGAATGGCAAGCTTTTGCAAAACGCGTACAAGATCGTGTATCGTCACAAAAAACAATTGAGTACTGCGCTGAACCTAAACTTGATGGTTTAGCTGTAAGTATACGGTATGAAAAAGGTATTTTAGTACAGGCTGCAACACGTGGAGATGGTGCAGTTGGTGAAAACATTACTGAAAATGTTCGCACAATTAAATCGATACCTTTAAAGCTAACCGGAGAAAACTACCCTGATATATTAGAAGTTAGAGGCGAAGTTTTTATGCCCAAAGCTAGCTTTGATGCTTTGAATGCTAATGCACTAAAAAAAGGTGAAAAGGTATTCGCTAACCCTAGAAATGCTGCCGCAGGTAGTTTACGCCAACTCGATTCTAAAATTACCGCGAAACGAAATTTGGCTTTTTATGTGTACGGTATTGGTTATGTTGAACAAGCATCAAGTCAAACACTCGGGGAGCAGTGGTTAGAAAATTCACACTATCGTCGCCTTTGCCAATTAAAAAACCTTGGTCTACCGATGTGTCCTGAAGTGAAGTTGCTGACAGATTCGTCACAAGTCGACAGTTTTTATCAGCATATATTACAAGAACGCGACAACTTAAGTTATGAAATAGACGGTACCGTTTTTAAAGTTGATGACATTAGTTTACAACTCAAACTAGGTTTTGTTGCCCGAGCACCACGTTGGGCAACGGCTTATAAATTTCCTGCCCAAGAAGAAACCACGCAATTAATTGATGTTGACTTTCAAGTGGGCCGTACTGGTGCAATAACACCAGTCGCACGTTTGAAACCTATTTTCGTCGGAGGGGTTACCGTCAGCAATGCGACTTTGCACAATCAGGATGAAATCGAACGTTTAGGTATCAAAATTAATGATTTTGTTACTATTAGGCGCGCAGGTGATGTTATTCCGCAAATTGTCAGTGTTCAACTACAAAAGCGCCCTGAAGATTGCCACGATATTATTTTTCCAGCCACTTGTCCTGTATGTAACTCTGCTGTTGTAAAAGCCGAAGGTGAAGCTGTATTACGTTGTACGGGAGGCTTATATTGTGGTGCTCAGCGAAAAGAAGCAATTAAGCATTTCTCTTCACGAAAAGCACTCGACGTTGATGGACTAGGTGATAAATTAGTCGAGCAATTAGTTGATGAGAACCTTATAAAAACACCTGCAGACTTATTTAAACTGACAGAGCTTGAAGTGAGTACCATGGAGCGCATGGGGAAAAAATCCGCAGACAATTTAATTGCAGGTCTAGCAAAAGCAAAAACAACAACGCTGCCTAAGTTTATTTATGCACTCGGTATTCGAGAAGTTGGAGAAACGACCGCGGCTAACTTAGCTAATTATTTTTTGAATTTTTCAGCGATAAAGGTGGCTGATGAAGAGTTGTTGCAAAAAGTACCTGATGTTGGGGCTATTGTCGCTAAAAATATTATTCAGTTTTTTCAACAAGACTATAATATTCAAGTGGTAAGCGAACTAGAAGCAATTATGTCTTGGCCTGATATTGAAGTGAAATCAGAAGAAGAACAGCCATTAATCGATAAAATTTTTGTGTTAACGGGCACATTAACTCAAATGGGCCGTAACGAAGCTAAAGCAGAGTTACAAGCTCTCGGCGCTAAAGTTTCAGGCAGTGTTTCAGCAAAAACTGACTTCTTAGTGGCAGGGGAAAAGGCGGGATCAAAACTAACTAAAGCTCAAAACCTTGGTGTAGAGATACTGACCGAAGATGAGCTTGTCACATTACTGGCAAAGCATAGCTAAATTAATTGTTTTTCGAAGGCGATTAATAAACACAAATAGGTACAGGCAATTCATAGGCCGTACTTTAAATAATGATCAGCGCGTATATATAAAGCAACATAGGTAAAGGAAAAATCACAGTAAAAACGATGGTTTCACACCATTCTATAGTGCGATAAAACTTGTGCCATTGTTTATTTTCTTCTTTATTTGATGGTAGCGACTGGAAGAAAAAAATAAAACTGGCAACCACCAATGCTTGTAAAGCCGCGAATAAAATAAAAATAGCAAACCACACTAAAGTAATTGGAGTGTTTGGTGTTATTTGCTCACTTAAAATTAAGAATAGCGCAAAGAAAAAGCCGCTCCATGCTAATAAACGCCAACGATAAGACGATAAAGTAATAGCAATATTATTGAATAATTCTGGTGTTAAGCGATATTTCATATAAATTCTAAAAGGTGTTGATTGTTAATGATTTTGTCATGCTTAATGCTAGCCTTGCAAGTTATAAAATATTCTAATCTAAGTTAATTGATTATTACACAGAACAACCATATCAATAAAAAATTTCATTACTTTTATCGTTAATTATTGTGATGATTTTGTGATAACTTTGTGAATCCTTCGAGAGACTTCCTTCGCATAATAGATGTCGACCTATTAATTAGCCAAGGATACTTATGAATACTCTACTTTCACACGCAGTCAAGAAAACTGCCAAAATTAAAAATACAGCGTTACTTTTATCAACAGCATTACTGCTTTGTACTTCTGCTTTAACGCAAGCACAAGAACTTGATATAACAGTAACCAACCTTACTCAAGGTATTCACTTTACTCCCATTTTAATTGCAGCTCATGATAGTGACACGCAATTATTTAAGTCTGGAGATATGGCTTCACCACAACTACAAATGATGGCTGAAGGTGGTGATATATCTGCATTGTCAACGATGTTAGCAAGTGCTAACAAAGCGGAAAACCCAGCAATGGGATTATTAGCACCGACTATGTCAACATCAGCAATGCTATCAACCACCGATGGTAATATGTACTTATCTGTTGTTGCTATGATGCTACCAACAAATGATGGTTTTATTGGCCTAAACAGTTGGAAAATACCAGCAGAAGCCGGCACTTACTCATTTACAGTCAATGCTTATGACGCAGGTACCGAAGCGAATGATGAAATGATAACAGGTGGTGGCGCACCAGGAGCCGCAGGAATTCCTGCAGCACCGGGAATGGATGCAGGCACCGGTGGCACGGGCGTTACAATGACTGAAGGTAATGCTTATGTGCATATTCATCGTGGAAGCATAGGCGATGATAACTTAACGGCAGGTAAAAGTGACTTAGATAATACCGTTCATCGTTGGTTAAACCCTGTTGCTCGTATTACCGTAACGGTTAATTAGGAGACTCCCATGATTTCAATTAATAAAATATTAGCGTTTACTGCGCTAAGTACGTTAGTGCTAAGTGCTTGCGGCGGTTCGTCTTCTAGCTCAAAAGTGATGGTGCCTGAAACGCCAGATCCTATGTTTACTCAGAGCTATCAGGTAACCGTTACCAATTTAACCTATGCTCAACCTATGTCGCCAATAGCTTTAGTTTTACATAACGAAGGCCAGTTATGGACGATGGGTGAAATGGCCAGTGTTGCTTTAGAAAACCTAGCTGAAAGTGGCGATAACTCTGACGTTTTAGCAGACTCTATGGTGTTGTCTGGACAAGGTGGTGCAGGACTTTTAATGCCAGCTATGAGTGAAGTACTTAACGTCTCATACACTTTTACCGACGTAAACAACGCACCTATGAAGTTATCGTTAGCGACTATGCTGGTAAATACCAATGATGCTTTCACGGGTATTAATGCACTAGCCGTAAATAATTTAGCGGTAGGCGAAAGTATTTCTTTCACAACAAGTTCTTATGACTCAGGTACTGAAAAAAATTCTGAGTTAATGGCGACTATTCCTGGCCCTGCGGGTGGCGGAACAGGTGAAGGCTTTAATGCCGAGCGTGATGACATTGATAAAGTTGCTATGCATAGTGGTGTTGTTTCTGTTGATGATGGTTTGATGGGGTCGGCATTAACTCAAGCTCATCGTTTTGATAACCCAACTTTAGCCGTTATGGTAACTCGCACAGAGTAAGAGCGCTAACGTTCTTTATAAGTTCAATACTCACCTACAATAACTTTTGCAAGTCTCGCACTTAGCGGCACATAGCAGAGTTAGTAGGTGAGAGTTTATTGTGAACCGATGTATTTCAAGTACCTATTTATTTTTCATTACATTAATAAACATAAATAGCGAGTTATACATGGACACCATATTAGTAGTCGAAGATGACCAAGATATTGCAGATTTAATGATTTTGAATTTACAAGAACTTTCATTAACCGTTGAGCATTGTTTAACCGGAGAATTAGCATTACAGAAACTGAGCAAACATAACTATTCGCTCGTTTTATTGGATGTGATGTTACCCGGCATTTCTGGTTTAGATGTATGTCGTCAACTTAGAGAACAAAAACCTGAGCAAGTTATCCTTATGGTAACTTCCCGAGATAGTGAGATTGATCGCGTTTTGGGCCTTGAATTAGGCGCCGATGACTACATGAGTAAACCCTTTAGTGTTCGTGAGTTACAAGCTCGTGTTCGTAGCCAACTAAGACGTATACATTTAGTTGCTCAGCGAGAACAGCAAAAGTCAGAACAGCAGCAACCAGAGCAACATTTAAGTGTGGGTGAATTACAAATCGATAATATTACTCATCGCACATTATTAGCTGGAAAAGAAGTTGAATTAACGTCGACGGAATTTGATTTATTGCTATTTCTCGCTTCTCACCCTGATCAGGTTTTTTCTCGGGAACAATTACTGAGTAATGTATGGGGTTATCATCATAGTGGTTATGAACATACGGTAAATTCTCACATAAATCGTTTACGTAATAAAGTTGAAAAAAATGCCACTAAACCTGTAATTGTTCAAACAGTTTGGGGGGTGGGTTATAAATTTAATAAACAAGGTGTTGCCGCATGAAATTGTCTTTATATCACCGTTTGTCGCTTTCTCTATTGGTGGTATTTATCGCAATTATCAGTGTGTTTTACATTTGGGCACAACAACTCGAGCAGAAAACTCGATATGAGTCAGAGCAAAATTTACATTTATCATTAGCAGCAAGTTTAGCGAGAGATAACCCATTGTTACAACAAGGTGTATATGACCATCAGGCGTTGAAAAATTTATTTCATACGTTAATGGTGATGGGGCCTGCATTCGAGTTTTATTTTGTCGACCCTGAAGGTGAAATTGTTACCCATTCAATAGCGCCCTCTTTAATAAAGCGGAAAAAAATTGACTTACTTCCCCTTATTCAATTAACTCAAAATCAAGCGGCATTGCCTATATATGGTGATGACCCTCAGCATATTTCTCGTAAAAAAATATTTTCTGCTGCACCTGTTTTTAACGGCAGTAGCTTGCAAGGTTATTTATATGTAATTGTTGCAGGAGAGCGTTATGAATCCGCGTTCAATCGATTAGAATCCAGTAGGCAAACAGAACTTTCAATTATGGTCATGTTCGGTGCTATGCTGTTCTTATTTGTGGTGATGTTAGGGATATTTGCTTATTTCACTCGCCCATTAAGACGATTGAGTAAAGATATTGAAGCCCTTCAGGCTGTAGGTTTTGACAAAAGTAAAGTGCAACTTGCTCAATGGATGCCAGACAGTCGTAATGAAGTACACCAATTGGGCGCAGCTTTCGAACAAATGGTCAAACAAATTAACCAACAGTTTGATATGTTACAACAAAATGACGAACATCGACGGGAATTGCTGGCTGATATATCTCATGATCTTCGAACACCACTCTCATCCTTACAAGGTTATATTGAAACTATTGCTTTAAAAGGCAACCAAGTCAGCAATGACCAACGGCAAAAGTATATTGAAATCGCATTGAAAAATGCTAAACAGCTGAAAGGGCTTATCGATCAAATTTTCGAATTAGCACACCTAGAAAGTGGACAAGTTTCTTTAAACCTTGAAACATTTAATTTAGCAGAGCTTTTATATGACGTTGTTGCTAAATTTACCTTGCAAACCACAGAAAAAAACATAGAAATTAATATTGTACCAGAGTGCTCTTATACCCAAGTTCATAGTGATATTGGTAAATTAGAGCGCGTATTAAGTAACTTATTAGAAAATGCTATTCGACACACTGCTGAATCAGGGAATATCACAATAGTTATTACAGAGCTTAATCAAAATCATTGCCAATTAAATATTACAGATACTGGCACAGGTATTAAAGAAGAAGAGTTAATCTATATTTTTGATACACGTTACCGTGCTAGCAATGCTGTGCAAGACAAAGAGAAACATACAGGGTTAGGGCTTGCGATCACCAAAAAATTATTGGAATTATTGAAATCAGATATAAAAGTAACCAGCACTTTAGGAGAAGGTACTTCATTTTCATTTAATTTACGTAAAGTTTCGTTCTAGATTTTACGTTAACGGTCGAGTTTTACTCTAAATTTCCTTAGAATAGCGTAAAGGACTTCTATTAAGCATTTATCTAAGGTCATATCGTGAATATAAAAATTACCACATCATTAACTCTTGCGGCTCTCGTTGTTTTAGCTAGCTGTGCAAAATCTTCAACTGGTCGTAATCAAATAACGCTTTTTTCAGGCTCTGAGCTTAATAAAATGGGTGCTAGTTCATTTGAACAAATGAAAGAAAAAGAAAAAATCAGTACCAATGTTGCCGTAAATAACTACGTACAATGTGTCGCTAAAGCAATTACAATCAACGTGCCAAAATCTGCCCATAAAGGTGAATGGGAAGTCGTAGTTTTTGACTCAGAACAAGTGAATGCTTTTGCTTTACCCGGTGGGAAAATAGGTGTTTACACCGGTATTTTAAAAGTAGCAGAAAATCAAAATCAACTAGGGGCAATTATTGGTCATGAAGTAGGGCATGTTATCGAACGTCACTCTAATGAACGTATGTCGTCTAGTAAAATATCTCAAACAGGTATGGCTGTTGTTGATACCGCGATGGCAGCTGGTGATGTTGAAAATCGTAATTTATGGATGTCAGGATTAGGTTTAGGTTTGCAATATGGTGTGTTAATGCCATATGGTCGAACTCATGAAAGTGAAGCTGATATTGTAGGGCAAGATTTAATGGCTAAGTCAGGGTTTGAACCATCAGCTGCAATCGACTTATGGCAGAACATGGCGAAGCTTTCAAACGGGGCACCGCCGGAGTTTATGTCTACTCACCCGTCAAATAAAACGCGTATTAATCAGTTAACTGAGCATTTGTCTAAATCTCAGACTTATTATCAAGCGAGTAAAGCGCCAAATTGTAAAAAGCCTAAAAACATATAAAGTTTACATACATTTGAAAAAAGAGGCAGTTGTTAACTGCCTCTTTCATATTATAAAACACAATAATTTTATAAATGCCTAGTTTACTTTTAATGCATTAGCATGCCAATACTGCCAGTGCATGTGTTCTGCTGATTCAACTAAATGCTTAGGTTGTAAATAATCTTTATAGGTATAACGATAGAACTGGCGAGGTTCTTTTATTTCTTTTTTAATGTCGGTACTTCCGGCATTTTTATCCGTTATCTTTAAATTGGCCGTGTCTATTATCGTCTTGTCGATTCTTGGCTTATGCGCATTTAGCCATAGTGCAAAACCGGCTTTATCACTTTCACCTACTTGGTCAATTAAATTTTTATATCCCTCAAAATAATCTGTTTTAAGAAAATGAGCCATTTGTAAGTATTCTTTATGATGGTTTTCGAACATGTAGCGTACGGCCAAATAGCCCCATTTATAGACGCGATCAGAGCCATCTTTATATTCTGTGTTGAATACTTCTAAAAGGCTAGGCCATTTTTCTTGTGATGTTTCAGCCATTTTTGTAAAGGCCTTTGGGTTGTCATCTCCTTTTGATATATATTCTGCTAACCCCTCAGACCACCAAACCATTTGCCCAGGAAAGTGATTATAGGTATCGTATTTAATAAATCTTCCATCTAAGTAGTGCATGTATTCGTGGTTTAAATTCCACACTTTAAAGGTTGGTCTTACCCAGAAATGTTCATAAGAGTAAAACGTGGCAATATTATCAGGGTTTTGAGTTGTCCCCTCAATGTACATGCCGCCATTATCAGTATTAATATCAAAGACTAGCTGACCATACTTGTTATATTCTGCTGCATTGTCAAACACAACCACACGCAATTTTTCGTTGTAATCATTAGCAACGGGTTGTTTTTTTGTTTGTAACTTTTCATGGAAAGTTGATTCTTGAGAAATTAACCGCTGACAAGATGTATTCAACTGACTTTCGCTCATTTCTTGCGTCAATATATATAAGCTGTCAGAACAAATATGTTTTATTGGTAGGGCTTCTTCAATGGTTGGTGTTATACAACGGTTTGCCAAGGTTCCTTCTAAACATTCTGACTTGCCCCTGAATGTAGTCACCACATAAGGGACACTAAACTGCGTTTTTATTTGCGCAGCAGAGGCATTAACATCTTGAGACAATGCAGCCCAAAGCGCATTGTCTAAATCGTCCATCGATTTTTCAAAAGATAAACTGATCTTGTCATCATCAAGTTGTTTCTGCTCTTCTTCACTGCGAGTGTAGTATTCATTCCAATATTGCTTATTGTACAGATTGTAATAATTCCCTAATGCCCAAGCCGCATGTGCTTTAGGCCAGTTACTTCCCTGTAGAGTTGCATTTTTAGAACCGATAAACGCAAGTAATGCCTGTTGAAGCTCACCTTTGTTGATTATCGCGTTTATATGCGCTTTTTTATTTTTACGACGAGCTTCATAGGGAATTATGGCAGCAGCGCGAAGAATTTCCCATAATGCATAATCTACCGCATTATCTCTAGGCAATTCACTTTCACTATATAAGTTAATGAGTTTGGTCAAAGGAGAGATGTGGTCACTGATTGAACTTTGTAACGGCGCCAAAAAATATAATCGGTATAAAGCAACGGCATAGTTTTCTTGTAATCGAGCTGAGGCTGGCGAAGTTGAATAAAAGTCAGGCATCGCTTGAATCGCGATAAGTGCACGGTTAATTGATGCGGCGGTATTGTCAGACCAATCTTTATCAGGCCCAAAGCTGCTATAGATACGGAGATAGTAACTGAGTTTATCCAATTCAGCACTTTGCAGGTCTCCTTGCTCAGCATAAAAAGTTATCGCATTCGAAACATGTTCCAATAAATTGGTTTGCTGATGATCAAAGCTCGTACTCCATAACATCTCAAGTTCAGTGTTTAACACACTGATAACAGAAGGATGCTGGCTCGTTTCAAGCGTAACACTAGGTAAAGGTCTGTTTTTATTTTCAACGGTTGATTCATTGTTTTTTAAGTGAGCCACGACGGGATCACTTGAGCTAGGCAAGTCGCTTTGAGCGCAACCGACAATAAGCTGAGACGTTAAAAAAAGTGAACTTAACATTAATTTTGAATTTTTTTTCATTAGCTATCATTATTTTTAGGTTGGTATAATGAATATAATATACAGTCTTGCGTATGATAATAACAAGCAGAAATCTCACCTGTTCGATGAATATTTTATGATACCTGAGTTGACTTTGTTAGGAATGTGGTAAATCGAGAAGGTAAATTCAAAAGCCTGTGCTTTAAAAGGGCGAGATTGGGGGGAGGGAAGCAGTTTGTTTTATTGATAAAAAACAAACTGCGACGCGTTACAAGATGAAATCAATAATTTATTTGATAACGTTATTTAGTCATACGCCAAAAGGCAATGCTCGCAACAACGAGTAATATCATCGGATAAAATGCACTCGATACCACTTCAATAGGGGATATTTTCAAAGTGGCCCCTAACAATAATGCTTGTGCACCATAAGGTAATAACCCTTGATTAATACAAGCGTAAATATCTAATAAACTTGCCGAGTGTGCAGGGCTAACTTCGCCATCGTCAGCGAGTTCTTTTGCTGTTTCACCCGTTACAATAATTGACACGGTATTATTGGCTGTGAAAAAATTACAGGTAAAAGCTAACGACGCAATACCTAAACCAGCGGCACGTTTTTTATTGTTAGGGTTAAGCTTGCGAGCAAAACGTTCAATGACATGAGTTAAAGCGGCTAAACCACCTTGGCGCTTTATCAGTTCACTTAAGCCGCCAATAAACAATGATAAAATGAAAATGTCCTGCATACTGCCAAAGCCTGCATTTATATCTTTTACCCAAGCGGATAATTGATAACCGCTATCGAACATACCGATAAGGGCTGCGAGAATAATACCGACAATTAATACCACAAAAACATTAATCCCCATTAATGCTAACGCCAAAATAACAATATAAGGTAATAAACCAAGCACGTTAATATCTTGAACTTGCTCATAGGGAATACTAACCCCCATCGATGCATATATAATCAAACACAAAATGGCGGCAGGTACTGCAAATTTAAAGTTGACCTTAAATTTGTCTTTCATGTGCGCACCCTGACTACGTGTTGATGCAATTGTAGTGTCAGATATTATTGATAAATTATCCCCAAAAATAGCCCCTGAGATAATACACCCCGCAACAATTGATGCATCTAAATCAGCAGACTCTATAAAACCTAAGGCTACAGGCGCAATGGCAGCAATAGTGCCCATTGATGTTCCCATGGCCGTTGCTATAAAAGCAGAAACTAAAAATAAACCGGGCAGTAATAAATAATCAGGAAAAAAGGATAAACCTAACTGAACACTTGCATCAACGCTACCGGTTGTTTTTGCCACCGTAGCAAAAGCGCCCGCGAGTAAATATATAACGCACATAGTAATGATGTTCGAGTGTCCCGCCCCAGCAATGAATTGGCTCACTTGTTCATTAATGCTGTCTTTCCCCAAATATATAGCCGTTAAAATTGCAGGGATAATGGCAATGCTGGCAGGAAGTTGATAAAAAGCGAACTCAACACCTTGTAGCGTAAGGACAATGCCCGTACCTAGAAATAATCCCAGAAAAACACCAAAGGGTAATAGGCTAAGCAAACGTTTTTCAGGATTAGGAATTACTACATCATTACTCATAAAATTCATCTTTAACATTAAGTTAACGCTAGTCTATCGTAAACTTAACGGATAACAAAACCTTTAAGAAATAGTCGGCATAACAGGACGTTATATTTAATACCAATGCCAATAAATTTGTTCCCTTTCGACTAGGCTTAAAAGGCTTAGAGGCAAGATATTGATTGAATAGCATGATTACTCCCTTATTAAAATCAATAAAAAGTAAATAAACCTTTTAAAGCCATCCTTTAGGAGACAAAGTCGAGAATAACTAAATAAAAAAATCTATTGGTTATCAAACTGTTGGGAAAATTCCAGTAGATAGACATTAAATGTATTTGGTTTTATACCAAAATGTCTTAAATTCGGGCTACAGACCAGCAGCACTTTGTGGTATCCTTTCGCGAATTTTTTATCCACTCGCCAATTTGCACAACAATTGTGTAGGTGAAAACATAAGTGAATATCATGTCAGAAAATACATTTGAAACTATTGAACAACGTGTAAGTTACGGTGTAGGTCGTCAATTAGGTGATCAATTACGTAATAACCCTTTTAAAGAATTCGACGTATCTGCTGTTCAAGCAGGTTTAGCTGATGCAATTGCTAATGCAGCAAGCCAAGTATCAGACGAAGATTTAAATGCAGCATTTTCTGTTGTATCTAAAAAGATGCAAGAACTAGAGCAAGCAGCAGCGAAAGAAAAATCAGCTGAAGGCGAAGCTTACTTAGCTGAAAATGCTAAGCGTGATGAAGTTACTGTTACTGAATCTGGCCTTCAATATGAAGTACTAGCAACAGGCGACGGCGAAAAGCCAACAGCTGCAAGTACAGTTCGTACTCATTACCACGGTACTTTCATTAATGGTGACATTTTTGATAGTTCTGTAGATCGCGGTCAACCAGCTGAATTTCCAGTTGGCGGTGTTATCCCTGGTTGGACTGAAGCTTTACAGTTAATGACTGAAGGTTCTAAGTGGCGTTTATACGTACCTTACAATTTAGCATACGGCGAGCAAGGCTCTCAGGGTGCTATACCTCCATACTCAACATTGGTATTTGATGTTGAATTATTAGCAATTGTTAGCTAATAAATTTAAAGCCCTCATTTGAGGGCTTTTTTATGAATGTATTTTAAATATAGAGCTAAAATATATTCATAAAAAAAGCTTGGGAATTAAGTTAATTAAACGCTCAAAGTAGAATAAGGTGACGATGAAAAACCAGCAGCTTGAAAATTTGTTTCAAAAATATATTTCAGCCTTTAAGCAATATGATTTATTGGCTGTTCAAGATTGTTATCAATTGCCTTGTACGTTGCATACACCTGATAAAATTGCTTACCTAGCTGATAATGCGAGTTTTAAACGAGAATTCGACGATATATTTACTGTGTTACAACATGCCAATACAGACAATATTATTGCCACTAAAGCAACATACAATTTAGGTATCGGAGATACTCTTGACGTTTGTATTGATTGGGCATTTATTGATGATAAAAAAGAAGTGTTTGCCGATTTTTGTGCTTTTTATCATTTAGTCAAAGTAGAACAGCAATATAAAATCATCAGTGTTGTATCTCATGATTTATCTAACAGTGTTGCCTTAATGTTTGATTTTGCCATAACGAATTAGTAATCAGGGATTAACCACCCAATTAACAAGAAAAATTGAGAATGAATATGAAAGTTAAAATAGCCATTTTAGGATGTAGCGGCCGTATGGGACGCAACTTAATTCAAGCTGCTGTTGAGCACCAATCAATTGAGCTCGTCGGTGGTAGCGTTCGAGAATCATCATCGTTTGTTAATTTTGATTTAGGAGAACTCGCGGGTATTGGCGCTATTGGCCAAAAAACATCTACAGATTTATCAAATTTATTAAATGCCGATGTTTTTATTGATTTCACTTCAATTGATACCACGTTAGAAAATATTAAGTGGTGTCAGAAAAATAATAAAGCTTTGGTTATTGGCACTACAGGATTTAGTGACGAACAAGTGAATATCATTGAAAAAGCAGGTGAACATATGCCTGTGATTTTAGCACCCAACACCAGTGTTGGTGTTAATTTGATGTTTAAATTACTAGAAGTTACCGCAAAAGCAATTGGCGACTATACTGATATAGAAATATTTGAAGCACATCATCGATTCAAGAAAGATGCACCATCAGGAACTGCAGTAAAAATGGGGCAGGTGATAGCAGATACTTTAGACAGAGACTTAAATAAAGTTGCAGTATATGGCCGCGAAGGCATAACCGGTGAACGTGATAAAGAAACAATCGGTTTTGCTACGGTTAGAGCCGGAGATATTGTTGGTGAGCACACGGCTTTTTTTGCTGATATTGGTGAAAGGTTAGAAATCACCCATCGGGCAAGTTCAAGAATGACTTTTGCTTTAGGTGCGATGAGAGCCGCATTCTGGTTAAGTGAAGCGGATAATGGCTTTTATGATATGCAGGATGTTTTAGGCTTAAAATAATCGAATATTAAAGAAAACAGTTACTTTTAGCTGTTTTAACTAAATATTCAATTAAACGCTTAGTTTTTACAATTATTGCTAGACGAAAATGTGATACAAGCGTAAAATAAGTGGATTTTGTCAAAAATTTAGTGATTCTGTTAGTGATAACGAAATTTTTGACATTTTTTGTGGGTGTTTCAATAGGAAGCAACCTACGTATAATTTGTACTTAATGATGTTTTTTTAGTTGTGCATCGTTAAGCTTCTTTCTTCTTTACGGAGGTTAAATTGACTAAATCTGCCATTTTAGTGCTTGAAGACGGCACTGTATTTAAAGGCACCGCTATTGGTGCAGACGGAGCGGCTGTTGGTGAAGTAGTATTCAATACTTCAATGACCGGTTACCAAGAAATTCTTACCGACCCATCATATGCAGAGCAAATTATTACCTTAACGTATCCGCATATCGGTAATACAGGTACTAATAGTGAAGATGAAGAATCGAACACTATTTGGGCAAAAGGTTTAGTGATTCGTGATTTACCGCTATTAGCGAGTAATTTTCGAAATGAACAGAATTTGAGCGACTACCTAAAAGAGCATAATATCTTAGGTATAGCAAATATTGATACACGTAAATTAACGCGCATTCTTCGTGAAAAAGGTGCTCAAAACGGTTGTATCATGACAGTTGATGCAATCACCGAGGCTACAGAAACAGACGCTTTAGCTCAAGCAAAAGCATTTCCTGGCCTTAAAGGAATGGATTTAGCGAAAGTTGTTTCGACGAAAGAGCAATATCAATGGACAGAAGGAAGTTGGGAATTAGGTAAAGGTCATATTACACCTGAAAATTCGCAGTTTCACGTAGTTGCCTACGATTTCGGTGCTAAACGTAATATTTTACGTATGTTAGTAGACCGAGGTTGTAAAGTAACAGTCGTGCCAGCACAAACCCCTGCAAGCGATGTTTTAGCGATGAATCCTGATGGTATTTTCTTGTCAAATGGACCTGGTGATCCAGAGCCATGTGATTATGCAATATCTGCAATACAATCATTTTTAGAAACAGAGACGCCAATTTTTGGGATTTGTTTAGGTCATCAGTTACTTGGTTTAGCAAGTGGCGCAGGGACTATGAAAATGAAGTTTGGCCATCATGGTGGTAATCACCCGGTTAAAGACTTTGAACGTAATGTCGTTATGATCACAGCGCAAAACCATGGTTTTGCCATTGATGAAAACAACATGCCAGAGAACTTAAAAGTAACACACGTGTCGTTGTTTGATAACTCAATCCAAGGTGTTCATCGCACAGACAAAGCAGCATTTAGTTTCCAAGGCCATCCAGAAGCAAGCCCTGGGCCAGCAGATGCCGCACCATTATTTGATCATTTCATCGATTTAATGAACGATTCAAAAGCTTAGCCCTTAAACAAGATATAAGAGAGAACTGAAAAATGGCAAAACGTACTGATTTAAAAAGTATCTTGATCTTAGGCGCTGGCCCAATTGTTATTGGTCAAGCATGTGAATTTGATTATTCAGGAGCACAAGCCTGTAAAGCACTTCGTGAAGAAGGCTACCGAGTTATTTTGGTTAACTCAAACCCAGCAACTATTATGACAGACCCTGAAATGGCCGATGCAACTTACATCGAACCTATTCATTGGGAAGTTGTTCGCAAAATTATTGAAAAAGAACGTCCTTGTGCTGTATTACCGACAATGGGTGGTCAAACTGCTTTGAACTGTGCTTTAGAACTTGAAGCAAAAGGCGTATTAAAAGAATTTAATGTTGAGATGATTGGCGCGACTGCCGATGCGATTGATAAAGCAGAAGATAGATCTCGTTTTGACAAAGCAATGAAAGCGATTGGCTTAGATACGCCAAATGCTGAAATTGTACATACTATTGAAGAAGCGCATGCCGCAAGTAAAGTGTTAGGCTTTCCTTGTATTATTCGTCCTTCATTTACGATGGGTGGCACCGGTGGTGGTATTGCCTACAATGTCGAAGAATTTACTGAGATATGTACCCGTGGCTTAGATCTTTCTCCAACATCAGAATTATTGATTGATGAATCATTAATTGGTTGGAAAGAATATGAAATGGAAGTGGTTCGCGACAAAAATGATAACTGTATCATTATCTGTTCGATTGAAAACTTTGACCCTATGGGCATTCATACAGGTGACTCTATTACTGTCGCACCAGCACAAACATTAACAGACAAAGAATACCAAATCATGCGTAATGCATCGATTGCAGTATTGCGAGAAATTGGTGTTGAAACTGGTGGTTCAAACGTACAATTTGGTATTTGCCCAAAAACTGGCCGAATGGTTATTATCGAGATGAACCCACGTGTTTCTCGTTCATCAGCATTAGCGTCAAAAGCAACGGGCTTCCCTATTGCGAAAATAGCGGCAAAATTAGCTGTCGGTTATACGCTTGACGAATTAACTAACGATATTACTGGCGGCGCAACACCAGCGTCATTTGAGCCAACTATTGATTATGTTGTCACTAAAATTCCACGTTTTAACTTTGAAAAGTTCGCAGGCTGTGAAGATAGACTAACAACTCAAATGAAATCAGTTGGCGAAGTTATGTCAATTGGGCGTAATCAGCAAGAATCGTTACAAAAAGCATTACGTGGCTTAGAAGTTGGCGTTAATGGTTTTGACTCTATGGTTGATGTAACTCAACCAGGTGCAAAAACTAAAATCATGCACGAGCTTCAAGAAGCCGGTGCTGATCGTATTTGGTATGTTGCCGACGCATTCCGTTTAGGTTTAACGGTAGATGATGTTTTCCGCTTAACCATGATTGACCGTTGGTTCTTGATACAAATCGAAGATATTATTCTAGAAGAAACAAAAGTAGCTGATGGCGGTTTGAAAGTATTATCAGCCGACTATTTGCGACAATTAAAGCGTAAAGGTTTCGCTGATTCTCGTCTTGCTGATTTAATTGGTGTTGCTGAAGCTGAAGTTCGTAAAAAGCGTCATAATGCGAATATCTTCCCAGTATACAAACGTGTTGATACTTGTGCTGCTGAATTTAGTTCAGATACTGCCTACATGTACTCAACATACGATGAAGAATGTGAAGCAAACCCAACAAATAAAGAATCAATCATGATTCTTGGTGGCGGTCCAAACCGTATTGGCCAAGGTATTGAATTTGATTACTGTTGTGTACATGCTGCATTAGCATTACGCGAAGATGGTTATGAAACGATAATGGTTAACTGTAACCCTGAAACTGTTTCAACAGATTACGATACATCTGACCGTTTATACTTTGAATCAATTACTTTTGAAGATGTACTTGAAATAGTGCGTATTGAAAAGCCTAAAGGCGTAATTGTTCAGTATGGTGGGCAAACACCACTTAAACTAGCACGTGCGTTAGAAGCTGCTGGCGTACCCATTATTGGTACTTCACCTGATGCCATAGACAGAGCAGAAGACAGAGAACGTTTCCAACAAGCAGTTGACCGTTTAGGTTTACTGCAACCTGAAAATGCAACGGTAACGTCTTTAGATGAAGCAATGGCGAAAGCTGAAGCTATTGGCTTCCCATTAGTTGTTCGTCCATCTTATGTATTAGGTGGTCGTGCAATGGAAATTGTTTATGACCTAGACGACTTACGCCGATACATGACCGAAGCTGTTAGCGTGTCAAATGATTCGCCAGTATTACTTGATCACTTCCTTGACGATGCGATTGAAGTTGATATTGACGTAGTTTGTGACGGGACCGATGTTGTTGTTGGCGGCATTATGCAACATATTGAACAAGCGGGTGTTCACTCTGGTGACTCTGCATGTTCATTACCAGCATATAGTTTGAGCCAAGAAGTTCAAGATGTAATGCGTAAGCAAGTAACCGACTTAGCCTTTGAGTTAGGTGTTATTGGCTTAATGAATACTCAAATGGCAGTAAAAAATAACGAGGTTTATCTTATTGAAGTAAACCCACGTGCTGCACGTACCATACCATTTGTTTCTAAAGCGACGTCTATTCCGCTAGCTAAAGTTGGCGCGCGCGTGATGGCGGGTAAATCACTGAAAGAGCAAGGTATAACAAAAGAAGTTATTCCATCATACTTTTCAGTGAAAGAAGTGGTTATTCCGTTTAATAAATTCCACGGAAGTGATCCTTTAGTAGGCCCTGAAATGCGTTCTACGGGTGAAGTGATGGGCGTGGGTAACACGTTTGAAGAAGCTTACGCTAAAGCGTCTTTAGGCGCAGGTGTTTCAGTGCCTAAAACTGGTCGTGCGTTAATTTCTGTTCGTAACAGCGATAAAGAGCGTGTTGTTGACTTGGCTAAACAATTAGTTGGCTTAGGTTACGAAGTAGATGCAACTCACGGCACTGCCGTTATTTTAGGTGAAGCGAATATACCGTGCCGTTTAGTGAACAAGGTTCATGAAGGTCGTCCACATATTCTTGATAGAATCAAAAATGGTGAATATAGCTATATTATTAACACCACAGAAGGTCGTAAAGCGATTGAAGATTCTAAAGTCTTGCGTGGCGGAGCATTGCGCTATAAAGTGGCATATACCACTACCTTAAATGCAGCGTTTGCCACATGTCAATCTCATGCGGCTGACGATAGGAATACGGTAACGTCGATACAAGAACTACACAAACAGTGTAATTAATATCGAATAATGTAAGGCGTTTACTTGTCGTTAAGTAAACGCTTTATCGAAAATTATTATATAAGGGTGGTTATACTTTTTAAGTAAGCCACCTTTATCATTTGAAAAAGAAGAGAAAAATGACAAAATATCCAATGACACTCCTTGGTGCTGAACAGCTAAAGGAAGAGCTTAAACATTTAAAAACAGAAAAACGCCCACGTATTGTTAAAGATATTGCAGATGCACGAGAACATGGCGATTTGAAAGAAAATGCTGAATATCATGCAGCAAAAGAAGAACAAGGGTTTTGTGAAGGTCGAATTCAAGATATTGAAGGGCGGCTTTGTAATGCGCAGATCATTGATATCACCAAAATACCAAATCACGGAAAAGTGCTTTTCGGCACAACCGTTACTTTGTTAAACATTGATACCGAAGTTGAAGTAACCTATAAAATTGTTGGTGATGATGAAGCTGACTTTAAAACAGGACGTATTTCATTAAATTCACCAATTGCCCGTGGTTTAATTGGTAAAGAGGTTGATTCTGAAGTGGAAATCACTATCCCTGGTGGTGTAGTTGAATATGAGATTGTTTCAGTCGATTATATTTAATTATCTTCCCTCATGTATGAATGATCTCTAAAGCCTATTATGAAAATAATAGGCTTTTTTATGTTTAGGAATAACAGTCTTTTACGGTAGCATGGATAACAAATAACGACACTTGATATAAAATTAACGCGGGTAACTGTTTTAAATAAACGGTATCGCATTGAAAAGATGAATAAGGAAATAATATGAAAAAAATAGCATTTATTGGTTTGGGTGTAATGGGATACCCCATGGCCGGCCATTTGCAAAAAGCAGGCTTTGATGTTTGCGTTTATAACCGCTCGTTAGATAAAGCAGAGCAATGGGTGAAAGAGTTTGGTGGTTGTTCAGCTAAAACGCCTAGAGAAGCCGCAGAGGGCTGTGAAATAGTTTTTTCATGTGTTGGTAACGACAACGATGTTAGGGCCGTTGTTTTAGGGAAAACAGGTATTCTTGAAGGATTAGCTGAGGGAGCTATTTTGGTTGATCATACAACTGCTTCAGCTGAGCTTGCCAGAGACCTTGATTCATTAGCAAAGCTACAAAATAAGCACTTTATTGATGCGCCCGTGTCTGGTGGTCAAGCAGGTGCTGAAAATGGTGTTTTAACAATTATGGCTGGTGGTGAAGAGGAAATCTTCGTTCAAATAAAACCAGTTATGGACGCTTATGCCCGCTTTAGTCAGCTGATGGGAAAAGTAGGCTCTGGGCAACTAGCTAAGATGGTTAATCAAATATGTTTTGTTAATACGGTGCAAGGGTTAGCTGAAGGCCTTAATTTTGCGCAAAAGGCAGGTCTCGATACTGATAAGTTAATAGAAACAATTTCGAAAGGTGCTGCTGGCTCATGGCAAATGGAAAATCGCGGCAAAACTATGTGTGAAAGAGAATTCGATTTTGGTTTCGCAGTTGATTGGGTAAGAAAAGATTTAGGTATGGCATTTAAAGAAGCAGAAAAAATTGGCGCCGATTTAACGGTAACAAAACAATTAGATGGTTACTATGAAGAGGTGCAACAAAAAGGCGGCAACCGCTGGGATACTTCTAGTTTGATTGCTCGTATGGACGATTAACGACTTTAACACTTAGTGTCATTGCAGTGGCGCTAGGTGGAATACTTTTTTAAGGGGTAAGAGGTTGTTGAAGGTCTTATTTTAGCTTTTTAAACAGATAAATTCATAAAGGGCTAAAGAGACTTGAACCAGGGACAAACGCAAATTTATATAAGCACAGTCCGTTGCTTGAGTTATTGATATAGGTATTTTGAGCAAAAAAAAAGCCTGCAAATAATTGCAGGCTATTCTTATGTGGCTCCTCAACCTGGACTTGAACCAGGGACAAACG
>Ga0209396_1000104_pt1 | contig 115130 bp, 98 predicted proteins | sample GOMGulsemesocosm_6_FD_184638 | JGI IMG/M metagenome (GOLD analysis project Ga0209396, IMG submission 184638) | Methane-oxidizing microbial communities from mesocosms in the Gulf of Mexico - GOM8C Gulf of Mexico (SPAdes) (version 2) | ecosystem: Environmental > Aquatic > Marine > Cold seeps...
GCGGTTAGAGGTAACTATGAATCAAAAATTAATAAAAAATGGATTTATTCTCGCTGCGTTAATGAATTTTAGCGTTCTTATATTTTCCCGAGGATTTACCAATGTTGCTATCAATGAAGCCGATCCCGTTGTAATGTCCAATTTTGGACTTCTTATGATCATGATGTGGGGCCTTGCATATCTTGCTACATCAACGGTTAGTTTAAATATAAAATGGATCGCTGCTACTTTTGCTTTAGAGAAGCTCATTTATGGTGTTATCTGGGTTAAATGGCTTTTAGAAAATAACTTAGCAGCGGTTTATTCTACAGATATTTTTGCAGGGATTTTTTATAGTATTTATGGATTAAATGACTTTATATTTATGGCTTTTTTCACTTATGTATTTTTTGTTTGTAGTCGAGATATTAAGACCTAACAGACGATTAAACAGGAGAGTTCAAGATCAGAAAGTCACACTGCTAACCGTTTACTCGGTTTCGTACGTCACATCTTTAGACAACAATTATCAGCCGCTTAATGAGGCATTAAGGAGTAAGTATGAAAAAAGGATTGTTTCACTTCGTAATATTTATGATGTTGGTATATTTGTTTAATAAATATATACATTACTTTTACTTTAGAGACTTTCTTCCTGCTGATTTGTTCAGACGGCCATATAAAGATTTAACTTCAATTGAAGTCAATATATGGGTATTTATGCTTACCTGGGTTATACCCGGAGTCTTTGTCGGTCTTTTTATGAGAGGAACAAATTTTGTACTGCGTGTTAAGAGAAATTGGGGCGTTAATTTAGTATGTGTAGTTGTATTTATTAATATTTTTTTCGCATTTGTGAAGTACCCATTATTTTATTTAACTTCCCAGATTGAAGGGGGTGGTGCAACCTATGTTGTGTTTAGCTATATGGCGATATTTCAATCGTATTTGAAATTTCCTCTAGGGCTAGCATTACTTCTAGGTACAGTAAAAATATTTTTAACTTTACAGCCTAGTCGAATTACTCGCTAACAAACAGTTAAACAAAGACAAATTACAGTTGTTTTTATTCAATCGTTGCATGTTTTGGCCAACTATAATTGCCTCATAGTGAGGTATTCTATTTATTATCAAAATGGAGTGTCAAATTTGACGTTTACCTATCAAACCTCAAGGTTATCCGTGGTTGAAGTTGTCAGTGGTACACAGGAAACTGATATTTTAGTTTCCATCACAAAATTATTAACTCCAAAAGTAGTAGAAAGCCTTCCTCCATATTTTCGAAATATTAATTCGCTTACAGATGCTCAAGACTGGTTTAATAAAATGGCGTCAGAAAGCCGTTTGTTTATGGTGATGTATCCAAGTACAGATATGATAATTGGTTTTGTTTTTGTATTTGTCGAAAACGATGTTGATGCTCATATTGGTTATCTTCTGGGAGAGTCATACTGGGGAAAAGGTTATGCTACTGAGTTATTGAAAGGGTTAATTGATTTCATTAAGCATGAGAACAAAATACAACGATTAATTGCAGGTGTAGCCACTAACAATATCGTTTCGTCTAAATTGCTCCATAAACTTAGTTTTGTTAAATTGGCTAGTGAAAACAATGAAACAGTTTTTTATGAATATCAGTTGTCACAAGCTTAACAAATCACTCAAAAATACAAATAACAATTGATTGTGGCTTCAATGCCTCACATCTTTTCCAAGGATTATTTACTTCTATCTAGGGCATATCTGTTACTGTATAGAAACGCATGTATTGAAAATGTAATTGCAAAAAGCACCGAATGGGTTTTAAATTTACTCCTTAATCACTAAATTTTTTTAAAAGATAAAGATAGAGAGTAAGTTAATACCTTATTTCGAGAATTATTAACTTTCAATAAGTAGTAACCTAACAAGCATTTTAAACGGAAAACTAGACACGTGGACTTTTTCATCTTAGTTTTATTTATACCCGCATGTTTTGCTCTCAATATGATACCTGGGCCAAACAATTTACTTTCTATGGCGAATGCTCAACGTTATGGTTTTAACTATGCTGTTGGTGCTGGATTAGGAAGAATTATAGCATTTGTTGTCATGATATTTTTGGCTGCTACAGGGTTAGCCACAGTGTTGTACGCTTCAGAAACTATTTTTCTAACAATAAAGATCTTTGGTGCTTTCTATTTATTTTGGGTCGCTTATAAGTTATGGAATTCGAACGTTTCAGTGCTTGAAGAAAAAATACAAGACAACAGCTGTATATGTGAACTTGCCAAACAGGAGTTTTTATTAGCAGCAGGTAATCCCAAAGCTATTTTAATTTTTACTGCTTTCCTTCCTCAATTTATTGATGCCAGTCAAAACGCAGGTTACCAGTTTTTCATTTTAGGCGTAGTATTTTTATGCTTAGAGTTATTGGCCATTTCTATATATGCTATTTTTGGTGTTTATTTTAGAAATTGGTTTTCAAAACCACGTATGAAAAAATTATTTAATCGTTGTTGTGCTTTTTTTATTGGCTCTATCGGCATTAGTTTGCTTATTGAGCGTAAAATTTAACTGTAATAAATAAGTCAGCAAGCGCTTAAAATCGTCTCGGATTTTTCGTTTATTAACATTTTACCAATGTATTATAAATCCATTAAATAGACCTTGGTATGACTGCCTGCGTTAAGTTAAAATACATCAATACGGCGTTGCTTAGATGTAAGTGTGTGTCGATGTGTCTGTAACTAAAAAACAATGGCATGCATTGTTTTATCTACTCACAACATGCAAATACATTAATGAAAGTGGGCGTTATATTTTCAATTTTACATCGATGTAAAGGTAAATTAATGAAAAGTGTATTAATAGACGGTGTTTCTTTCCAACCTAGCAAAGTAGTGTGTATTGGAAGAAATTATGTAGAGCACATTAAAGAACTTGAAAATGAAACGCCTACTGAACCGGTTGTATTTATTAAACCTAACTCATCAATCTCAAATAACGTTCATAGTGGTGAAAGCCAAGAAATTCACTATGAAGGTGAGATTTGTTTCTCTATTAAAAATAACAATATTTATGGTATTGGCTTTGGCTTAGATCTTACAAAAAGAAATATTCAAGCTACCCTTAAGTCAAAAGGCTTACCATGGGAGCGAGCTAAGTCTTTTGATAAGTCAGCGGTGTTTAGTGAGTTTGTGAAATGTAGCGATGATATACAACATTATAAAATGGAATTATTCATCAATAACCAACTTAAACAATTCGCTACTTATGGACTGATGATATATAAGCCAGAAGCTTTAGTTAAAGAAATTCAAAGTTTTATTACCCTTGAAGATAATGACGTAATAATGTCAGGAACGCCAAAAGGGGTGGGTATTATCAATTTAGGCGATAAATTTACGGCAAAAATATATCACCATGACATTGTAATCATTGAGAAATCATGGATTGCGCAGTAAGTGTATGGTTAGGGACTTTTGCCATAAGTAGGAGCTATTTGTTAGGTAGTAGTTCTAGGCTGTGGTAATAATCTATTTACTGTTTACTACATGACTCTTTGGCCATTTCCCTGCCTTAAATAATTTATGGGTATTTTTTAAGTCATCTAATTGTTGTGTTTTAGTTTTTGATAAATCTAAGGTAAAGATACAACCTTTTAGATCTTTTTTTATTTGTTTTTTTCCTTCTTCAAAAGTACTCAAGGCGGCAGTTCTTTTAGCCGCACCTGTACACGATTTAATACAGCTCCCTTTCGCTAAACGTCCTAAAAATTTAGTATGTATTTTACTACATGTGTTTGCTGCAGCTTGAAATTTTTGAGAAAGGTCTTGCGTATGCTTATCCGCATAGGTAAGGGGAGAGAAAAACAAAAGAATATATAGAATGACAACGTTGGTTAATAAGTACCTTATGAGTTGTTTCATACCAAAGTCCTTAATATTTGGGTATACATAGTCCCATTACAATTCATAATTCGTTTCCAAACTGTAGTTTCCAGTCAAAGGTTCACAAATTAAATAATGAGTCTTAATTAAGTAAAACTTGATACCGTTGATAGTCGAGTACTCGAGGTGTTTTCTTAAAGAAAAAGCCTAGTTTTTGTAGCTCATAAGTAAATAACTTAGCCTTTAATTGATACGTTATTATTAATAAATGCCACATATGTGCCAACAAATGCTTGTTATAGGTTAAAACAAATACCGCAAAATTGAATCATTCAACAATTATAGGTAAGTGATTCTAGACAAAATTATTCCAGTGAATATAGAGAAATAAGCATAAAAACACGAAAAAAATTAACATATCAATAAAGATGCAGGTCTGTTTTACTATTTGACTGAATAGAGTTTCTTCTAGTATGTGGTTTGTAAATGATACGGCTGTCTTTTTTAGTGAATTGCCAAAATGGGGGAAATAATAATTTAAAGAGTGGCCGATATTTGTTTAGCTAGCGTTTCAATGAGGGAAATTTCATTACTTCTAAATGGTTCGTCCTTTATATGTTGAGAGCTGAAATTCAGCGTCCCCCATACTTTTCCATTTTTATAAATAGGTGTACTAATATAGGACTCTAAAGGAATTTTATTGTAGAAAGGTAGGGGACAAAGAGGGGGAACATTGAATTGTGTCAATGTAAGCGTTTTATCATTTTCAATGACTTTATGGCAATAAGTATCACAAAGTTGAATCGCTTCTCCAGGTATAAATAAATTTTGCTCAGAAATGACGGCGACAATTTTATATAGGTTGTTTTCAATATGACTAATAATTCCTAACGTTAATGCAAAAGCGTTAAGGCCCTCGGACAGTATATTGTCATAAAACGTCTTATTATTTTGGTTAAGGAAATTAGAATGGATATTTTCAGTTAAAGAGGTATCCTCTTCTTTTATTGTAATAACGTATTCTTTATATAGTTTTGAAAAATAACCAGGGTGTTTAAAACCCACGGCAAAGGCTGTTTCTGCCAACGTTTTATGAACATCACCTTGAATAAATTGATGCGCTTTAGCTAACCTCCTTTGACGAATGAATAATGCTGCACTTATTCCCGTTGCCTTTGTCAATTTCCGCTGTAATGTTGAACGACTCATAAATAAACGTGCTGCTAAAACGTTTACATCAAAATTACTGTCACTCATATTGGCAAGTACGATATTAGTCACTTTCGACATGAAATTTATTTTAGAACTGTTAATCGAAGACGCTATTATTTGTTGTATATCTTGGTATTCTTCCACTTCTTTATATTTTTCCAATGCTAATTTTGCTTTGTTGCTTGAAGTTGAATCAATAGATATTATTAAAATAGATTTAATGCAGCTATTCTTATCTTCGATCGGTATTATGGTTGAGTGATACCATAATTCATTGCCTTTCAAATCAACGACATTTGATTCTTGTTTAACCGTTTTATTGCTTCTTACTGCTTTATTCAAATTCTTGATCATATCGTCACGAAATGACTTTGGATAAAAATAAAATGGATAGGGCTTGCCATATAGGCTATTAATATTATCAATTTGTAGCGATTTAATGCCTGCAGTACTCATATATTGCAAATTAAAGTCGAGGTCTAATATTTTGGTGCAAAGAGGGGAGTCATCTAACAAGGAAAGAGTCCCTCTTTCAGACAAATTTGAGTTAAGCTCCGATTGTATTTTTGATAGGTAAATTTTTTCTGACGAACGTATTTTAAAATTTGATTCTTCGCTATCAGAATTGTTATGCACAGTTACATATCCATATTTAGGTTCAAAAAAGTGTTACTAAAACGTTACCGAGTAAACTAAATTACGTTAGCTGAATGACGATAACTTGTAATCAAAATCGTACCAGTACTATGTACAATACTAGTCGTATTGGAAAACTATACCCAAATATCTTCTAAAAATTAAGAACAGGTTAGTGAATTATAAGGATAAAATCTCGATTGACTTTTTTGTGCTATTTATTGATTTGTTTGTGCTACTAAAGGTGAGTTTATTTCGTCAAGAATTTTGGGGCCGGAGGTGCACATCCAAATCCTGAGATATTAACAACTGCTTTTAATTCTCTATAAAAGCTGACGTTGCATACTCCAATTGTTTAATTTTAGTGATACATAAGTAAATAACTAAGTTATGAATTAACCTCTTATCGGTTATAAATAATCCATATTTTTTAGAAGTGCTTTGTCTACATAATATGAGCAGTCTAAATTCATTCCTCATAAAGTAGAATTTTTATACCGCGTCTTAGATTCACTATGATTGGAATAAAAATAGCAGCATCTACTGATTTTACTCTTCGAAAATAGTCCCGATGTAGCCATGATATTTGGTCTTTATTAAAATAATTCTTGTATTATTTCTTGGAGTGAAGTGCGCGATTAGTTATTATTTTAATTAGTAAAGGACTCTCCAACAATGTTTTTAAATGATATATATCCTGTTGTAGACTGAAAATTAAGCATTTATATTACTTTCTTGCTAGTGTGCGATTTTGAGTCTATTACTACACTTGTAGCATTAAACAACAATGGCGAGTCAATTCAAGTCGGTAGTATTTACTTAAGGAGTATTTGGAAAAATAATCTGTCCGAGTGATTTAATATCTTGATCAAAAATTAATATCCTTATGTTTCCATCAATACAGCTGTCATTTTTAGGGGAAAGGAGGAGATTTGATAGATACTCAACAAACAAGACGGACATCTTCAGATGCTTCTAAAATATTCGTAGTTGCGATGTTATATTGTCTCTCTATCGCTTTAGCTGGCGAGTTGTTTGCGTTTAAACCAAGCGGTATCACTATTATATGGTTACCTTCTGGGATTGGTTTAGTGATGTTGCTAAAATGGGGGCTTCGAGCTGCCCCTTATATTTATATCGCCGATTTTGTCGGGAATTTCCCTGGTGTATTAGAAGTACTACCATTAGAACTCGCAATTTATCATACGCTTTTTACATCAATGGCTGATTTAATCGCACCTGTAATTGCTATGTTTTTATTTCATCATTATTTAAAAAATGGATTGCAAGAAGGTAAAGATACATTGATATTCTTTGTCTGCACCTGTTTAATTCCTCTTACTATTTCAAGTACGCTAATATCGATTAACTTAATTAAAAGTGGCCTTATTGAAGAAGAACAATTTTACAATATGGTACTTATGTTGTTTTTTGCCGATAGTTTAGGTGTTTTTTGGGTGTTTCATATTTACTCTGGGTGGGAACAACAAAGGACGTCTAGTCTAAATCGATCATTTATTGTATCGACATCTATTATCGTAATTTTACTTATTTTGGGCTTTAATTATTTACCTTGGATGATCTTTTTGATTGCACCTGTTTTGATTTACACTGCCTTTTGGGACGAACCATTCAATGTGTCAATATTAAGCTGTTTAACCATGATAATTATTATTATTGCAACAGCAAGCGGAGTTGGACCGCTTGGCGTCATTAATAGTATTGAGAAAAATACGGAATTAATAACATTCATCTTTGCAATTGTTGTTACGCTTTTTAGTGTCTCTTTACAGAATGCTAAATTAAAAAAATCTGTAATTAAGCAAGTTAAATTACAAAAAGAAAAGGAATTTGTACAAGCCTACGTTGCTACAAAATTACAGGACAAACTGATAGTAAAAGACAATGATTTAAAACAAGTAAAAGAAGGGAAGAGGCATGTATCTCATGATTTAAACGGCAAAAACGCGGAATTTCAAGCCGTTTCTCATGATAAATTTAAACTTCCTGATTTTGAAAAATTATCAAAAGAAAACGATTTTGTAATTAATGCTCGAAATTGCACATTAGGTAACCTCAAAGATCCTAACTTTGACGTTAAGGCATTAGCTCAATGTTTATATATGAGTCGCTCGACTTTACAAAGAAAAATAGAGAGTCAAACGCAGTTAACTGCCGCACAATTCATTCGTTATATACGTTTGGAAGTTGCTCATCACTATATTGAAAAAAATACACATCGTACACTTGCGGAAACCGCTTATGCTGTCGGATTTAAACACCCAGGTTACTTTTCAAAACTTTATCGAAAATATATAGAGCTGTTGAATCAGCAGAAATCATAATTTAATACAACGTTTATAGTCTGATATTTACGCTTTTTTAATTAAATATTGCCTAGAATTAGCACAGAGTCATCATATATTAATAAATAGTAGTCAAATTAATGCTGTTAATTGCATCCCCCTGTTCACAGAGTAAAATTAACGATAGCAATAAGTGTTTTGATTATAGTTATTACTATGGCAAATGAGTGTTCAAACAAGATGGTATTAGCTTGAATTTATTGAGCATGATTTTCTTCAAATGCATAAGAATTTCCTAGAGTGGATTATGATGATAGAAGAAATTATTAGAAATTTAGATCATAAAACAACCAAATCACTAGCTGTAACGATTAAGGCTGTGTTATCTGATCATGTACGGTTTATTCGAGAAATAAACCGCCTTCTAATTCTCAATGACGATCATAATTCATTATTTGCAAATAAAAGTATTAGTGTACATCGCCAAAATTTTAAAAATTGGTTTAACTCCTATAAGGGCAGCATACTAGAAGAAAATATCGACTTTAAACGAGTAATGAATTTACACTTAAAACTGCAAACGATGGCAGAGGAACTTTCAAAAAATCTTCGTGAAAGCGGTAAAATAGATATTGTTGAGTATGAAGAGTTTTTAAATGAAAACGATCATTTTTTTGAATTTTTATGGCAATTAGCCACTGAGGTTATTTCTGCTCAATATCAATTTGACCCGTTAACTAAACTACTTAATAGGCGAGCTTTTTTGCCTATTTTGCAACACGAATTATCAAAGGTGAATCGACTTAAGTGTAGTTGCAGTATAGTTTTGGTTGATATTGATGACTTTAAAAAAATTAATGATAACTTTGGACATGATACAGGAGACACCATTTTAACTGAATTTGCTACTGCATTACTCAATCACTTGAGAGAAAGTGATTGTGCCTCTCGCCATGGCGGAGAAGAATTTCTAATCTGTTTACCTGATACCGACGTACACGAAGCCTATGTTGTTATTGATCGATTAAATAAGCATATTAAGTCCTTTAGATATTCATTAAATATTCAAATAACAGCTTCTTTCGGAATTTCCCTTTTAAAAAATGATATAAAACAGTCCATAATTAATGCTGATATAGCAATGTATCAATCAAAAAATAATGGTAAAAATCAAATCAGTATATTTAGCGAAACCATGTCTTTGCGATAAATAATAATGAGATTTAAAGTAAATAATTATTAAAATATTATTAATAGTTAAATGAATGGGGATTGATGAAAACGCCTTCATAAAGTAATACAAGGACATTCAAAGTTTGATAGGTAGTAAGTATTACTTTTTTGTTTTCTGTATTTCACTCAATGGTAAAGCTGTGATTTGTTTTTGATTATCAATGATCCTTAATTCAATTACTTTAGTCACTCAAACATAATGTATTGACATATGAGTCAGGACATCTATTAATATGATTTTGTAATTTTGCTATAACAGCGAGGCGACGGAAGGAAATGTGTTGAATTTTTATATTAAAGAACACTTCTTTGTTAACTGTAAAAAGTAGATTGTTATTTCAAGCTGATATTGGAGATTTTATTCTTACATTTTAATATTAGAAATGGCCAAAATTACCTTACTACGGAAGGTGAGTAACAATAAGTTTTAAACACCAGGTCAAGTACGATAAAGATATCAATGTTCACGATTGTACTAGAAAAATTCATTTTCTATCAAAGATACGAGATCATTAAAGTTTAAGTCAACTATTGAAAGTTAAACGAACAAGAGTTGAAATAACATGTCTACTCTTGTTCGAATTATCATTAACCTGCACAAATGAACTTAAATGGCGTTAATCTACGGCTACAAAATGTAAGCCCGCATCGCCACCAACTACCATATTTAACGTTACTTGGTCAAAAGTAAAGAATCGTATTTGTGCTAATGTCGCAAAGTAAGTCTGCTCTTGTTGCATGAGGTTTTCGGGTTGATCACACCACATTTCAGTACTGATGATATTTGAAATAGTGATGTCGTGATTTTTATCGTTTAATACGAAGTCTGCACTATAGTTGTTACAACTACCAATACCCGTTAGCTGGCCATTTTCCAGGTCAATCGATAACGTTACATTCGTATTTTTAATGATGGGTTGTGGGCCGGCAATACTATCGAACGATTCGAGAGTCCAAGTTACGTCATCTAGTGCTGACTGAGAGTCCTGAAGTTCTAGTTTTGACAAGGTGATATGCAGACCACCATCTACGGCGAGTTGTTCAATGTCAATTTTTGCCGTTTCAGGATAACCATAGTCTGCGTTGTAGGTTACTTCAATGGAAAGATCATCAGTTATTGCTTGTTCAAGCAAGTTAAATAAATCGTCAACTGTTGTTATCTCCTCACGTATTTCTTTTGAAACTATTGCACCTGAATTACTGCCGATTGCTGATAGAACTGAATTTTCCAATACGCTAATTGTCATCAATGCTGACATTTCAGGCAAACAGAAACAAATACGCTGACTTTGAATCGTATAATATTGTCCAGAATTATCGTGCCATTTTTTTCTAGCATTTTCCAAGGCCAAAAGATCATTTGATGTATTGTCAACTTCTGGTTCATCATCCGAATTTTGATAAGCAATGAAATGTAAGCCTGCGTCGGCACCTACTGTCATATTTAAAGTTGCTTTATCGAAAGTGAAAAATCGGATTTCCGCTAATGTGGCAAAGTAATATTGCTCTTGCTGCATGATGTTTTCTGGTATATCACACCATCTTTCATCGCTCATGATATTCGAAATTGTGATGTCGTGAGTCACATTGTCCAGTACAAAGTCAGCACTATAGTTATTACAACTACCGACACCGCTTAATTGGTTATTTTCTAAATCAAACGACAAGGTGATATTGGTGTTTTTGATGATGTCTTGTGGGCCGGCAATATTGTCGAACGACTGTAAAGTCCAGATGACATCGTCCAGTGCAGTTAAAGAGTCTTGAAGTTCTAGTTTTGATAGTGTGATGTACAAACCGCCATCAACAGCAAGTTGTTCAACGTTAATTTTTGTGGTTTCAGGATAACCATATTCTTCATTGTAGGTAACGTCGATAGAAACATTGTCATCTATCGCTTTTTCAAGCAAGTCAAATAAATCATCAACCGTTGTGATTTCGTCCTGTATTTTTTTTGATATGAGTTCATCTGAATTTATATCAACGGCGGATAATACTGAATTGTCTAATATGCTGACTTTCATTTGAGAAGATATTTCAGGTAGACATTCACAAATACGTTGGCTTTGAATGGTATAGTATTGTCCAGAATTATTATCCCATTTTATTCTGGCACTTTGCAACGAAGCAAGTTCACTTGGTGTTTCACCAATCGCTGCAATTGTTACTTCCTCTTTACTTGAGCTTTTACATCCTGAAATGGTCGTCAAAAGTAATAAAACCAAAGGAAAAAAGAGACCTTTTTTAACCGGTAATAGCTTGGTATTTGAAAGTGTAATGCATAATGTTTTTACTAGAGATATTAAATAAGTCATTAGAATTTTACTATTGGTTTTTAGTTGTTTACCAATATAACGTGAGTCAAATTAAATTTCTGTTATCAAATGTAATTATTGAAAATAACTAAAATTCTAGTCGTTTTATTCAAGATGTTTTTTACAAATATCATTCGATAACTATGCTATATAAATACAGAAGTATATTTTGTTAAATTTATGGTTTTGCTGATACTTGATACTCTTAGGGCCATATTTCAGCTGCTATTGTGTGGAAACCATGTATGAGTGCATTACAACGGTTTAGGCTAGTGAGCGTTATTATTGTTGAGGGGATTGGCTACTTATTTGTTTTATGGGCAATCAATATACGATTGCAGAGTGCAATCAATAATACTGAAATACCTAATGTCTTTGGTTTTTGGCTAAGTATCATCGCGGGGTTCTTTTTTCTAGGGATAGGTCTCTTATCAATTAAACCAATAAAAATGCATATATCTACAAAGTTACTATTTTGGCTAACCAAGCCCGCATTAATTTTATGTATCATACTTTTTTGTCTATATTTATGGCTCATTTTTCCGTATGTAATATAAACGAAACAGAACACGTTTTTAAATAAAGCAAAGTTTATTATATGGTTCTTTATCGTGATTTTCCGTAAGACTTTGCTTACTAGGTCTCCTGTCGCACTTAATTAGGTGCTAATGATTTCACCTGTTTCTCGATAAATCCCAGCGTTAGATTATATAAATTTTATCATCTTTAATTGGTATAAATATTCATATTTGTATTCTATATATGGATGTAAGTTATTTATTTTATTAGAACTAAAAATCAGTGCTTACATTTTCAATAGCCATATATTGCTCACGTTGATACGTTGATGGAGGTATTTGAAATGGAAATGGAAAAACTGCCATGATACGAAAATACCATGTTTAAAGTGTCACGCTGACAAGAAAAGCGGGAAAGCTAATAATAGGCTTCACATCTGTAAATCATTTAGGCAATTCATTTATGTTAGTAATTGCGTCGTTAATTTCATAACCTCAAAGGCATCTTTATGAATAAGTTAATGAGGTTGTTAATCCTTAACACATTGAATTTATGTTCCATTGAGCCCATATCACTTTGGAAATGCTACAGGAATATTTATTTTTATTATGTTAGGTTTTATTTTTGAAGGCCTAATTTTGCCAATAAATGTTAACCAACTAGAGTAAGCCATTATTTTACCACGTAACGTGGTGTAACCTAATAAAGGGAGTTAACTTATGATTTCTCACACAACACTTGGAACTAATAATCTAGCGCAGGCTGAATCTTTTTATTTTGGGATATTAAGTACAATTGGTGGTACACAATTATTTAAATCAGATAAGGTTATTTTTTGGGCGTTTGAGGGAAGCGACACAAAATTAGCAATTACAGTTCCATTTAATGGTGAAGCAGCGACATTTGGTAACGGCAACATGACAGCATTAAGTCTTAATAGTGAAAGTAAAGTTGATGAAGTATTTGCAATCGCTTTAAGATTAGGAGCTATTAGTGAAGGTGAGCCAGGACAAAGGAATGGTGGTGCGTATTACGGCGCTTATTTTAGAGATCTTGATGGCAATAAAATTGCTATTTTTTATCGCTAATTTCACTAAAAAGTTAATTGTTAAGGCTTTGAATATATGTTTTATAGCTAGGGAATGATGTGGAAAATCTAAAAACAATGGCAGTTGAAACTGCTTGGATAACATATCAACGGCAGCTGCTTTCCTTTATTCGCGCGAAAGTTGGAACAGCAGAAGATGCCGAGGATATTTTAAATGATGTCTTTGTAAAACTGCTCAAGGTTAATGATGAAAATAATATTCCAGAAAATATTTCAGCTTGGCTTTTTTATGTCACCAAAAATAGCATTGTTGACTATTACCGAGCAAAAAAATCGTTTTCGCCATTACCTGAAGATTTTTCAATAGAAAGTGAAGACGTAAATGCTATTAAACAGCTTTCAAAGTGTATGTTGCCAATGATCCAAGCCTTGCCTGATGCGTATCAACAAACGTTATTACTCGCTGAAATATCAAAAAAGAAATATAGAGAGATTGCCGTAGAGCTTAACTTAACTGTGCCTTCAGTGAAGTCTCGTATTTTAAGAGGCCGTAAAATGCTAATTAAAAGTATGGCACGTTGTTGTACCCTTTATCGAAATGGAGTGGGGGATATCGTTGATTATGAACAAAAAACAACAAACTACTGTGGTCGTTGTGAAAATTAAATAAATAGTTGCATCCTTTTTATGCTTACTCCGTCTTTAACTTTTGAATATGCCACTATTTGAGTGGCATAAACATTGTTAATTGGAGAAAGCAATGAAACGACTACATATACATATTGCCGTGAATAAATTATCAGAAAGTATAAAATTTTACTCGGTGATCTTTAATGCATTACCTTCAGTTGAACGTGAAGATTATGCTAAATGGGATTTAGAGGAGCCGGCTGTAAATTTTGCTATTTCCAAACGTGGACATATAAGTGGGATAAACCATCTCGGTATACAAGTGGATTCTGAAAAGGAATTAGCGAATATCGCCAAGCGTCTGGAACATGCAGAAATTGACCATTCGACGCAAGAAGGTTCATCATGTTGTTATGCACATTCAAATAAACATTGGTCTATGGATCCACAAGGCATTGCTTGGGAGTCATTTCATACATTAGAGAATATCCCTGTTTTTGGTGAAGATACTAAAACGGACCTAGAGGATGAGTCATCAGCATGTTGTATCCCTTTAAGTGCCAATTCGTTAGAAAATGCAAATAGTGCAGAAAAGGCAGCCTGCTGTATTCCTAATGAAGGTGATGTAACTGCGTGTTGTTCTTAACGTTCTAACAATTATGTCTGATCGGTGGAAAGTGTGACTCCTTGTTAAGGTACTTACAGCGCCGATTAGACGATATACAGTCTTTATGATGCAGGATGCTCCTACTTGAATAATAAATACATGATTTTAACAAGTACTCGTTGCTAAAAATGGTGTTGTTGAACTAATTTGATAGTAGTTCTCGAACTAATACATAGCAGTTGTTGAACTAATAGGTAATTCTGCTCATAATCCACATCAAAACAACGAAGTCTTGCCTTAAGGGCAATGTCAGGCTTTATTAATAAATACGTTAAATAAGTGTTGGGTAAAAAGAACCATGGATAAAATTAACCTTAATGATAAGTTTTCAACATTTTCCGATTACTGGTCGCCAAGAATTGTAGGTGAACTAAATGGTCAATATATTAAATTGGCTAAATTTAAAGGTGAAATGGTATGGCATAGTCATGATCACGAAGATGAGTTTTTTCAAGTGATTAAAGGTAATATTATCATTCACTTAAGAGAGAAAAGTATTCATTTAAGTGAAGGGGAGTGTTTTATTGTGCCTAAAGGTATTGAGCATATGCCCGAAGCGATAGAAGAGGCACATGTGATGATGTTTGAGCCGAAACATACAGCACATACCGGTTCAAAAGAGAGCAGCTTAACTGTTGCTATTGACGATCAGCCATGGGCATAACATAACGGTCAAAGAATTAGCGACATTTAATAGAGATGACTTTTATATATACTATTTGTTTTTTATTATAAACAATGATTTACAGTAATGTCTTATTACACTTTTTGGTATTTACATTTGTTTCATTTAATCGTTTAATCTTGATTAAACAACGTCTTCCAACCTAAAAGAGTATTTTAATAATGAAAAAAACAACGCTATTAATCTTGAGCATTTTTACGCTGGCTTTTACACACTTTTCTTATGCAAAAGCGGATATAAGCAATGAATATCAGGCTGTTGTAAACACGGCATATGATTATTTCAATGGTGCAGCTAATGCAGACCAAACATTATTAGCAAAAGCATTTGATATGGAATTTGGCCATATCAAAATGAATATTATTGATAAAGACTCAGGTAAAGAAACAATACGCTCGTTAACGTTAAAAGAGTTTTCAGCATTCTTTAAAAAAGCGACAAAAGATACTTGGCAAGCCAAAATATTATCTGTTGATATTGTTGATGATAAAATGGCAATGGTAAAACTTGATTTTAATACGCCGAAAACTCATTACATTGATTATTTAGTGATGTATAAACGTGAAGGCCAATGGAAAATCATTAGTAAAACCTTTGTCGCAAATAAAAAACAATAAAAAGGAAAATTATTTAACCGTGGACTTATTTGATAGTGCTCTGGGGCAACCCGCTAACTTATTACATAAAGATGGCGTAGTACATTATTATGGCACTGTCATGTCACAAACGGATGCAAACCAATATCTATCAAAGTTGTTGATAGATATTGAATGGAAAAACGATGTGGCAATTATTTATGGTAAAAAAATAATCACTAAAAGAAAAATTGCTTGGTATGGCGAAAGCCCTTTTCAATATTCTTATTCCAATACCACAAAAACGGCGTTGCCATGGACAAAAACACTATTAACTTTAAAAGCGTTAGTAGAAAAGGAAAGTGGAGAAACCTTTAATTCATGTCTGCTCAATTTGTATCACGATGGCTCAGAAGGCATGGCTTGGCATAGTGATGGAGAAAAAGACTTAAAGGATAATGGTGCTATTGGTAGCTTAAGTTTTGGTGCGGAACGTAAATTTGCTTTTAAACATAAACAAAGCCAAGAGACAGTCTCACTGTATTTACAAAATGGTAGTTTACTGGTGATGAAAGAGAATACACAAAAAAACTGGTTACATCGTTTACCGCCAACTAAATTAGAGCTTAAACCTAGAGTCAACCTAACGTTTAGAACCATAGTTGAGCAGTTTAATTAATGTATTGATTGAGTTTTTATTTCATCTATAAAATTAATATTATTTGATGTTTTCTTTAATCGCTTGGTTTTTATAAAAGGTCAAGCCCTCGTTAGCCATAGGCCATACCAACTGAACTTCCAAATTCCTACTTGCCATTAAGAAGTGAACTTCTACACTTTATTACATTTTGCCTACAGTTCCTCAACATAAACCTGACACCTTACTTACAGAATGTTCAATTTTGAAATGTATAATTATCGTCAATTATTTAAGGAGCTGTTATGCATTTATTTACTAAATTATCAATTTTAATCCCAATACTTTCTTGTGGAACTCAAGCGATTGCTGAAGATGACTTCTCATTTGCTATTATGCCAGTTGTATATTCTCAACAGTCTATTTATGACGGAGGCGAAAATAACACTGGTTTTTTTCCTATTCCTGAATTACGTTGGAAAAATATGTTTTTCTCTGGCGGAAAAATTGGTGCTACGGTTCTTAAATATCAAGACTTATCATTAGATGTCAGTATTGGCGGCGATTATATGGGAGATACAGACAGAGGAGATAGTAAAAAGTTAAAAGACATGATAGATCTTGATAATGTTTTTACTGCTAATATTGACCTAAATTATGAAAGTGAAATAGGAAGTGTAAACTTTGGTTACGCACAAGACATCAGTAATAAGCATAAAGGTTATAGTCTAACCGCTGGTTATAACTACACCTTCGAGTTCGGACAATTTTTTGTAGAGCCTTCCATTGCTGTAACTTATGCTAGTGATGATGTAGCTGATTACTATTATGGTGTAACAGCACAAGACGTTACTGCTGACAGAGCATTATATAAAATTGACGAAACAGTTAATTATGAAGCATCGCTTGCCGCAGGTTACGCCATTAATGAAAATAGTGTTGTTATGGCATTTGTGAATTACACCAAATACGACAAAGATATAAAAAACAGCCCAATAGTCTCTGATGATAAAGCCTTGGCATATGGCATAGGTTATCGCTACCAATTTTAATTAATATTGTTATGTACAGGATGTACGGTATGTCACGATCACATGGATGTGAAAGAGTGACGATGTACAGGATGTACGGTATGTCACGATCACATGGCCGCTCCAAGGCATCCATGCCTTTGCGGCACTAGTGCTTCCATGCACGTCGATGTGAAAGAGTGACGATGTACAGGATGTACGGTCAGTTTATTAGCTCCAGACAAAAACTAAGTACCAACATATATGTAGGCAATGTCACGATCACATGGCTGCTCCAAGGCATCCATGCCTTTTCGGCACTAGTGCTTCCATGCACGTCGATGTGAAAGAGTGACGATGTACAGGAAGTACAGTCAGTTTTTAATTCCAGACAAAAACTAAGTACTTCTGTGTTCTGTAGGGAGTGTTTAACTATGTTCTGTAGGGAGTGTTCAACGTGAACTTATTCAAAAGCTGTTATATTTATTATTTCTGGAGGTGACTCTTCTTCTTGAATTTTGTAATCACATATAACGAGTTGAAATAGTTGTTCGTTAGAATGAATATAGTAACGTTCTGATAGTTCAGCATATCTTGATACAATATCAGAAAGCTCTTTGTACATATTGTGTCTTAATTCACTGCTGAGCAACATAGGTTTTGTGATAACAAAAGGTTCATCTTCGCGGGGAGCTATCAATTTGTCACTAACATCCTTTAGACCAACTTGTATTGCTTTTATTACGTTGAGACTGCCATCACTAAAACCCATAGGTTCAGATAATAACAATGTTGGATTACCTTTTTCTGAAAGTTTTAAAAGACCTAATGTTTCCAACTTTCGCAAATATAAATGAGTAGAAACAGCAGTGATGCTCCAACTTTCTTCAATTTGAGCGGGAGATTGTTTATTAAAACAAAGTTCAGCGAAATATCTGAAAAGGTGTGGGAAATGGTAAAATGCAAAGTCTTGTTCTTTCGTAAAAATATTATGCTCAACTTTCCTAAGTTCGACTTTTTCCCATATCTCACCAAAGCTAACCTGAGCAGCATCACACAACGCAAGAAGCTTTGACATTGATATTTCGTCTCCATTTAACTGCCGCTTAACCGTAAGTAGTGAAACCTTCAGCCTATCAGCTAGTTGTTGATACCCTGTTGAACTTTGTTGAACATGTTTTTTCACAAGCTCTAAACAGCACCTTACTTTATTTTGATACTCCATATTAAGTTTCCAGTAACACTTATTGATACTTTTGAAATATACACTAGTTATGCTTTCTTATCTTCATACTTGGTGTAATTATTTAATCAATTGAGTAATAAGGAGATAAATAATGCAGATTGAAAAATTGACAGAAGAAGAGGTTTTCATACTATCAAAACCATTTTGGGATAATTTAGTCGAAGCTTCAAATGAGGAGAGTTACCTTAAGTTTTCCAGAGACTTTTCGACAGAAATGTTGAAACATGCAACTTGCAAAAATATAGAAAAGCAATGGAAAAATGAACCTTTGTTAACAACCTTATTGCCAAATCCAGAGTTTATTGGATTCCTAAAAAATAAACGCGGCATTAGAGTATTATGGAAGCAAAAGCTAGCTAACACGGTTGAAGAACAATTAGGTCATTTGGAACTTATCTTTGAAAATGGACGAATTAAAGTGGATGGTGCACAAATACTTTAGAGCTATATTACTGCCTGTTTTTGTCACAAAGCAGTTAAATATCGCATTAATGAGTATAAAAAAAATATTATGCACAACGAACATCTATTTTGGGGGTTATCTAACTAAACCGCCATCTGGTATTCTATTATCAGTTTAATTTAATCTTTAATAGAGCCAACAAATTATGGTTATTTAAACTCTCACTGCAAGAAAAGAAAAGAAAAGAAAAGAAAAGAAATTAAATGGCATAGCCATGCCACTCTTCGCATAACTGTTGATATAAATCATTACGTCAAAATTTTAACTTGTTATTATTTTCGTATGAATAAATCCTTACGATAAAGACAATCTGTTATGGAAGAGTGGGTCGGCGGCCTTTGGCATAAATATATTACAGGTAAAGCTAGTACGGAGTATCAATCAGCAAAAGTCTCATTCATTGATGTGAGTAAATCTGTCGCAATGGTTTTTCGATCGTTAGGTGGTGATGCATTTAAACGTATTGAGTCAGCAAGCCCACGAGACTATCTTGTTAGGCGCAGTTTTTTGCAAAAAATATCTGGCGGTAATCAACAAATAAGTTTAGCGTGGCAAGATGATGAAAGTTTACGTTTACCCGAGTCGCTGGCTGTATTTTCGAGCATAGAACTTAACAGAGACTTATACCTTTGGTTAGCGGTACTTGCTGCTCATCACAGTGGTCGGTTTACACATTGGGCAAAAGATAATCAACAACTTGTTAAGCAGGTACTTTGCCAATATCCCGCTCTAAAACCTAGATATGAGCGTCTTGCTAAAGCTTTTATTGATGAAAGCTTTATTGATAAAAAGCGTCCTGCTAATGAACGGCTTATGGAACAAGCGATTATAAATGCAGTATTACACCCAGAAGTGGAGGTTGAGTTCCCAGCGGTCAATTATGCGCCGCAAGCTGTTTATTTATGGTTATATCCTTCGGCTCATGTAGATCCGCAATTATTACCTGAATACGATGAGTCTGTAAACGCTGAAAATGAACAAACCGATAAACAATCTGCGAAGAAAAGTAAAAACAGTCGAAAAAAAGCAGAGCGAGTAAACTCCCCCGAAAGTCGTGATGGTATGATGATTTTCAGATTGGAGAGTCTATTTTCATGGAGTGAATTCTCTAAACTCGACCGTGGCTCAGATGATAGTGATGACGATGAAGAAGATAATCAACGTACTGTTGAAGACCTTGATAAAATTACCTTGTCACAACAAAATGACCAAAAAAGCGCCAACATTAAAATTGACTTAGATTTACCCTCTGCATCTGAAGATGATTTACCGATGGGAGAAGGTATAAAGTTACCTGAGTGGAATTATAAAAAACAACAATTAGAACCTGACCGTTGTTTGTTACAACCTATGCTACCAAGAGGTTCGGTTCCACAGAAGTTACCTGCCAAATTACAAAAAACGGCAAAATCTATCCAAGTGCAATTTGAACAAATGCAATCGTTGCGATTTTGGCTTACCGCGCAGCAACAGGGTGAGGAAATAGACCTTAATTCTTGGTTAGATTTTACTGTTGAAAGTAGAATCACCCCAGCTCAAGAAAAAGGGCTATATAAGAGTTTTCGGGGGAATAACCGCGACCTCTCATGCTTATTACTTGCTGATTTATCTATGTCTACACAAGCCTATATCGATAATGACTCACAAGTGATTGATGTAGTTAAAGACAGCTTATTACTCTTTGGTGAAGCGTTACAAGCTATAGGCGATAACTTCGCTATGTATGGTTTTTCGTCAGTCAAACGAAGTCATATACGTATGAGCATGTTGAAAAACTTCAATGAAAACTATAGCGATGATGTTAGAGGGAGAATACAGGCAGTTAAACCGGGTTTTTATACACGAATGGGAGCTGCTATAAGGCAAGCAACGCGAGTTCTCAATGTGCAAAAATCTACACAAAAAATATTATTAATTTTAACAGATGGCAAACCAAACGACATAGATCACTATGAGGGACGTTTTGGTATTGAAGACACCCATCAAGCGATAAATGAAGCAAAACGATTGGGATTGAAACCTTTTTGTATCACTATAGATCAAGATGCTGAAGAGTATTTACCCTATATATTTGGTCATGGCTTTTATACCTTGATCAATCGACCTAGCCAATTGCCCGTCAAATTAGCGCAACTTTATCATCAATTAACAAATATTTAATGGTAGCAGAGTTAATAGTAAAAAGATCGTGAGGAGTATTGAACTATGAAAAAGAATGTAATCGCATGTCTGTATTGTTATACCAAGAATGAGCTTATTAAAAAAAGATGCTTAAATTGCGGTATGCCTTTAGCTGAAGATCATCCTGAAAATTACAAAAATAAAACACGTTTTTTTGTCAAAGCTTTTTGGGTTATTGTAGTTTTTTGTATTGTGATGGTTTATTACCTACCAAGATAATACTCAGTAGGTTGAGGGATTCAGTAATAAAGATGTTAATTGGTCGATTTAACTACATAAAACAAGTAGTCCCTTTTTGCCCTATCTTTGCTGGCTGTTGCCATAAATATTCGTAAATTTATCGCACAAATTAATTGATTACCACGCACGGAAAAATAATTTCCAAGAACATTCTCGCTTTGACTATTAAGTAATTTTAAATTATCTAATAACTTACTATCGAGCCAGCCGAGCATTTGTCCTTGCTGTGCGCCGCCAAAATTATATTGTTCAATATTATTTTTAAGGGTAACCCCCAATGAACCTTCATCGTGGTCACTATAAGACAAACAAATATTTTCATTGAGCTGTAGTCGTAATGGCTCGTACATAATTTCGAGTTGTTTTGTCTGATGGAAGTTACTGATATTTTCACAATAGCTGATATGCTTTATACCTTGGTAAGCAATTTCATGAGACTGTTCATCATGACTATCACCACACTCTATGGTGACAAATGGACAATTAAACTTTTGTTCCATCAATGAGTTTACTTTAAAGTCAGATAACAACATGGTTCGACAAAAAGACGAAGCAAGAGATAATACATTAGCCGTAATAACCGAACCACTGGCATAAGCAGGGCTTGATCCTGAAGTATTGTGTAAATCAATAATGGCTTCGGGGGAAACATCTTTGATTGCTTGTTCTATTAAATTTGCACGTTGATAATCACTATGGTCACGTTTTGTGCCAAAACAACGATTAATATCTTTACCACCATCGACATACCGTCGACTAAATAATGGCGATAGACAGGCGGCTTCAACAGTACAAATAATAAATCGTATATTGGTTGCCGGTCTGGGCCGTCTAGGGTTTGCCGCTAACCACCGATGAATGGCAATGAAGCCGGAAGGCTCATCACCATGTAATAACGTAGTAAATACACGACATCTACTACTGTCTTTGCCGGTAATATCTATTACTGTTGGTGCCATCAGAGATAATATAAATTGCTGATAATCCGCTTTTAATGTTAGAGACTCAGGGTCTTTAAGGTAAATTATCTCATTAAAATCTATGTCCATATTGGTTCCATTTTACTTGCTGAGCCGCTTAGGGGAAAATACAATTGGGTTAATTTCATCTAAACTTTATGATGCCAGTAGAGATATTCATATAAGATTAATGAATAAAGTTAGTTGATGAAGAGTAGTATCAGTAGCATGTCATAAACTCTTGATACAAAGTTTTGATTGAGGTCAATAAAGTATCGGTTATTATGGATTGAATTCATTGAGTGCTCAAAATAGATATAGGATCATATGCAAAGTTTAATCGCAGAAATAATGCAGCAAGTAAATTCAGTTGTATTAGGTAAAAAAATGGAAGTTAAATTATCGCTCGCTTGTCTATTAGCGCGAGGGCATATTTTAATCGAAGATTTACCGGGAATGGGGAAAACAACGCTTGCACAAACATTGGCAAAGACCTTAGGCTTGTCTTACCAACGAACACAATTTACCAGTGATATGTTGCCTGCTGATGTCGTTGGAATATCTATATTTAATGTAAAAGAGAATAACTTTGAACTTCACAAAGGTCCTATATTTAATCAAGTTGTACTTGCTGATGAAATTAATCGCGCAAGTCCTAAAACACAAAGTGCATTATTAGAAGCGATGGAAGAGGGACAAGTGAGTATTGACGGTAAAACGTATCAATTGCCTGAGCCTTTTTTTGTTATCGCTACACAAAATCCACTTTCTCATACAGGCACGTACCCATTACCTGAGTCTCAACTTGACCGTTTTATGATGAGGATATCGTTAGGGTTTCCCAGTATTGCTGCTGAAAAAGAAATATTAAGTAACCACAATAGCCGTGAAATACTTAAACAATTAACACCTAGTATGACCATTGAACAATTAAAAGATATTCAATTAGTTATTGCCGATATTCATGTTTCTGAGTCTATCTTGGAGTATGTCATTGCTTTATGCCGAGTGACTCGCCAAGAAGGGAGTAATATGAACCCACTGTCTCCGCGAGCAGGAAAAGCATTATTAGCGGCTGCGAGAGCGTGGGCATTTATGGATAATCGAGATTATGTGATACCTGAAGACATACGGGCGGTATTTCCTTCGGTAAGTGACCATCGTATAGAATCTGCTAGTTCAATGTCATCATCAAGTCAAGGGGGATTATCAACACAAATATTACAACAAGTTGATCCCACCAACCCATTGACTGTATAAATTGAGAAGCATCTATGATAACTACGTTTTGATAAAAGAAACCATTAACACATTTATAAATAAGCGTTTTATCCAATGGATAAAACGTCGTATGCCGGCGTCTGCCACGCAGACGTTAAGTAACCGAAATATATTTATTTTGCCAAGTCGTTTTGGTATTTCGTATTTGATTTTTGTTTTTGTCTTATTTTTATTAGGTACAAATTATCAAAATAACGTGATCATATTATTAAGCTATCTTTTTGCAAGCTTGTTTATCAGTGCGATGTTACAAAGCTTTTTTAATCTGTCAGGTTTAACATTACGCTGTCATCAGCAAATATCGGCTTATGCCAAACAATCAGCTACATTTGCATTAACCATTGATAGTGATAAACCTCGTTACACGTTATCTTTTCAATTTCTAAACCAAGAAAAATACCAACATAAAAAGCTAGATACTGGTACAACCTTACTGAATATCCCATATTGCTCACTACAGCGAGGAATAAACTTACCTGGGCGATTAAGAATATCAAGCGAATATTCGTTAGGTTTATTTATATGTTGGACGCAGTTAGACTTTGATTGTGAAGTTATCACCTATCCAGAACAGCATCATTTTCAAAATTTACATTCATCGATGATGTCTCATCAAGAAGATGAACGAGGAATAAAAGTTGTCGAAGGTGGTGATGACTACGGTGAATTAAGGCAATACAGGCCAGGAGAATCATTATCTCAAGTAGCATGGAAGCACTTAGCACGAGGGCAAGGATGGTTAAGTAAAACCAATCAACAGCAACAGGGGCATGATGTTTGGCTGAACTTACAGAGTTTACCAAGTGGTGATATTGAGATTAAACTACAAATGTTAGCTTATTTGGTGCTTGAGCAATATAAACAAGATCAATATTGGGGAATAGATTTAGGTAACAAAAAGATTTTGCCAAATTCAGGGAAAAAACACTTAACACATTGTCTAACGTTGCTTGCTTATTATCCAGATAAGCAGGCTTAACATGGTCAATAAGATTAAGCGTATCAGTCACATAGCTTCGCTGTTCTCTTTTTTTAAACGTAAAAAGGAAAACAAGCATAATAACTCTGCAGTCAAAGAATCCTTTATAGTCGATAAAAACACCTTACTTTTATTGTTATTGGCGCAAGTATTAAATTTTGCCAGTCTTGCGCAAGAGCTTAGTTGGTGGATGCTAGCGATCATATCGCTATGTGTCATCTGGCACAGCAGTATTTTCTTAAAAAGTGCAGCCAAACCGTCAAAAATTGTTATTAACCTTTTGTCTGTTTCAGGTTGTATTTTATTAATGATTACCATGGTTCAACTCGGCCTATTAGCTACTATGGTGCATTTGTTATGTTTTGCTTATGTACTAAAACTATTTGAAATAAAGCATAGACATGATTTTTATCAAATAGCATTATTAAGCCTATTTGTTTCTGCTTCATCGTTAATTTTTAGTCAAACCCTTTATTTTTCTTTTTATGTCATAGCATTAGTTATTGTTAATTTAATGGTGTTATTTTCATATTTTTCGCCAAGTGAATCACTGCCCGCTATCGGTGTACGTTCAGCAAAGTTAGTATTACAAAGCCTACCATTAGCTATCTTTCTATTTATCGTTTTTCCAAAACTTGGGCCATTATGGCAAGTCCCTTTTGCTAAATCAGCGAAATCTGGCTTATCAGATTCTGTTAGTGTAGGAGATATTGCCAATTTAGCCTTGTCTGATGAGTTGGCTTTTAGAGTTAAGTTTGAAGGGAGTGCTCCAGCATTTTCTCAACTCTATTGGCGTACTCTTGTTCTTGATAAATACGATGGTCAAACATGGCAGAGAAGAAAGCTCGATAATAAGAATAGGGTAATAAAATCAAAAAGCCTTAAAATACAAGGCAAAGGAAAATCGTTTAATTATCAAGTGATCGCAGCGCCTAGTTATCAACATTGGTTATATGCCTTGGGTGTATCAGATGTTGATAGGAGTAAGCAAAACGGCACGGGTATTGTTATAAAAAACGACCATACACTCTATAATAAAAAAACTATTACCAAAACATTAAACTACAATGTATTTAGCTATTTAGATACCCCTTTGTCGCTTGCACTTAGTGCACAGCAAAAGCAAGAAAATTTACAATTTCCGCCGTCAGCAAACCCTAAGCTTGTTGCAAAAGCAAATGCACTAAGGCGCCTTTATGTCAATGATATTGAATTAATCCAAGTGGTATTAAATGCGTTTAATAAAGATCCATACCGGTATACTTTACGGCCACCATTATTAAATAATAACAGCCTTGATCAATTCTATTTTGATACTCAAGCCGGATTTTGTGAACACTATGCCAGTGCGTTTACCTTCTTAATGCGTGCCGCTGGCATACCTGCTCGTATGGTTACTGGTTATATGGGGGCTGAATACAATCCCAATGCCAATTATTATAGTGTTTATCAACGCGATGCTCATGCTTGGAGTGAAGTTTGGCTAGAAGGAAGTGGTTGGTTAAAGGTTGATCCAACAGCGATGATAAACCCCGAACGTATAGAAAGAGGATTTTCATCGGATTTATTACAAGAGTTATCGCTTTATTCAGATAATTATTTTTCGTTAATACGTTATAAAGAATTTGGGTGGATCAATGATATAAGATTGCAATTGCAAGCGATAGATTATCAATGGACACGCTGGGTTATTGGTTATAGTGCACAAAAACAAGTTAACTTATTAGCCAAAGTACTTGCTCTTTTTTCAATATGGAAAATGGCTCTTGGTATTCTCATAGTGGTCGTTGTTGTATTTTATATATTGCATAGGAAATACAAAACTAAAATCTCAACGAAACAATACGACCTCCACCAAAGCTACTATTTGCAGATGCTTGAATTACTCGCTAAAAAAGACATGATTAAGTCCAAGATGTTAACGGCTGAAAAATTTGCTTACGATGTTTCAAAAAAGCTACCGAGTATCGCGATAACTTTTACCCAATTTACCAATTTGTATATAACGCTGAGCTATCAAAAGCTGAGTACTGATGAACAATGTGAAAAAATAAAAGAAATGGAAATACTCTTTAAAAAATTAAAACTGCTTAGTCTGAAAATCCCCAAAAGACAATGAAAAATAAAAAAATAAATTTACATGTCTAACACTATGTTGTAATTAGATTATTAGGAACCATTCCCTTACAAGGTAGAAAAGTAGTGGTTTCTCTCTTGTTGAAAAGCCTATTTGCCGCTATTTTTAGAAATAGGATTCAGGTAAATATAGCGAAGGAAATGAGATGGGACAATATCATTCAGATAGCGAAGTGCACTACGATATGGAAAAAACAGTAGCTATATTATGCTATTTCACACCAATCGGTTGGTTAATTGCGATGGTAGTTTATGGCGATCATAAATCATCGTTGGCAAGTTTTCATTTACGTCAATCCCTAGGGCTCATTATTACCTCAGCACTACTTTTATTTATTCCTTTAGTTGGTTGGTTGTTAAGTTTAGGTGTTTTTGTTGCTTGGTTTTTTGCACTTAATGGTGCAATTCATGCTCAACAACAACCACTTCCTTTACTCGGAGAATTCTATCAGAAACACTTAGATATAATCTCTTAAATAGGAACTATTAGTTTGTTCTTTAAGCGAAAATCAAGTTCTTAATGTTCTTTCGATAAGTAAGTTATTTATTACTTGTTAATCAAACTATTTTGCTAGTGTTCATTACCGTCATGTGATTAAATTTAGCCATAATAAAATGCGTGCTAAGGTTATCACTTGATCTATCTTTATCCTGCTAACAAAATGGAAAATTTGTTAGTCTTGTTAGATAAAATTCAACAAATTTCACCTCTCCCTGTATTCTCCCAAGAAGTTGTTATTGTGCAAAATGCAGGCATGCAACATTGGCTCAATCTATCACTTGCAAAGCAACGTGGTATTAGCATGAATGTAGGTTATGCGCTGCCTTCTCAATTCCTTTGGAAGCTTATTAGAAGCTTGGCTAACGACGAAGAAGTACCAGATCAGTCTCCTTATTCTCGAGAAGTACTCACTTGGCGGATTCATCGATTATTGGCTAGTGACATAGTGATAAAAGATGACGACTTTATACAAGCTACTCGTTATTGGTGTGGCGCTGGATTTGTTAGTGAGGATGAGAGCAATACAACGGATGATGCAAAAAATGACGTTGACTTAAAACGTTATCAATTGGCTTGCCAACTCGCCGATTTGTATGAGCAATATTTAATTTTCCGGCCCGAATGGATAGATGCTTGGCATCAGGGAAAAAGCATAGAAGATGAAATAGGTTCAAGCATTGTTAATGAATATATCCAAGATATTGCCAAATGGCAGGGAAAGTTATGGCATTTATTAACGCAGCAACAAGCCTATAATCCAATAACATTAATTGCGCAAGCAATAGATAACTTAACTGACAAAGCATCAATGTTACCCAAGCGAATTTCGTTTTTTGGTATTAATGTGATGGCACCGATTTGGTTATCCTTTATTGATAAGATCAGTGCATATACCGATGTACATTTCTTCCATTTGAATCCTTGTTATGCTTATTGGGGCGACATTCTTTCTGAAAAGCAGGCGATTAAATCAATAGCGAGTTGGATTGATGGGCATGATGATATTACACATGCGGTGGGAAATCCTTTATTGGCCAATTTGGGTCAACAAGGTCGCGAGTTTATGGCGTTATTGCATGATTACAGCACCATAAACATAGATGTTTTTGAATTGGCACATGATGATAATCGTCAAAGCAATGAAAAATTGAGTGTACTGGCACAAATTCAACATGATATTTTAACTTTAGGTGATGCTAGAACAGCCCCACAAACAGTAAAAGATGAGTCGATCGTTATTACCAGCTGTCATAGTGCCTTAAGAGAAGTTCAAGGTCTGCACGATTGGTTATTGCATCAATTTAATGATGATCCATTGTTAACACCTAAAGATGTTTTAGTGATGTGTCCTCAAATAGAGCAGTATGCACCTTATGTAAATGCCGTTTTTACGCGTGGTTGGCAAGATATCGATGATAAATTACCGCCGCTACCCTGTTCGATAGCAGATAGAGTCAGTAAAGACTCAGAACCTTTTGTCGCTGCTTTTTCTGAAATACTGACGTTACCTGATAGTCGTTTTCAGGTTTCTCAGCTCATAAGCTTCTTACGCTTACCGGCCATGCAAGCTAAGTTTGATATCAGTATTGAAGAAATAGATAAAGTCTCGGTATGGCTTGAACAAGCGTCTATTCATTGGGGCTTAAATAAGCAACACAAACAACAGGTATTAAAAACAGATAATGTCAGTGATAACTTTACTTGGCAGCAAGGTTTAGCCAAATTATTAAATGGTTTTGCGTTTGGAGATAGCAGTGTTATTTATCATGAACAATTATTACTGCCAACGGTAGAAGGCAGTGATGGTTTGTTACTTGGTAAGGTAATGTTGATTATTGAACAATTACAAAATTATGCGCAGACCTTATCAAAGCCTAGAACAATCAAAGATTGGCAACTATTTTTATTCAGCTTAGTGGATGAACTTTTTATCGCAGATAATGACAATGGTTTTGCCATTGTCTCACAAGCCATAGAGTCGATGGTTGAATACTGTACTCATGCTGAATTTATCGATGAAATTGATTTAGCAATTGTAAGAGACTTTCTTGATCATCATTTTAGTCAGCCCGATCCGGGACGTCAGTTTATTGTCGGACAAGTCACTTTCTGTTCGATGTTACCTATGCGCAGTATCCCATTTAAAGTGATTGCTGTACTGGGGTTAAATGATGGCGAATTTCCTCGTCAAAGACAACCACTTGGCTTTGATTTGATGGCAACAACTGCAGCAAAACTAGGGGATAGGTCACGTCGAGGAGATGACCGTTATTTATTCTTAGAAGCCATTATCTCAGCAAGACAATCTTTATATTTGAGTTACCAAGGACGTAATATTAAAAATAATGTTCCTAAACAGGCCTCCTTAGTTTTAAAAGAACTGATGGAATACTTACAGAGAGGTTATGGTTGGAAATTAGTTGAACAAGATGATTGTGCAGACCTTCGTCAACTGCCGATGCAACCCTTTAGTGAGCATAATTATGCTGGCAGATATCCTAGCTTCGATAAAAACTGGTTAAAATTATCCCAAGCCAATAAAGAAATGATAAACCCCTTAGCGATTATCACAGAGCCAAATGAAGATACTAATCTTGAAATATCATTAACACAACTTATTACTTTCTTTCAGCATCCAAGTAGGGCTTTTGCCAAACAGCAATTGAACTTACATTTTGAACAGCGAGCGATTGAACTCGATGATATTGAACCTTTTGAACATAACCGATTGCAGAGTTATTTGTTAAGGCAGCAATTATTAAGCGATTATTTAATTGATGCTCATTGTGATCAAGATGAGCCAAAAACACTCTCGGAAACACGTATCAATCATACGTTACGTGCTGCGGCTTTATCGGGCAACTTTCCGGAAGCTGCAACTACCTTTGATGATTTTGAAAAGTGGCGAGCAGAGAGTGAAAATTTTAGCCAAACCATAGCTATGAATCAAGCGGATAATCCCATTGAACATCATTGTGATATTACGATTACTGTAACAAGGCGAGTTGCAGATCAAATGGTTGATGAAGAAATCGTTCTTCAGGCAATATTACCTATTAAAAATAATAAGTTGGTATTTTATCGCAGTAGTTCAGCCAAAGCTAAAGACCTATTAACCCTTTATTTTCATCAAATATTTCTTCAGCTATGGCAAAAACAAAATAGCGGCATCATTTCAGAAAAACACGAAGCAATACATCAAGTTAATGCTTGTCATGGTTTCTATTTTGATACTAAAAACCAAAAGGTTACTCAATATCGTTATAGTGAAATAGATGACGAAATTACACACCTAACTCATTTTATACAAGCCTATTTGTTAGGTCAGCAACAAGCTTTATTACTGAATGCCGAATTGGCTGAAAAGTACTTTAAAGCGAAAGTCTTTGAGCAAGCCGATTTTGAAAAAACGTGGTGTGATGTTAATGCCGTGATGTCATTAGGTGACGATCCCTATATACATTACTTTTGGCCTGAATGCCCGCAATTTGAATTGATTCAGACAGAAATTATTAGGTTATATGAAAATATGGTCACAACAAGGGAGTTGATAAAGTAATGGCTATAAATAACCTTGTTGCTCATACCATTCCGCTGTTCGGTAAACACCTGATTGAAGCTAGTGCCGGTACGGGGAAAACTTATAATATTACCCGTATTTATTTACGTTTATTATTGGAAAAGCGTTTATCGGTTGAACAAATTTTGGTAATGACTTTTACTAAAGATGCTACTGAAGAACTAAGAGGGCGTATTGATAGCTTTATTCGTCTCGCATTAAGTGAGTGGGATATCCTAATAGTTAAAGATGAATATTTTGCTGCTATAGCACAACATATAAATGCTGATGAAGCTAAAGTCTTATTAAAACAGGCGTTATTATATTTAGACGAAGCCGCAATTTATACCATCCATGGCTTTTGTAAACGAGTGCTAAGTCAACATGCCTTTGCCAATGGTTTGTCTTTTAATGCCGCGATGGAAAGTAATTGTCAGGATATCGTGTTGGAAAGCTGTCAAGACTGGTATCGTATTTTGGCGCAGCAGTCGGTTGAACAGTTTCGATTAATTGCACAGTTTTGGTCAACACCAGCACAATTTATTAATTCATTTTCCAAAGCGCTATCAAAACAACACCAACTTGATGTTATTGATGAGAATCATGTAGAACAAACATTTTTGACTCAGGTTCAATCCGCACTTAACTCGCTTGAAGAACATCATGATATGTTAATCATGACTTTAGTTGATGTTAAAAAAGGTCAAGAACGTGAGTTTAGATTAGAAGAATTAAGTGCGCTAAAAACCTGGTTGAGATCTTTACTTGCAACAAACAAAGACAGAAATTTTCAAAGTGGCATCAGCCTAATTGAAGCTATTAATATTCAAATTCCGGATAAATTTTTTGATGGTAAACGTTATGCTCGGTCACAATATAAAACGCAATTGCTCGATATATTTGCGCCAATTAAACAGGTTAAAACATCAGCAAAATCTTTAGTTAAAGATATCAATAAAGCAAAAGCCTTTGCTGTCGTTAGAGTTGGCATTTATCACATTCGCGCCGATGTTATTGATAAAAAATCACAGCGCACATTATTAAGTTTTGACGATCTTATATCGACATTGGCAAGTAGCTTAGCCAGTGATCAAACGGGTGAATTAGCTGAACTTCTATTTAAAGAATATCCCGTCGCTTTGGTAGATGAATTTCAAGATACCGACCCTCAACAGTTTAATATCTTACAAGCTATTTATTACCATCAAGCTGATGCCGCGTTATATATGATAGGTGACCCCAAACAAGCTATTTATGGTTTTCGTGGCGGCGATGTGTTTGCGTACTTATCAGCCCGACAAGGTTGCGATTTTCAATGGTTGATGGATACGAATTGGCGTTCAAGTACACAAATGATTCAAGGTTATAACCGTTTGTTTTATGGTAATAAGCTTACAGAAAATGCGGCGGATGTTTTTGGTTTCGATATTCCTTACTTACCTGTAAAAGCATCACCCTTGGCAAATAAAAAAACTTTTGATGATGCCACATTTAATGCATTACAATTTGTGCACTTCCAAAGTGAAGCGCAAAAGGGCGCCGTAAAACAAAGCTTTAGGCCAACTATGGCGTTATGGTGTGCTAATGAAATAAACCGTTTATTAGCAATGCCATCGCTAAAACTAGGCGCACAAGACATTGCCATTTTAGTTCGTGATGGTACAGAAGCCGCAGAAATTAAGCGTGCCTTGGAAGAAAAAGGGCTAGCTTCTGTCTATATGAGTAATCGTGCTAATTTATTAAAAAGTAAGCAAACGGTGCAGCTCCTACAAGTATTAAAAGGCATTTTATTTGTTGAAAATGAAAAGCTTTATTGTGCAGCACTGGCATCAGATTTGTTAGCTTACACACCGCAAAAATTATTTGATAAACAACAAGATGAACTTGCATGGCAAGAGCTAAAGTTTAACTTTTTTCAACTTCGAGATGAGTGGCAAAATAAGGGGTTTATTGGTATGGCATTAAAGCTTATGCATGAACATTTTTCCCAGCCACTTATTGATAAAGATCGCGTATTAACTAATCTTTTACATTTGTTTGAGGTATTACAAGCCGCGAGTCAACGCCACCGTCAACCACAAGAATTACTTTATTGGTTTGAGCAACAATGCAAACAAGATAACCCCGAACTTGAAGCAGAATTACGTTTAGAAAGTGATGATAATCTGATTCGTATTATTACCCAACATGGTGCTAAAGGACTGGAATACCCGGTGGTATTTGTGCCTTTTGCTACGCGTTTTAAAGATCCCTTAAAGTTTGGCAAAAAGTCGGTGGACTTTATTGAGTATCACGATGATAACGGTGTACTAAAATTAAGCCTTGATGGTAGTGCGCAAGCTAAAAAAGCTATGGCAGATGAAATTTATGCAGAAACTATACGTTTGCTGTACGTAGCAATTACTCGTGCTGAGCAACGTTGTTATATGTTAACTACAGGGTTTGACCAATGTCATAACTCGCCGTTAGGTCGAACCTTAAAGTGGCAAAAAGATCAAAATATAATACAAAGTTTAACGGCTTTAGTGAGTGATAACCCTGATGATGTTGCTTTGCAACACATTGAAGACGTTATTGATAGTGATGAAACCTATCTTCAAAAAATAGACAGTATTGCGGTGGAGGTCGCTCAGTTTAGTGGAAAAATAGAGCGTGACTGGTGGTTAAGCTCATTTTCATCGTTGAGTAAAAATTTACGCCATGGTGGTGTATCAACACCAGACAGAGACAGTGATGTACCTGCTGAACAGTCTGCTTTAGCAAACAATCTAGCCGACAAGGGTATGGAAAATAATCCAGCAGAAAGTCACTTGTTACGCTTTAATATGGCTAAAGGAGCGCATACCGGAAATTTATTGCATGACATTCTAGAGCATACGAATTTTTCTGATGCTGATTTTGAACAATCTATGACATGGCCGTTAACAAAATATGGCGAGTTAGCCCAAGGGTATACAGAAAGTGATCTAGCGCAATGGTTAACGCAGGTCGTTAATACGCCACTAATTAACGATGCTCAGACCGCGCCTTTTAGTTTAGCAGATATAAGTACGTCGAAATGTTTAAGAGAAAGTGAGTTTTATTTTCCGATGAACTCAACCAATAGTAGTCAATTAATTAAACTGTTAACCGATCATCGAAATAAAGACGTGGCTGATAGAACGTTATATAAAACGCAAGTCAGTTTACCTAAAGGACTAAAACTTAAAGGCATGATGCATGGTTTTATCGATTTGATTTTTGAGCATAATGATAAATATTACGTATGTGATTATAAATCTAGTTTTTTGGGAGAACAGTTTCAAGCTTATCAATACGATACTATGCGGACAAACATTGAGCATAATCATTATGATTTACAATATCTTATTTATTCATTAGCACTTCACCGACACTTAAGTTATGCCTTAGATAATTATGATGTTAATAAACACTTTGGTGGAATTTATTATTTATATTTACGTGGTATGACAGATGATAAGCAACATCAAGGTAAAGGGGTTTACCACCGTAAAATAACTAATGATGAATTGGATCAACTTGACCAAATGTTTAAAGGAGTAGAGGACGATGTCTGATCCGTTTTTAGCTTTATTACCTTACCCTTCTTTTGTAAACACCCAGCAATACATCGCAGACATTGAAGCGATAGATTATTTTTTTGCTAAAGAAATGTGTACTTCAATGTCATGCTCACAGCCCAGTGTGTTATTTCACCTATTGTTGGCATTAAGTGAAAGTCTAAGAAATGGTCATAGTTGTTTGCCTATTAGTGCCATTGCAGATCAATGTTACGGCAATGCTAGCGATGACAGCGGAGTTGTTTTAAAACATGGTTATCTGTTACCCAGCGCTGAACAATTAGATGGTTTATTACAATCGCTTGCAATAGCATCGAAACATCAGCATGCGATTGTTTATCATCAAAAGTCTTTGTATATGCGCAGATACTTTCAATTTGAGTCCGAATTGAGTCAATCAATTTTGGCCAAGAATAAAATTGAGGAAACTATTCAAGATGTAAACAATATACAAATTAAAGACTGTATTTCAGCATTATTTCCTTCACCAACAAAGAGTGAACAAATAAACGAGAGTGAACTAGAAATAGATTGGCAAAAAATAGCCGTGGCTAATGCTATTAATAAATGCTTTAGCATTATTGCCGGAGGACCTGGTACTGGTAAAACCTATACAGTAACCAAGTTGCTTGCGGCACTGGTAATGCTTAATCGTCATGCTATTGAAAAAAAATCATTGTCTATTTCGCTTGTTGCTCCTACAGGAAAAGCGGCACAAAGGTTGTCTGAGTCAGTGCTCAATGCGGTAGATAATTTTAAAGGCCAAATAGATGAACACGTTCTTGGTCAAATACCCGTAGCGGCGCAAACTATTCATCGTTTGTTGGGGGTTATCCCTAATAGCCCCAACTTTAGACATCATCAAGATAATTTACTCGATATAGACGTATTACTGATTGATGAAGTTTCTATGGTTGATCTTGCGATGATGACACGTATTTTTCGCGCGTTACCTTTGCATTGTAAGGTGATTCTATTAGGAGATGCCGATCAACTACCTTCTGTATCAGCAGGTAGTGTGTTGGCGGATTTGGCGCCAAGACCACACATAGGATATAGCAATAAAAATATTGAATACCTTTCGGCCGTTACAGATACTAAATTCACAAAAAATGAGCGCGCAGAGAAAAAAAATAATAAGACTGTTTCTAAAGAGGAAAATGCTGACTATGTTACTTTTCTAATGAAAAGTAGACGATTTAAAGATTCAGGTGGAATAGGACAAATTGCTAATGCGGTTATTCGTGGTGACGCTAGAATAAGTTGGCAATTGCTAAAAGATACTGAAGAAGACTCGCAACTTACTTTACTTGATAGTGATAGTTCGTCATGGCTTGCACCATTAGTCGATAAATATTATCGACCTTTATTTACCTGTGAGCATGTTGAACAAGCATTTTCATTGTTGCTAAAATTCAGAGTGCTTTGTGCAACGCGTCAGGGAGAACAAGGTGTTGAACACGTTAATGAACTTATTCAATCTTTATTATTTTCTCAACAAAACCAGCATCTAAGCAAAACGTTATATCATGCGCAACCGATCATGATCAGCGAAAACGATTACCGTCTTGGGCTTTATAATGGCGACATAGGTATTATTTGGCGTAATGACTCAGGTCATCTTATGGCAGTATTTGAAGATAGCGAGCAGCAATATAAATGGATAATGCCATCACGTTTACCAAAATATGAAACGGTTTATGCGATGACAATTCATAAAACACAAGGCAGCGAGTTTGAACATGTCGCTTTATTATTACCGAATCAAAAAGATAACCGCTTATTATCAAGAGAATTATTATATACCGGGATAACAAGAGCAAAAAAACAATTAAGCATTGCTGCCACAGCTAATGTCTGGCGACATGGGGTCGAGTCGCAAGTAATACGATATTCTGGACTTAATATTCTAGAAATTGATAGCATTTAAAGTAAAATACTAATCAAACCAAATAACACGAATTAAACCACCACTGAACATGAAAATAATTGAAATAGATAAACAAGTTTATCGGAAGAGATTAAATATAGTAATTATTGCTTTTATCGCAACATTTACGATATTAGCAGTAACTTTTGGTACGCTATTGATTGAAATGCTAGCTACAGATGTCTCACTTGCAGATAAATTAACAAGTGAAGATAGTAATAATTTTAAAACGAATTTATTTGGTGTCATACTGGCATTGATTGCCTGTTTTGCTATGTTGTACCGACTTAAAGACACAGAGTATTTTAAAGAAATTTATTATGTTTGGCAGTTAAAACAAATACATAATATTATTTATCGTCGTTTAAAAAAGATTAAAACTGCTGCTAAAAATGAAAAGACGCCAGATATTAATGCTTTGATTATATTGAATTATTATTACGTAGGCTTAAAAAAACTTTATCTATTAGATGACAATACCTTAGTATTATCGACGTTACATAAAAACATTGATGAGCTAAATACTATTTTAGTTGGTCATAATATTGAAGTAACAACGGTTCAATTTAATAAAGAAATGTTGACGTCCTATAAATAACACTAGATGAATTATACATTATTGTTTGATTAACAAATTTCCATACGAATTAAAAATTTAGGAATGAAATGAAAAAACTAAAAAATGAAGCCGAATTAGTCAAAAAGGCTGTAGAAATAGGCGAGAAATATGCAATTAATCGCGGTTATAAAGGATTTTCAGCAACCAACGCAGCCAAAGATAAAATTGAAAGTTTATATCGTTTATTGGTAAATGATAAATTAATTCAACCTTTAGCTATTGATGCTGAAGATCACGTGAATATGAAACATAAATTGGCTTTATGGATCGCTAAACAATTACCTGAAGATCACCCATTAATGAAGTGATATTTAGTTTAAATAATGTATTAGAAATATAACCAATCAAGTAGTACTTACATGAACCGAAAGAAAAAAATGAATCAAGCGCTTAAAGGTAAACTAAAAAAAGCGAACGCAAAATTACAAAAGAGTAATAAGCCTAAATATATCTCCAAGGCGGTTCGAGCTCAGCTAGAGGAACTCGAACATCTGGTTATTGCCAAGACTTCTCGTTTAATTATTCGCCCGTTAAGACTTTCTGATAGTGAAATGGTTTTATCATTGTTTAATGAACCCGAAGTTATCAATTATATTGGTGATCGAGGCATTAAAAGTATTGAAGATGCGCTGCATTATATTCAATCAGGACCATTAGCGATGCAGATGGATCTTGGTTTTAGTTTATATTGTTGTCAATTAATTGATAGCGATGAAACGATTGGTCTTTCAGGCTTACTTAAAAGAGATGGAATTGATGAAGTTGAAGTAGGGTTTGCTATTTTAAGTAAATATTACCGCCAAGGCTTCGCAAAAGAGTCAATAGATGCCGTTATTGATTACGCAAAATCAACATTAGATCTGAAAGTACTTCAAGCAATCACTAGTCCTAAAAATAATGCATCCATAAAACTATTGGAAAATTTTGGTTTTAGTTATAAATCAAAAATAGTATTACCAGCGACAGATGATGAAATTAATTTATTTGAATTACGCTAACTATTTATCAATATGATTTAAGCGTCACTGAAGAGTTAAAGACTGTTATGAGTAAATACTTTTATAACAAAACTGTGATCATTACTGGAGCATCAGCTGGCGTTGGCGCCGAAACGGCAAGAGCATTTGCAAAATGTGGTGCCAACTTAGTGCTGGTGGCTCGAGGCCAACAAGCTTTGGCTGATATTGAACAGGAACTCTCTTCTCAAACAAAAGTACTGACTGTTGCAATGGATGTTGCTGATGTAGAAAGTTGTAAAAATCTGATAGTACAAGTAGAACAACATTTTGGAAGACTTCATGTATTAGTTAATAATGCTGGGTATCACCAAAGAGGCAATGTTGAAGATAACGAAGCGGATAACTTGGCGCGGATGGTAGATGTTAATTTACGAGCACCTATTGAGTTAACAGCGTTAGTTTTACCTTATTTTCGTACTTCAGGTAGTGGCGCTATTGTTAATGTTGGTTCATTGGCTGGTCGAACACCTTTGCAAGGTGCTGCAACTTACGCTGCTACAAAAGCCGGACTTCGTGCGTTTACCTATTCACTTGCCGATGAATTAAGAAATACTGGTGTTTTTGTTGGTTTGGTTTCTCCAGGACCCATTGATACGGGCTTTATTATGGAGAATATCGATGAAGTAGAAGATATTGTTTTCTCTCAACCACTAAGTAGCGCTGAACAAGTTGCTGATGCAATATTGAGAATAGCTCGTGGTGACAAAGTTGAAATAGTTTTACCAAGTGCCAGTGCTTGGTTAACGACAATCTCTTATCTATTACCACGTTTAAGAAGAATGTTAAGACCGATGTTGTATAAAAAAGGTCGTAAAATGAAAGAAAATTATCGTAATAGGCCTGAGAAACTGTAGTTTTTCAACAGTCGTTGTATTTACTCAGAAACAAAAGCCTACTTGATTACAACATGTAGGCTTTTTAAGAGTTAACCATATTCTATATTAACCCCTTCATGAAACAATTTAGGTATAGTAAAAACTATTAATTTTTTCACTTTTTATGAAGTAAAATTTAATTTTATAATCAATCTATAACTACCACTTTTTACGAGTTTCAAAAGGCTTGTCTGCTTGTTCTTGGTGTATTTGATTATAGGTTTTAATTTTTTGATTTTTTCCTAATAATATCCTGATCTGATAATAACTCTCTCTTAAAAGCATCATAGCGTTGCTACTAGCCCAACTTTTATTATAAAGTTTTTTTGTTGCGGCGATTGAGTCTGGTGACTGTTGTTTAATAAGTTCAGCTAGTTGCTTGGCTTTGATAAGAGGCGAGGGAGCAACATGAGTGATCAAACCTAACTGTAATGCCTGACCACCATTAATAACGGCTGCTGTCATGGCTAACTCTTTAGCGACATCAAGATTGATGTTATTACGCAACGCAACGGTGCCGCCCATATCCGGAATTAACCCCCAACGACTTTCCATAATTGATAGTGAGGCATCTGGTGACGCTATTCTAAAATCGCCCCCTAAAGCTATTTGTAAACCACCACCCCAACATCGACCTTGAATAGCCATGATCACAGGCACTGGAATCTTTTGCCAATTTGTCGATACCCGTTGAGCAAGGTTAGCCCGCCAAGGGAGCATTTTAAAAAGTAACTTTAGTCCATTACGTGGCGATTTAATTACTGATTTAATGTCTAAACCGCTACAAAAATCTTCACCATCGCCACTGACAATGACAGCTCTAATATCCCTATTTCGTCTCAAAATGTTAATTATTTTGTCTAATTCGTAAAACATAGTCATGTCTATGGCATTATGCTTTGCCGATCTACATAGAGTAACTTGTGCTATTTGATTGTCAATTGTTAGTGAAACTCGATTTGTTGAAGTCATATATCAATAATGTTAGTGGTTTGACCAGTTTGTAGGCTAAACAAAATATATGCATTTGTCTATATGATAATTTTAGTTTGAGTTAAGGGAATAATATTACATTTTTTAGTTATATAACTATGCATCTTGATTGGCAGTAGTTATAGCATTAGTATCATAGATAAGATGAGACTACATAGAATAAAAGTAGAATAAAAATGGAAAAAATTTTAGTTATTATAGGTAGTGTTTTTTTTCTAAATGCATGCTCCGATGACGTTGGTAAAGTAAGCTTAGGCTTGTTTACAACAAAAGATGTAATCATTGAAGCGAACCAAGATCCTAAGGTCAAAGGAGTTACATGTCATATTAGTCATGTGGAAGCAAATTTTGATTTTAGTGACCCTTCTGACATGAGTATTGCTTGTCGTCAAACGGGTGAAATAAATGCTGAGCAATTGGCTAACATTGATCGCTCGATTAATGGTGAAGTGATATTTAAGCAGTCTAAAAGCGTTTTGTTTAAAAGCCTAAAGGTACGCCGAATTTACGATGTTGAGAATAAAACACTAATTTATTTATCATATTCAACCAAAGAGTCAAGCGGTAGCCACCATCATTCATTATCTACGGTGGCGTTATATAATACCAAAGCATGGCCGTGGGCTGTTAGCCAAAATGCTAAAGTTGGCAATTAACACGTAGTAAAATAAAAAAAGAGAAATCAATGTTAAGCACGTTATTTAAATCAGAGCCTGTTGTTGATACTGGCACACGTGACTGGATTGTAGATACTTATGGTTGGGCTATAGAAAATTTCGAATTAGCTATATTTAAAAATGATAGTCAACTTATCTTGCCTACTAATCAATTTTATCCTGGTAAAGTGTCGAGTGTTCATCAAATGGCGCAGTTTGTTTTTGAACATACCCTTAAATATGCAGGAATGCAGACTTGGCCAATAAAACTTGTTGAACCTCAGCAGGTAACGGCCACGGCGTTACCTGCTTTAAAAGTAAATGAAATATTAAGAGGGGATAGTGCAAATATCACAATTGAAGACCAACAAATGAAAACAATTGATATTTCTTACAATCCAGCACAAGTTAATCAACCACAAGATCTTGTTTCTTCATTTGCACAAATACTAGCAACAATTCTCGTGATGCAAAGTAAAAACCTACCACCTGGAGGTAAAGAGTGTATTCCACAGGCGATAGATTTAGTTGCTTGTTTTATGGGCTTTGGCGTGATTTTTGCCAATACTGCCTATCAATTTCGAGGAGGTTGTGGTTCATGTAACAATCGTCAAGCTAATCGTCAGGCGACATTACCAGAAGAAGAAACGGTTTATAGCTTAGCCGTTTTTTGTGTATTAAAAGCAATACCTGCTAAAATAGTGTACCCACATTTAAAAACACATTTAAAAAGTACTTTTAAAAAATCGATAAAAGAAATAGAGAAATACTTGCAACAATCTGAAAATCAGACACTATTACTGGCATTAAATTAGTTTAATTAGCTGTTAATATACTTTTAAATTAAATTTAAAAAATTGAGTATTATTAGTTGATTGCGTCTACAGTTATAGTAAAAGCACATCATTTTTATAATTATAGGGAATAGATATGGAATCATTACAAGTAAAAGAATATATGAACCATTATCCCGTCACTTTTACTGCTGATATGGTAATAGAAGAGGCGTCATTACGATTTTTAAAAACAAAGCAGATAGGAGGACCCGTTATTGATGCGAATCATCGCTTGATAGGTTTTCTTTCAGAAAGCGATGTTTTGGCTAAAATGATTGAAACCATTTATTATAATGAACATATTGCGGATGTTTCCGATCTTATGCGCAAAGATGTACTTTCCGTAAAGCCGTATGACAGTGTCATTGAGCTTGGTCAAAGTATGTTAACAAATAAACCCAAAGTCTATCCTGTTGTTGATGATGACGATAACCTTCTGGGTACCATTTGTCGTAACGACGTATTACATGCTATTGATAAGCACTTACGCTCAGGTTTTCGCGCCGGTAAATAACGTTGGTAAGTATTGTCATTGTTATTTTATGCACGTCTAATGGTTAAATGTATTAGACGTGAATATTCGCTCCTTGTGTGACATTTGGATTGCTGCATTTGACTGTAATTGTTATTATGCATTTTTTATAAAATGCATTTGAGCTTGTTTTGTCTGTAGATCTTGACCCTTCAATTATCCCTGATATCAATTCTTTATTTAAACGACTTGAAAAAGTAAAATTATCCGATAAAACACGTCTTAAAAAACGCTTGTTTAATAGTAAAAAAATAACGAATAGTATTAAGAAAGATAACGCTTTTCAACAACTAGCAAAGCTCATCGAAAAATCAATTAACAATAAGCACCAAAAGCTCAAAAGTTTACCCAAAGTTAGCTATCCAGAAGCCTTGCCTGTTTCACAGAGTGCTGACCTCATTGCCAAAGCTATCAAAGATCACCAAGTGGTGATCATTGCAGGTGAAACTGGCTCAGGTAAAACGACACAAATACCTAAAATATGTCTTGAACTCGGTCGTGGTATTGAAGGTGTTATTGGACATACTCAGCCACGAAGAATTGCTGCACGTACTGTCGCTACCCGTATTGCCGAAGAGCTTAATACTAAGCTTGGTGAATCTGTTGGTTATAAAGTTCGTTTTAATGATCAAGTTGGTGAACACAGCCATATAAAATTAATGACTGATGGTATTTTATTAGCGGAAATGCAAACAGATAGGTTATTACGTCAATATGATACGTTGATTATTGATGAAGCGCATGAGCGTAGCTTAAACATTGATTTTATTTTAGGTTACCTTAAACAGGTACTAGTCAAACGACCCGATTTAAAAGTCATTATTACCTCTGCTACGATTGATCCAGAACGTTTTTCTAAACATTTTACAGATAAAAATGGCAATGCAGCGCCAATAATCGAAGTGTCAGGACGAACATTTCCTGTTGATATTCACTACCGACCACTTAATGAACAAAAAGAAGAGCAAGGTGATAATGTTGATATCATTTCAGGTATTTTAAATGCCGTTGATGAACTAACCTCAATTAGTGATGGTGATATTTTAATTTTCTTAAATGGTGAGCGTGAAATACGAGATACAGCCAGTGCACTAGAAAAAGCCAATTTGAGACACACCAGTATTTTACCTCTTTATTCAAGATTAACTGTACAAGAGCAAAATCGAATTTTTAAGCCTCATAGTGGTAGGAATATCGTTTTAGCAACAAACGTGGCAGAGACAAGTTTAACGGTTCCAGGTATAAAATACGTCATAGACCCCGGTACAGCTCGTATATCCAGATATAGTTATCGTACTAAGGTACAACGTCTACCAATTGAAGCAATATCTCAAGCAAGTGCTAATCAACGTTCTGGACGTTGTGGTCGTGTCTCTGCTGGTATTTGTATTCGTTTATACTCTGAAGATGATTTTTTAGGGCGCCCAGAGTTTACCGATCCTGAAATTATACGAACAAACCTTGCGACTGTCATTTTGCAAATGTTATCGCTGGATTTGGGCAGTATCAGTGATTTTCCGTTTGTACAACCGCCGGACAATAAGAATATCAACGATGGTGTGCGATTGTTGGAAGAATTGGCTGCAATTGATAATGATAGTAAGCAAGTCAAGCTAACTAAAGCAGGACAGTTATTAGCGAAATTTCCGATTGACCCTCGTTTATCTAAAATGATTTTAACGGCGATAGAACTTGGTTGTATTGAACAAATATTTATTATTGTTAGTGCTATCAGTATTCAAGATCCCCGAGAGCGGCCTCATGAAAAACAACAAGCGGCTGATGAGAAGCATAATCGATTTAAAAACCCTCAATCAGACTTTGTTTCATTGCTCAATTTATGGCGATATATCGCTGAAAAACAAGCTGAGTTAACGAATAATCAGTTTAGAAAGCTTTGCCAAAAAGAATTTATTTCTTACGTGAGAGTTCGTGAGTGGCAAGATATTTTTAGCCAATTAAAACATACCTTAAGAGATCTTAAGATCAATATGAGTAGTATCGATGTTGATAATGAAGGTCAAATAGATATTGTTCATCAAGCGATTTTATCTGGCTTATTAAGTCATCTAGGACAACTCGATGAAAACAGAGAATATAAAGGGGCAAGGGGGAGTAAGTTTTATATTTTCCCTGGCTCAGGTATTGCCAAAAAACCGCCCAAATGGTTGATGGCCGCAGAGCTTGTAGAAACCAGTCGATTATTTGCGCGAATGGCAGCAAAAATTGACGTGCAATGGGTTGAGTCATATGCCGAACATCTAGTTAAGCGCAATTATAGCGAACCGCATTGGGAGAAAAAGCAAGGTGCAGTAATGGCCTTAGAGCAAGTTTCTCTTTATGGACTTATTCTTGTCAGCAAAAGAAAAGTAAACTTTAATCAGATTGAACCCGTAACTTGTCGAGAAATATTTATCCGAGAAGCGTTGGTGAATGGTGATTGCACCCTAAATGAGGAATTTTATCGAGATAACCAAGCCCTAGTTGCTGATATAGAAACTCTAGAGAAAAAAGCACGCCGTAAAGATTTTTTAATTGATGAACAGCAACTAGTTGAGTTTTACGCAGCAAAAATTCCAGAACAAGTTAATTGTCAACGCAGCTTTTTGGCATGGTGGAAAAAAGCAAAACACAATAACAAACGCCTTTTGCATTTTACTAAAGCGTTTCTGCTCAACGAGTCATCACAAACCTTATCAAAAGATGAATATCCTGATTTTTGGCAGCAAGGAAACTTAACGCTGCCACTTAGCTATCATTTTACTCCCGGTGACGTTGATGATGGTATTAGCGTGCTTATTCCCATTGGTATACTTAACCAAGTACAAAATAGTGGCTTTGATTGGCTTATTCCTGCATTACGTGAAGAACTCATTACAGCCTTAATTCGAGGCTTACCTAAATCTTTAAGAAGGAACTTTGTACCCGCTCCTAATTATGCGCAAGCTTGCCTTGCCGCTATGTCAGAGGTAAATAACGATGTAGTTGTAGTTTTGGAAAAGCAGTTATTACGCATGACGGGAGTGAGGCTACCTGAAAATTCATGGCAAAATATAGAATTGCCCATACATTTGACGATGAACTTTAAAGTCATTAATGAAAAAAATAAATTAATGAGCCAAGGTCGTAATCTTGATGACTTAAAAGCTCAGTTACAAGGTAAAGTGAAAGCTTCTATTAAAAAGGTTGCAGAAGATGGGATTGAGCGCACAGAGATAAATGTATGGGACTTTAATGAATTACCTGTAGGCTATGAAAAGAAAATAGCGAATATGACAATTAAAGCGTATCCCGCTTTGGTTGATAAAAATAAAAGTGTCGCCATAGAACTTTTTGAGCAAGAAGCTTTAGCTGAGCAAGCGATGCTTAATGGTGTCAGTCGATTAATTCTTTTAAACATTCCGTCGCCGATAAAATACTTACAACAAAAACTTCCTAATAAAGCAAAACTAGGCTTGTACTTTAATCCTTTTGGTTTAATTACTGATTTACTGCAAGACTGTATCGTCGCTGCTTGTCAGCATTTAGTCTTGAATTTAGGGGAGTTGCCACGTGACAGTAATAGTTTTAATCGTGCTAAAGATCATGTTCGTGCCGAAATTGCTGATAGTGTTTTATCTGGCGCGATAAAATTAGAGCAAGTATTAAGCCGTACTCACGATATTCGTAAAAAAATGAAAGGTAATGTCGCTCTTAATATTATCCAGTCTCATGCTGATATTAAGAAACAACTAGAGTTATTAGTCTTTAAAGGTTTTGTTACTAAGTCGGGCCACCAGCGGTTAGATGATATCAGCCGTTATTTAAACGCCATACTAAGGCGTTTAGAAAAACTTCCTATCGACCCTAATCAAGATCGTTTAAAGATGATTGAAATAGCTAAGGTTGAAGATGTTTATCAACAGCTTATCGCCAAACAACGAAAAGATCAGCCTTTACCAACTAAATTAGCGGATACACGATGGATGATTGAAGAATTAAAAGTATCACTTTTTGCTCAGAATTTAAAAACACCTTATCCAATTTCAGCTAAACGTGTTTTAAATCATCTAAAAGAGTTTTAGTTTTTAATGAGTCTCATAAATCAGATTGATTAATTTGACACTATTAGTTTCTGTGAGTATAAATGAGTAGAGTGATACAAAAATAACAACACGGAGTAGTAATGATCAATTACGACGACAATCGAAATTTTTACCGAATGATGCTAAACAGCCCGGTGACGGTTATTATTATTGATGATGAAGCAAATAGTACAATAGTTGCAACTTGTCGAGATTTAAGCGCTACAGGAGTGGCAATAGAAATGACTCATCCTCTTGATATAGGGACTAATGTACAAGTGAGTGTAGAGTCAGCTAATAGCAATGTTCCTGCATTAGATGTGAGTGGCAAAGTGATTCGAGTAACCGAAGAAAGTGATAATTGTTTTTTAGTTGGGATTAATATCTCAGAAATAGATTGATACCCGTATTATACGGGTATCAATTAATAATTATTTAGTCTACTTGACAGATTAAGCCCTTTAAATAATATCCTTCTGGATAATTTGATGATACAGGATGGTCCGGTGCTTGATGCAGCCTATCTACAAAATAAGCACTTCGTTTAGCATCTAAAGCGCCATCGGCCACCACTTTTTGAAATAATGTTGCTTCCATCAAGCCTGAACATGAAAAAGTAAAAAGTATGCCATTAGGTTTAAGCAACTGCATTGCTAACATATTAATATCTTTATAACCTCGGCATGCTCCAGTTAATTGTGCTTTTGACTCAACAAATTTTGGCGGATCAAGAATAATCATATCAAAAGTACGTTTTTCTTCACGATATTGACGTAATAATTTGAAAACATCAGCTTTAACAAACGAAATGTTAGAATCTTCTAAATTATTTATCTGTACGTTTTGTTGCGCAATATCTAAAGCGCCTTGAGAAACATCAACATTAATGACTTCTTTTGCACCGCCAGCCGCGCAATGTAATGAAAAAGTGCCCGTATAAGAAAAACAGTTCAATACAGATTTATCTTTTGCATACTTACCTGCAGCAACTCTCGATTCCCGTTGATCTAGGTAAAATCCCGTTTTATGACCATTGGCAACATCTACCAGTATTTTAATACCATGTTCTTCGATCGTACAAATTGTTGATTCTTGAGGTTCGGTTAACCAGCCAGTAACGGGCTGCAATCCTTCTTTTTTACGCACATCAACATCAGAACGTTCATAAATATGACAACTAGGATAAAGCTCTTTTAAACATTCAACTAAGGTATAACGATGAAAGTCAGCGCCGGCACTTAATAACTGGCAGACAATAAAGTTATCATATTTATCAATGGTAATTCCTGGTAGTCCGTCAGATTCGCCGGCGATTAAGCGATAACCCGTTAAATTACCTTGTTCGATAAACCAATCTCTACGTTTTTGTGCTTTTAATAATTTATTAAGAAAAAAATCTCGGTCTATTTCTTCTTTTTGATCAAACGTCCAGACGCGGATTCTAATTTGTGATTCGGGTGAATAAGCGCCTCTTGCAAGCCAATTATCCTTACTATCATATATATCTACTGTATCGCCAAGTAGAGGATTGCCCTTTATTTTATTAATGGCTTTTGAAAATATCCACGGATGTTTTCGTAATAATGACTTCTCTCTGGTAACTTTTAAATAAATTCTGGCTGACATGTGACTATACTAAAATAAAAACAGGTGCAGATTTTAAACTTTGCTGGTGTTAGGTGCAAATGTCTTTAACACTATTTTTAAAAATTGCATGTTGGTATGAATAAGAAAAAAGGAAAAAAAGTGCTATGAACGTTACCTATATTGCACAGATTAGTGGAAAAGTGCAGGGCGTATATTTTCGCGCGTCGAGTCAACAAATTGCCATTGATTGTGGATTGAGTGGCTACGCTCGTAATTTAGCTGACGGGGATGTCGAGGTGTTAATGTGTGGAGAGCAAGGTAACGTCGATAAAATGTTATCTTGGTTAAAACACGGTCCTTCTGAGGCAGAAGTAGATAATATTCAACATAAACAGGTACAATGGCAAGAACACAGTTTTTTTTCTATAGATTAGATCCGTAGAACTCATAGTTATCATTAATTGGGATTATTGTTGAAGTATATAAAAGTTATTGAAAGTGGAGAATTAGAGCTTTCCACGGCTGAATTACCAATTCCTGGCCATAATGAATGTTTAGTTAAAGTTATTGCTATTGGAGTTAATCGAGCAGACTTACTGCAAAGAGCAGGTAAATATCCAGCGCCTAAAGGTGAATCAGATATTTTAGGATTAGAGGTTTCTGGGGAAATTGTTCAGTGCTGTAATAATAAATCCACATGGAAAAACGGTGATAGAGTCTTTGGCTTAGTTGCTGGTGGTGGATACGCTCAATACGTACTTGTTAGCGTTGATCAATTATTCAAACTACCTAGTTCCTTTTCCTTTGAACAAGGAGCTGGAACCGCTGAAATATTTTTAACGGCTTATCAAAGCCTCTTTTCTATTGCTAATCTTAAACCTAATCAGACTGTTTTGATTCACGCTGGAGCAAGTGGTGTTGGCACCGCGGCCATTCAACTTGCTAAAGCAAAAGGATGTTATGTTGTAGTAACCGTTGGCTCTGAGAAAAAACGAGAAGTTTGTTTGAGTCTGGGTGCCGATATTGCCCTTAAATATAAAAACACTGACTTTGTTAGCTGGACTAAAGAAAATGTAGCAACCGGATATGACATCATTTTAGATGTTGTTGGCGGAGACTACGTAGCCAGAAACCTTAATGTTGCCGCATTAGATGCTCATATTGTTCTTTTGGCTATGTTAGGTGGTAGATTTGCTGAAAATGTTGATATAGCAAAAATGTTGATGAAACGTGTCACGTTGTCGGCATCAACATTACGTAATCGAAGTGCTGAATATAAAGCCCAACTTGTTGTAGACTTTAAACATGACTTTCAAGAGTTGCTTGATGATGGGGCAATAAAACCGATAATAGATCAGGTCTATACTTGGGAAAATGCAGATGCTGCTCATCACAAAATGAGTAACAATTTGAATGCGGGTAAGTTAATTTTAAAAGTTGTTTAGACGTTGTTGATTATTTCAACTGTGTATTAATAAACGATAAATAGCGATTGGATGTATAGACAATGACGACTTTCGGCTATTTATTATTTCTTTTTGAATTAAGATTGGTTGCGGGAGCCAGATTTGAACTGACGACCTTCGGCCATTTTTATGTAACAGCCCGACGAATAGATGTTTTATTAATAATATGATTTTAAATAAAGTTGGTTGCGGGAGCCAGATTTGAACTGACGACCTTCGGGTTATGAGCCCGACGAGCTACCAGGCTGCTCCATCCCGCGTCCGAATGAACTTCTTAAGATATTAAGAAGAAAGCCAATAAGTTTTTAGATTCTGTTATTAGAGAATTGGTTGTTGGAGCCCCTAATTTTGAAAAGGGAACTGACGACCTTACTTTTTATACTTAAGTGAAGTTGATTGCTGGAGCCCTTAACTTTGAAAAGGGAACTGACGACCTTACTCTTTATACTTGAGAAAAGTTGGTTGCGGGAGCCAGATTTGAACTGACGACCTTCGGGTTATGAGCCCGACGAGCTACCAGGCTGCTCCATCCCGCGTCCGAATGACCTAATTAAATTAGGAAGCCAAGAGGTTTAAATTCTCTCTTAAGAATTGGTTGCGGGAGCCAGATTTGAACTGACGACCTTCGGGTTATGAGCCCGACGAGCTACCAGGCTGCTCCATCCCGCGTCCGAATGACCTACAGTAGTAGGAAAGCCAAGTTTTTTAATTCAACTTAAGAATTGGTTACGAGACCCTTATCTATGAAAAGGAACTAACAACTTTACTCTTTATACTTGAGAAAAGTTGGTTGCGGGAGCCAGATTTGAACTGACGACCTTCGGGTTATGAGCCCGACGAGCTACCAGGCTGCTCCATCCCGCGTCCGAATGGTTTAAGTTAAACTTAAACAAGCCTTAGAAGTTTCAATTCATTCTAAAAGAATATTTCAAGAATCATCTCCCTGAAAACGAGGCGTATAATAAGGATACCTAAACCATAATGCAACTTGTTTTATTAAATAAAACGATAATAATTTCATTGGCTAGTTAATCATACAAATTACGCTGCAAAATCAGGCTGAAATCAGTCGGGCTGCCTATTTCCATGTAATTAAGCCTTAACAGGCACAGAAAGTAATGATTTATTTCATAGCATATTGCTTAATAGGTTTAAGTCGATGCCGTCTTTGTTTATAATCGCCGCCACTTATCTTTTGTTTGTCTTCTGGAAACTATCCATGCCCCAATTCTTAGCATTAACATCTCCTGGTATAGAAATATTACTCGCGGATGAAATTAAATCGCTTGGTGGTGAGAAAGTAATACAAAAACCGGAAGGTGTTTATTTTTCTGGTACATTAGCTTTAGGCTACCATGTTTGTTTATGGACTCGTATGGCTACGAGAGTTTTACTTAAGTTGGCTGAAGGGGATGCCAATAACAAAGATGAGCTTTTCGCTACTGCGGCGAGTGTCGATTGGTCTGCAATATTCTCTAATGAAGATACTTTTTCAATAGACTTTGTTGGACAAAGTGAAGAGATACGAAATAGCCAATTTGGCGGATTAGTGATCAAAGATGCTGTGGTAGATCATTTTCGGGATAAAGAACTAGACCGTCCATCGGTACAAAAGACAGATCCCAATATTAGATTTCAGGCACGTTTGTTAAGGCAGCAGGTTGTAATCTATCTAGATTTCTCTGGTCGAGGACTTTTCCAACGCGGCTATCGGAAAAATAGTGGTGCCGCACCTTTGAAAGAAAATTTGGCAGCAGCTCTTATTAAGCGATCAGGTTGGCTTGATGATACGTCCAAACCGTTACTTGACCCTATGTGTGGTTCAGGAACTATTTTGATTGAAGCTGTTGCTATGGCAGCAGGTCAAGCTCCAGGTATTGAACGTGAAACTTGGGGATTTGAACATTGGTTAAGTCATAACGAAGAGTGTTGGCAAAGTGAACGTGAGCAAGCTATTGAAAAATCAAATCACGGCTTAGATAACCTAAAAGTCAAAGTTTTCGGTAATGATATTGACAGTCGAGTTATTCATACAGCTCAACAGAATGCTCGTAATGCAAAAATGCAGCATTTCATCGAGTTTTCATGTAAAGACATTAATCAACTAAATAATAGTTTTGGTGGCCCCGGTACGGTGTTATTTAATCCGCCATATGGAGTGCGTATTGGTGAATTACCAGAACTCGTTGAAAATTTCGCCTTATTTGGTAAGAAGTTAAAAACACAGTTTTTGAATTGGCGTATTGCGATTCTCACCGGCAATGTCGAACTTTTATCAATGTTGAAATTGGCGAGTTTTAAACGTTATAAATTTAAAAATGGTCCTTTAGATTGTCAATTAGCACTTTATAATCTTGATGAGAAACAATCAGCGAAAGATGAAAGTAATCCTCAAGCTGATTTTGAACAAAAAGACTCAGATTTTGCCAATCGTTTGGTTAAAAACCGTAAGAATTTAAAAAATTGGCTTAAAAAAGAACAGCTAGAATGCTATCGCTTGTATGATGCGGATATACCGGAATACAACGTTGCTATAGATCTTTATGGTGAATATGTTGTTATTCATGAATATGCTGCTCCTGCTAACATTGCTGAAGAAAAATCAGCAAAAAGATTGCAAGAAGTTATCTATTTTACCCCGAAAGTATTGCAAATTCCGACTGATAAAGTGGTATTAAAAACAAGAAGCAAGCAAAAGGGTAAAAACCAGTATGAGAAAGTAGATAAAAAGAAACAATCTATTACGGTCAGTGAATATGGCGCTAAAATAAAGGTTAATTTGTGGGATTACTTAGACACTGGGCTATTTCTCGATCACCGAAAAACACGACAAATTGTAGCTCAAAAAGCAAAGAATAAATCATTACTTAATTTATTTGCTTATACAGGTTCCGTTTCTCTGCAAGCAGCATTACATGGCGCTGCTTCAATTACCACTGTCGATATGTCTAATACTTATTTGGAATGGGCCGAAGATAATTTTGCTATTAATAAACTAAACAGTCACAAGTTTCAATTTATTCAGGCAGATTGCCTACAGTGGCTTAAGCAGAACGAACAATCTTTCGATGTTGTCTTTATAGATCCTCCAACATTCTCTAATTCAAAACGAATGGGCGAAAGTTTTGACGTACAAAGAGACTATGTTGACTTGATTACGGACGGCCTAAAAGCACTAGCACCTAATGGTGAAATGATTTTCACCAATAACAAGCGTAATTTTAAAATGGATCATGAAGCTATGGATGCATTAGGTGTTGTTGTTAAATCGATTAGTGAATTGACACGAGATAAAGATTTTCAGCGTAATAAGCACATTCATAATAGTTGGTTAATAACCCGTAAAAACAATAAATAGAGCGAAAGCGTAATGGAAAAAATGTTCAATTTATATAGTAGTGAAGGGTGTCACCTATGTGAGCTTGCCTTTGAACTATGCAATAAAGTTATTCCTGCAAATAAAATTAATATTATCGACATTGTTGATGATGAAAAATGGGTTGAATTATACGGTGTACACATTCCCGTTTTGGAACGAATAAGTAAAAATAGCAGTGATAATGAAAAGATATATTGGCCTTTTTCACTTGAACAAATACTGAAACTAATAGAATAAAGAAGAATTATGGAATTATTAAGAATTGCCAATGGCGAATTAGCCTTTGGTGAAGATAAGATTTTAGATAAAACAGAATTAAGCATCCAAACCGGTGAGCGTATTTGTTTAGTTGGCCGAAATGGTGCGGGTAAGTCGACCTTAATGAAAGTATTAATGGGCTTACAAGGTATGGATGATGGTCAAATACTTAAGTCCAGCACTATGCTAATGTCGATGTTAGAACAAGACCCTCCAGAATCTTCTGAACAGAGTGTTTTTGATTTTGTCGCTCAAGGGGTCGCTGAGAATGCAGAAATACTCAAACGATATCATCACCTAATTAATGAGGTTACTGAAAACCCTTCAGAAAAGAACTTGGGTAAGTTGGCTGTTGTACAAGAGCAAATTGAACAAGCGAATGCATGGCAAGATGAGCAGCGCATAGAACAAGCTATGAGTACTTTGTTGTTAGATCCGGATGCAAAAATTTCCGACTTATCTGGTGGCTGGTTAAGAAAAGTAGCATTAGCAAAGGCTCTTGTGACCAACCCTGATATTCTATTACTTGATGAGCCAACTAACCACTTGGATATTGAAAGTGTTTTATGGTTGGAGAAGTTCTTAATCGATTTTGCCGGTACCATTATATTTATTAGCCATGATAGAGCGTTTATCCGTGGTCTATCTACACGTATTTTAGACTTAGACCGTGGCCAATTGAAAAGTTACCCAGGTGATTACGATTTATATATCGAACAAAAGCAGCATGACTTACAAGTAGAAGTTCAGCAAAATGCATTATTTGATAAAAAATTGGCCGAAGAAGAAGTTTGGATTCGACAAGGTGTCAAAGCCCGTCGTACGCGTAATGAAGGCCGTGTTCGTTCTTTAGAGAAACTTCGTAAAGAGCGCTCCTCGCGTCGGGATGTTCGAAATCAAAGTACGATGAATATTACCCAAGGTGATCGTTCTGGTAAGTTAGTCTTTGAAGCGGAAGATGTCACCATTGCCTTTGATGATAAAGTTGTCATTGAAAATCTTAATTTATTGATTTCTCGTAATGACCGTTTAGCGTTAATTGGCGCAAACGGTACCGGTAAATCAACATTAATTAAGTTAATTATGGAAAAGTTACCTGCGACCAGCGGTAAGATGCGCTCGGGTGTTAATCTAGATATTGCTTATTTTGATCAGCATCGCGAAGCCCTCGATTTGAACCAAACCGTACAAGAAATCGTAGGTGAAGGTAAACAAGAGGTCATGGTAAATGGTCGTTCTCGCCATGTGTTGGGTTATTTACAAGATTTTCTGTTTAGTCCTAAACGTGCGCGTACTCCAGTGAGAGCTTTATCTGGAGGGGAGAAAAATAGACTTTTACTTGCCCGCTTATTTTTACGCCCAAGTAATTTACTTATTCTCGATGAACCAACCAACGATCTTGATATTGAAACATTAGAGTTACTCGAAGAAGTTGTTGCAAATTATGCTGGAACCGTTATTTTAGTGAGCCATGATCGAGATTTTGTTAATAACTGCGTAAATACTTGTTTGTATTTTGACGGGACAGGGCAGATTAATCAGATTGTTGGCGGTTATGATGATGTTGATGATTATTTAGCATACAAGGCTGAACAAAGAAAAAACATGGCTCAAGATACAAAAAAGGTTGTGGTGAAAGAAAATCAGCCAAGTAAAAAAATAGAACAAACAAATTCGAAGAAAAAACTATCTTATAAAGAAACAATCGAACTTGAAGAGCTTCCGATAAAAATAGACAAATTGGAAAGCTTGATAGAGTCGTTACAAGAACAAGTTAATCAGAGTGATTTCTTTAATAATGAAGAAGAGTTTACCAAAAATATATTGAACCAGCTGGAAGAAAGTGAGTCCAATCTCGAAATAACTTATGCCAGATGGCAAGAGTTAGATGAAAAATAATAAGCAACAGAGAGTTAAAGTGGTAATGAACAAATTTGTAAAATCAATGTTGGCATTAGGCGTAACTAGTGCATTTGGGTTAGCCTCGGTAAATGCAGCTACATACAAAATAATCGACAAAGGAGATGTATCTTCACTTAAGTATACCTACGCTCAACAAGAGAATGATTTAGATGAAATGGTAATATCAGGAACCAATCTTTATAATATTCCTGTTCAATTTCAATATTTTGACGAAACAGACTATGATGCCGTGGTTAGTTTAGCGAGACGTAACTACATTGTTGTACATGAACTTAACGATATTGAAGATGAAGATGCGCTACGTGCGGGTAACCCAACAGCCAATGATTTATCATGGGTAATAAGGTTTTTACGTACTGAAGTAGCAATTAATACAAAGTATCAGAAAATTGGTGATGTTGTTGCTATGACCAATATTAGTGGTCAAACAGAAGAGGTCACTATTTTTGATACAACGTTTGATAATTCATCTGTATTAACCCGTTCTACTGTAGATTATATTAATGGTATTACTAACGAGGGCTGGATTTATGGTAGCGCCTCTGCCCCTTATTTACCTATAGATTATACAGAAAATGATGGTGAAGAAGTTACACATTGGTTAAGAGATTTTACCGCAAGAGGCTATTTTTCGCCTGATAAAGGGCAAACCATTATTCCATTGATGCCACCAGAGACAACTTATGGCGGCGAGTCTACAATTTCTGATATTAGTGCTAATCATATTGCTGTTGGTTATGCTAGTACAGGTATTGCTCAAGATTGGTTGGATTATATTGCAGATACGAGTGGCGGTTGTGCTGATCCTGACCTTGATAAGCCTGTCGAGATTTGTGTACAGGAAAGAGTTGAAAATATTTATAACCGCGAAGCCTATAAGTGGAATATTGATGTCAATGGAGAAGTATCAAGTGAAGGTTTGGGGTACTTGGTCACCCCACATGTTGACGATCTTCGTGAAAATGTTAGTTATGCGCAAGCAGTAAATAATGCGGGTGTTGCGGTTGGTTTTGCTTACGGCTGGATTGATGAAACTGAAACGGAGCCATCTTCGAATGAAGGTAGGCTATTCTATGCGGTTGTTTATAAAGATGATCGAGTAGTATCCTTTACAGAAGACCACAGCAAATACTTTGATTCACGTGCTTTTGATATTAATGATAAAGGCATCGCTGTTGGAAAAGCAGATACATTTGAATCTGGAACGCAATCAAGTAAATTTTATTATGTAGATACGTCTGACATTGATAATATGACTATGGTAATGCCAACAGATTTTTTTACGGGGTCATCAAGTACCGCAATAGCAATTAATGAAAATAATTTAATTGTTGGTAAAGGAGAAGTGGAGACGCACAATACTAATGGTGGGCAAAATCCTCGCCGAACTCACGGTTTTCTATATAGTATTGCCGATGACACTTTCACCGATTTAAATGATTTTTTACCTTGTGAGTCTGAATATAGTATTTTTGAAGCTGTCGATATCAATGAAAACAATGAAATATCTGCAAGTGCAATAATTAAAGTTGCGCGTAGGGATTCAAAAGGTGAATTGATGCTTAGTGATACAGGTGACCAACTATTCGAAGATGTAGTAAGAGCTGTGAAAATGACACCAATTGAAGGTGAAATTGAGAATTGTACTAAAGTTGAAGCCGCTGAAACAAAACGGCAGGGCGCAGGTTTAGGTTTTCTATCGATGACCGCATTATTATTGTTTGGCTTACGTCGAAGATTCTTTAATTAGAGGTTGTTGCGATTCACAATAAAATAAAAATGCTCAGCCTTCGCTGAGCATTTTTGTTTCTGGATGTTGATGACTTTCAGATAAGGTTTATTTAGTTGAAGTATTAAAACTTAGAAGTATCTGTAAATAAGCCTACTTTTAAGTCGGTTGCTGTATAAATTACGCGGCCATCAACAGAAACAGTACCATCAGCAATACCCATAAATAGTTTACGTTTTATTACGCGTTTAAACGTGATGTTATAAGTCACCTTTTTAGCTGTAGGTAATACTTGTCCAGTAAATTTAACTTCTCCTACACCCAGAGCTCTACCACGGCCAGGTCCGCCAGACCATGCTAGATAAAATCCTACCAGTTGCCACATGGCGTCAAGACCTAAACAACCAGGCATTACCGGATCACCTTTAAAGTGACAGTCGAAAAACCATAAGTCAGGGGTAATATCTAACTCAGCAATTATTTCGCCTTTACCGTGTTCACCACCATCAGCGTTAATTGTTAAAATGCGGTCCATCATTAGCATATTGTCTGACGGTAATTGGCTATTGCCTTCACCGAACATTTCACCAGTACCAGCTTTAATTAGATCTTCTTTGCTGAATGAATTTTTTTGTTCCATAACTATGTTTCCGAAATGTTTTAATTTTAATGATAAATTTAGTGCGCTACCTTAGCGTACACTTGTACGCTAAACAACTCTGAACAGTTAAATATTGCTATTTATTTGGTTATGCGTAACCATATTCACTATAAATTATACAAAATTGGCGACTTACATAATGCAAGTAGAGAAAAAAAAGGCGATGACAAATGCCGAAAAACAAAAAAAATATAGAGAAAGACAAAAGCTGCTAGGTAAAAAAGAAATGCGAGGTTACCTTTCTGAAGAGGCGTTAGCTTGTTATGAATTAATCGCAGAGCAAACTAAATGGTCCGATAGTATTATATTAAGTAATGCTGTTAGATTGACTTATGCAGCATACAAAAATGGTCAAATTGGCTTATTAAATAACTGGTTAAAACAAAATGAGTTGTGAACGTTTTAGTTCATTGTTTCTAAATTAAACGATTAAATATATAACGGAAAAAATATGATTAAACGTATTGTTTTAACAATAGTTTAACTATACTCTTTCTTGCGAGGCTAGGCCTCTTGATTATCGTAATAAATATGAGGAGTGATTTTTTGATAAATGTTCTGTTAGTTGATGACCATGAACTTGTTCGTACAGGAATTAGAAAAATACTTGACGAAGTAAAAGGTTTTAAAGTGATTGGTGAAACATCGACAGGTGAAGAAGCGATAAAGTTTTGTCGTCAAACGGAACCCGATGTTGTTTTAATGGATATGAACATGCCTGGTATTGGTGGTCTCGAAGCTACGAAAAAAATTATTCGTTACGCACCTGATGTAAAAGTTATTGTATTAACGGTTTATACTGAAGACCCTATTCCATCAAAAGTAATGCAAATAGGCGCTGCGGGGTATTTAACAAAGGGTGCAGGGCCAGACGAAATGGTTAATGCCATAAGAGCGGTGAATAGTGGTCAACGTTATATCACTCCAGAAGTTGCTCAACAAATGGCGTTGAACCAATCTAAAGCGACTGAAGATAATCCCTTTAGCGTGTTATCAGAAAGAGAATTACAAATAATGTTGATGGTAACTCGAGGTGAAAAAGTGCCAAACATTTCAGAGCAACTAGCATTGAGCAGTAAAACAATTAATAGCTATCGTTATCGTATGTTTGAAAAACTTAATGTCAGCAATGATGTTGAATTAACACATTTGGCGATTAGGTATGGCATGTTAAGTACAGAGAAACTGTAATATTGTCGATAGTGTCCACTCAAGAATCTTCTAAGTTTGATCATAAAGCTTTTCTATCTGCGGTCACCGAACAAGCCGGTGTTTATCGTATGTACGATCATCTGCAAAAAGTCATTTATGTTGGCAAAGCCAAGCAACTAAAAAAGCGTTTAGCAAGTTATTTTCGTAAAGACGTTGGTAGTAATAAAACTAAAGTGCTTGTGCAGCATATAAGGGCTATTGATGTCACGATCACCCATACTGAGGGTGAAGCATTAATTCTTGAAAATAACTATATAAAAAAATATCTGCCTAAATATAATATTTTATTAAGAGATGATAAAAGTTACCCTTATTTATTAATTACAAAACATAAACACCCTAAAATAGGTTTACATCGAGGTGGCAAAAAAATAAAGGGTGAGTATTTTGGTCCATATCCAACGGTGGGAGCTGTTTGGGAGAGTTTGCGTTTAATGCAGAAGTTATTTCCTATTAGACAATGTGAAGACAGTTACTATCGAGCCCGAACTCGTCCTTGTCTACAGTACCAATTAGGGCGTTGTTCTGCTCCTTGTGTAGATAAAATATCAACAGACGATTATGCGCATCAAGTAAAGCTTGCAGCACTATTTTTAAAAGGAAAAAGTTCGATTGTTATCGATGAACTTGTTGATAAAATGGAAGCTGCAAGTACGGAGTTAGATTTTGAACACGCAGCAAGGTTTAGGGATCAAATAGCAACATTACGCAAAGTGCAACAACAACAATATGTAAGTGGTATTGCTGCTGAATTGGACGTAGTGGGGCTCTTCAGGCAAAAATCTCAAGCTTGTGTACATATACTTTTTATAAGAGATCATAAAATTTTAGGCAGTAAAAGCTACTTCCCGACGTTACCAATAGATACCTCTGATACGGAAGTCATGGAAGCATTTTTAACACAAAGATATTTAGGTGATGATCTTAAAGCGGCGCAAATACCCAAAGAAATAGTTATTTCCCAAAATTTCGATAATTTGATGCAACTTAAAGAGTTGTTGAGCGAACAGGCTGAACACGAAGTCAAAATTTCTACCAATGTGCGAGCCGAAAGGGTGCAGTATCTAAAATTAGCGAATACCAATGCCCAAAGCGCCTTATTAACACGTAATAGCCATAAAGAATCAATAGAGGCTCGGTTTTCTGCTTTAAGTGAAGTATTTGAGCTTACAGGAGGGATTAACCGATTAGAATGCTTTGATATAAGCCATACCATGGGTCAACAAACGATTGCTTCTAATGTCGTATTTAATCGTGAGGGGCCATTAAAAAGTGATTATCGTCGATACAATGTTTATGGCATCACCCCTGGGGATGATTATGCCGCTATGGCATTTGCTTTAAATAAACGTTACGGCAAAGTCGTAACCAATGAAAAAATGCCAGATATTATCTTTATTGATGGTGGTAAAGGACAGTTAGCAAAAGCAGAAGAGTTCTTTGCAATGCTAAGCCAAACATCGCCATTAATAAAAACGCCTTTACTTGTTGGCGTAGCCAAAGGTGAATCACGTAAACCAGGGTTAGAAACACTCATTTTGGCGGGTAGTCATCAACTTATCAATTTGCCTGCTACATCACCAGCACTTCACCTAATTCAGCATATTCGTGATGAGTCGCATCGCTTCGCGATCACAGGTCATCGTGCAAAAAGACAAAAAGTGAGTAAAAAATCTACATTAGAGTCAATTCCTGGCATAGGAGCAAAAAAACGACAGACATTACTTAAATATTTGGGAGGGCTGCAAGAAGTTTTACAAGCGGATAAAGCTAGTTTAGCTAAGGTTCCCGGTATTAGTGCTATTTTGGCACAAAATATTTATGACGCGCTGCATGACAAGTAACCTCTAAGTTGTGTAGAATGAAATTCAAAGGCTTGTTGTTTATAGTGTATTTAGAATCGCAATAAACAATGACGTAAAAAAAGCTACTGTGAAAAAATTATGTGGACAATTCCAAATCAAATAACCTTATTTCGAATCACGCTAATACCTGTTTTTATTATTGTATTTTATTTACCTTTATCTTGGAGCCATTTTGGTGCATTTGCTGTGTTTTGGGTGGCAGCAGTAAGTGATGCCCTTGATGGTTATTTAGCAAGAAAATTGAACCAGTCTTCTGCGTTTGGTGCATTTATTGATCCCGTCGCTGATAAATTAATGGTTGCGGCCGCTTTAATTATGATTGCTGAGGACTATCAACAATGGTGGGTTGCCGTTCCTGCAATGATAATGATCGCTAGAGAAATTTTTATTAGTGCATTGCGAGAATTTATGTCCTCACGAGGAAAACGCGATATTGTGGCAGTATCAACATTAGGTAAATATAAGACTGCTGCTCAAATGTTGGGGATTATGGGGCTTATTTGGCAACCAAATTATGATATTCCTCTCATCCTTTTTAACTTTCCACATGAAATATTAATGTTTGCTGCATATGTTTTCTATTTTATAGCAACAGTTTTAACCGTTTGGACTATGCTCATTTATTTTAAAGCCGCATGGCCTGAATTAAAACAACAATAATTTGTTTATAAAACAAGCGAAGATGTCACTTGTAAGATAAAAAAACACCATTTTAAACAGTTTTTAAGCAGTTGATATAAATTTAAAATTAAAGGGTTGACTCGTAAATATTTCAATGTAGAATGCGTTCCCAGTTGACAGGGAGTCAACGGATGAAGCGACTGTAGCTTAGCAGATAGATGTTACATTGTTAATGCAACTATTCTATTGGTTTTTGCCTCTTTCTCGACAGTTAAGTGTGTTAGAAAACAAAGTAATAAAGCGGCTGTAGCTCAGCTGGTAGAGCATCACGTTGCCAACGTGAATGTCACGAGTTCGAGTCTCGTTAGCCGCTCCAATTATTTTGTAATTATAATATGCATTAAAAGGATACTACTTAACTCGTAGTTTTAAATGGCGGGTTGGCAGAATGGCTATGCAGCGGATTGCAAATCCGTGGACCTCGGTTCGACTCCGGGACCCGCCTCCATAATGCCCGGGTGGTGGAATTGGTAGACACAAGGGATTTAAAATCCCTCGCTCTTAGAGTGTGACGGTTCAAGTCCGTCTCCGGGTACCATTTTTGGCTCAGTTAAGTTGTAATACTAAGTAGTGGTTTACTTAGTAGTTAAATAAATTAGTCTGTACTTAAAGTAATTCTACGAAGCGGCTGTAGCTCAGCTGGTAGAGCATCACGTTGCCAACGTGAATGTCACGAGTTCGAGTCTCGTTAGCCGCTCCAATTTTTAAGTAGAATCGAAGTTGTACTTCGAAGAATAGACTTGAATGAAAACAATAAATCTACGAAGCGGCTGTAGCTCAGCTGGTAGAGCATCACGTTGCCAACGTGAATGTCACGAGTTCGAGTCTCGTTAGCCGCTCCAATTTTATATTGCAAGTAAAGTACAGATAAAAGAATAAGTAGGGAATCAATCGCTACTATAAAAAATATTATCCGATGCCCGGGTGGTGGAATTGGTAGACACAAGGGATTTAAAATCCCTCGCTCATAGAGCGTGACGGTTCAAGTCCGTCTCCGGGTACCACTTCTCATTTATTGAGAATGATAATAGAAGTAATATCTACGAAGCGGCTGTAGCTCAGCTGGTAGAGCATCACGTTGCCAACGTGAATGTCACGAGTTCGAGTCTCGTTAGCCGCTCCAATTTTATATTGCAAATAAAGATAAAAGAATAAGTAGGGAATCAATCGCTACTATAAAAAATATTATCCGATGCCCGGGTGGTGGAATTGGTAGACACAAGGGATTTAAAATCCCTCGCTCATAGAGTGTGACGGTTCAAGTCCGTCTCCGGGTACCACCTCTTGTTATTTCTCTTCGATTCCTTTGTATCTCTCAATCACAATAAATTATATACATATAAAGCTTTCTGCTAGTTATTATATTACTGTCATAACCCATTAAAACTAATCAATTATATACCTCATCGTTGTAGAAATTTTAATTGCGTTAGTTAATATAAAATACCAAATAATGGTTATATGCGCTTTTTAAAACTTCAAAGAGAACTATTTCTCATATTGGTGTTGTTCGTTTCATTGCTATACGATCTAAACTGGTGAGCACACTGCTCGATAATATTATTGGTTAATATTTTAGAGTTAATGTTAGTTTAGTATTTGTAAGCAAGTAACATTATTTCAACTCAGTTGATGTTGATAACTTAGCGTCTTGATGTGCAACAAATACTGCAAGAATCTCGGCATTTCGGCTGTCACTGGCATTTAAGGTTAAGCTATGAGTCATTCCTGGAGCTTCAGTCCATACATCTCCTTTTTGATAGGTTTTTATGTCATTATCATCTAATTGTGAATGGACCGTTCCTTCTAAAACATAAACAAATACAAAACCTTGGTGTTTATGTGCAGGTACACTCACGCTAGGAGCTAATTCTACGGTTATTGACGTTAATTGATGATTAGGAATATTAACTAAAACATCAGCGGTTAATAATTCTCTTTTTACGGCGGTATTATTTTTATCTTCGTGTGCATAGCTCATACTTGTTGTAAAACTAAAACTAAAACTAAAACTAAAACTAAAACTAAAAGTAAAGCGAAGCCAAGCACCGATATTTCATTTATTAATTTGTTTGATATAACGTGAATCATAACTTTCCTTGTCGATATCAATAACCTCTATGATAATTAAGACTATAGAGGTCATGTATCCGTTAAAATATTTAATAAAACTAACCGGCCATTGATACGCCTATCCTGTTCCAAGCATTAATAGTAGCGACTAAGATGATTAATTGAGCCATTTCTTCATGAGAAAAGTACTGAGCAGCATTTTGATAAACATTTTCAGAAATACCGTTATCTGAAACATGTGTTAATGAGTCTGTTAACGCTAATACGGATTTTTCTCGTTCTGAGAATAAATTGCTATTTTTCCAGTTCGATAATGCAGCAATTTTTTTAACACTCACACCTAATTTTTTGGCAGCATTAGAATGCATACCAATACAAAACTGACAACCATTGATAATTGACGCTCTAATACGAACTAGCTCTTGTAATGCAGCGTCGATTGTTGATGTGGCGATATATTTTTCTAAACCAAACATAGCGGTATATGCTTCGGGTTGTATTTCTTGAATATTTACTCGGTTCATAGTTGTCTCTTATTTATAGGTAATAGTTAAAAATTTCATTGAAAAGATTATGACCTATATAATTTGATGATAGAATTGCATTAATTTCAAAATACTAATGCCTATTTGGCAGCAATAGGGGAGTATCTTGCTTAAAATACAATTGGAAGAGCTTGAGATTTTTGATTCAGTAGTAAAAAATGGTAGTTTTACTAAAGCGGCAGAACAATTAAACGTTGCTTCATCCGTGGTAAGTAGGACAATTAAAAAGTTGGAAACAAAATTAAAAACCACCTTGTTTAATCGTACGACACGACGAGTTTTATTGACACAAGAAGGGCAATGGTTACTAAATAAAGCGGGAGGTATATTAAATCAAGTTCAAAACGTTGAGTCCTTTTTATTAGATAAGGAACAATCACCTGTCGGCACCATTACTGTTGATGCTGCGACACCTTTTGCTATTCATGCTATTGCACCATTAATCTTAGGTTTTAATCGTTTATATCCTAAGTTGCAGATAGTGTTACTGTCGAATGAATCGAATATTGATTTAATTGCAAGAAAAGTTGATGTAGCAATAAGAATAGGTCAATTGGAAGACTCAAGCCTAAAAGCAAGAAAGTTGGGTAATGCCTTTCGTGCTTTATATGCATCCCCTCAATATATTCAAGAATTTGGAATGCCAGAAAGTGTGGAAGATTTGGAAAACCATCAATGCTTGGGGTTTATCAAACCGAAAAAGTTAAACATATGGCCTGTATTTACCTCACAAGAGCAAGGAACAAAGGTAAAACCTAGCACTTTTGCTGATAACGGTGAAACGATTAAACAACTTGCTTTAAATGGCTGTGGAATTGCCTGTATATCATCATTTACTGCAGTTGAAGATGTAAATAATGGACGATTACTACCGATTTTGCCCGATAGCATCATTAACCAACCTATACCCATATTTGCCGTATTTTACTCAGACAATGAGATCAATAATCGATTACGCTGTTTTCTCGATTACTTAGTTGAACATGTTAAGTTTTAGTGATTTTGCGTGTGTAGAATACAATTTATTTGATAATTGTTTTATGTTTGCAATTTTATTCATTGTTTAAATTAATTTGCGGACTTTAATTTTTCTTTCTAAGAACTTTTAGAACAAAGTGAAGGCGCTAGCAATAACTGATTTACTTTACGAGTCATTATTTGTAATTTGTGGCTCAAGTAATAAATATTAAGGCATTACTTCAGCCGTATAAATACTAACCCTATTACGACCGTTACGTTTCGCATGGTACATGGCTTGATCAGCCGCTTTGATAATATCAGGCAACGTCTTATTTTTATCAAGTGAAGGGCAAATACCAAAACTTGCCGATATTTGAAACTCAAAGCCTGTTTCAGATGTTGAAATAGCAAAAATTGCTTCACGATATTTTTCAGCGAGGAATGCGGCTTTGTTATCGTTACAGCCCGGTAATAAAATAGTAAACTCTTCACCACCAAAACGGCCAATGATGTCATTTTTTCTAGAGATCTTTTGACAAGTTTCAATTGTTTTTTTGAGTACCCAATCGCCTATAACATGGCCATAACTATCATTAATACGTTTAAAATTATCTAAATCAAAAAGTATCAAACTCACGTCTTGTTCTGTTTTTATACAGTAATTAAGGGCAGAACTGGCTAATTCGTTAAAGCTGTGGCGATTAAGTATGCCAGTTAGTTCATCATGCTCTGCCATATTTTTTAGACGACGTTGTGCTTTTTTTGAGAGGTAGGCCCAATAACTCAAGGCAAGTAAGGCGATAATAAGAAAAACAATAAAAGATTTCTTTTTTTGCGCAGAACTTTCAAAAAGTTGTTTTTCTAAAGTGAGTACCTTATTTTTACCATCTAAAAGTGATATTTGATGAGCTTTTTGAATAACTTCTTCTTGTGCAATTTTATAGGAAATATTTCTTTTATTTAAGTCGTCATGAATTAATTGATAATATTTCTGATAAATTTCATGGTTAAATAAGGCTTGTTGATACAAGCCTTGTTGTTTATTGATCAGATACAAAGTGTGACTAGCTCTGACTATCGCCTCTGACTTATGACCTTCTTTTATACTATTAAGTACATTGTCGGCGTATTGGCTCGCTAATGCCCATTGCCCTAGTTTAAAATAGCCTTGAGCAATAAGTGAATCATATTCATTTACTAATAAATAATATTGCGTCTTCTTTGCTAAAGGAAAACTTTTTTCTAATAAATCTACAGCCATTTGTGGTTTGTCATTTTTGATATACCAATTGGCGATATAACTGTAAATAATACTACTGGCGAGATACTCACTTTCTTGCTCACACAAGGACACTTTATTATTAAGAATATTTTCCCATGTGAGTTCATTTAACCTAAAAGCCGCTTCAACTTGTAACATTGAAGATATACATTGCTGACGTAAGGTAGGTTCACTTGCCATCAACTTTGTTAGTAGTTTTTGACTTAGTTGATATTGTGTTAAACGATTATAAAAATTAGCAATAACAAAAAGAGCTTCCCGATAGCTTTCTTTATCTTTCATGTTATCTAACATCGGCAAAAGTTTATTGATAACAATAAAGCCTTCTTGATAATTTTCATTTAAAGTATAAACACTTACTTTCGTGATAATGGCTTTGTGCTTTAAAGAGATAAATTCATTTTGATTGATAACCTTATCAAGTAGTGCTTTGCCTTCTTTTAATTTGCCAATAATTAATTTTTGATAACCTTGTAAATATATTAAAAAGTATTGTTGCTCACTTGATAAATGTTTTTTTTCAAGTGTTAAGTCATTAATTATCTGATTAAATTGCTCTCTATTTGATGATCGTATTTTATTAGCTAAAGCTAGCTTTTCTTGGTATTTACTTGATTGACTGTGTTCTGCGCCTATTGCAAATAGCGGCATTAATATTAAAATAAGAGTGTAAAAAATCAACAACCTTGTTGGTTGGTAAAAACGTTTACACTCGATGAAAGGTCGCATGAATAATCTCTTAAACCTATGCTGCGGTTATCTTTGATGTTCGCAAATTTAAGTTGAGAAATATTTTATCCACGACGAGATGATGATTTAATTTATTTGGGTTCCCTGGAGGGGTACTAATAAAGCAAACCATGTTTTTCCGTGACTTTGTTAATGTATTTACTTTCTTTAAATCGTTTGCAAGTAATGCCGAGGAGAGCGTTTTTTTTACTCCCATATTTTGTAATACTTTGAGACCGTTAACCAGCACTTTGGCCTTTAGTGCTGGGTTACTGCCTAACTGCTCCATCGCTTTAATTAAATGACTCATGAGTACTTTTTACCTTATTTAACTGTTGAAATTAACTAACTCTAAGAAGAGTCGCTTCTTCATTTAGTGGTTCGTCTTCTTCTGGCGTTTTATTATCATCTTTAGGTATATCACCCTCTTTTGCTGGAGAAGCAATAAAACAAACGATGTCTTTTTTAAAACCGGCTAACTTTTCTAAAGTTATTTTGTCATTTGACAGTAAGGCTTTTTGTAAAATAGCCGGGATTAATTGTTGAGTTAATATACTTTCAGCATTACTCGTCACTGCCTTTTTTAAGCTAGGCTGTTGACCAATATTTTCCATTGAATCCGTGATATTCATAATATATTTTCCTAGTTTGTAGTTTAAAGATAAATTTGTAGCTTCATTTGTTTGCACCTCCTTAAGTCGTTGTGATTAATCAATTTGGCATAGATGGATAACTTTGTTTTTATCAGAAATTTCGGATAACTGTCTGATCACCTTCTTATTAGTTACCATCTTTTCGCTAGGTGGTATTACTAATGTTGATTGTTGATTTAATGTTGCGTGTACCAATTCTTTGAGTGTTATTATTTCTTTGCGTACGGAATTTATCGGGAGAGTTGGTGCTTCATATATTATGATGTCATGATCTAGCGGATATGTTTCGGCTAGTATTTTAACGAGAAGCTGTCGATGTTTAGCGCCAGTGGAAAATGTTGTTAAACTGGTGTCTCCAGCAATGCTTACTTGCCAGAGAATCAAATAGGCCGAGGGGTCAATTTTTCGCTTAAAAATCATGAATTGACTTGCTTCAAATTGAGCACACCCACACTCTCCTGGGTCGATATTAAGATCGGCATAAAGGCAATCTTCTGCAGATATGCCAGCTTCCATTAATGCATAATAACCATCTTGTTTAGCTTGTTGTATTACTAGGTGTGGTACACAAGCAAAAACACCTGGGTGACCATAAAATACACCTACGACTTTTTGGTTTTTGTGAACTTCAGCTAAAATTGCATTAACCATGTTATTGTATGAAATAGCTCTGGATATACCTTCTTGATAAAAGGGTTGTAAACTCCTTGTGTCATCATTCATCTCACAAATCCATTGTTCAACAATGCCATCGGAAACGAGTACAAATACAACATCTGCTTGCCTAATATAATTTTTAGCTAGTTGAGTAATATGAGAACCTAGAGTTATTCCAATACCTAAACAAACAATACTTCCTTGTAATTGTTGAGCCATTATTTTTCCTTATTTACAATAATTCATTCGTTTTTTTCCAATAGAGTCCATCCATTGCGGATTGACTAAAAGGTACATTTTTTGTCTCAGTAAAATTGAATTTCTTCAATATATGCTGAGCTGTTGTATTTTCCTTTAAAGTGAAACTATATAAAGTGGATAATTGAAGGATGTTAAAACAATGATTAATAAACGACTCAGTTAACTCGCAACAATAACCTTGATTGTGTTTTTGGGGAGTGAACATAATACCAAATTCAGCGATATGCATTTTATTGTTGTGCCAAACAAGAGTGATTATTCCTATGTAGTCCTCTCTATTTTTACTTTCAACAACCCATGTAAAATATTGAATAGGAATAACGGTTAAGGCTTTTAAGCTGTTAATAAAGTTTCGACGAGTTTGTTGACTGGTAAATAACCCGCCAGTATATTTCGTTACTTTTTTGTTGGTAAATAATCCAATGTAGAAGTTCTTGTCACGAAATTGAAGTGGTCGAATTCGCAGTCTTTCACTACTAAAGTGATGTTTTACTTTGTCTTTAGAATTGTTTGTTCGAGAAAGTAGTAGTTGATAAAAACACTGAAGTAGCACCTTTCTTGACGATGTTAGTTTATCTATAGATCCATCTATTAAATTTATCATTAGGTATTTCCACTCCATGTGTTCTTAAACTGTAGATTAAATGCGGTTATTGTCAATGTAGAAAAGTAATTCTTAATAATGTATTGCCTTTCACAGTGTAAGAATGATGATAAGGTCCGTCTGAAAATCATTTTAAAGTGCAATAAATACTAAAAGGAATGCCGAACCCTGAAGTTTATCTAAGTTCTCGTTATTCTTTATATTTGGCTTTTTTAAAACAATCTAAACCTATAAATTTCTTTTTTATGAAGTACATACGTAGTTAACATATTACCATTTAATAATAACCTTATTGCTGATTACAACTATGTCAATTAGCTGTGAGGAAATTGGTAAAATTAGTTAATTAAATAGATTTTTTCTTAAATGTCGATAGCTCTGTCGATGGTTTTTACTCATTCATCGTTCGTTGTTGCTAGTTGAGCGCAAACACATTCCATTAATACAAGCTTTTGGTAAGTTGTGCGTCTGTTTTTACTTTTGGAATTATATAAATGAATAAAACTGTGCTGAATTTGAGAATGATATTGGTAAGTTTATCATTTCTAATGGGTGTTAATGCCCAAGCGACGACTTTAGACAAGATTAAGAATTTTAATCAAGTATCTAAGTCTTTAGCAAGTTCTGGAATGCTAAAGGAAAAAGACTTTGAGTTACTTAATAAAAAAAACTACCGACATGTAATAACGCTATTACCAGGGAATTATCAAAAAGAAAAATTGGAAATTGAAGCATTAGGTCTGACTTTTGAACAAATTGAAGTTGATTGGGGGAAACCAACATTAAATGACTTTAAAAAATTTGTTAAACTTATGAAAGAATATCAAGGTGATAAGGTGATTGTGCATTGTTATAAAAACTATCGTGCGTCTGCTTTTGCTTACTTATACCAGGTCACTCAACTAGGAATTGCTGAAAATATCGCACAAGAAGTTATGTTTACAATATGGCAACCAGAAAATACTTGGTTAGAATTTATTAATAACGTAAAAGTTCATTATCAAAATAAAGTTTGATAGCTAATAAACGAATCAAACATTGTATTGATTCGTTCATTTGTTTGTTCAAGTAGAAGGGGATTACTTCATACATTTAAAAACATTGCCCGATAAAGTCACATTAGTTTGTTGACTCCCACCACCAAAATCACTGTCAAAATGTCCTGTTTGACCTGCTCTTTGCGTTAACAAGTAAACAGTGTCTCCACCAAGTTGCATTGCTTTGTTTTTTAAGTCATTTCGAGCACCAGTTTCCAAATCGGCATTTGATGTAAATGGACCCGTAAAAAAATCTCCTTGGCTGCCTGTTATATCTCCTAAAAAGGTGCAACTTTCATTAGGTTCGTTGTGAGTTAAACGAACATGATTTGCTACTTGTTGAACTGGAATTGCAGTACATGCTGATAGGGTTGTTAGAAATAATAATGCTATAGATATTTTCATGGTTTTGCCTATTAATTAATTTGATAACTGTAATTCTATCGTTACCGTTCAATAATAGTATTTATAAACTGTAGGAATATTGTAATGAATACTTACATATACGAAACAGTATTTTACATTTAGGTCTTTAAGGGAGTAGGGACTTAATTTAAACGTTCTAATCTTTGTTAATTTTAAAGTAATAATTATCCTTTTTAGAAGGAGATAGAGCTTCAAAGTCAAAATAACAAGGCTTAAGGGGCTTATTTTGATATTAACTTTGCACTGCAGTCATAGCTCGTCTACAGTTTATTAAGTAACTGATTGTTCCCAACTTTACTCAAAAGGAGATTGATGTAAATAATAAAAGTAGAGCATGACTGTATATGAAAAATAAAAGAAAGCTAACGGCCATAATGTTCACTGATATTGTTGCTTATACTGTGATGTCGGAAAAGAATGAACAATTTGCTTTAGCTGTTCTTGAACAAAACCGGAAACTGCACAACTCACTTATTTTAAAATACAAAGGTAAAAAGCTTAAAGAAATTGGTGATGGTACTTTAGCCATTTTTGAAAGTGCGATTGATGCAGCCCTTTGCGCGATAGAGATTCAACAATATGTTTACCAAGATATTAAATATCAGTTACGAATAGGTTTACATATAGGTGATGTTTTGGCGAGTTCCAATGACATTATCGGTAATAGTGTTAATGTTGCTGCTCGAATACAGGGGGCCAGTCAACCTGAAACTATCGCTACTTCTGAGTCTTTCTATAACGCCATCAGTGGTCAAACAACCTTCCCTATAAGTTTTATTGAAAGTATTCAACTTAAAGGTATATCAACACCTGTAAATATTTATAAAATCATATTTAATAATACTGAATTGATTGAATATGACGATATGCCACCAGTATCATTATTTGAAAAATCAATATTTCACCTTAAGCGTAAACCACGTTTGTTAATTATTACTACATCTATGATATTTATATTGTTTTTATGGGGCTATCTATTAGGAAGTGGACCAAAAAGACCTTCTTTTTACTCGTCTGAAAATAATGTAAATGCTATTGCTGTGCTACCTTTTAAAGACTTTTCAGCTGCTCATGATCAGCAATATTTTGGTGATGGTATCGCTGAAGAGCTATTAAATTTGTTGGCAAAGACGGGGCAATTAAACGTTGTATCTAGAACTTCTTCTTTCGCGATGAAGGATTCATTAAATGATATTCAAACTATCGGAAAAAAACTTAATGTCTCACATATACTAGAAGGGAGCATTCGACGTTCTCAAAACACAATCCGTATAACTGCTCAACTAATTAAAATAGATGATGGTTTTCATCTTTGGTCAGAAACTTATGATCGTGATATCAACGATATTTTTTCCATACAAGATGAAATAGCAACTGCCGTTGTTGCTTCATTAGAAAAACTTCTCATTAAAGATAATACGGAAATAGGCAAAGTGGTTACTAATGATAAATTGCGATATCCGGATGAGTTTTCTGCGTATGATGCCTATCTAAAAGGACTTAGCTTTTTACATGCAACTAAAAATGAGAAAAATATTAATCGTGCTATTCAGTATTTTTCAAAAGCGATTAATACAGAGCCTAGCTACGCTGTAGCTTACGCGGGGAATTGTCAAGCACAGGTAAATAAATACATATTGGATAATAGTAACGTAGGTATTATTGAGGCAACGAGTTCTTGTTTGACGGCCTTAGAGCTTGACCCTACTCAGGTTGAAGTGCATGTTGCTCTTGGTCATTTCTATCACTCGACAGGTAACATCACCGCGGCACTAAATTATTTTGAAAAAGCATTAACAATTGTTCCTGATGATACAGAAGCTTTAATCGGTTTAGCTGATACTTATATTAGCAATAATGAATTGGTTAAGGCCGAAAATATTTTAGTTAACCTTAACCTTACGCAGCCAAAGCTTTGGAGACCTTACAATGAACTTGGTCGAATTTATTTGCTAGATGGCCGTATCAATGAGGCAATCCCGTATTTTAAAAAAGTTATTGAATTATCTTCCAAAAATGCATCAGGTTATGCAAATTTAGGCTTTGCTTATTATTATAAAAACAATGAAGTCGAGGCGATAAAATATTTTAATCAATCACTGAAATATCATGAAGATGCCGATGTATATTCTAATTTAGGTAGTTTGTATTATCAAAAAAAGGATTTTAAACAAGCAATCATTATGTTTGAAAAAGCGACAAAACTATCTCCTGAGTTAGCACTGTTCTGGGGCAACCTAGCTGACGCAATGTATTATTCTCAACAAAAAGTCAAAGCTAAAGTTATTTATACTAAAGCAATTTTTCTAGCGGAAAATGCTTTGAAAAATAACCCCAAAGATGTGGCTGCCTTGTCAACATTAGCTTTGTATTGTGCTCGTTTAAAACACTTTGAAAAAGCCAAAGGTTATATAGAACAGGCGTTGCATATTGCTCCATCTGAAATTAATGTCTTGTATTATGCGGCCATTGTAAACTTTGAGGTTAATCAGCCTCAACTGGCATGGCCGTTGTTAGAACAAGCCATTTCAAGTGGGTATCCTACAGAGTTACTAAGTAGAGCACCAGAGATGACTTTATATAAAGAAGATCAGCGTTTTAAAATATTAGTTAGTAAAAATAATAAAGTGGAAATTTAAAAAGAGGGCACCAAAATGTATTATATGAAAATATCAAATATCGTGATAAAAAGCGTCATTATGGTCATAAATATTGCTGTATCAGTTAGCAGTGTTCAGGCCCATAATGTTCATAAAAACTCTGTAATGATAATATTAAATGAGGATGGTAAAACAGGATATGCGTCACCCAAAAATGCCGTGATCAATCTAAAGGGAAATTCCCCTGTTTACAAAGTGAAATTTACGCTTTGGCAAGTCAAAGATGGTAATTTAATATCTTTACAAAATAAAGATTATGACATGACGGTTAACTTTCTAGATCAAACAATACCAAATCAAACAGCAAAACCTGGAAACTTAACCTGTACTAATAACCGGAAATGGCAAGATGTAAAGCCTAATAAACCACTAAAAAAAGGTAAAAGACATTTTACGGTTAATACCAATAAACACAACGATGGTGATTGTTATACCTATGAGGTTATTGTGGATACAGGTAATGAAAAAATCATTATAGATCCGTGGTTAAGAATCAAACGATAATTGTGTATCCAATAAATAGACTATTGTAATAGTTTATGAAAAAAGTCGTATTTATAAGGAGTGAAGTGATATAGTTTTGAAATATTATAAGTAAGTTATTGTTAATTTTATAGGAATTTATATGTCTCAACAAGGTTCAGGCGGCAATGTACTGGCTGCAATTTGTAGTTTTTTTATTCCCGGTTTAGGACAATTAGTACAAGGGCGTATTCTGCCTGCAATATTATTTTTTGTTTTTGCTGGTATATTTTGGGGATTATCTTGGTTGATTTTTCCTATAGCCCTTGCGCTGATAACACACCTTTGGGCTATTGTTGATGCGGCACGATATAAGTCAAGTGATTGAATCTGATTTATTAGCACATTTTAGTCGGTACAATTTTATTGTTCTTGCAATTCAAGAGTGACCAGTGTTTTTTCATGTGGGATAGGTTGTTTAGTTGTAGGATCAACTTGAACAAATACTATATCATCTGCTAAGCAAATTGTTTTTTTCGTGATCTTATTGCGCATTAAACAGGTCACTGTAATTGATGTTCTGCCGACACTTTTTGTATTTAAACCAAACTCAACTACATCACCTTGTAGAGCAGGGGACTCAAAATTTATTGCTCCAATATGTTTGGTGACCAAACAGTTGGTTCCTAATTGACAAATAGCATAAATTGCCGCTTCTTCGTCAATCCATTCTAGTGCACGCCCCCCAAATAGTGAATTTGCATAGTTTAGATCACTAGGAAGAACTAGTCGCCTAGAAAGAAATCGCATATAAACCTCAAGAGCTAATGTATAAATATAATAAAAACAATTGTAACATGAAGAGGGACGTTTTGGTTGCTGTTAAAGTGCGTGATTTTCTTCTATTTCATTGAATTTATTAGCTCTACTATATATTTGTTGCGGCAATATATAACTGGCAAAACACATAAGTTCACCATTATTTAATGTTTCTTTTACTAATGATTTACTCACATAATGTTGTGGTACATGTTGTCGAGAATTCTTTATAAAGTGAGTTTCATTAATACTTAATAAGTCAAATGATACCGGTTGTAAGATGGTCAATATATTAGGCACTAACTTTATTAAATCAATATTTGCTGCAAAACTTATATAACTACTGTTTGCTTGTGGTGTGATATGTATGGTGAAGTATTTATCTTGATAAAGCCCGTTAACTGAATAACCATAAGGACTAAAAACGAAATCATCTAATGTAAACTTAGGAAATAAAACGTGTAATTGTAAAAATTCTCTTATATCGTTAGATTTTAATTCTGAAGATGATAATTTATGTAATACATCGGAGTTAACTTGGTATGCAATAAATTCATAGGTTTTATCTCTTTTGGCTATGCATTTATTTTCATTATAAAAAAAATAATTGTGATGACCATCTATTTCACCAAAACGTAATGCGTGACCGCTAATATATTGACTTAATAATGCAATGTCATCACCAAAACTACTAGGTTGTGCGCTAGCGTAGTATTCATTTTTACGTTGATAGCTACAATATACTATATTTTCTTTGCCAATATTTTTAATAAAATACTCTATTGATTTAATCAATTGAGTAACACCACAGGTTAAAATAAGAAAATGGTTATGCCAAACAAAGAGACTAGACTCTGACAGTATAAAGGATTTACAGTATTCATTTGATGAAGAAGATAATATTTTTGCATTTCCAGACTCTACTAACTTATACCAAAACTGTTCATCTATATCGTGTAATAATGATAATTGGCTACTTTCAATAAATACTTCAGCTTTTTTTTCTGAACCTTCAAAAAACAAATGGAATTCCTTAATTATATCGTCTGCTATAATTTACGTGAAATGAGCAAGTGATATATAAATTTATCGAGATATTAGAAGATGTTTAAGTATTTAATCAATATATATTTAATAATATTATACATTTACTTAAGCAATATCACCTATAATATTGGCGAAGCTGCTATAATCAATACAGAATAATCAATGAAGGAATAGAATAAGCGTGAGAAAGTCTAAAACTATAAACACTGAAGATGTGTTAATAACGCTATGTGAATCTGTTAGCCAAGTATTAAGCAAAGCAAGCGGTAATAGAATTACCTATTCTGGGATGGTACAGAAAATCAGCAGAACTTGTTTACGCCCGGATATAGGCTGCTTTGTTTTATTTGATGGAGGTTTTAATGGCATTGTTGTTACAAACTTTACGTCAATGGCGGCTTTAGAAATTTATCAAGATTACATGACGACAATGGGCATGCCTGATTCTGAAATATCTAATTCTCACTTAGCTGATGATGTTGCTAATGTATTAGGTGAATTAATGAATCAAATAGTTGGTGGTTTTACTTTTAAAGTGAGAGAGCAATTACAAACTACGATCACACAAAGCCAACCTAAAATGTTAGCGATTAATAAGTTAGTGCATATATCTGTCGATACAGTAATGGATAGACCACAGGCTCGTCGAGTAACGTTTACAACAAAAAACAATAATATTTTTTACCTCGAATTGGCTATGGATAAAACGGAGTTTATTCAATTGCATGAATTTGAAGTTGCAGATGAGATCGATCCTGACGCTATCATTGCTTCAACGACTGCTCAAAATAAGAACAATGAGCCTGAATCACCAGCGGATGATGACTCCGCTGAAGATGACGATTTTATGGCATCATTAGGCTTATAAATTATTATGGCTAATGACTTTTTATAGAGATTAGCCATAACTCCTTTCATATTTAAATCACAATTGTTTGTTGTTTTCTGCTTTCTTATATTGATTGTTTTTGTAACTATGTAAGTAATATTTAGTTAATTCATATATTTAATTACAAAATACCACTCGCTATTTCGTTTATTTCCCTTTAATGTAAATTATGTGTATTTATCGTTATGTCGGAATCATGATGGTAATTTGTAGTCAGTGTTGTGGTGAATTATGGATGTTTTCGATAGTTTTAGACGAATATGGGTTTTAGCTCGCTTTGAGTTGACTCGCTTATTTTTAACTAAAAGGGGGATGATTGCTCTTGCTGCATTTGCAACAGTGTGGTTTATCGTTTTATATTATTTAGTTAGTTCTGCGGTTACGATTGTTTCATCTGAAGTTTTTCAAGACGTTGCAAAGAAGTTATTTGGCGCTCTTGGTGTTTCCGACCTACTTGAATGGCCAGTACCAGAGCTTGCCATTTATTGGTTAATTGCAGCCTACTTATTTCCATGTTTTTCATTATTTTCAGCAAGCGATCAAACTTGCTCTGATAGAACAAGAGGTACGCTACGCTTTATTTCATTGCGTTCAACAAGGTCTGAAATAATTATAGGTCGCTTTCTAGGACAAATCTTAATTACAAGTATATTGATATTAGTAACAATATTAGCAACGGTTATTATGGCTGCTTATCGAGACTTTTCTTTACTTGCTGATAGTGTTTTACGGGCGATAAAGTTGTTGGTTGACCTTAGTATTATTGTTTTACCTTTTATTGCTTTCATGACCTTTTTGAATAGCTTTTTAAAGTCTTCAAAAATGGCAATAGTTGTTTGTACATTGATCTTTGGCTTAGGTCCTTTTATTGTGAGTTTACTTGCGTATAAGTTGCCAATAGCTATGCACCTAAATTACCTCTTTCCTGGGAAGCAAATAGCTGATCTTTTAGGAGAAACAGCAATAGTGACTGCGAATTATAGTTTACCGGTCATTCAATCTGTTTTCTTTTTGATTCTCGCCAATATGATCATGAAAAGGACTTCATTATGAAAACAGTCATTCATGCTAAGGGGTTAAATAAAAAATATGGGCAAAAACACGCATTAAACGATGTCGACTTTATTATCAATAAAGGCTCTCCTGTTGCACTAGTTGGTCCTAACGGTGCGGGTAAAACAACACTATTTAGTATTTTATGTGGTTATATTAGATCCACTTCAGGCCAGGTCTCCATCATGGGACATCAACCTGGCGATAGGGCACTATTTGGTAAATTATCAGCACTACCACAAGATGCTCAATTAGATCCACGCTTTAGTATTGCCCATCAACTTAAGTTTTATGGACAGCTACAAGGATTTAGTGCTAAAAAAAGTCTGAGTGAAGTAGAGCGTACATTAGAATTAGTCGGCCTACGTGATGTTCTCAACGTAAAACCTAATGAGCTTTCACATGGAATGCGTAAGCGGGTGACAATTGCGCAAGCGTTAATTGGTGGCCCCGAAATAGTCTTGTTAGATGAGGCTAACGCGGGACTAGACCCAATTCACGCAAGAGAAGTAAGAGAAGTTGTTACAAGTCTTTCTGACGATATTACTTTTATTTTGAGTTCTCATGACTTAAATGAACTTGAGCGTTTATGTGACCAAGTTTTATATTTAGAAAATGGTTCATTAAAAGAACACAAAACCTTAGTAGCAGGAATCGACGATAGTAGTCAATACTTTACCTTACGAATGAAGCAGCACGAAGACGGATTTATTGAAGCGATACAACAATTAACATCGGTAATTGATATTGTTGCTACTCAGGACCGAGAGTATCTTATTCGTGGTATTACCAATAAGGAGAAATCAGGAGCCGATATTGATGTTTTACAGCTTTGTTTTCAACATAACTGGCAATACGTACAGATATTTAATGGGAAAACGCTAGAAAATCAATTGTTTTAAGCAATAAATTATTAACTATCTGTTTTGTTTGCTGGAATAAACTCACCATAATAGTGCTCAGGTGTCCTACCATTAACTTGAGCTGATAACCATTGTATATATTCTGTTAAAGGTAGTGGCGTTGAATAATGATAACCTTGTCCAATATCACAGCCAAATTGTCGTAATGTGTCCTCGTCCAGTTGGCTATTTATACCTTCAGCAACAACTTCAAGACCAAGCCCTTTGGCCATTTTAACCGTAGTTTCGGTGACTATTTTCCTTTTTTTATCGTCAAAAATATTTTCAACAAAATTGCGACCTATTTTCAGCTCTTGAAAAGGCAATTCATCAAGGTGAGCCAAAGACGAATAACCTGTAGTAAAGTCATCAATACTTATAGTTACACCAAAGCTAGTTAATTGTTCAATTACGCTCAAAGCATAAGTATTATTAGTGATGGTTGAAGATGCTGTTAATTGGAAAATAATCTTATCTGAAGATATCTCACTCGCCGCTATTATTTCTACTACTTTTTCGTAGAACAGTGCTGACATAATGTCTTTGGGACTTATATTAATGGAAATCATATGATTACATTTTTTGTCTTCAGTAATAATAAGTTGCTGTGATAATGATTGTGTAATTATCCATAGTGTTAATTGATTGATAAGTCCCAAATCTTCTGCAATAGGTATGAAAACTGATGGTGGTATAGGGCCATGTAATTTGTGGTGCCAGCGTATCAAGCATTCGCTACCACAAACTCTCAACGTTTTTAAATCAATTTGTGGTTGATGATATATCTCAAAATCATTGTCATCGATTGCTTGTTTCATTTCTAGGGCTATATTTAGGATCCTGTCTTCTTGTGTCGCAATATTTTCTTGATATAAAGACCATTTTTTAGGGGTGTTCTCGGCATTAGTTAGCGCCAATTTTGCATGATTAATTATTATTTGTGCTGTAGTACCTTTAGTGTCAGTACTTGATGTGATACCAATATACGCAGAAAGCGGTAAACTAAGCTTGTTAATTCGATAGTTTTTAGTGGTGATCTCTTGTATCGATTTGATAATTATTTCTAACGACTGATTATTTTTATGCTCATCAATGACTATCGCCAAACAGTTATCATTGTCTAAATAGCTTATTTTCTCATGTTTATTTGTTAATTTTATAATCGCATCGTTGTAGATAAACAGGGATGATAAGTGTTTATTGAGTGAAACAAAAAATTGAGAGATTGAAGTATCATCAGAATATAACGACAAACGTTCGATTTGCTCAGGCTTAATAACAGCAACACTAAACTTAGAGTTATTCTCAAAAATCATTTTATTTATAACATTTTCAAGAGTCGATTTTCGAGGAAGCTTTGTTTCTAAATGATAGGATAATTCAAATATTCTATCTTGTTCATTTCTTCTCATTCTTTCGGCTAGGGCAAGTGACATAAAGGAAATTTCTATCAACACGCCAAATATAAAGGCATTGTGGACGATAAAAGAATAATCAATATAATTTAACATCACTAGAGGTTGTATTGTTGCGCTGACAATGATGGGCAACCAAGATAAAAAATAAAAACGTGCCCAACGGTGATCAGCACGTAACCGACGTAAAATAATAAAAAAAGAATAGATATAAATTAATGGTTGGATTGAAAAAAATATTTTTGTCTGTATTACCATATCTAAAGGTAATGTGACGATACTGCAAACTGTAAGCATCAAACATACACTAATACCCAACCGATAAGTTTTAGTTTTATTGCGATCATAACGTAAAAAATAAAGAGCAAATAAAACTAAAAATATCGTCAATAAATAATTAAAGAACAAAAGGTTGTTATTTAACCAACCCTGTATTGCTTGAGTAAACAGTAAATAACCAAAACCATTGATACTTGATAAAACGAAAAAAGCGGAAAGTAAATAACCTGTATAAACCAAGAAAACTTTGTCTTTTATCATACGATAAATAACTAAGTTATAAACTGACATTAGAAGAATTATGCTAATAAAACCACCAAATATTAACAGTGAAACTTGTTTCTGATGCTCAAACGATGAGACGGTGTGTAGAACTAATGGAACATTAGGTGGACCTAACGTTCTTATTCTAAGCAAAAATGTTTGATTTTTTTGTGCTGCTACATGAAAAGCTATATTGGGAAATAACTGTCGTGATATGTCGTCGGTGTTTGGTATGGGGTGATATAAAGAATTTTTGATATTTTTATCGTAGTTATGTTGCTGATAAGCTTTGAACTCTGAAAGAAGCGTATTATTAATATGTAGTATTATATCCTGATTATGAGATGTATCATTTTTTAGTACGACTTTTATCCAATAAGCACTATAACCTAAAGTAAAGGGGATTTTATTTGGTGGCGTCTTAATAAACTCTAAGGAGGAACTATTTATATTATTAATCGTAAGTGAAGCTTTGTCATCAATCAAATAGCTAAATTGCGCGTTCACTTTTAATTCAGCAATTCCTTCATTGTTAACGTGGTTTAATAATTGGCAAAGCGTAAATACAATAAATAACAATGTCGTTATAAAGGTGATGATTAAAAAAATTCTTAGCTTTGGTACAACACGACTCAAGGAATTGATCATTTATGTTAACTACTTTTAGAAGTTTATGTTTTATTACCGATAATATCTCCAAATACATTCAATACGTAAGTTTTGCTGGAGTTAAAACGTTCTTTATCAGCTATTTTAGCGTCCCTCATGCTTTTATGCACTATTCCTTATGATATTGTTTACCTGTAACCTGTAACCTGTAACCTGTAATGACTGTAATTCAAAGAGCATAAAATTAGATTATTAAAAAACCAGTAAATGAACGTTCATATACTGGTTTAGATTTAGATTGATATGGTACGACTAATAACTGTCGTTATGTACACTCATTACAGCACGACCAGAAGGATCGGCATTATTTAAAAAACTTTTGTCCCAAGCTAAAGCTTCTTCAGTGCTACATGCAACAGATTTTCCGCCGATGACACAATCAGCCGCTGAAGCCAATGGAAATTTATCTTCAAAAATAGAACGGTAAAAATAAGCTTCTTTACTATCAGGAGTATTAACAGGGAATTTAAAGCGAGCGCTTTCAAGTTGCTGATCGCTAACTTGTGATTCTACATAAGTTTTTAAACCATCAATCCAAGAGTAACCCACACCATCGGAAAACTGCTCTTTTTGACGCCACAAAATTTCTTTTGGTAAATATCCCTCAAAAGATTCACGTAAAATTGCTTTTTCCATTTTACCATTACCGCACATTTTATCTTCAGGGTTGATGCGCATTGCAACGTCCATAAAGTTTTTATCTAAAAAGGGGACTCGTGCTTCAATACCCCAAGCTGACATTGACTTATTGGCGCGAAGGCAATCAAACTTGTGCAATCTGTCAAGTTTGCGATTAAGTTCTTCATGAAATTCTTGTGCATTAGGGGCTTTATGAAAATACAAATAGCCACCAAATATTTCATCTGCACCTTCTCCAGAAAGTACCATTTTTATACCCATGGCTTTAATTTTTCTCGCCATTAAGTACATTGGAGTTGAGGCACGAATAGTCGTGACATCGTAGGTCTCCAAATGATAAATAACTTCTCTAAGTGCATCAATACCTTCTTGTTCGGTAAAGACTACACTATGATGAATAGTGCCTATACTGTCTGCAACAGTTTGTGCTGCAATCAAGTCGGGTGAGCCGGCTAATCCACAGGCAAATGAATGAACTTTTGGCCACCAAGCTTCTGATAAGTCATTTTCTTCGATGCGACGAGATGCAAATTTTTGTGTTATAGCAGAAATTAACGAGGAGTCTAAACCGCCAGATAACAAAACACCATAAGGGACATCTGTCATCAAGTGACTTTTTACAGATTCTTCCAGTGCATCACGTAATTTAATTTTACTGGTATTGTTATCTTTAATGGCATCATATTTCTGCCAATTACGTTTATAGTATTGTTGTATTTTACCAACACGGCTATCTAAAATGTGTCCTGGAGGAAACTCACTAACCGTTTTACAAATTGCCATTAGTGCTTTCATTTCTGAAGCAACGTAAAAATTCCCTTCTGCATCGTAACCCGTATATAGAGGAATAATACCAATATGATCACGAGCAATTAAATACGAATTATCTACTTCATTGTATAAACAAAAAGCAAACATTCCTTGTAATTTATCTACAAAATCAACGCCAAACTCTTCATAAAGTGGCAAAATAACTTCACAGTCAGAGCCTGTTTTAAATTGATATTCTACACTGAGATTTTTTGCTAATGGTTTATGGTTATAAATTTCACCATTGACGGCAAGTACATATCGTTTATCAGGATTTTTTAGACTTTCACTATATAACGGTTGTGCACCATGCTCCGTATCAACAATAGATAAACGTTCATGTACTAAAATTGCATGTTCATTATTATAGATACCTGACCAGTCGGGTCCACGGTGACGTAATAGGCGTGAATATTCTAAAGCTTTAGGACGAAGTGCTTGTGCACTTGTTTTTATATCTAATATACCAAAGATCGAACACATTGAAGCGCTACTCCTTTAAATTATTATTAAGATAATCATTATTTTTTGAAAAATATGAAATCATTTGCTAACAGAGAAGAATTTGAAACGTATTTTTTTTATTGAAGTCTTTAGAAGCTTTCAGGTGAAAAAATAGAGGCAAAATATACTATCAGTTCGAACACTTTGCCATTTTTACAGAAAAAAGCAATAAAAATTTATTTAAAATGGTGTGATTGCATAAGTATTATTTTTGTCAGATATTCATAAGGCATAACAAGGAGCTGCTATATCTTTATTCGTTGTTTTACGCCAAAAGAAAAGGTGAGAAACTATTTAAAATTATAAAGTTTAATTGCTTGATGTGTATACTGGATAAAATATTTAACAATAAATTTTATGGAAGCAATATTGATGATAAAAAAGACAATATTAGCGCTTACTCTTTCGGGTGTGAGTTTTTTTTCGATGGCAAATGTAAATTTAACTGTTGAAGAATTACGTATTGAAAAAGCAAAACTGTATATGCCTAAAGTCACTTTTCGCTTGGCAGATAGGGTAGAAAGTTTTAATAAACAATTAATACAAGCTTCTAATTTTACAGTGCTTAATCAACTTGTTATTAAGCATGGAAAAAAAATATGGCAAGAGGCTGTAGTTGCTTTTCGGGCAAGTAATGATTTTGATGATCGCCCTTTATATTGGGCAAGACTACAAATGTTTAAAGCATTAAAACAGTCAAAGCCTTTTATCGAATTGTTACCCATGCAACAAGAGAAATTATTGTGGAACTTGGAACTGTACTCACGAGGTCAAAGTGATATTGATTTTGATAAAAAAACAAATAAAAAAATTCTTGTTACAGGATTTGACCCCTTCTTTTTGGATAAAAACATAGACCAAAGTAATCCGTCTGGTGTGGCAGCACTTGCACTTGATGACCTGGTATTAAGCAGTGCAGGGCAAAGTGCTGAAATTGAAACACTTATGATCCCTGTAAGGTTTGCTGATTTTGACCAAGGCATAATTGAGGAACTATTAACACCGTATTTGAAAAATCATGCAGTAGACATGATTATCACTATTAGCATGGGGCGTAAAAACTTTGATTTAGAAAGGTTCCCTGGCCTTAGGCGTAGTGCAAATGCCCCTGATAACTTAAATGTTTATACGGGAGCAACAGCAAAATTACCATTAATACCTTTACTAAAAGGTAAACCACTTGATAGTCCAGAATTTGTTGAATTTAGCTTACCCTTTAAAGAAATGATGTCTGCCAGGGGGGAATATGAAATTAATTACAATGCTAACATTTCCACACTAACAGCAAGCATGTCTGTTAACTCTTTACCTGAGTTAGATAAAGAAATATCAGTTAAAGGCTCAGGAGGTGGATATTTATCAAATGAAATATCCTATCGCAGTATAGTTTTGAGAAATACTTATAACCCTATACTTCCTGTTGGTCATATTCATACGCCACGTATTAAAGCATTTGAGCCAAAAGTAACGGAAAAGATTGTTAAACAAATAAAAGCGATGATATCTAAATCGATTACGGCAATTTAGGGGCGGGATTAAGTAAACAATGATAAAAATGCCGAATTAAGTTTCGGCACTTTTATGTTGATAGAGAATATTTTAATTAAACAATAACGTAGTAAACGTATTTATATACCTTATTGTAGTGATATGGTTATTAAATATTATTCGTTACATCTACTGATAATTTAAGTCTTTGGCCCGGTTGTAAATACTTTTTCCGGCTCAAACTATTCCAACGTTCTATATCTCGAATACTAACATTAAATTTATCAGCTATACGTGCAAATGAATCGCCACGACGTACTCTATAAGTAATATTACGCATTACCGCATTGTCAGTTATAGGCGAGTGGGAAATATTTTTTGTTTTGTTCTTTTTCCATATAACCAGCTTTTGTCCCAGTTTTAGCGTATCTCTAGGCGCCATGCCGTTCCATTTTGCAAGGCTACGAGTATTTACCTTGTATGCTCGACTAATGTCCCACAAAGTATCACCTGACTTCACTTTATGTATATGCTTTACATCGCCTCGTTGACGATTTTGTGTTTTTACTAAACGCTGGTCCTCAGAAAGTATATAACTATCTAATGCCTGTGTAGCGACAGGAATTAGTAGATGTTTCCCTTCTCTAATTTGCGTTCCTTTAATATTATTAAGTCGCTTAATTAGGGCTAAATCGGTATTAAAATGTTTAGCAATTTTTCCTAAGCTATCACCTTTTTTAATTTGATATCGTTGCCATGCAAGTCTATCTTTAGTGGCTAATTTTGATAGTCCTAGTCTAAATGCTGTCTCTTTATTCGTTGGGATCACTAAATAATGTGGTCCATTAGGATCTGTTGCCCAACGATTAAATCCAGGATTCAAGCGTTGCAATTCAGGTAACGATAGGTCAGCTAATTTTGCTGCTTTTGCAAGGTCAAGTTGTGAACCAATATCAATTTGACTAATAACAGTCTTGTTTTCTATTTCATACAATTTTACATTTAGTGCTTGTGGTCGATTGACGATATCTGCAAGCGCTAGTAATTTAGGCACGTAAGCACGAGTTTCTTTAGGTAAATCTAAAGACCAAAAATCAGTAGGAAGATTTTTACGAGCATTATTTTTCATTGCTCTTCTAACACGACCTTCGCCAGAATTGTAGGCTGCCAGTGCTAACAACCAGTCTCCGTCGAAGTATTTATGTAAATATTTTAAGTAAGCAATAGCCCCCTTTGTAGAAGCAATAACATCACGTCGGCCGTCATACCACCAATTTTGTTTCATACCAAAACGTTTGCCCGTAGCAGGCACGAACTGCCACATTCCTGATGCTCTTCCATGAGAATAAGCAAACGGGTCAAAGGCACTTTCCACGATAGGAAGAAGAGCCATTTCTACTGGCATATTATTGGCTTCTAGTTCCTGAACTATGTAGTACATAAAAGGTTCAGCTCGTTTTGCTACGCGATCTAAGTATGTTTGGTGTTTGGTATACCAATTGCGCTGAGCTGTAACTCTTCTATTATTATTGGGGATATCAAAAGATAAGTTATTTCGAATGCGTTGCCAAACATCATCAGTGACATCAATCATTTCGTCAGAAACAGTAAATTCAACATCTTCAACAGGGTGTATTACATCAATAGTACCATCGGTGAGTAATGCCTGATTTATTTCTACAGGTGAGGCTATATCTATACTTGTTGTGTTAATTGATTTTTCTGGAGTGATTTGAGCTGTTTCAACAAATGTGCTTTGACAACCAGAAAGTAATGCTAGTGATATTAAAGAAAAAGAAAAATACTTCATGAAAATTTTACTTAATGTTAGATGGTTACAAGTGTCACTTATTTACGGCGTTTATTCAAGAAAGTACAATAACTAAAATGTATTTTTCCACTGTCTTATTGTTTTAAATGTTGTCAGTTCAGACATTATGGACATTTTTCTATTTTGATTCGCAATATCTTGATTTTCTCTATACTGATTAGCACTATTTTGAATCGCTGATTCAGAACATCTTAAGAAGGGATTGATTTTTCTCTCTATAGCGATGGAAGTTGGAATTGTTGATTTATGTTGTTCACGACGTTGACGGCATTGATTGTAAAAATGAATCAGTTCAGCATTCTCAGGATCAACAGCTAGGGCAAAATCAAGGTTTGATAAAGTGTATTCATGTGCACAATAAATCCTTGTTTTTTCTGGTAATGTAGCAAGTTTTTTTAATGAATGGTGAAGTTGCTCATAAGTGCCATCAAATACACGTCCACAGCCTGCAGAAAATAGCGTATCACCACAAAATAAATTATCTTCGCCAAAATAAGCAATATGACCTAGTGTATGGCCGGGAACATCAATTACTTTAAATTCAATGTTTAAATACTTTAATACAACCTTATCGCCATCTGTTAAATTGATATGACAATGTTCTGTTGCTTCCAAAGTAGGACCATAAACTGTTACTGGCCAACCTTGCTGTTGGCAATATGTTTCGAGTTTGCGAACCCCTCCAACATGATCAGAGTGTCGATGGGTAATTAGTATATCTGTTAATGTTAAACCATGTTCTTTCATATAATTAATACATACTTCAGCATCACCAGGGTCAACTAATACAGCAGTGTTATTGTGCTTAGTTTGAATACACCAAATATAATTATCAGTAAAAGCGTTAATTGCGGATATTGTAATATTTGCTGTTGATTGACTTTTTGGCATAAATCGTTCTCAATAAGAAAGTAATACTCTTTTAGATTCTATCAAAATTATTCAAGAATTAATCTAATAGTGTAACCATTTAAATCGTTCTAGCAGTGATTAATAACTTATGAAACCAGCATTAGCATTTAGACAACCTCACTTTCCAAAAAATTGGCAGGCATTACCCAATGGTGAAATAATTCAAAATGAAATTAATCGACAACTGTTACCTTGGTGGCCAAAATTTTTTGGATATCATCTGTTAAAAATTGGCGCACTAAGCGGTGCAATTAATAGCGATGAATGTGCCATTAAACACCAGGTTACTATTTCAGAACATCAAAGTGATACAAATATAATATCAGAAATCGATGATTTACCCTTACTTGAACATAGTGTTGATGTTTGTGTATTGAGTCATGCTTTGGAGTTCTCTGTTGATCCACATCACGTAGTACGCGAAGTAAATAGAGTTCTGATCCCAAATGGTTACCTTGTTATAACAGGTTTTAACCCTTTTAGTTTAGCGGGTTTAAATAAACTGATACCTTATCGACGTCAAAAAACGCCATGGAAAGAACGTTTTTTTTCCACAATGAGGGTTAAAGATTGGTTACATTTGATGGGGTATGAAATTTTAAGTGATCAGCGAAAAATTCACTCAACATTAGGGGGGAAAATAGGCCAAGGGGGATTCTCTGATTCTTGGCGTGACTTTGCGAATAGCTATTTATCGCGACTGGGTTCTATTTATATTATTGTGGCCAAAAAAAGAGTATTACCGTTAACACCAATTAAAGCCAAATGGAAACTACGCCCTAAATTTCAACCCGTAAAGATACCAACAATGAGCTCTCAAAAAATAAAGTGAAATTTAGATAAAAGAAATAATAAACAATTAGCTTCTGTTTTTATTTTTATAGCGAATATTTGAGTCACTCCTTTGGACGATATAAGTGAAAAGGGTGGAAGCTGGTCGATTGATTAATACAATTGCTATAATATAAGTTATTAACATCCTTGGCACATTCAATACAAAAAGAACTTATGCAACGTTATAAATTTGAAAAACAGCTAAATAGTTTATTAAAACCAGAACAAATTAACGACTTTTGTCCAAATGGTCTACAAATACAAGGTAATGATTTAATATCTAAAGTTGTTACTGGAGTCACGGCCACAAAAGCGCTAATAGATGAAGCCATCGACATAGGTGCAGATACCATCATTGTCCATCATGGCTATTTTTGGAAAAATGAGTCCCCCGTTATTCGAGGCATGAAATATGAACGTATTAAAGCGTTATTAACGCATAATATTAACCTCTTTGCATACCACCTTCCTTTAGATATTCACCCTGAATTAGGCAATAATGTTCAGCTTGCAAAGTTATTGGATATTAAGGTTACCGGACCGTTAGAGTTAGGTAATGAATTCAGCGTTGCTATTCAAGGAGAGTTTACGAAAAGTATGTCGGCTGCCGAATTAACCAAACGAATCAGTCAACGACTTAATCGACAATGCCTACACCTTGCTGCACATTCAAATAAAGATATTAAGACAATTGCTTGGTGCTCTGGTGGTGGTCAAAACTATATTGAATTAGCGGCCGAGCAAGGTATTGATGCTTTTATTTCAGGAGAGGTGTCCGAACAAACCACCCATATAGCTAAAGAAATGGATATTCATTTCTTTGCTGCAGGACACCATGCTACGGAACGCTATGGTGCAAAAGCCTTGGCTGAGCACATAAATCAAGAGATGAACATCGAAGCAACATTTATCGATATCGACAACCCAGTTTAACGCTGTTATTTCCTTAGAAAGAATTAGTTTGTAAAACTTTTAAACCATTGTACGACTCTTCCAAGAGTTTCATACCAAACGATGGTTGTTTGTTTCAATTTATTAGCACTGGGGATGTAATAGCCCCAACCTTTTTCTGAAGCGCTAGTTTTTACCCAATACCCTGTGGGGGCTGCAATAGGGTTGACACCTTGACTTTGGAAATATTTCATTGAACGTGGCATGTGATTAGCATTGGTGATCAAGACTGTGGTTGAATCTTTTATACGTGGCGCAATAAGCTCAGCTTCTTCTTCAGTATCTTTTGGAAAGTTCTCAACCAGTATTTTTTCTGCTGGGATGCCAAGTGATACTGCAACCTGCTTTACTTTTTGAGCATTTGACATGATATCACCGTGTGCATGACCGGAAGCAATTAACTGCGCTTCAGGGTGTAATAGGTAAATTCGAAATGCTTCAACAACACGTTGTAATGAGCATATTTGTAATTGCGAAATAGCAGGAAGTTGCTTGTCCGAAGTATGTCCACAACCTAAGATTATAATGTAATCAACCTGTTGATTTTGTTTAACAAAAGCAGGGTAATCATTTTCCAATGGTAACATAAGTGAGTCAGACACAAGCGGTATTGTGCTTACTAATAATAATAGAAAACCAGTAAGTAGACATTTGAAACTAAAACGTGGACGTTTTTTTACAAAGACAAGTGCTAACAACAATAATATGAGGACAATACTTAGTGGCATTATTAATGCGCTGATTATTTTTTTTAAAAGGAAGATATTCATCATACTGATTTTTAATTATTTTATGCATTATATCAGGCAAATTAAGAAGAGATAAATAACAATTATACAAATGCTAATAAATTATGTTTAAGACGTCTAAAGCCTGTTGCTTTTCAAATTAAAGTACGTTCTAATAGCGATGTTAATATTAGTATAAATACTCAGTATTGAAGTTTTTATTTATATTGACACCAGAAGAGGTGCGAAAGCCAGGTAAATAATACGAGGAACCACTTTCCTTTGACTGTTATTGAGGGGGACTTTCGCCGAGAGTAAAAATATGTGTGGCGTATTTATATTCGGTCACTAAGGTTGAATCCTTAGGATTGTCACCTTTAATTCAATATTGGATGATCAATTTTGAATTAGTAACGGTGGAGGGCTTCTGGCTGAAAAGTTTAGTCTTAGGTTATACCGCTCACTACACCACTCAGTCACGCTCTTCCTTTTTTTTGTAATAAGCTATATTAATTGGCTTGTTTGGGAGAATATATCATGTTAAAAATCAAAATATCTTCAGTAATTATTTACGTCAATGCTTCAATTAAGGAGCCAACATGTCAGTAAATTTAACTGTTGCTAAATTTGGCGGCACTAGTGTCGCAAATTATCAAGCAATGCTTCGTTGCGCAAATATAATTAAATCAGATAACACTAATCGCTTGGTCATTGTTTCTGCGAGTGCAGGTGTAACAAATCATCTTGTTCGACTAAGCCAGAAAAATGTACCTGAAGCGGAAAGACTGAGTATTATTGCCAGTATTAAAAAAATTCAATTAAGCATTACTAAATATTTGGTTAATGAACAAAACTTAAATATCGATATTGATATTTTGTTAAGTGAATTAATGGCTTATGCCAATGCCCAAGCACTAAATTATAGTCTTCGCATAACAGACGCCATACTATCTTTTGGTGAACAATTAAGTTCACTAATATTTACACAAGTATTGAATTCTATTGGTCTTAATGGCGAGTGTTTTGATGTTAGACGAGTAATGAAAACTAATAGCGTGCATGGTAAAGCGACGGTTGATATCAAATCACTAAAACGTAATGCTCAACATTTGCTACAACCTAAACTGGAAAAGAAAGTTATTGTTACACAAGGCTTTATTGGACAAGATGATAATGATTATACAACAACTTTAGGTCGAGGTGGTTCAGATTATACAGCTGCTTTACTAGCAGAAGCGCTTGATGCAAAGAACTTATCTATATGGACAGACGTCGTAGGTATTTTTACAACAGACCCACGTATAACAGAACAAGCTCGTGCAATTAAAGAAATAAGTTTTGGTGAAGCCGCTGAAATGGCAACGTTTGGTGCTAAAATATTACATCCCGCTACACTTATTCCAGCGATGCGTAAAAATATTCCTGTTTTTGTTGGAAGCAGTAAGGAGCCTGAAAAAGGTGGAACACGCATTCAAAAAGAGGTAGCAACAAGTCCTACATATCGCTCAATTGCACTACGTCGTGAACAAACGTTAGTGACAGTTAAAAGTCCAGAAATGTTACACGCTAGTGGCTTTTTGGCGAAAGTTTTTGCTGTTTTGGCAAAACATGAGTTAAGTGTCGACCTCATTACTACTAGTGAAATTAGTGTGGCGTTAACGTTTGATAACCCTTTAGGTTCAACACAAGCTTTAATTACACAAGCGGTTGTTGAAGAGCTAGAACAACTTTGTGAAGTTAGTGTTGAACATGGTCTTTCACTAGTTGCCGTTATAGGCAACAAAATCCATGCAACTAACGGCGTTAGCAGTAACATTTTTGAGAAAGTGGGCGAGTTCAATATTCGTATGATTTGTCATGGCGCTAGCTCTCATAATTTATGCTTTTTAGTACCAGAACAAGATGCAAATCGTGTCGTAGAAAAGCTCCATGATTCACTCTTTACGTAAATGACCTCATTTCAGGGCTTATTTCGTCACGATACATGATGCACCAAAACTGTAGAGAAGTGTTTAAAGTGTAGTTTATGAAATGGTATTTTTCAGGGAAGTACTCGAGTGATTCTTCTCGAGTACATTATTTCACGTATCACTTTGGGGGATTGAGTTTAATTAATGCGAATTATCTTTTATTAGAGGTTCAATGATACTTAACTCAACTTTACCGTTAATGCCCTCGCAAATAAGAGGCTTCTTTTTGTAGTGTGCATACATCAATAAAAACACACACATAATATCGATTGCAATTTCTTCATCAAATGAGTTTACGAACTCTTCCATTTTTTCAAAGGTTTTTTGTTTCTGTTCGTCTTTTTCTTTAATTTTTTTGGTCACTTACGACTCCTAAACTTTAATTATTTAAGTTGATCCTTTTGTAGTTGATTTGCCGTTTGTGTTTGTTAGCTTTCTTGCTTTGCCGAGCAAGTATAGAATAACTCATTGTCAAATGTGTTAATAAATTTAATTGATGATAAATAGATCTATCTCAAGTTTCATATTGTCATTTCATATAAATTAGGTATTCTTTAGCTAATGTTTGAAAAAAGAATAAAAACAAGCTAATAAATTCCCCAAAACAGTTTTGTAAGTTATTGATTTTATTGGGGCGGAACAAACCAAAAATAGCACCTAAACGGGCAAGTAAATCATGAGTAACATATTGAATAATAAAGAGATAAGTAGTGTTTTATTTGTCTGTATGGGCAATATATGCCGTTCGCCTAGTGCTGAGGCTGTTTTTCGACATAAAGCTACTGAGCAGGGACTTCATTTGAAAATAGACTCAGCAGGTACACTTGGGTCTCATGCGCGAGAAAAACCAGATCATCGAGCTCAAAAGGCGGGGATGGCACGTGGTTATTCTTTTGATAAAATAAAGGCAAGAAAAATAACGGTTAAAGATTTTGATAAATACGACCTTATTTTAGCAATGGATAATCATAATATTCGTGAATTATATAAAATATCACCTGAACATCAGCAAGAGAAAATTCACTTGTTTTTAGACTTTTCATTAAATTTTGATGAACAAGAAGTTCCTGATCCCTATTATGGAGGTGCCAAAGGATTTCAGTACGTTATTGATTTGGTTGAAGATGCAAGCGACGGTTTATTAAAAAAACTTGCTTAATAAACCGTATAGATTAGTGTTTATCTTTTTGTTAATACAGCGTTTGCTAATACGATAAGTAATTGTTCACTCGTTGCTAGGTCAATACAGGCGTCAGTAATACTTTGTCCATAAGTTAGCGTTTTATTAACTTCAACGCTTTGTTTCCCAGCAATTAAAAAACTTTCGATCATTACACCAAAAATTGATTGCTCTCCTTCTGAGATCTGCTTTGCAATTGAGTTAGCAACATCAATTTGTTTATTATGGTCTTTATAGCTGTTGCCATGACTGCAATCGATCATAATTCTAGGCGTTATAGATGCTTTTTCTAATGTTAAACACGCATTTTTAATATCTTCATGGTGGTAGTTAGGTGTTTTCCCTCCACGTAAAATTGCATGTGCATATGGGTTTCCATGTGTTTGGTAAATACACATCTGTCCACTTTTATCAGGGGAATAAAGTACATGAGGAACACTCGACGCTTTAATTGCATCTACAGCAATTTGCACATTACCATCGGTACCATTTTTAAAGCCAACAGGGCAAGAAAGCGCAGAAGCCAATTCTCGGTGAACTTGGCTCTCTGTTGTACGAGCGCCAATGGCACCCCAGCTAATCAAATCTGAAATATATTGTCCTGTTACCATGTCCAAAAATTCAGTGCCTGCCGGAAGGCCTAAGTGGTTGATATTCATTAGTAATGTACGAGCTAGATTTAGGCCTTTAGCTACATGGAACGATTTATCTAGGTCAGGATCACTAATTAAGCCTTTCCAGCCTACGGTAGTACGTGGTTTTTCAAAATAAACACGCATTACAATAAGCAATTCACTTTTGTATTTATCGTGAAGTATTTTTAATTTTTTTGCATAGTCAATGGCGGCTTCGGGATCGTGTATTGAACAAGGGCCAATGATGACTAATAATCGGTCATCGTCACCATTTATTATGGCTTCAATCTCTTGGCGACTTGAAAGGATAAAATTCCCAGTTTCAGAATTTAAAGGGATTTGTGTCGCCAACTGCGCTGGAGAGACAAGATTATCGATTAATGTGGTGCGTAATTCATCTGTTTTAATAGTCATCTACTGTTCTATTTATTCTGTTTGACAATGTATCTTGGCAATACATTAATTTTATCGCGATAACATAGCGAATTAATGGGCTTAAGGGAACAATTAAGTTGTGAATAGTTGATCTAATTCAGTAAATAATGACACTGTTATTTATGAGTGATACATCACTAGTTTATTAATTACACTGCTTACACCCGTTTCCCTTCAAGAAAATATTTCAGGGTTTAGAACCCTGCACGCAACCTGAAGTAAGTCAGCATATAGGACTGAGTATGAACAAGGCTAGTTTAGAAGTCTTTAAAACAACTTTTATGATGATAATTCCAATCATATATTTTATACAGTGAAGACTAGGACGTTAATTAGTATTTATAGCGCTGCAATCCTGTTTCAGATAATATTTTTGCACTAATTTCTTCTACTGAAAATTTGGTTGTATTAATAAAAGGGATTTTTTCTTTTTTATAGAGTTTTTCAACTTCGCGTACTTCCATACGACATTGTCTTGCAGATGAATATTTGCTGTTTGACATTCGGCCTGTACGAATATCAATTAATCGTTGTGCGTTGATGGTTAAGCCAAAAAGTTTCTTTTTATGAGCTTTTAAAAAATCAGGAATCTTAAGTTCATCCATATCTTCATCAGTAAATGGATAATTTGCGGCTTTAATCCCATATTGTAATGCTAAATATAAAGAAGAAGGTGTTTTTCCTGAGCGCGATACACCTACTAAAATTACGTCAGCTTGTTGATAGTTACTGACGTTAGAGCCGTCATCATTAGTTAAAGCAAAATTGACGGCATCAATACGATTATCATAACTATTCTCGTGGATACTGTGTGTTCTGTGTGCTTTAGGTTTCGCGTTTATACCCAACTGTTTTTCTAGTGGTGCAACAAAGTGTTCTAAAAAATTATAAATTACGCCGTCACAGTCATCGATAATTTCACGAATCTCTGGATTAACAAAAGTATGAAATACCAAGGGGGGTTCGCCAGTGCGTTTGCAAGTTTTATTAATCTTTTCTCTAGCTGCAATTGCTTTCTCTTTTGTTTCAACAAATGAAATCGTAAAGTGCTCAAACTCCATTGGGAATAAGGAGAGCAGGGCATGGCCAAAAACTTCGGAGGTTATTGCGGTTCCGTCAGAAACGTAAAAAGCTGCGCGCATATCATAATTCTCAATTTGTTAAGTATTTGTTGTTGTATGTAAAAACTTTCAAATAATATTTCAGTTTAATTATATGGCAGTGTAAAATGTATTCAACTATAAATATATGATAATACTAAATCTATAGAGTTCTTTCCCACACAGCGAGAAATAAATAGCTTATAAACAATCCTTTGATATAAAAGTGTTTATGCGTTTCTATATCAATAGTGTTATTTAAAATTTATAAGGCCCATTGGGAGTATGTTAGGAATAAGAAGAGTAAAAATTTGTTCTACTCTTTAAAACATAATTCTGTGTAGGAAGTAACGTTAATAGTATTGGTATCCATCTTACTTTTTTGGAGAGGTTGTTGTGCAAGATAATGTACTTTGGTATGAAGTTTTAGGAATGGATGATGTAGACCGTGTCGGTGGAAAAAATGCTTCTTTGGGAGAGATGATTTCCAACTTATCAAATGTTGGAGTGCAAGTACCAGGAGGTTTTGCGACAACATCTTTTGCATTTAATGAGTTCCTTGAGCAAAGTGGTCTTAACGACAAGATTTATAAGTTGCTTGATACCTTAGATGTCAGTGATATTTCGGCACTATCGCATTGTGGTGAGACCATTAGAACGTGGATAATTGAGACGCCATTTTTACCTGAAATGCAAAATGATATTGAGCAGGCATATGAAAAGCTTGCTGATGGTTTTGCAAATGATGCCTCTTTTGCTGTTCGTTCATCCGCAACGGCTGAGGATATGCCTGATGCTTCGTTTGCCGGTCAACAAGAAACGTTTCTAAATGTGCGTGGCTTTGCTGCAGTCATGGTAGCAATAAAACATGTATTTGCTTCACTCTTTAATGACCGTGCAATTTCATACCGTGTACATCAAGGGTATGATCATCGTGGTGTGGCTCTTTCTGCAGGCATTCAGCGAATGGTTCGTAGCGATATCGCCGCAAGTGGCGTGATGTTTTCTATTGATACTGAGTCAGGTTTTGAAGATGTTGTTTTTATTACTTCTAGCTTTGGGTTGGGAGAAATGGTTGTACAAGGCGCCGTTAATCCAGATGAGTTTTATGTACATAAGCCAACTTTAGCCAAAGGTAAACCTGCTGTTGTCCGCCGAAATATTGGTAGCAAAGCAATCAAAATGATCTATTCATCAGCGCAGGAACACGGTAAACAAGTTGAGATTGTTGATATTGATGAAAAAGACAGTAATCGTTTTTCATTAACCGATGACGAAATTCAAGAACTCGCTAAGCAAGCCGTTATTATTGAGAAGCACTATCAACGTCCTATGGATATTGAATGGGCCAAAGATGGACTAGATGGTAAACTCTACATAGTGCAAGCTCGACCAGAAACTGTAAAAAGTCGTGAAAATACTAATGTTATGGAGCAGTTTCAGTTACAGACAACAGCTAATGTAGTTTGTACAGGTCGTTCCATTGGCCACAAAATTGGTAGTGGAGAGGCTAAAGTTCTAGCGTCTATTGATGAAATGGATAAAATTCAGCAAGGTGATGTACTAGTTACCGATATGACTGATCCTGATTGGGAGCCTATTATGAAGCGAGCTTCCGCTATTGTTACCAATCGAGGTGGAAGAACTTGTCATGCCGCAATTATAGCGCGTGAAATGGGCATACCTGCTGTAGTCGGTTGTGGTGATGCAACAAGCAAAATCAAAAATGGTGATCCATTAACAGTATCTTGCGCGGAAGGTGATACAGGTTTCATCTATCAAGGAAAACTTGATTATACGGTAACGACATCAGAAGTTAACGCGATGCCTGAACTTCCTTTAAAAATCATGATGAATGTCGGGAATCCAGATCGTGCTTTTTCCTTTGCACGTTTACCTCATGCGGGGATTGGTTTAGCCAGATTAGAATTTATTATTAATAAAATGATCGGAATTCATCCCAAAGCTCTATTAAATTTTGAACAGCAGTCTTCTGAGCTCAAAGAAGAAATTAATGACATAATTGTCGGTTATGAAAGTCCAGTAGAATTTTATATAGCAAAATTAACCGAAGGCATCTCTACATTAGCGGCAGCATATTCGCCAGAAAAAGTTATTGTTCGCATGTCCGACTTTAAGTCAAACGAGTACGCGAATCTTGTTGGCGGCGAAGAGTTTGAACCTGAAGAAGAGAATCCAATGATTGGTTATCGCGGAGCCTCTCGTTATATTTCTGAAGATTTTCGTGATTGTTTCGCATTGGAATGTGAAGCGATCAAAAGAGTACGTAATGATATGGACATGACACATGTAGAAGTTATGATCCCATTTGTACGTACTTTGGAAGAAGCTGCAGCGGTCATTGATATTTTGGCAGAACATGGGCTAAAACGAGGCGAAAATGGTTTACGTATTATTATGATGTGTGAATTACCTTCTAATGCTTTATTGGCTGATCAGTTTTTAGACTATTTTGATGGTTTCTCTATTGGTTCAAATGATTTAACGCAATTAACTCTTGGTCTTGATAGAGACTCTGGGCTTATCGCTCATTTATTTGATGAACGAAATCCAGCGATTAAGGCATTACTGTCAATGGCAATCAAAGCCTGTAAAGCCCGGGGAAAGTATGTGGGGATTTGTGGTCAAGGACCTTCAGATCATCCAGATTTTGCAGCCTGGTTGGTAGAGGAAGGTATTGATAGTGTATCTTTAAATCCAGATACGGTATTGGCTACTTGGTTATATATTGCTGAACAACACACTAGCTAAATATTACTAATATAGACATTTAAAATTTGGAAACCTAGGTGCCGATAAAAAGTTCTTAGGTTTTTTTATATCCGATCATCAATTATAAAAATGACGTGATATACTGACCACCTCTAAGCATTTTTACAGAACATTACCCACATGTTACCTCGGATTGATCACCTCGAACTTGTTGCACCGCTTTACCAAGAATTTGCTAAAAAATTACAATTATTGCCATTTAACGGTGACGTTAATTGTCAATATAGTGCTCGACTTGCAGTGGCGACAGACAACAGCATCTATCAACAGTTACCACAGTTGGTATTACATCCAAAGTCAAAAGAAGACATTCAACTTATTACGTCCTTAGCTAACGAAGATAAATTTAAGGTCATCAAGTTTAGTGCTCGTGGTGGTGGAACGGGCACTAATGGCCAGAGTTTAACACCTGGCATTGTGGTCGATTTATCTAAATACATGAATCGTATTTTAGAGATAAATATTGAAGAAAACTGGGTGAAAGTTGAAGCGGGTGTCATAAAAGATCAGCTAAATGATTATTTACGACCACATGGTTTTTTCTTCTCTCCCGATCTGTCAACCAGTAACCGAGCAACTATTGGTGGAATGATCAACACCGATGCCTCAGGACAAGGATCGTTAGTTTATGGGAAAACATCTAATCATGTTTTGGGGTTAGAGTCAGTTTTAGCAAATGGTGAGTTATTTTCTACAGCGCCAATGAGTATTGATGCCGCAGAGGAACTAGCCAAACAAGAAAATACGCATGGCAATATTGTTAAGCAAGTCTTGAGTTCTTGCCAAGGAAATCGTGAATTAATTCTAAATAAATTTCCGCGATTGAACCGTTTTTTAACTGGCTATGACTTGGAAAATGTTCTTAATAAAGAACTAACGCAACTTGATTTATCGCGCTTGATCACAGGCTCTGAGGGATCGTTGGCATTTGTATGTGAAGCCAAGTTAAATTTAACCCCTATTTTAAAAGCTAAGACGTTAATAAATATAAAATATGATAGTTTTGATTCGGCTTTACGACATTCCCCAACTTTAGTTGCGGCTAAAGCGACGTCTGTAGAAACTATCGACAGTACAGTCCTTAATTTAGCAAAAAAAGATATCATCTGGAATTCAGTCAGTGATTTGATTACCGATGTGCAAAATCAGGTCATGGATGGCATTAACATCGTTGAATACAATGGCACCAGTATTGAAGACCTTGCTGAACAAGTCAGTCAATTAACCCAACGTTTAGACAAAGATATTGAAAATGATAGCGGTGTTATCGGTTATCAAGTGACGACAGACCTAGCTAGTATTAATAAACTTTATGCGATGCGCAAAAAAGCAGTAGGCCTATTAGGAAATACCAAAGGTAGCCAAAAACCGTTGGCTTTTGCAGAAGATACCGCTGTTCCGCCTGAAAACTTGGCGGACTATATTGTAGAGTTCAGGGAGCTACTTGATGGTTATGGCCTAGATTATGGCATGTTTGGTCATGTTGATGCGGGTGTATTACACGTGCGTCCAGCACTTGATATGTGTGACCCTGAGCAAGAAAAGTTATTAAGAGAAATATCAGACAAAGTGGTGACATTAACGGCCAAATATGGCGGTTTAATGTGGGGAGAGCACGGTAAAGGTTATCGTAGTGAATACAGTCCCGAATTTTTTGGTGAACAATTATTTAGCGAACTTCGTAAAATAAAAACAGTGTTTGATCCGTTAAATAAGATGAATCCAGGAAAGATTTGTACACCCATCGACTCAAATGAATCTTTGGTCTCTGTTGATGATACAAAACGAGGCTATTTTGACCGACAAATTCCCGTTAATGTTAAGGATTCTTTTAAATCGGTATTAGATTGCAACGGTAATGGCTTATGTTTTAATTATGATGCTGATAGTCCGATGTGTCCTTCAAGTAAAATTACTCGTGACAGAAGACATTCCCCAAAAGGACGCGCAGGACTTATGCGTGAGTGGTTACGTCTTTTGGAATACAAAGGAGTTGATGTTTTAGCTCTTGAGAAAAACATTCACGGTTGGTCAGTAAAAAAATTGCTTGAACAAACGGTTAATAAAGTTCGCAACCATTTTATTGAAGAAAATAAAGGTGATTTCTCTCATGAAGTGATGACGGCAATGTCTGGATGTTTGGCTTGTAAAGCTTGCGCTAGTCAGTGCCCCATTAAAGTAGATGTACCTGATTTTAGATCGCGTTTTGTCAATCTTTACCACACGCGCTATTTTAGACCATTAAAAGACCATCTAGTTGCTAATGTAGAAATACTTGCGCCCTTGATGGCCAAAGCACCAAAACTCGTTAATAGTGTTCTTGAGTCAACTCTTTATGATAAATTTTCGAGCGCTACAATTGGTTATGTTAATACACCATTATTATCTGTACCGACCTTAAAAGAAAATATTGATAGAGCAGTAGTTCAGGGAAAATATGAAAAATTTAACTTAACTGCTTTGCAACAGTTGTCAGCGGAAGAGCGACAAAAGTACCTACTAATCGTTCAAGACCCATTTACGTCTTTTTATGATGCAAAAACGGTAGAGGCTATGATGGCGTTAGCTCATAAACTTGGTTTTAAACCGGTATTACTACCCTTTAAACCCAACGGTAAAGCACAACATGTTAAAGGCTTTTTAGCCCGTTTTGCTAAAACAGCACAAAATACAGCGAATTTTCTTAATGAACTTCACCAGTTAAATATACCCATGGTTGGTGTCGATGGTTCATTAGTATTATGTTATCGAGATGAATATAAACAAGTATTAAAAGATAAACGTGGTAAATTTCAAGTGTTGTTGGCACATGAGTGGCTATTAGGACAAGTAAAAGATAAACCTTTATTAACTATTGATTTGAATGAAACTAAATATAAACTATTTGCACATTGTACTGAAAAAACCATGTTGCCTAATAGTGAGAAACAATGGGTAACAATTTTTACTGAGTTTGGATTGTCACTAGATATTGTTGCTGTTGGTTGCTGTGGTATGGCAGGAACATATGGTCATGAGAAAGTAAATTTAGAAAATTCAAAGGGATTATTTGAATTGAGTTGGCAACAAAAACTTAATGCGCTAGATGAGCCTCAGGTATTGGTGACTGGATTTTCATGTCGAAGCCAGGTCAAACGTTTTACTGATATAAAAGCCAAACATCCGATAGCAGCATTATTGTCATGCCTAAGTTAGGGAAAGTACGCTATATCGTTTAGATTTGTGGTCCTAGACACACCAGATAACTAAATGTCGTCGTTCCTGTTGTCTATGACAGTGCGACATACCTTTCACCCTGAATATCGTCGTTTTTGTCGTCCTTGACACCACGACATCACGATATACCATTCATCCTGAATATCGTCGTTCCTTGTCGTCCATGACATCACGATATACCATTCATCCTGAATATAAAAAACCAGTCAAGAGACTGGTTTTTTTCAATAAATTAGGCGGTCTGCTATTTTTTACCGTTCGCGATTATCTCGCGTGCCATCTCATCTGCTATTGCCCCTGTAGGACGATTATCAGACTGTGCCTTTTCAAAGACACGCATTAAGGTGGTATAAATATTTTCAACCAATGCTGTCGCTTCATTTGCATTATAAGGTTCAGGGTAAATTTCTAAAGCAACGTTGATGATACCTCCTGCATTAATTACATAATCAGGTGCGTATAATATACCTTTTTCAAGCAATACTTGGTCATGACGACTTTCTGCTAATTGGTTATTGGCACAACCCGCAACAATTACCGCTTTAAGTTGGCTTAAGCTCTTATCATTAATGGATGCCCCTAACGCACAGGGGGAATATACATCAACATCAAGACTGTAAATTTCATCTAAACCGACTACGGTTGCGTTGAGTTCTGTAGCCGCTTTATCTAAAGCTACTTGGTTAATATCAGTAACAAAGAGCTCTGCGCCGGCTTGATGAAGTTTTTCACATAATGAATAACCAACACTACCTAAACCTTGTACCGCTATTTTTATTCCAGTTAAATCTTCGCGTCCTAATTTAAATTTTACAGCTGCTTTAATGCCTAAGAATGTACCAAGGGCAGTGAATGGACCAGGATTTCCACTTTTTCCTTCTAAGCCAGAAACAAAGTTTGTTACTTGATTAACAATTGCCATATCGCCGGTGGTAATGTTGACATCTTCAGCAGTATAATATCGTCCGTTAAGGTTATTTACTGCTGTGCCAAATGATTTAAATAAGTCATTTGATTTTAATGACTTTGGATCACCAATAATAACCCCTTTACCACCACCAAGTTTCAATCCGGCCATTGCATTTTTATAAGTCATGCCTTTAGACAAGCGTAAAACATCTTTTAATGCTTCGTCGTCACTTGCATAATCCCAAAAACGACACCCGCCAGCAGCAGGACCTAGAGCAGTATTGTGAACAGCAATAATAGCTTTTAAACCAGAAGAGTCATCACTGCAATAAACAACTTGCTCATGATCATCAAAATCTACTAAATTAAAAAGGGCCAATGTAATTTCTCCGTGAAGATCTAATTCCAACAATAATTAGTGAGTATATAAATTAATACCCACGATATTTTTGGAACTATTGATGTAATGTTTCGGTGCGCACAATATCACTAAGTGAATGTTAGCGCTACATTAGTCTTACAAATTAATTTATTGCTTAAGCGTCAATAAAACAGTACAAAACTGGCAATTTAACTAATCTTTATTAAATTTGTTTTTGAAGTCGCCAAATCACAACTCAAATCTTGCACTTTCTTTGGTAATAGGTATAGTCAATTGTAGTAATTATCGTTAAAAAAGTAGAATAAATAACATGGCAGAACAGCAAAAAATGAGCGAAAAAGAGCAAAAAAAATGGATTCGAGATAGCTATCATGCAGCAACTAAATACTTGGCAGGCAAGGGCATGGTTACTGACTCAGTAGTAGAAAAAGAAAGTCGTTATCTGGTTCCAGTGGTAGCTGTATGGAAACTAAATTTATTGGATAAAACTAGTGTCTGGGTAATTTGTGGTGACTTACCTACTGATCATGTGAGCAACAATATTGCAGCGACGGCTCGAGATGTGATTCGTCATTTCTCTTTTAAATGGCAAATGCAGGCCGAAAATATTGGTAAAAATGCTAATAAAGAGCAGGAAGGATTTGCTAATTTACTTATTTCTCGTGCAGAAGGCCTATATGGCTTGTATGAAAAAGAAGAGTTATGGGCGGAGAGTTAATTTTTAAATTAAAGGCATTCGAATATCTACTACACTAATGTATAAAGTTAGTGTACCAGATAATATTTTGCCATATTGAATTCTTTAATCGGGCATACCATGCGTTGTCTTGGTATGCCAGCCTCCATAAATACAGTACCATTTATGCTAAAGTTCTGTTTTTGAAAATAATTAACAGACTCTAAAGGACTGTATATAAAGACTTCGTTTATTTCTAAATCTTTTGCAATTGACATTAACCCTTTTAAAATTACCTTATCAATACAGTCTTTTCGGTATTTCATCATAACCGCAATACGACTAATCTCTCCACTCGCTAAAATTCTACCTGTTGCTATGGGTTCTTGTGTTGAATCATCACAAACCAACATGTGAAAAGCATTTTTGTCTTTACGATCGAATTCTATCTTTTTAGGAATACGCCACTCACAAATGAAGACTTTTTCCCGTACTTTTTTTAACAAAGGGGCAGCCAAATCCCATTCTACACGACTAGTACTAAAGGACATTGCAACTGAATCTACTTACGAATGATACTTATATAAACATTAGTTAACGAACGTGGGTTTATCAAACAATTTAGGGAACTTTTTATTCATTTTGTAGTCCTAGATTTTTATAAAAAATAAAGATGTCAAAATTTTTATAAACTTATTCTTAAAAAAGAACAACTCACCTGTTAGTCATTTAAAAAATGGCATTAAAAAAGAAGACCGAAGTCTTCTTTTTAAAATAAGTAATACTAGAGATATTTAATCTAGTTCATCGATAAATTCAACAGCACGGCCTATATATTTTGCTGGAGTTAATTCACATAACTCTGCCTTTATAGGATCAGGTAATTCTAATGTCATAATGAAATCGCGCATTGATTCACCATTAACACGTTTACCACGGGTCAAATCTTTTAATTTTTCATAAGGTTTTTCAATGCCAAAGCGACGCATAACCGTTTGAATTGGTTCTGCTAAAACTTCCCAATTGTTATCTAACTCTTTAGCCAAGTTATCTTCATTAACTTGAAGCTTGCTGATACCTTTTAATGTTGCTTGGTAAGCTATTAGTGCATGACCAAATCCAACACCTAAATTACGTAATACTGTAGAATCAGTTAAATCACGTTGCCAACGAGAAATAGGCAGTTTTTGTGCAAGGTGTGTAAATAATGCGTTAGCAATACCTAAATTGCCTTCTGAATTTTCAAAATCAATCGGATTAACTTTATGTGGCATCGTTGATGAACCAATCTCACCAGCAATGGTTTTTTGTTTAAAGTGACCAATGGCAATATAACCCCAAATATCACGATCAAAATCGATCAATATGGTATTAAAACGTGCAATAGCATCAAACAGTTCCGCAATATAATCATGTGGTTCTATTTGAGTGGTGTAAGCATTAAATGTTAAACCAATAGAATTTACAAAGTCATTAGCAAATTGATGCCAATCGACACTTGGATAAGCGGATAAATGAGCATTGTAGTTACCAACAGCACCATTAATTTTTCCTAAAAATTCTACTTCAGCAATTTGTTGGCGTTGACGTTTTAAACGAATGTAAACATTAGCCATTTCTTTACCTAAGGTACTAGGAGAAGCGGGTTGACCATGGGTACGGCACATCATGGGTATCGATTTATATTCAATTGCTAATGCTTTAATTTCAGCTAATATTTCATCAATAACGGGCAACAATACTTGCTCACGACAATCTTTAAGCATTAAACCATGAGAAAGGTTATTAATATCTTCTGAGGTGCAGGCAAAATGAATAAATTCTGTAACGGCATGTAATTCAGCATTGTCAGCAATCTTTTCCTTTAAGAAATACTCAACAGCTTTAACATCGTGATTCGTTGTAGCTTCTATTTTCTTTATCGCTAAAGCGTCTTCTTCAGAAAAATCACTGACGATTGCGTCAAGTAACGCATTTGCTGATGAACTAAATGCTGGAACTTCTGCAATGTTAGACGCTGCGGCTAGTTTTTGTAACCAACGTACTTCAACAGTTACTCGGTACTTAATTAAGCCGAACTCACTGAAAATAGGACGTAATGATTTAACTTTACTGCCATAACGACCATCTACTGGTGATACGGCACTAAGTGCTGAAAGTTCCATAGTGTTTTCCTAAATAAATGATAAAAATAAATAAATTGATTAAGATATTCGTTTAAGAAGATCTTGTGCACATGCAACTATTTTTGAACGTGCAAATAAAATATTTCTTCGCTTACCGCCAACTTGTCGCCACAATACTGATGAACGAATTCCAGCAAGTAACAAGGCTCTTATTTTTTGTTGGTTAATTGGTAGCTTTAAAATGCTAGGTTCACCAGCGATTTGAATTGGAGTACCTAATGGGCTGATCAAGTCGCTATAAATACTTGCAATACTAGCGATTAATGTTTCGCTATTAATATCATAGTGGACAAGTTGCCGTTGGGTCTTTTCAATACGTTCGCCTAATAATGACATTTGTTTATTACGTTTACTTAAACGTCGTTCTAATCCTAATAAACTGACTACATATCGTGTTAATTCGGGGTCTTTACTTTTGGATTGATTACCTAAATGATGGATTAAGGTTTCAAGACCTATTTTAATATTTTCCAATTCACCACCATAAACTTCCATGGTGTTACTTGGCGATGTGTTCATCACACTATTGAGCAAAAGTGATAAATCTTGGTCGTTAATTTGACCCGTTCGAGATAATTTTTGTACCCAATATGCCGTTTGACATATTGCGGCTAAGGTAATTGTTTGTTCTTTTATATCTACCATATTATTTAATGCAACTATCGAATAAGGGAATTAATAATGCCGCCACCGAGGCAAACATCATTTTGATAAAAAACTACGGATTGACCTGGTGTTACTGAGCTTTGTGCTTCATCAAACATAACCAAATATTCTCCTTCAGTCATAGGAGATAAGTGGCAGATAACATCGTCTTGTCGGTAACGTGTTTTAACCGTACATTTTAGTGGTTGGGTAAGTTCAATGCGATCAATTAAATGTAATTGATTGGCAATTAAACCTTTAGAGAAAAGGCGAGGGTGATTATGACCTTGTCCAACAATTAATACATTACGTAATAAATCTTTTTCAACGACATACCAAGGCTCTTCGCCTGCATTGGCTAATCCGCCAATATGTAATCCCTTGCGTTGACCTAATGTGTGATACATTAAACCATCATGTTTGCCTATTTCTTCACCTTCAGCTGACTCTATAATGCCAGGTTGCGCGGGTAAATATTTACCTAAAAAGTCCTTGAACTTTCGTTCACCAATAAAACAAATACCAGTACTGTCTTTTTTATTGTGAGTAATCAAATCGGCTTTTTCAGCAATCGCTCGCACTTCAGGTTTTTCAATATGCCCGACAGGAAACAAGGTTTTACCTACTTGTTCATGACTTAATGTATAAAGAAAGTAACTTTGATCTTTATTACTATCTAAACCTCGTAACATCGTCCACTTGCCCGAACGAAGTTCGCGCTGTACATAATGTCCTGTTGCAATATAGTCCGCGTTTAAGTCCTCACAAGCAAATTCTAAAAAGGCCTTAAACTTTATTTCTTTATTACATATGATATCGGGGTTTGGTGTACGACCCGCCTTATACTCAGCGAGGAAATATTCAAACACATTGTCCCAATATTCTGTGGCAAAATTAATGGTATGTAATTTTATACCTAACTTGTCACAAACTAATTGTGCATCTATTAAATCGTCAGCTGCAGCGCAATATTCGTCGGTATCATCTTCTTCCCAGTTTTTCATAAACAAGCCTTCAACTTGATAACCTTGCTGTTGCAATAAATATGCAGAAACAGAAGAGTCAACTCCACCTGACATACCAACAACAACTTTGGTTTGCGCAGGAGCTTTAATCTGAGAGTTCTTTTTCACAGGAGATTTTTCTATAGAAGTGTCAGGTATCGTTGTCATGAAAATAGATTAAGATGATAAAAAAGGCGCGGAATTATAGCATGTGATTTTGCTGGGAAACAGACTAAAGATTACTTTTTAACATGGATAAAGAGATTTTATTGCCACTTTGACCACCTGCTACATAATCTTCAATACATTCTAAAACCATAGTACTACGTAGTTGATGCTGTTTTATTCTTATTTCTTCAAGCGTAAACCAATGGGTATCGATAATTTCATCGTCTAAAGGGATTGCTGCTACTTGTTGGGCTAACTCTACAACAAAGCAAAACCTTAGAAAATAAAGATTGAGTTCGGGGCGATGAAAATAGTAAATACCGCTTAAATAATCAGGTATTAATGCAAGCCCAGTCTCTTCCAGAACTTCACGTTTGACGGCATCAACAAGGTTCTCATTGGCTTCTATATGACCGGCAGGTTGATTATATACCTTCTTACCATTTTCATATTCTTCGACGAGTAGGTATTTATTATTACAAACAATGACTGCCGCAACTGTTGTATTGGGTTTAAATTGATTTGCTCCGTGGTTATTATCTAAGGATTGACTTTCAATCATCATAGGACTTTATATTGTCCGTTGTTAATATTATCAATAGAATATTTTCCAATACTATAGCGAATAAGCCTGAGTGTTGGAAAACCTATGTGAGCCGTCATTCGCCTGACTTGACGGTTGCGACCTTCACTTATAGATATGCTCAACCAAGTTGTAGGAATGTTACTACGCTCGCGGATTGGAGGAGTTCTTTGCCAGATTTTAGGTTGTTCAATAACATTAACTATAGCTGGGAGGGTTGGACCATCTTTCAAAGTTATACTCGTGCGTAGTTTGCTAAGATCTTTTTCATTTGGTAGCCCCTCAACTTGTACCCAATAGGTCTTGATTGTTTTTTGTTTTGGATTGGCAAGTTGGTGTTGTAATTTGCCATCATTGGTCAACAGTAATAACCCTTCACTATCACGATCAAGACGTCCTGCGGCATACACTTCTTTGATATCGATAAAATCAGCTAGTGTTTTTCTTTTTTCATCATCAGTAAATTGGCTTAATACATCAAAAGGTTTATTGAATAAGACTATTTTTTGTTCAAAATCAACTGGTCGTACCTTTGCTTGTTTCCTGAACACGCGTCCTTGTGGTCCTCTGTTTTTCTTGGTAATCACACTATTTCCATATTAAAAAATTTAATCATATAAATATCCACTATATTAATATTCTTCGAATTCCGATACTATGCGCGCGAAAATTAATTTATTAAAAAGTGCATGTCAATTAACGATTGTTGAATGTTTATGCATTTTATACTGATCACTGGTAATTTCTACGTAGGAAACACAATGAATACTGACTCATCTAAAATTATATATACTATTACCGACGAAGCTCCAGCATTAGCAACGCATTCTTTATTGCCGATTATCCAAGCTTATACTGCTTCATCAGGTATTGACATAGAAACACGTGATATTTCATTAGCAGGTCGTGTTCTTGCTAATTTCCCTAAATACTTAACGGCCGAGCAGCGAGTTAGCGATGCACTAGCTGAATTGGGCCAGTTAGCAAAAACACCTGAAGCAAACATTATTAAATTGCCCAATGTTTCAGCGTCAATCCCACAATTGCAAGCTGTTATTAAAGAGCTACAAGAGAAAGGTTTTGATTTACCTGATTACCCAGCTGAACCACAAAATGAAGCGGAGCAATCAATTAAATTGACTTACGCAAAAGTACTAGGCTCAGCGGTAAATCCTGTTTTACGTGAAGGAAATTCAGACCGTCGTGCTCCAGGATCAGTTAAGCAATATGCTCGTAATAATCCACATTCAATGGGGGCTTGGTCTAAAGATTCTAAATCTCATGTCGCTCATATGGCTGCAGGTGATTTTTATGGTAGTGAAAAATCAGTCACCATTGATGGCGCAACAAATGTTAAAATTGAATTTGTTGCTCAAAACGGTGATGTTACTTTATTAAAAGAACACTTAACGTTACTAGATAAAGAAATTATTGATGCTGCAGTAATGAGTAAGTCAGCATTAGTTGATTTTTATGAAACACAAACGGTAAAAGCTAAAGAAGAAGGTGTTTTACTTTCTCTTCATTTAAAAGCAACCATGATGAAAGTTTCAGATCCCATTATGTTTGGTTATGCCGTTAAAGTATTTTACAAAGATGTGTTTTTTAAGCACGCAGCAATTTTTGAGCAATTAGGTGTTGATGCAAATAATGGTATTGGTGATGTTTATGCAAAAATTGAACGTTTACCAAGTGATAAAAAAGCTGAGATCGAAGCTGATTTAGCGGCTGTTTACAATACTCGTCCTGAAGTAGCAATGGTTGACTCCGATAAAGGTATTACTAACTTTCATGTACCAAGTGATGTCATTATTGATGCATCCATGCCAGCAGCGATACGTGCTTCAGGTATGATGTGGGATAAAGAAGGTAAACAAAAAGATACTAAATTTATGATCCCTGACCGCAACTATGCGGGTGTATTTTCAGCGGTTGTTGATTTTTGTCGTGAAAACGGTGCTTTTAATCCTACTACCATGGGAACCGTCCCAAATGTTGGTTTAATGGCGCAAAAAGCTGAAGAGTATGGCTCACATGACAAAACTTTCACTATGACAGGAGAGGGGTCTGTTCGTGTTGTAAATGATAATGGTGAAACATTATTAGAACATACTGTTGCGGAAGGTGATCTTTGGAGAATGTGTCAGGTTAAAGATGCGCCAATCCAAGACTGGGTTAAGCTTGCCGTTACTCGCGCTAAAGCAACTAATGTTCCTGCTGTTTTCTGGTTAGATGAAAATCGAGGTCATGATGTTGAAATGATTAAAAAGGTAAATACTTATTTAGCCGATCACGATACTGCCGCTTTAGATATTCAAATTCTAGCACCTGTGCAAGCTTGTGAGTTTACATTAGTACGCACAGCGAAAGGCGAGGATACAATCTCTGTTACAGGTAATGTATTACGCGATTATTTAACAGATTTATTTCCTATTTTAGAACTAGGAACGAGCGCCAAAATGCTTTCTATTGTACCACTGATGAATGGCGGTGGTTTATTTGAAACGGGTGCTGGTGGCTCAGCACCTAAACATGTTCAACAATTTGAAAAAGAAAATCATTTACGTTGGGATTCTTTAGGTGAATTTTTAGCATTAGCGGCTTCACTTGAACACTTAAGTGTTTCTACAGGAAATGCCAAAGCACAAGTATTAGCGGATACGCTAGATGCTGCTACGGGTAAGTTCCTTGATACAAATAAATCTCCGTCACGTCGAGTAGGTGAGCTTGATAATCGTGGCAGTCATTTTTATCTTGCAATGTATTGGGCACAAGCACTCGCAGAACAGACTGCAGATGAAGAATTAAAAGCAAGTTTTGTCGCTGTTGCACAAGCATTAACTAAGCAAGAAGATAAAATTGTTGAAGAGTTAAATAATGCTCAGGGTCCTAAAATGGATATTAATGGTTATTACTATGCTGATGTAACCCTTGCAGAAAAAGCGATGCGTCCAAGTGAAACCCTAAATACTATTTTATCTACTTTATTGTAATTTATTAATGTAGTTAAACTGTTTTATCTGAGAGGTTAGACAAAATTGTCTAACCTTTTTTATGTTCAGGATGAACGGTATGTCATGGTCACATGGATGTGAAGGAATGACGATGTTCAGGATGAACGGTCAGTTTTATTTATAAAGAGCGTTCCAGACCTAAGTTAAGTATCTGCTTCTACGCATGATAATGTGAAAATACGCCAGTCTCTTCTACACTAATTTTCCTCCTTACCTCTCACTATTTAGCTCATTTATGTTCGCTATCACAAACAAGTGATTAGTATCGTCAATATTTTTCATATAGTTTATTTGTATGACGAACTGTAGGTTTTCAATAGGACTGTCATCAGTCAAAAATATTAACGTTAACTTTTGGAGTAGACATGACTAATAAAGTTTCAATACCAAGCATGGGTGAGCAAATCACTATCGACAACGGCAAGTTAATTGTACCTAATAATCCTATTATTCCATTTATTGAAGGAGATGGAATTGGTATTGATGTTACACCTCCGATGATTAAAGTTGTTAATGCCGCGGTAAATAAGGCATATCAAGAAAAACGTAAAATACATTGGATGGAAGTATATGCTGGAGAAAAAGCCACTCAAACGTATGATTCAGAAACATGGCTACCTGACGAAACATTAGCAATGTTCAAAAAATATAAAGTGGGTATTAAAGGCCCCTTAACCACACCTGTTGGTGGAGGCATGCGTTCTTTAAATGTTGCTCTTAGGCAAGTTCTTGATTTGTACGTATGCCAACGTCCCGTGCAATGGTTTACAGGAGTACCAAGCCCGGTTAAAAAGCCAAGTGAAGTTGATATGGTCATTTTTCGAGAAAATTCAGAAGATATTTACGCGGGAATTGAATATCAAGCAGGTAGCGAACAAGCGAAAAAAATCATCACGTTTTTGACAGAGGAAATGGGCGCAACAAAAATTCGTTTTACCGAAAATTGTGGTATTGGTATCAAACCAGTGTCAAAAGAAGGCAGTGAGCGACTTGTTAGGAAAGCGATTCAATACGCGATAGACAATGATCGTGAATCGGTCACCTTAGTGCACAAAGGCAACATCATGAAATATACCGAAGGTGCATTTAAAGAGTGGGGTTATGATATAGCAAGAGAAGAGTTTGCTGCTAATTTAATTGACGGTGGTCCGTGGTGTTCTTTAATAAATCCTAATAATGGTAAAGAAATTATTATAAAAGATGTTATAGCTGATGCCATGTTACAACAAATTTTATTGAGACCTGCAGAGTACAGCGTTATTGCAACACTTAATTTAAATGGCGATTATTTATCTGATGCCTTAGCGGCGCAGGTTGGCGGTATTGGTATAGCGCCTGGTGCTAATTTAAATGATGATATTGCTATTTTTGAAGCAACGCATGGTACAGCCCCTAAATACGCAGGGTTAAATAAAGTTAATCCCGGTTCGGTTATTTTATCTGCAGAAATGATGCTTCGTCATATGGGGTGGTTTGAAGCGGCTGATTTACTACTTAAAGGTATGTCCGGTGCAATTAATGCCAAAACAGTAACCTATGACTTTGAAAGGTTAATGGATAATGCAACGTTGGTAACATGTTCTGAATTTGGTGATTGTATTATTTCGCACATGTAATTTTATTGATTTAATATACTAAAAAACACAGCGGAGCTGTGTTTTTTACGATCAAAATATGAGGGTTTATCTATTCTTCTTCTGACTCAATTTCCGAAGGTGTTATACTAGCGGCATGATGGCCTTTAGGACCGGCATTTAACTCATAATTTACATCTTGACCTGCTTTGAGAGTACGGTATCCTTCCATCTGGATTGTAGAGTAGTGAGCAAAAATATCTTCACCACCATCTACTGGACGAATAAAACCAAAACCTTTTGCATTATTAAACCATTTAACTGTACCGTGGGCCATACATCTACATCCTTTATTTCAATGAACTTGGTATTGTTATGCTTCCTAAAAGCAATAAACTTTTTCTTTAGCAGGCGATTAAAAAATAGCCATCAATTGAATCGTAGATAAAATAATTAAATAGTCAAGTAATATTATCGAATTTATGGAAATAATTAGATTTATTATTTTATGAAATGTTACAGCAAAATCACCAATGACAGGCTAATATAGAACTATGAGCAAGTGGAAAGAATCAACCGATAATCAAGAATTACTTGATGAAGAGGTTATAAATGAAATTCAAAAACCACCGATGTATACGGTTATTTTATTAAATGACGATTATACACCTATGGATTTTGTTGTTGAGGTTTTACGAAGGTTTTTTAATATGAATTCAGAGCAAGCTACCGATATTATGCTTGATATTCATTATAAGGGTAAAGCTCGATGTGGCACGTACACTGCGGAAATTGCAGAAACCAAAGTTAATCAAGTAAGTAGTTACGCTTATGAAAATCAACACCCTTTAAAGTGTTCGATGGAAAAAGCGTAAAGTCGTATGGTTTATAAATGGAGTCACCTATGCTAAATAAAGACCTAGAAATATCGCTAAATTTAGCTTTCCGTCAAGCTAAAGATTTACGGCATGAATTTATGACGGTTGAACACTTATTACTTGCCTTATTAGATAATCCATCGTCTATTGAAGCCTTAACAGCGTGTGGTGCAAACATGCCAACGTTAAGAAAAGACTTACTCGCATTTATTAGTGAGACTACGCCAGTTATTCCTAGCGGTGAAGAAGAACGTGAAACACAGCCGACGTTAGGTTTTCAACGTGTTTTACAACGAGCTGTATTTCATGTGCAGTCATCGGGGAAAAGTGAAGTTAATGGCTCAAATGTTTTAGTTGCAATATTTAGTGAACAAGAATCACAAGCAGCATACTTCCTAAAAAAATCAGATATTAGCCGTTTGGATATTGTTAACTTTATTTCTCATGGCATCTCAAAAGTAGAACACCATGAAAACCCTCAGTCGATAGATGAAAATGCCAATAAGACTGAAGAAGAACCTCGCACCATTGAAAACTTTGCTTCTAATTTAAATGAAGAGGCGTTGAAAGGAAATATAGATCCTTTAATTGGACGAGATGATGAATTAGAAAGAACACTACAAGTATTAAGTCGTCGTCGCAAAAACAACCCTTTATTTGTTGGTGAAGCTGGTGTTGGTAAAACGGCAATTGCTGAGGGATTAGCGAATCTTATTATTTCTGATAAGGTGCCTGAGGTATTAGCCGATGCCACAATATATTCACTTGATATGGGCGCTCTTTTGGCTGGTACAAAATACCGAGGTGATTTTGAGAAACGTTTTAAATCATTATTAAAAGAGCTGGAAGATGATGGTAATGCCATTTTATTTATTGATGAAATTCACACCATTATCGGTGCTGGAGCCGCTTCTGGTGGCATGATGGACGCTTCTAATTTAATCAAGCCATTATTATCTGCGGGCAAGCTTCGTTGTATAGGTTCAACAACGTATCAAGAATATCAAGGTGTTTTTGAAAAAGATCGGGCTTTGGCAAGACGTTTTCAAAAGATAGATGTGGTCGAACCAAGTGTCGATGATACCACCAAAATATTGGTAGGCTTAAAAGAAAAATATGAGTCACATCATGGTATTCGTTATACTAATAAAGCACTTAGAGCCGCCGCTCAACTGTCTGCTAAGTATATTAATGATAGATTTCTACCCGATAAAGCGATTGATGTTATCGATGAAGCAGGGGCAAAGCAGCAACTTGTCACTGCATCAAAACGTAAGAAAGTCATTAATAATAATGATATTGAAAGCATTGTTGCAAAAATGGCAAGAATACCGGAAAAATCGGTTTCTTCCTCAGAAAAAGATAGTCTTAAAACACTCGACCGTAATTTAAAGCTTGTGGTCTTTGGACAAGATCATGTCATTGATGAATTATCTTCTGTGATCCGCTTATCTAGAGCTGGTCTTGGCATTGAAACAAAGCCGGTTGGCTCATTTCTGTTTGCTGGACCGACAGGTGTTGGTAAAACAGAAGTCACACAGCAACTTGCTAAAACCCTTGGTGTTGAATTGCTTCGTTATGATATGTCTGAGTATATGGAGAAACATGCTGTTAGTCGCTTAATTGGGGCGCCACCAGGATATGTAGGTTATGAACAAGGTGGTTTATTAACAGACGCCGTACTTAAGCACCCACATGCCGTAGTATTACTCGATGAAATTGAAAAAGCCCACTCGGATGTTTTTAATATTTTACTTCAAGTTATGGATCATGGTGTATTAACAGATAATAACGGGCGAAAAGCAGACTTTAGAAATATTATTTTGGTCCTAACAACAAATGCTGGTGTTAGTGAAACAACACGTCAATCTATTGGTTTTAAACAACAAGATAATAGTTTGAATGCAATGGATGAAATTAATAAAGTCTTTGCACCAGAATTTAGAAACAGATTAGATAATATCGTTTGGTTTAATCATTTGGATACAGAAGTCATTTATCAAGTGGTAGATAAATTTATTGTTGAATTACAAGCGCAACTCGATGAAAAGGGCGTTTCGTTAGAATTAACCAAAGATGCTAGAAAATGGCTGGCTGAGCATGGTTATGACAAAACAATGGGCGCACGTCCGATGGCACGACTTATCCAAAAGCATTTAAAGAAAGAGCTTGCTAATGAATTACTTTTTGGTGACTTGACTCATGGTGGGGTCGCAAAGGTTGGCGTTAAAAAGGATAAACTGGTTGTTACCTGTGAAAGTAAAAAAGAATTAGTAGAGCAACAGTAATTTTAGCTTGAACAATAATGAGTAATGCTTTTGGTATTACTCATTTTTATATAAGCACACTCTATAAAAAAAGCCCTGTAACGGTACCGTTACAGGGCTTTAAATTTATTAAATAATAAAACTATCTAGCGCGGAAAATAATGCGACCTTTAGATAAGTCATAAGGCGTTAATTCAACCGTAACGGTATCGCCGGTTAATATACGAATATAATTTTTACGCATTTTTCCTGAAATATGAGCAGTAACTACATGATCATTTTCCAATTTAACGCGGAACATAGTATTAGGTAGTGTATCTAACACGGTACCTTGCATTTCAATATTTTCTTCTTTCGCCATTGGGCGTAAAACCTCTATAGTTGCACTGTAACCAA
>Ga0209396_1000106_pt1 | contig 112184 bp, 122 predicted proteins | sample GOMGulsemesocosm_6_FD_184638 | JGI IMG/M metagenome (GOLD analysis project Ga0209396, IMG submission 184638) | Methane-oxidizing microbial communities from mesocosms in the Gulf of Mexico - GOM8C Gulf of Mexico (SPAdes) (version 2) | ecosystem: Environmental > Aquatic > Marine > Cold seeps...
TCAACAACATACAACTGACATTAATATTAGCTATCAATTAGCTTAGTTTAGAAGTTATCAGAAATACATAAATGATGTCTCCTAGGTTTTAACAGTAGTTATAGATAGTTAATAAAAACATTTCCAGCCAAGCAACATTAGTACAAAGTTAACCATCATTTATAAAAGTAACAATGATTCAAGCAAACACAATGTCTGATAAAAAAGGGTAGTAACATTTTCATGTTACTGCCCTTTTATTGAATAACTTTAAAATCAGCTTATGATTTTCTGAAACCATATTGATGGTGTATTTACTTTAGAATAAATGATTTATCTTTAATTTTTTCACATAGCAACTCTGTATTAGGTCCGCTCTAGTTATGTCATTAATTTAAACTTTTGGCGTTTTTTTAATTTGAAAGGTCTCAATCATGCTATTGTATGCGACTGGTACAGGGATATTGTCCATGTTATGTTTCACTCCAATCTATAATAATCTGAGAATAATAATTTATGACTTCTGTGGTTACTGATAATCATGCAACAAACAAAGAAAACAATGGTTTATTTAATCGTTTTTTAGCTACTGTAGAATTTCTTGGCAACCTATTGCCACATCCAATAACCTTGTTCGCGATTTTTTGTGTCGCAATTATCGTTGGCAGTGGTATCGCCGATCTGTTTGATTTAAGTGCGGTAGATCCTCGCCCTGAAGGAGCTAAAGGACGTGCCCCTGACGGAATTATAAAAGTAGTAAGCCTGATGTCGGTTGAAGGGTTACACCGTATAGTTACCGGCTTAGTAACCAATTTTACTAGCTTTGCGCCACTTGGCACCGTTTTAGTTGCCATATTAGGTGTTAGTGTTGCAGAACATTCAGGTTTATTGTCAGCGACAATGCGTAATATGGTGATGGGTGCATCTAAGCGACTTGTTACTTTTATGATTGTTTTAGCGGCAATTTTATCAAATACTGCTGCAGAGCTTGGTTATGTTGTATTAATTCCACTAGCCGCAATGATTTTTCATAGTCTTGGTCGCCACCCATTGGCAGGTTTGGCTGCTGCATTTGCCGGTGTTTCTGGTGGTTACAGCGCAAACCTATTACTTGGTACTATTGACCCTTTACTTGCTGGGATAACCACGCCAGCAGCACAAATGATTGCGCCTGATTACGTAGTAGGTGCTGAAGCCAACTGGTATTTTATGATGGTATCAACCTTCCTTATCGCAATATTAGGAACAGTTATTACCGAGAAAATTGTTGAGCCACGTCTCGGGAAGTATGACCCAAGTGAAGCCAGCATTGACTTATCAACAAACACCGTTGATGAAATTACCCCCTTGGAAAGAAAAGGTTTACGCTGGGCTGGTGCTTCTTTCTTATTAATGTGTGCTTTATTAGCTCTTAGTATAATTCCTGAAAATGGTGTATTACGAAACCCTGACACAGGGCTTGTAGCAGGCTCACCATTTCTAAAAGGTATTGTTGCATTTATTTTTATTACTTTTGCAATACCGGGCTTTGTTTACGGTAAAGTCGTAGGAACAATGAAAAACGACAGAGATATCATAGATGCGATGTCAAAAAGCATCAGCTCAATGTCACTTTATATTGTACTAGTATTTTTTGCTGCTCAATTTGTGGCCTTCTTTAAATGGACAAATTTTGGGACGATCATAGCAATTAAAGGCGCCGCTTTATTACAAGCACTTAGTCTTACTGGACCAGAGATCTTTATTGGTTTCATATTAATGTGTGCAGTAATCAATTTAACCTTAGGTTCTTCCTCAGCACAATGGGCTGCTACAGCGCCTATTTTTGTACCTATGCTGATGCTAGTTGGCTACGCACCTGAAACGATACAAGCTGCCTACCGAATAGGTGATTCAGTAACAAACTTAATCACCCCAATGATGAGCTATTTCGGTTTAATATTAGCCGTTGCGGCAAAATATAAAAAGGATATGGGGATTGGTACGCTAGTGGCGACTATGTTGCCATACAGTATCGTATTTCTTATTGGTTGGATCGTTTTATTCTATGTATGGGTATTTGGCTTTGGCTTGCCTGTCGGACCCGCTTCGCCAATCTACTATCAACCTTAATTAGGTGAAGTTTTGAAACGTCGTCGAATGACGGCGTACTTACCCCAACTTAGCGCTTTATTATAAGAGTAAATATTGGAACTAATATTTACTCATGAGATGAATTAATGGTTAGCTAGAAAGTAAGTGATATATTCAATAAACATTGAGACATTATGTCCGATCAAAAAGGGGTAGTAACATTTTCATGTTACTACCCCTTTTACACAATAGCTTCAAAATCAGTTAGTGATTTTCTGAAGCCCTATTAATGATATGTTCACTTTAAGACAAATAAACTATAAGAGTAAAAAACAAGAGAAATTAATTTCATTTCTAATTTTGAAGCTGGGCAGAAAAATAGCCAATTTTAATCAACAGACTCATGCTCTAGATTAATGAAGCTAACTTTTTCTCCACTTTAGCTAATCAGCTTCATAGATTTTGCTGCCGCCCGCTATTTACATATACTCAATTTAACATATCTATAAAAAAGGGAAGCTAATGCTTCCCTTTGTTTCTTAAGATTTTAATAAAGTTAATTACTTCTCAACTTTACTCATATCACCCGCTTTAATAATGGCAAAAGCCTCAACAGATAAATACTTACGCATTACCTTGTTGATATCGTCAGCAGAGAGTTTTTCAATTTGCTGCTCATACTTTTTGCCAAACGCCATAGTGCGGTCTAAACGTATATTTGAATTTAAAGAACCCGCTAATTCTCGATCTTGAGAGCGACTTACTTTACGTCCTTGTAATAAACCAGACTTAGCAGCGGTTACTTCTTCATCAGTAAAGCCGTCTTTTAATAAACGAGCAATTTCTTCTTTAAAGCCCACTTCAACTTTCGCTAAGTTTTGTGGTGCACAGATAGCATATGCACCTAATGAAGCTCGCTCGTCAAAATTACTGATGTTAATAAATGAACCCGCACCGTAACTTAAACCGTCTTTTTGACGTAAGCGCATCGCTAAGCGGCTATTTAAGAAACCACCACCTAACATATAGTTACCAATGGTCAATGCTGGTGCATCTGCATGTTCTTGCCCTACTGGTATGCTCAATGAAGCAACGAAAGTTGCGTTTTCTTTATCAGGTGTATTAAAGTCCATCGCTTCGTTAGAAAGCTTTTGATAAGGAGTATCTACACGCTTATACGAATTCGAGCTCTGCCAGTTAGCCGTTGCTTCATCTAACACCTTAGTCGTTTCTGCTTTGTCAAAATCACCAACCACGGTAATTTGCATGCTATTTGAACCATAAAAATCTTTATGGAAACGTTTAACATCAGCTAAGGTTGTTGCATCTAATGCTGCTAAGTCTTCCTCAAAAGTTCCTGTGTAGTTAGGATGCCCTTTGGGGAATGGACTTTGGTGACGGCTATAAGCGCGAAATGCGATGGCTTGTGGGTCTTGTAATTGCTGCTCAATACCGACTTTAGTTTCGCTTTTGTATAACTCAAACTCTTTTTCATCAAAAGAAGGTTTTTGCAATACTTCAGCAACTAACTTTAAGGTATCGTTTAAGTTTTTACGGGTGGTATTAACCGTCACATAAGCACCTGCGTTATAACCTCCAATGTTGACTTGTGCTTCCAACTTATCAAACGCTTCTTTTAATTGTTCACGAGAGTAATTTTCAGTACCGCGCATTAACATAGCACCAGTTGCATTGCCCACCATGTTTAAACCTTGCAGAGATAATAAATCCCCCATTTGCACAGACATGCGAACTACAACAGACTCACCACGTGTTTTCTTTGGCAATAATGCGACTTTAACACCGGTATCTAATTTACTGATACCTGTACGCGCGTCTATATTGTCATGAGACGGGTCAAACGCTTCACCTTGAGCAACTTGTTCACGGCCTTTATAGTCCTTAACCATTGCTTTAACGCTTTCCACTTGTGGAATTTCAGCGCGCTCTGGTTTTTCCGCAGGAATAAATTTACCTAAGGTTCTGTTATTACGTGTAATATAGCTATTAGCCACACGATTCACGTCTTCAGCCGTTACTTGCTCAATTCGATCACGGTTTAGAAAAACTAAACGCCAGTCGCCCATACCTAACCATTCACTTAATTCCATCGCAATTCGCTCTGATGAATTAAATGCCAGCTTAGTATTTTTTAGCAGGGTACGTTTTGCTTTTTCTACTTCTTCTGCAGTGATAGGTTTAGCGGCAATATTTTCTAACGTAGCAATTAACGCTTCTTCCGTTTTAGCTAAATCACCTGCCTTATCAACTTGTGCCATAAATATAGCAACGCCCGGCTCTGCCCATTGGAAGTTAAAACCAAAGGTATTACTTGCGAGCTTATTTTCAACTAATGCTTTATGTAAACGACCTGTCGCTTCCGCAGTAAGTACTTCGTTTAAAACGTCAACCGCGGCAAAATCTGGGTGCGAGCCCGCAGGTACGTGATAAATAGAACCGATCATCTGTGCATCACCAACACGGCGAACAGTGACTTCACGTTCACCATCTTGCGCTGGTTCAGCGGTATATAATGGGTTAATAACACGCTCTGGCTTAGCGATTTGACCAAAGGTTGCTTTAATTTTTTCCAGCATCTCTTCAGGGTCAAACTTACCTGCAACCGTTAATGTTGCATTGTCTGGCTGATAATATTTACGATAAAACGCTTGTAAACGGTCAATTGGCACATTCTCTAGATCGGCACGAGCACCGATAGTTGATTTACCATAGTTATGCCACTCAAAAGAAGCGGCAAGCATACGCTGTAATGTAATTCGGAACGGGCTATTTTCGCCACGTTCAAATTCATTACGTACAACCGTCATTTCGCTATCAAGATCTTTTTTAGCAATGAATGAATTGACCATACGATCAGATTCCATGCTCAATGCCCAGTCGATATTTTCTTTTGTAGCGGCAAACGTTTCAAAGTAGTTCGTTCTATCTGTCCAAGTAGTGCCGTTTGGACGAGCACCATGTGAACTCAGCTCTGCTGGAATATCTTTATGCTTAGGCGTCCCCTTAAACACTAAATGTTCAAGTAAATGCGCCATGCCTGTTTCACCGTAGTTTTCATGTTTTGAACCAACATGATAGGTGACATTCACTGTCACTGTCTCTTTGGTTTGGTCAGGGAATACTAATACTTGCAAACCATTATCTAAACGGTACTCACTGATCCCTTCTACTTCGGTAATTTTTGTTAATTCTTGTGCAAAAGCCACTGAGCTTAATGACGTAATGCTTATTGAAGCCGCTATCGCAATTGTGCTTGGCTTAAACCATTTTCCTAGCATAAATTTTCCTTATTATTAGTAATGTTTTTACCTTACCAGATTGTTAATTACTTGTTAAACTTTATTGGTAATAATAGTTAAGTTCATTAATAGTGCTTTTTGTTCGCTTCTGTTTATTATCTAAAATTAGCGATTTCGGCTGCTGAAACAATACTTAATGCCTTACCAAGTCAATGTCATACTCTTAGTCTCCTTTAACGTAAATTTATTACATATTTATTGCAAATTTATTACATGTTCTATTCAGTCGGTTTACTAATAAAATTGAATTAACGCTTTGAGCAGGGTCAAGTATTTGTCTTAGAGAAGAGCCAATCAACAATCTACGCTGATGAAAGCTAGATTTTAATTTTAGTTAATATACAAATTCCAAAACCAGAATTAATTTCATTTCGAAATTGCTTGTATATGACAAAAAAGATTTAAATTAAAATAATAAAGCAGTCGCGGAGATAATTAATTTGTCACCAAGTTGCAAATTCTGTGAAAGTTTAAGATTAAGGTACTAGTTGAAAATCTACCTTCAACCAGTTGATTTCAAGAATGAATCACAAGCTCCCTAAAGAAATTATACGATAAGGGGATTCGGCCATTATCAAGTAAACAAAAGGCACGTTTATATTCACTTAGATACGGTAGCATACGTTAACCTTGCCCTGTCTAAAAACAAGTAATCCGACATCTGAAAAAAACACCAACCATTACAATTGATGTTTTCTACAATAAGTCAATTTTGATTTTTAAGATTGTTTCTTTAATCGACGTGACACTAAACCAATCATTCCTAATGCAAAAATAGCAAGTGTTGATGGTTCAGGGACTGGCACAAGCACACGGGCCACTATATTATCTACTTCAAGTGCTTTTCCTGAACTTGAAAGTGAAAAATTGTTAAAACGAGCAGCTCCTGACATGTGAAAGTTTACATACAGGTTAGTGAGTTCAGAGTGTTGATCACCACTTTGACCTTTAAACATTTCAAGAATTTCATCGCCATCAATCGAGTCTCCGAATTCGGTAACAATAACTTGTCCGTCTTGATCAAATAAAGTCAATGAATCCATGTTACCAGGAGTACCATCAATGGATCCCCAATATATTCCTAAATAATCAATTTGAATTCCAGCTATTCCACTAGTTAAAAGAGGATATATACCAAAATCCACACTTCCTGGAGCAGCTTCGCCAATCTTTGGGGTAGCCAAATAACAAGTTTTATCACCAGCAGGTGGAGCAGCTTGACCGCCAGTATGTCCTGTGGTCAGGCTATAACTTCCAGTTACACCATCACCAAAGTTGTGATCAGCATCAAGTTGTGTGAAGCCACAATCATCACCGTTGTCGAAGTCTTCCCAAAAAATACCAGAACCGTCATTGTAACCACTACTTGTCAAAGACGATGTTAAAACACTGCCATCACCTGGATCTATTCCGCCAAATGTTATGTCTATTAGACCAGCGTTTGCTACATTAACTAGACAACTTAAAGACAACGTTAAACCTACTAAAGGAGTCTTTAAAAATTTGAATTTCATTTGAGTTTCCCTTTTATTCTTATTCGTTATAAAATTGATGAAGCACTAAAATGCAACACCCACTGAAAGCGCTTTCATGCAATAAATAATCCACTTAAAGATCCCCCTATAATTACAACAACTTAAACAAGGAGTTTAAACCTTCATTTTGGAGCATGTAAAATAATCAAACACATATCAACCAGTTAAATTGACTAAAAAACTTTTTTTGATCGTGATGAGATCAATTTAACCTCAACATTAGAATAAAGAGTGTGGATAAAATATTAAGGTGCACCTGTTACATCACGCCATTGAAAAGTGAATTTCATATCCACTATAAACTAGAAAATTGACCTTCAAATTCAGGAGTAGTTAACTTCAACTATACGCACATATTAAACATTAGAATATATTACTTGAACACTTTGTATGATAAAAAAGGGTAGTAACATTTACATGTTACTACCCTTTTAGTGAATAGCTTTAAAATCAACTAATGATTTTCAGAAACCATATTCACAGTATATTTAGGAATATCAACCACTAGGTCTTCATCGCCAACCATAGTTTGACAACTTAAACGTGACTCTGGCTCTAAGCCCCAAGCTTTATCAAGCATATCGTCTTCAAGCTCATCACTTTCTTCAACCGAGTCAAAACCTTCACGAATGATGACATGGCATGTGGTACAAGCGCATACTTTTTCACAGGCATGTTCTATACCGATGCTATTTTTAAGGGCGACGTTTAAGACACTCTCGCCCTTTTCTGCTTGTACTACGGCTCCGTCAGGACAAAGCTCTTCATGAGGGAGAAATATAATTTGTGGCATAACTGTAAATTCCTAATTCTATCGACGTAACTTCGCCGAACTAAACTTCGTCAACCGACTGTCCCGACAATGCGGTGCGAATAGATGAATCCATTCTGCGCTCTGCAAACGTTGCGGTACTGTCATTTAATTTTTCTATCGCAGCTTCAATATCATCTGCAACATCTGTTTGTGCTATTTTGGCTAACTGACTAATAGATGTTGTGATCAAATTGACTTCATCTGCTGTCAGTAATTGGCTATCGAGTGCTAAGGCTGATTGTACTGATTCAATCACCCGTGAAGCTTCAACTTGTTGTTCTTTTACCATACGAGCTTGCATGTCTTGTTCAGCGTTGTTCATTGATGCCATTAACATCGAAGTAATTTGCTCTTCAGCTAAACCAAATGATGGTTTCACTTCAATGGATGTTTCGACACCTGTTGATTTTTCCATCGCTGATACTTCTAATAATCCGTCAGCATCTACTTTAAAGGTCACTCTGATATGAGCAGCACCCGCCGTCATTGGTGGAATGCCTCGTAATTCAAAACGTGCTAATGAACGACAATCGTCAACCAATTCTCGTTCACCTTGTAATACATGGATCGCCATTGCGGTTTGACCATCTTTAAAAGTGGTAAACTCTTGCGCTTTAGCAACAGGAATGGTGGTATTACGTGTGATCACTTTTTCAACCAAACCGCCCATGGTTTCTAAACCTAAAGACAAAGGGATAACATCAAGCAGTAACATATCACTATCAGGTTTGTTGCCTGCTAATACGTCTGCTTGAATAGCCGCGCCAATGGCGACTACTTTATCAGGGTCTATGCTGGTTAATGGTGTTCGTTTGAAGAAATTTTCACTTTCACTTCTTACTAAAGGGACACGTGTAGAACCACCAACCATCACGACTTCTAACACTTCTTCTGCACTAATTTGAGCATCTTTTAATGCACGACGACAAGCTCTTAACGTTTTACTGACTAATGGTTTAATCAAGTTTTCAAAACTAGTGCGGCTTATTTGACCTTGCCATGACTGGTTATTTTCTAACGATAATTCAAGCTGAGAAGTTTCACTATTTGATAAATTTTCTTTAGCAATACAGGCTTGTTCAAGTAACTGACGTTCTGTTGATGTTGATAGCGGACGTTGTAAGCCAGCTTGTTCAATAATATAATCTACTAATGCCACATCAAAATCATCACCACCAAGCGCTGAATCACCACCCGTAGCGAGTACCTCAAAAACACCATTGGTTAAGCGTAAAATTGAAATATCAAACGTACCTCCACCTAAATCATAAACCGCAATGACACCTTCGTGAGATCCTTGATGTTCGTTATCCAAGCCATAAGCAACAGCGGCTGCTGTTGGCTCATTAAGTAACCTTAATACATTAACACCAGCAAGCTTTGCTGCATCTTTAGTACTTTGGCGTTGTGCATCATCAAAATAGGCTGGAACAGTAATTACCACACCAGTTAGCTCGCCACCTAAACTTTTCTGGGCGCGTTGAGCCAATTCTTTTAATATTTCAGCTGATACCTGTACTGGATTTATTTCCCCTTTGCGTGTGGCAATGCTTGGGTGATTTTCATCACCTAAAAACTGATATGGCAATGAAGGGTACTTTTGTTGAATATCTGCCAATGAGCGGCCAATAAGTCGCTTGGCTGACATAATAGTATTTTCAGGATCGGTAACCGAAAAATCTTTCGCTTTATTACCCACTAAAATAGCATCGTTTTGATAACTTACCACTGAAGGTAAAATGTCTCGCCCTACTTCATCGAGTAAAGTTTCAGGTAAACCGCTTTTCACACTAGCAACTAATGAGTTGGTTGTACCTAAATCGATACCTGCGGCTAATCTATGTTCATGGGGAGTGGTACTTTGACCGGGCTCTGCAATTTGTAATAAGGCCATTTAGGAGGCTCGACTCTATTAATTTGATTTATGGCTATTTGTAAAATACGACTAAAATTGCCGACCCATACAAATAATATTTTTAGATAAAGGTATTACTCATCAAAAAGAAGATCTTCCAACTTATCTAATTCAAGGTGTAACTTCTGATAAAACTTTAATTTTCTTAGCTGATCACTGGCTAATTGATTCGCTTTGGCCGAGTTTTCTTTTAACGCCAGTTGCATCGCTTTAAATAGCTGTTCAAACTCAAGATCTAACACTTGGGAAGCTTCAAATATAGCCGCGTTAACATCGTCAGCATATTTTATTTCAGCTAACATTTCACGTAATTCCATTTGTCGCATTAAAAAGCTGTTATCGCTAAAGGATGCTTGCTCGTTAGGCAGTTCAACATCACGTAAGGTCAGCATATATTCTGCACGTTTTAACGGATTTTTTAATGTTTGATAAGCATCATTAACCAAGGTAGATTTTTTTACAGCAAGTAATTGCTCTTGGCTTGAAGCATGGGCAAAACGATCAGGATGTACCATTTTCTGAATAGCTTGATAACGCTCAGTGAGTTTATCAAGCTCAACAGTAAAATTTTCGGCTAAATTAAATATTTGAAAATAATTCAAAACAACACTCTATAACTTCTAACTTAGTACGAACAACAAGCTAGGTAAAACAATGGCGCAAATTATACATTAAAGCTTTCACCACAACCACACTCGCCTTTGGCATTTGGGTTGGTGAATTTAAATCCTTCGTTTAAGCCTTCTTTGACAAAGTCGAGTTCAATACCAGCTAAGTAAACTAAGCTTTTACCATCAATAATGATATTAACATCATCAATAGAAAAAAGTGTATCGTCTTCATTAAGATCATCAACAAACTCTAAAACGTAAGCTAAACCTGAACAGCCAGTCGTTTTAATGCCTAAACGTAATCCTAAGCCTTTGCCTCGATTCGTGAGAAACGACTTAACCCGCTCTTGAGCTGCAGGAGTCATAGTAACACTCATTATTCTACTCCTGCCTATTCGCCGCTTTTACTACGGTAATCTTCAATAGCGGCTTTAATAGCGTCTTCCGCTAAAATAGAACAATGAATTTTAACCGGAGGTAACGCTAATTCTTCTGCAATAGCCGTATTTTTAATTGTCGCAGCTTCTTCAATTGACTTGCCTTTAACCCATTCAGTTACCAAGGAACTTGAAGCAATTGCCGAACCACAACCATAAGTTTTGAACTTTGCATCTTCGATAATGCCATCGTCACTTATTTTAAGTTGTAATTTCATTACGTCACCACAAGCTGGAGCTCCAACCATACCGGTTGCTACTTGTGGATCGTTTTTATCCATTGAACCAACGTTACGTGGATTTTCATAATGATCGATTACTTTTTCGCTATAAGCCATAACTTTCTCCTAACCGCTGATGAATAGGCCAAAGGGCAAATCATCAGCATAAATTTATTAATGGGTGCTTAGTGTGCAGCCCATTCAATTGAATCTAAATCAATACCGTCTTTAAACATTTCCCAAAGCGGTGACATATCACGTAAATGACCAATTGACTTTTTGATAATTTCAATCGCGTAATCAATTTCTTCTGTGGTAGTAAAACGACCAAAACTAAAGCGAATTGAGCTATGCGCCATTTCGTCATTTAGGCCTAGAGCGCGTAATACATAAGAAGGCTCTAAGCTCGCAGAGGTACAGGCAGAACCAGAAGATACCGCTAAATCTTTTAGCGCCATAATCAAAGATTCACCTTCAACAAAGTTGAAGCTTACGTTTAAGTTACCAGGATAACGCTTGTCAAAATCACCATTAACAAACACTTGTTCCATTGAGTTTAAGCCTGCCCATAAACGGTCACGCATTTGTGTTACATGTATACGATCTTGTTCAATTTCTTCTTTAGCGATACGACACGCTTCACCCATACCAACAATTTGATGTGTAGGTAGAGTACCACTGCGCATGCCACGCTCATGACCACCACCATGCATTTGCGCTTCAAGGCGAATACGTGGTTTTCGGCGAACATACAATGCACCCATACCTTTAGGGCCATACATTTTATGTGCTGAAATTGACAGTAAATCAACTTTTAGGTGTTGCATATCAATCGCAATTTTACCAACACTTTGTGCGGCATCAACATGAAAAATGATTTTTCGTGCACGGCACATTTCACCAATTTCGTTAATGTCTTGAATAACACCAATTTCGTTATTAACGTGCATAATGCTCACTAATACCGTGTCGTCACGCATAGCAGCTTCAAGCTTAGTTAAATCAATCAAACCATTTTTTTCAGGATCTAAGTAAGTCACCTCAAAACCTTGACGCTCTAATTCACGACAAGTATCTAAAACAGCTTTATGCTCTGTTTTAGCTGTGATGATATGCTTGCCTCTTTTATGATAAAAGTTGGCAGCACCTTTAATCGCAAGGTTATCAGATTCGGTTGCACCTGAAGTAAAAACAATTTCTCTTGGGTCAGCATTAATTAATTCAGCTACTTGATTGCGTGCAATATCAACAGCTTCTTCAGCCTGCCAGCCAAATTTGTGGGAACGAGATGCAGGGTTGCCATAAAAACCATCGGTGGTCATATATTGCATCATTTTTGCAGCAACACGTTTATCTACAGGTGTTGTTGCTGAGTAATCAAAATAAATAGGAAGCTTCATTGGCTAACATTCTCCAACTATAAGTAAATACATTTCATTAACAGTCACTAAGACTGGTGGTAACAATTAGCGTTTCAAGCGCAGGTTTTTCAGCGCATTTTCCAACTTTCTTGTCTTGTCTTTTGGATACTTCTTTTACATTTCGTTGCTCAACGAGTTCAGCCAAGGAAATGTTTTGTAAAAATTCTTCGATACGACGACTTAAATCGTCCCATAGGTGGTGAGTTAAACATTGATTGCCAGATTGACAATCTCCTTTTCCCGCACAACGAGTAGCATCGATACTTTCATCAACAGCACTGATCACATCAGCAATAGCGATTTCTGCTGAGCACATTCCTAAGCGATAACCACCACCAGGACCTCTAATGCTGTTTACTAAACCATGTTTTCTTAAACGAGAAAATAACTGTTCTAAATAAGAAAGAGATATGCCTTGGCGTTCAGAGATATCAGCTAATGACACTGGCCCAGATGACGCATGAATAGCCACGTCAAGCATTGCAGTTACTGCGTAACGTCCTTTTGATGTCAGTTTCATTTCTTACCTCTGTTTATTACCACAGCTAAATACTAATACCACGGAATATTTGCGCGCAATTTTACATAACCCTACTTAATAGTCAACTATATACCTGACTATTCTACTCAAGTATTTTATCTGATATCAAAAAGGTGTCAACTAATACTTGACTATTTTAGTCAGGTATTAGTGTTTTTAAGGAGAGTATAAAAAACTTTATTCTAATTTAAATTTCAGGATCAAAAGCAACTACAACTTCTTCACGACGTTTTGCTGCTGCTTTTTCATCTTCAACAAACTCGCCAACCCGCAACTCTGGTAATGCTTCTTGGCAAACTTCGCCACCAAGATGATTAACTTCTTTGCATAAAGAGGCAACTTTATCGTCCATTAAGTGCATATGATCAAGTAAACGACCAATAGCTTTGGCTACCGGATCTGGGTTATCAGCAGAGACAGCATAAGCATCAAAACCAAACTTTTTCGCTGCGGCATCACGTTTGGATTTTTCATCGTTACCATTTTTATCATTAACAATACGTGCAGGAATACCTACTGCAGTTGCATTGTCCGGCAAATCTTTCACTACCACAGAATTAGAGCCAACCTTGCCACCATGGCCAATTCTGATCGGACCTAACACTTGAGCGCCAGCGCCAATCACCACATTATTACCTAAAGTTGGATGACGTTTACCAGCATTCCAGCTAGTACCACCTAAGGTTACGCCGTGATATAGAGTAACATCATCGCCTATTTCAGCTGTTTCGCCGATAACAATGCCCATGCCGTGATCAATAAAAAAACGTCGACCTAACGTTGCTCCAGGGTGAATTTCAACACCCGTTAACCAACGAGAAAATGTTGATATAATTCTCGCTGCTAATTTCCAGTTATGTCGCCAGAGTTTATTGCTTAACCGATGGATCCAAATAGCATGCATGCCTGGGTAGTTAGTTAGAACTTCAAAGGTGGTTCGAGCGGCGGGATCTCTATCAAAGACACTTTTAATATCTTCTTTGATACGGCTAAACATAAACTTTCCTATTATTTATAATAATGTGATCGCTATTTATTTCGATCAGGTTTCACTGTTACGCTTTGCAGATTTTTCTACTGAAGATAAAATTCCACGCCACATTTTCACTTCTTTAGTATCCGGCCTTGCTCGGTTGATAAAACGACGTAACTTAGTCATGATCAACCCAGGATGACTCGGCATAATAAAACCTGTTGCTTGCAATGCTTTTTCAAAATGTTCAAACATATTTTCAGTTTCTTTTACTACCGGATACTCTTGTTCTTCTTCGTTAGTACTTGCTTTAGCTTTCTTTTCGTTAGTTACTTTCTCATTAGCAAGAAAGGCCATTCGTACTTCATAACTTAATGTTTGCACTGCCATCGCTAAATTCAATGAACTGTATTCAGGGTTAGCAGGTATTTGCACATGAAAATGACAAAGTTGTAGTTCATCATTGGTTAAACCGCTGCTTTCACGGCCAAAAACTAAAGCAACAGGATAATCTTTTACTTCAGCAATCAACTTTTCACCACACTCTCTTGGATCTAACATTGGCCAAGGTAAGGTACGTGAGCGAGCACTGGTGCCAACCACTAAACCACAATCAGCGATCGCTTCTTCTAATGTGCTAACAACTTTTGCATTAGCTAATACATCACTTGCTCCTGCAGATAAAGCTTGTGCTTGACCATTAGGCATTTCAATAGGATCAACCAAAGTTAAATGACTTAGCCCCATGGTTTTCATTGCTCTGGCAGCGCTACCAATATTTCGGCAATCTGAGGTATTTACTAATACAATACGAACTGAATCTAACATTATTTAATTTACTCATTCTTTCATTCACTTATTAGAAGTAAACGATTTATATCAAAAAAATTGTTGATAATGTTATCACAGAACGATAACGCTGTACTGGAGAAAAAGCACTTCATTTATCAACACTTATTAGTGCGAATCATTCTGAATTAGTTATTTTATGTCTAAGCAAGAGTTATTGAAATTGCTAGTTAAATCACAAGACAATTAATTATCTCGATTTCTTATTTTGTTTTTGCTATACTTTGCGCCGCTTAAATTCGAGTGTGAAATTTAAGTATAGTTCTTTTACAAAGTTAATTAATAAGGGTAATGATATATGCATCCTATGCTAAATATTGCGGTTCGTGCTGCGCGTAACGCTGGTAATGTGATTGTTCGTGCGTTTGAACAAACAGATAAACTTGAAATAGAATCGAAAGGAACCAACGATTTTGTCACCAATGTAGATCTTAGTGCTGAGCAAGCAATCATTGAAACCATCAAAAAATCTTACCCAGATCACTCTATCGTTAGTGAAGAGTGTGGTGTAATCGAAGGTAAAGACAATGACTATCAATGGATTATTGACCCTTTAGATGGCACAACTAACTTTGTTAAAGGCATTCCTCATTTTGCAGTTTCTATTGCATTAAAAGTGAAAGGCAAGCTTGATCAAGCGGTTGTTTATGATCCTATCCGTGGTGAATTATTTACTGCAAGTCGTGGTAAAGGCGCTCAATTAAACGGTTTTCGTATTCGTGTAAAACAACATAAAGACCTTTCTGGTGCAGTTCTCGCTACTGGATTCCCATTCAAATATAAGCAACATACCAATGCTTACTTAGAAATGTTTAAAACCCTTTTTACTAAAACATCAGATATGCGTCGTGCAGGCTCAGCTGCTTTAGACTTAGCCTATGTTGCAGCTGGACGCGTTGATGGTTTTTTCGAAATTGGCTTAAAACCTTGGGATACTGCAGCCGGTGAATTATTAATTATTGAAGCAGGTGGATTGGTGACTGATTTTGTTGGCGGACATAACCATCAAAAATCGGGTAACATTGTGGCGAGTAGCAGCCGCTTATTAAAAGAAATTTTAAAAGACATTCGTCCTCACTTAGGCGATGCTTTAAACAAATAACCTTTAGTTTACTGAAGAAGTTTTATAAAGGTCTGTTAGCTCAAGAGTTAACAGACTTTTTTTGTACCTAATTCAGTATTTTCAATTTGATTAATATCGCCACCTTTTTCAACCAACACAGTTAATAGTTCTGCAGGTGGAACAGGACGACTAAACCAATACCCTTGAATTTCTTCACAACCTAATTGCTGTAAAAACTCAACATGTTCAACTTCTTCTACACCTTCAGCAATTAACGATAATCCTAAGCTTTTACCTAAAGATACAATGGTACGAATAATCGCTTTATCTTCTTCATTATTATGACAATCTCGTATAAATGATTGGTCTATTTTTAATTTATCAATTGGGAAGCGCTTTAAGTAAGAAAGTGATGAATACCCTGTACCAAAATCATCAATAGATAACTGAATACCTGTTGATTTTAGTTGCTGTAAAACAGCCAATGTATTTGCTTCGTTAAACATGAAAACACCTTCAGTAATTTCCAGCTCTAAATTTTTGGCTGATAACTGCGTTTTTTCAAGTGTTTGTTTCACCATTTGGCAAAATCCCGGATGAGAAAACTGTCGCGGTGATACATTAACCGCAACCACAATGTCATGATAACCTTGTTTAACCAGTTGTTTTGCGAAGATACAAGCTTGCTCTAATATCCATTGACCTATCGGCACAATTAAACCTGATTGCTCAGCCAAAGGAATAAAGTCAGCAGGAGAGATAATTTCATTATCGTGCTTCCATCTCACTAAGGTTTCTATACCAGTAATTTTATTTTGATGTATATCGAGTTGTGGCTGAAAAACTAAAAATAGCTCCTTATTTATTAATACATGACGTAATTTATCAATAAGTTGGCTACTCCGCTCTATGCCTTCACTAAATAAAGGCTCAAATAAGCAGAAATTATCATGCTCACTTTTACGTGCAATGCTTAAGGCCGTATGGGTATTTTTGATTAATTGATTACGATCTTGCCCGTGTTGAGGATAACTTGAATAGCCAAAATCTAATTCAACAAAAAACTCACCACAATGCGTGCTTAATGATTGCTCTGCTACTGTGGTAATCACTTGAGTTAATTTTTGTAGCGCTAATGATTTTCTACTTTTAGTACACAATAAAGCAAATTGACTGTCATTTATTTGATAAAAGCTAATACCGGAAGGCAGAGCCAAAACAATAGTTTCAGCTAATACTTTCACTAGTGCATCCGTTGTCGTCACCCCTAAAGTACTCACCTTTTCATTAAATTCACGAATAGCAATAATACCTAGGGAAAATGCAGTGTCTTGTTCAATATAAACATCTACATCAGTATTTAGTTTATACACATTGGGAAGATTAGTTTCTTGATTATAAAAAGCAAGATGATTCACTTGCTCTTGAGCTAATTTTTCTTCTGTAATATCTTTAATATGAATATCATATGCGTCCATTTCTTTATGCCAATAAACACTGATTTGCAAAATACGATCATTAAGACCTTGCTCAATCACTATGCTGTTTTCTTGTTGCTGGCTTAAATACTTACGTAAAGAAAGGAAGTTACTTGGTAATAAATATTCTATTTCATCCGCTTGATGACCTACACATTGCAATAATTTACTACAAGCAGGATTGGCAAAAACCACTTCACCTAAATTATTAACACTAATGACAGGGTTTGGGTTACGGTGAGAAAAAAGTGCTAATCGTGTGTTTTTCGCTTGAGTCAGAATATATTGACGGATATACCAAGACACGACAGCGGCAATCAATAAAATAGCTATGCCATAAACAATCACTAACCAATGCGAAACTTCCGTTTGCTCAATAGTAAGTGCATGGCCTTCTTCAACCGTGCGCTTAGTTTGTTGTTCAATTAGTTTTAATATGGGTAAAAGTCGTAATCTAACATCACTTATCTTGCTTAGTAATTCACGTAACTCATCCCAACTTCCTTCTTCAGATTGCATTGATTGATGAAATTGAGCAAAGAGTGACTCGATCTCTTTTTCACCATCTGCTATTTTTTCCGCTTCATCAGAAAAGCGTTGATGTGCTAATATCACCGCTAAATGACTATTAAATATTTGGTTTATTTCACTAGACAATTTAAGAAAAACGTCATCTTCTTGCGAGCGGTAATATTCATAAATAATACGTTCCTGCTCACTCAAATCAGCAATCAATTCATTAATACTTATTAAGATAGGAATTCTATTTTCAACCAGATCAACGGCATTAATTTTTACATTTTCAGTCGCTTTATAAACTAGGTAGGATAATGCTAACCCCATAAAAATAGCCGCTGCTGCTAACAATGAAGCGCGTAATAAATAAGGTTTGACCATAGACTTCATAATTTATTCCCTTTCCTTTTAACTACAAACTGATGAAGCTGATATATCTGACATGCGATTTAAAGAAAAAATTTCATCCTTTAAAATTCTAGTATTATAGCTTATAGCGATCTGTACTTGGTGAAACACAGGGCTTATCTGTTAATATATTCCAATAATCTTCTTTTTAGGTGTAGCAATGTTGTACTCACCCAGCACTCACAAACAATCATTTATTTCCGGCGAAGTTGCTTTAGTTGGCACTGGCCCCGGCGATCCTGATTTATTAACGTTACAAGCTTACCGCTTTATTCAACAAGCTGATGTGGTTATTTATGATCGTTTAGTCAGTAAAGAAATTATGGCATTAGTTTCAGTTGATTGTGAAAAAATTTATGTTGGGAAAAAACAAGCTGAACACCGTGTGCCACAAGAAGGCATCAATCAGTTATTAGTTGACCACGCTAAAAGTCATAAAAAAGTTGTACGTTTAAAAGGCGGCGACCCTTTTGTTTTTGGCCGTGGTGGTGAGGAAGCACAGTTTCTGTTAGCAAACAATATCGCTTGCCATATTGTCCCAGGTATGACCGCAGCTTCGGCTTGCTCAAGTTATGTTGGCATTCCATTAACCCATAGACAAGTAGCGCAAAGTTGTACTTTCATTACAGGACATGTCAAAGATTGTGGTGAACTTGACTTACCTTGGCAAACCTTAAATAACGATAAGCAAACAGTGGTGTTTTACATGGGAGTAAAAAGTTTACCGTTAATTACTAAACAATTGATCAATGCTGGTCGTGATGCAAATACCCCTGCAGCGCTTATCCATAAAGGTACAACTCCTGAACAAAAAATTTATCGTGGTTGTTTAAGTTCATTGCAGGCAATTGTTGAACAACATAAGGTTAAACCACCAACTTTGATTGTCATTGGTGAAGTAGTAAATACTTTTGATGAACGGCAATTAACGAATGTTGGTTATTTATCGGTGTAAGCAATGATATCGGGAGCATCATTCGTAACATTAGTTTACTTAATAGCTCGTTAATAAAGTGTTAATAATTTAACTGTCGTCTAACAATCTGGTAAGCTAAACCAAGATGACTAGATATAATATCAATTATAACGGCAACAATATGACGACACTAAGCACTGACGCAACAACCACTCCTGTTTCTGCTGAAAGTTATTTTAGCAACCAGGCAGTTAACATCGAGCAATTACCTAGCCTTATTGATCTTGATCTACAACCAATTTCGCCGAGCTACGCAAAAGCAAATCGCTATATAAACTTGTTTTCAACTCTGACTTTAATGATTATTGCTTTAGCGATTGCCTTTCAACCTTTCTTTGAATTGAGTAGTAAAATACAAAACATTATTATTTATGTGATTTGGGGCATCGGATTTTTAGGTTTGTTAACAACTTATTATGAAGCATTAGCTGATGTAAGAATTTTTTATGCGCTAAGAGAACAGGACGTCAGTTATCGTTCAGGGCTTATTTTTCGTAAAACCGTCAGTCAACCAATATTACGTATCCAACATGTTGAATTAAAAAGAGGCCCAATTGACAGAAAAATAGGCTTGGCTAAATTGCAGGTATTTAGCGCAGGTGGTGCTATGCATACCTTTGAAATACCAGGGTTATTGCTAGAGGAAGCGGAATCTATTCGCCAATTTATTTTAAGTCATAAAGATACTAATCATCATGGGTAGTTCTTCAAATACAGTAGTAGAGCCTACCGTTAATGATGCACCTATAACGGAAAGTGACTTACTTGCTGAAGATAAAATCTCAGCAGAACAAAACGTCAACGATTGGCAACGTATATCGCCCATTGCGATGTTGTATTTTGTGGTTAAGTTTATCTCTGGGCTACTAGGTAATGTTATTTATATTGCCCCTGCGGTGATCATTGGTTATAAAGAAATTTTAGCCCATCCTTATATTTGGTTACCGGTTGCCTTTGTTGCCTTAGGCTTAATTATTCTCGGAACTGTATTAAGCTTTTACTTCTTTCAATATCGTTTAACAGATGACCACATTGAAATACGCTCAGGGGTCATCGCCAAAAAACACATTAACCTACCCTTTAGCCGTATTCAAAATGTAAAATTAGAACAACCGATATACTATCGCCCTTTTGGTTATACCTGTTTGCAACTTGATACTGCAGGCTCAGCTAAACAAGAAGCCAAAGTAGTTGCCTTAAAAATTGATTTTGCCGAGCAATTGAAAAAAGAAATACTTGCATGTCATACGGTTACCCTTCCTCTTACTGATGTTGAGGTATCTGCTGACATTCAGGAAGATATAAAGAATACAGATGAAGTTATTTTAAATACCCGTTCATTAACCGATTTAGTAATACATGGCTTTACTAATAACCGTATTTGGATATTTTTGGGTGTATTAGCTCCCTTTATTGACGATATTGGTGGCTATATTGCCGAGTTTTTTGACTCCTTTGGCATTGATATTGAACAAGCCCTTACCGTTGCTGATAAACCTTGGTGGCAAATTAGTATCTATGCATTAACGCTAACCTTCATGGTTTTACTACCCTTTACGCTATTTTCAATTTTTGGCGCCATCATGAGTTTTTATAATTATACCCTAAGTAAAATAGACGACCGTTATATCAGGCGTAGTGGGTTATTTACTAAACATGAAGTCACTATGCGACTTGCTCGTTTGCAAATGGTGGTCAGACAACAAGATTGGTTAGATGTATTATTAAAACGTATCAATTTGAAGTTTGAACAAAGCAATGCCAACATGCAAAATTTTCAACCCGGTGCTCATAATAATAAAATTATTGTCCCCTCGGTTAAACCCGATGAATGTAAAACCTTAATTGATGATATTTATCCAGAAAATAGAATGATGGATATCGCTTACCAAGGTATTAGCAAGCACTTTTTAGTGCGAAATATTGGTTATATTCTGCTACCAATATTTTTAATTGTCAGTGGCTTTTTTATCTTTGTAGAGAAACCCGCTGCGCTATGGGGAATCGTTCCACTTTTTTTCTTGTTAACAATGATGACATATTGTCGATGGTTACGCTGGGGCTTTGCTGAAGACAAAAACTTTATTTATATTCGTAAAGGTATGCTTGGTGTCGACTACTATTGCTTCCCTCGTTACAAAGTCCAACAAACATCATTTAAGCAGAGCTGGTTTTTAAAACGCCGTCAACTGGCTAGTGCCCGGTTTATCTTGGCTTCTGGCGCACAAAACATTCCTTTTGTACCTGTAAAAACTGCTTATCAACTACTTGACCAAGTTTTATTTGAAGTAGAAAGTAGCCGTAAATCTTGGATGTAAATATTCATAAATCGGTTAATTGGATTACTGAAAATAAGCAGGGGTATAACTTAACGTTATGCCCTTGTTGTTCAAATGAATAAATAATCACTTAAAACTCTGTATATAATCAGTAAACCAGTTTGGTACTAACTAGTGCTAAAGTCCTATTTTACTGAGAAGAATTCATGCGTCCGTTATTTTTATTATCACTGTTACTCCTTGCTTTTAGTTTATCTACCAGTGCAATAGCAAGTGAACAAGTTCAACTCGATGGACGTTTAATTAATGAGAAAAACACTCCTATTAGTAATGCTCAAGTAAAGATTAATAATATTGTTACTCAATCTAATGGAAATGGTGAATTCTCATTAGCAATACCTAGCAGTGACCTTTATAAAGTAACATTAAATAAAACAGGTTATTACAAGAATATTCAAACATTTAACCATGTTGATATGAACAATTTCAAACAACAAATTCCTACTATCACCCTAGTTAAAAAACAAAATAAGCGTGTGATGTTGGCCTTTGGCGGTGATGTGATGATGGGACGAAGATATTATCAGCCCTATTTTGGCGATGAAACCTTGATTCATTCAGGAAGTATACTTGAAGATAGCAAAGCTATTGTACAACACATCAAGCCATATATGAGCTTGGCTGATTATGCTGCGGTTAATTTAGAGTCACAAATTGCTCGTACTAAACCCGAGAAACGTGCACCAAAATCGGTGACATTTTACTCTCAACCTGAAATTCTCTCAGCCCTGACATGGGCAGGTGTTGATTACGTTACCCTTGGTAATAATCATACCTATGATTATTTAGACTCAGGCTTACAATCAACAATAAAAGCTCTTGAGAATAGTTCTTTAGGTTACTCTGGTGCAGGCGTTAATCAGCAAAAAGCTTTACAAGCTCATCATCAAAGCATAAACAATACTGACCTTTCAATGCTAGGCTATGTTGGTTGGGAAGGTTCAGCAAATCCTAGCCAAACGGCTAATCAGCAACATGGTGGTGCTGCATATGGCTCGATGGAAAATATATTATCTAGTGTAAAACGAGAAACAGCACAAAATAAAACCACTATTGTGCAATATCACGGCAGTCAAGAGTATGCCAATACACCAACGGGTGTTACTGAACAAAGATTAAAATCAGCGTTAAATCAGGGTGCAGCTTTAGCAATTGCACATCATCCGCATGTTACTCAAGGACTTGAACTATATAACGGAAAATTAATCGCTTATTCGATGGGGAATTTCATTTTTGATCAAAACTTTAGTTCAACACAACACAGTTTTCTATTATATGTATGGCTGGATGATGGTGTTTTTCACCGTGCAGAAATAGTGCCTATTTATGTCAAAGGTTATAAACCTACTCCTGCAGTTGGTATACAAAGAAATACTGTCATGCGACGATTATCTGCGCTTTCAAAAGAAAGAAATACGTTTATTTCAGCTTCCGGTGGCCATGGTGTGATCACCGCTGAAAATCAAATAAATAAGTCAGAAAAAACAGTTAAAGTAAGCAACAATAAACTTTTCAACTTAACTCATTTACCATGGCATAGTGAACTTAGCCAAGTGATACTTCCGTCAAGCGACCTACAATACCGTTTAGGGAAAAACTTGATAAACGCCAGTGATTTTGAAAATTTTAATAGCTTTAACAGTTCGGAAAGAACTTGGTTATTTAACCGAGAAACAACTTCAATCAATCCTTTGGGTGCTAATAGTCAACAAAGTTTATCGCTAAACTTTAAACCACAAGAACAGCAATGGTTTGGTATGCAAAGCTTTAGACGTGTTTATCAAGCAAGCTTTCCAAATACCATTGAAGCAAATCTAAAAATTAATGCGCCTGTTAAAGCCACTTTTTATTGGCAAGGACGGAAAAAACGACAAAAGCTCTTTGATGCATTAAAGAATAGTCCAAAACATAAAATTAAAACGGTGACTTTATCGAGTAATGAACAATGGCAAAATATTAAAGTTGACTTTAACTCGCCACGTGTCGGATACCGCAGTTATCGAGTATTGGTTGAATTTGAAAATTTAAGTAACAAACAGACACAAGTTAATATTGACGACTTTTCAGTCATTGAATGGCAAAGCGCCTATAGCTCTGATGAACAACCTATAAAGCTTAACAATATTAACCAAGAAGCTACCTTTATTGAATTTAATAAAGCGCCTTCTCAAGCTGTAGTTATTAAGTATAGTCACTAAGAATAAGCTTCACTATCAATATATGAATAAAGTAAACAACATCATGAATTGCCAGACAAAATATCAGCCACAGTTGCTAGTCACTTTTAAAACGCTGCTCAGTGAACAATACTTTGCTTCTCAGTTAGAGCTGGCAAACGCCTTGTCATTAAAAGGCTTTGGGAAAATATCACAAGCTAAAATCTCTCGCATGCTATCTAAGGTAGGTGCGGTTAGAACCCGTAATGCGAAAAATGAAATGGTCTATCATTTGCCTGATCAAGCAATGACGCCAAAAACCAAGCAAACTATAAATTCCATGGTATTAGGTATTAAGCACAACGATACGCACATCATCTTAAAGACAATTTTAGGAGGCGCATCACTTATTGCTCGCATACTAGATACGATGGGAGAGCCTTTAGGGGTTCTTGGCTGTATTGCCGATGACAGTACTGTTTTAGTGATCCCAACGGATACACAGCGCATTGAAGAAATTACTCAAGCAATCATTGAACATTTAGAAGTAAATAGTCATTAACTGACTGAACATATACAGAACCAAAGGTTTATATTAATGCTTTTACTTTTCCATTGGTTTGTATAACACTTAATAGCATCATAAATCTTCAGTAGATTCTTATGCAATTAAGCGTAGAAACACCTAATGACTTGGTAAACAAATTTAGCGACGAAAGAAAAACGGCAATGAATAAGCTAAGACAAGTGATTAGCAATAATTTACCTGAAGGCTTTGAGGAAACTATTTCTTATGGCATGTTAGCTTATGTAGTACCTCACAGCATTTATCCTAATGGCTATCACTGTAAACCTGAAGAGCCATTGCCTTTTATCAGTTTAGCTTCACAAAAAAACTTTATAGCCCTTCATCATATGGGAATTTATTCTGATGAGAACTTGTTAGCTTGGTTTAAAGAGCAATACCCTAAACACTGTAAAAACAAATTAGATATGGGAAAGTCCTGTATTCGCTTTAAAAGAATAGAACAAATCCCCTATCAATTAATTGGAGAGTTAGCCGCTAAGGTGACCGTTAAACAATGGATTGAACAGTATGAGCAAGCAATTAATTAATTAATTAACAATAATTACTGTTAATTAATTGATAAACGACTAAGCGTTTAGCTGTTCATTAGAGATCTTGCTTCGCTGTAATTCATGTCTGTAGCACTACCCCATAAACTAGCTTTAACCGGCTGCATTACCCCCTGGTGAAAATCTAAACCAAAGGCTTTGTCTTTTTCAATGAGTAAAGGTCCATCTAAATCAACAAATTTAGCATCATTAACCAGTAACGAGGCTGGAGCCATGGCGAGAGAGCTTCCAACCATACAACCAAGCATAATCTCAAAGCCTTTGTCTTTAGCTTCAATCAATAAAGCTTGTGCTTCGGTTAAACCACCTGTTTTATCAAGTTTGATATTAACCACTTGATAACGACCTTGCAGATAACCTAAATCTTTACGAGTATGACAAGACTCATCAGCACATAAGGGCACAGGTGACTGATAATGTATTAGTTCGTTATCTGAGTCAGCTGGTAAAGGTTGTTCAATTAAAACAACATTAAGCTGCGCTAATTGAGCACAACAGCTTTGTAAATCAGTTAACGACCAACCTTCATTAGCATCAACAATAAACTTGCTTTGTGGTGCAGCTTGTTGAATAGCAGTCATTTTCTCGATAATGCTCTGATTATCTAATTTAACTTTGACTAAAGGAGGATTATTCATCTCAAGTACAGCTTTCGCCATATTCTCAGGTGTATCAATACTTAGAGTTTGTGCAGTCACACAAGGCTGACTTTCCGCTAAAGATAATAACTCAGCGACCTCTGTATGTTTTTGTTTAGCACGTAAATCCCATAAAGCACAATCTAGTGCATTGCGAGCAGCACCTGCAGGTAACGAAGCAATTTCTTTATCAATATTACTATTATCAAGTGGCAATAACTTCAATTGTTGTATTTGCTTGGTAACGCTTTCTATTGATTCACCGTAGCGTGCATAGGGGACAGACTCAGCCCAACCAATATATTGTCCATCGGTAAGCGTAATCACGATCACATCCGCTTGAGTTTTTGTTCCGCGAGCAATTCGAAAGACAGACTTTAATGCCAGCTGTTGATGATGAATACTTACTTGATATGATAAATTGTTTTTCATGGGACAACCTTCGAAAGTATGATTAAAATTCAACTAATAATTGTTGAACAATCGCTGCACTACCGTCACGTAAAGGGTCAATACAAGGTACAGCAAACTCTTTAGCTAAACGCTGACAAATTTCACGGCCTTGCTCAACACTGACACTCGAAGTATTGATTGCAATACCAATAATTTTAACTTGTGGATTAGTTAACTTGGCAGCAGTTAAGTTGAGAGCAATCGTTTTTTCAATGCTAGGAAAATGACTAAGAGGCAAGCCGCGCATATGGTCTCTATTTAATGCATGACAAATCACTAAAGCATCGGGTTGAGAGCCATGTAACAAACCTAAGCTAACACCAGCAAATGCTGGATGTGAAAGAGAACCTTGTCCTTCAATAATATCCCAATGGTCATCAGCGGCATCAGGAGAGAGAGATTCAGTTGCGCCAGAAATAAAGTCGGCAATCACACAATCAATGGCGATACCTTGTCCCGCGATTAAAATACCGCATTGTCCTGTCGCTCTAAAGTCAACAGGAATAGCTTGAGTTTTCATTGCTTTCTCAAGGCTTAGCGAGGTATACATCTTGCCAACAGAACAATCAGTTCCAACCGTTAACAAACGCTTACCACTGCGTTTTTCGCCAGTTCCTGTAGAAAATTGAGCTTGAGGATGACGAATATCAAGTAGCTGGCACCCCATTTCCTTAGCTTTAGTGACCAGCTCAGGAAAGTTGCTTAACTTGTCGTGCAAGCCACTGACGATATCCATTTTATGACTAAGTGCTTCAAGAATAATTGGCAGCCATTTTTTTTCTAATATACCACCACTATTAGCAAAACCTAGTACAAAACTTCTTGCTCCTTGAGCTGCAGCATCCGCAATCGATAATTGTTCAACACCAGTCGATACCGTACACCCCGTAACACTTAGCTCACCAATGCATAATTCAGGACGCCAATCAGCGACTCCTCTTGCCATTTTGATCGATAGTTCATCGGTGGCATCACCAATAAATAAATGATAAGGCGCATGGATTTTCATAAAGTACTTCCCAAGTAAACAGTTTAAACAGAGCTGCTATTAACAGCATTGCTATTGATAATTTCAGCTTAACTCAGGAGAAGTACTTATAAAGTGCTATGTTTTCATCAGAGTATAACCTTAGGTTATACTCGTTTTCAGCCCAGCAAAAAATTGAAGTTAACTATTTGATATTTGTTCTTTTAAATAAGGAATAAAGGCTTCTGTGGCTTTCGATAATACGCGATTCTCTAAGTGCAAAACATTCACATCAAAGCTCAATGGTGGCTCAAAGGAAGCATAAGCCATGTTATCGGTTAAATTGCCTTGTGCGGTGTATTTATCAATCACACAAACCCCGACTCCTTGTGCAACTAAACGTGCAGCAATAAAGTAGGTTTGCACCTTAATGGCCGACTGCAAAGGTACATTTTCTTCCATCATTCGAGTCCACAACAAATCACCTAAAGGGCCACTATCACCAATATCAATAAACTCAAATGAAGCAAGTTCAGTTAACGTTAATGACTTAGGCAAATGAGGAAAGTGTTTTTTTGGATATACAATGACCAATTCTGATTCAGCACATTTGGTTGAACTAATCCCCGGACTAACAGTAGGGGAAAATAACACGGCTAAGTCACACTTATGCTCTAATAATGCTTGCATAACCTCATTATTATGCACAGTTTGAATGGTGAAATTCACTTTCGAGTAGTTATCATGATACTTAGCCACAGCACTTGGAACAACGTCAAAACCTAATGCAGGTGTTAACCCTAAACTTATGTTACCAAACTCTGATTTTTTAATGTTTTGGGCAGTATTATCAATAGAGCGCATTTGTTGATAAATTTTATCCACTTCATCAAATAACATTTCAGCTTCATCTGTGGGAATTAATCGCCCTTTTACCCGCTCAAATAAATTAAAACCAAGTTGCATTTCGGCATGTGACAAGACCTTGCTTACTGAAGGCTGTGAAACATGTAAAATTTTAGCCGCATTAGTGATAGAGCCAGTCGTATAAATTGCATGAAATATTTCAATATGTCGTAAGCGCATAACCGTTTATCCTCATCAAATTTGGTATATCAACCAGCCAATTAAGCAAAAAAGTAAACCGTTGCTGTCCACATAATCGCAGCAATACTAGCAGCGATAGTTGCAGGAACAATTTGAGATTTAACATGATCCATTAAGTCACAACCTGTAGTCATAGAACTTAAAATAGTAGTATCTGAAATTGGTGAACATTGGTCACCATAAACACTGCCGTTAAGCACAGTAGCAAAACACACCATCATAAATACCTCAGGATTTTCTAACCCTTGAGATTGAGCAACAGCCCACGCCAATGGCATAGCTAACGGAAATGCAATCGCATAAGTGCCCCAACTAGTACCAGTAGAAAAGGCGATCACCATGGTAATGAGTTGCAAAATTAACGGTAATAACCAAAACGGTAATTGCTCTCCTAATAAGGAAACTAAGTACAAACCGCCACCAATTTCTTTACTAATAAAACCAATAATCACTGCCAACATTAAAATAACCGACGCAGTTACAACACCTTTTAAACCATTACCAAAACCTTCAACGACGTTCATTAAGGACATGCCTTTTGCCAAAGCAATAAATACCGATAACAATAAAGCCGCACCAAATGCCCAGTTCACTTTCGGTGAGCCCATATAAATAAACGTTAGTACTGCCGTACCAATGAGGGTAACCAAAGGCAAAATAAATTCTAAGTAATGAGGGCTATACCCTTGTGGAACATCGCAAGTTTGCAACTCTTTAGCACTAAGAGGTTTAGCACCTGGTGCATCAAGTTCACCGGTAGTATTAGCTCTATGATGAGCTTCACGAATACGTCGTCCGGAAAATTTTGTGATATTTAAGCTTAATAATAACGTACCAATAACTGCTAAAATGCCATAAAAGCTAAAAGGAATCGAACTAAAAAAGAAAGCTAACCTGTCTGACTCAGTCGCTAAGAATGAAACTCCGGGTACAAATATTAGTGCTTGAATATATGCAGGCCAAGCGTTAAAAGCAATAACAGCAGCAATAGGCGAAGCTGTTGAATCAACAATATAGCTCATTTCTTCATGGCTCACTTTCGCTTTATCAGCCAAAGGACGCACCGTTGTTCCAACCAATACCGTACTCATAGTACCGCCTTGAAAGAACAAAATGCCGAGTAACCAAGATACTAATTTTGCCGAGCGTTGCCCTTTAACAAAGTGCTTAGTCATAAAATCAGCAAACGCTTGTGCAGCTCCCGTTTTAGACCAAACACCTAACAAACCACCGAGCAACCATAAATACAACAACAATAAAGCCGCCGTCCCCTCTTTAGCCAAGTTAGGAATTATCACACTGTCGGTTAAATCATATTCCCCTAACATTAAAGCGCCAACAACAATGCCACCAAATAATGAGGTTAATGGTTCTCGTGTGATCAAACACAAAGCAATGGTGATAAATGCAGGTAATAATGACCACAAACCAAAATGAAAAGCAGGTTTTAACAATTTTAATTGTTGCTGTTCATCTACAACCCATTGCTGTTTTAGCTCAGGTGCGTCTTTAACTTTTAATAAGTTTTGCTGATTTAACGGCGACTCTTGATAAACAACTGCTTGAGGGATCCGTACTTCTTTGCCTTTATATTTATAGGCATTTTCACCCGTATCAGTTTGATAGGTATCATAAATATAAGACTGTTCCAGCCAGCTTTTATCCACATAATTATCTACCATGACAGCAGAAATCATTCCGAGTATAAAAATCACTAATGCGATAAAGTTATTATTATTTTGCATTTATTTACCTTAGTTCTAACCTTAGTTTCTACTTGCGTTTTACTAAATTAACAATTCATTCGCTTGATGTATTTACATATTATGAGAACAAGCTATAACCTAAGGTTATAGGAAGGCAATGAAGAGTCAATTGTTAAAAGTAAGATTTTTGTTCATGGTTAATAGGAAACTAGCGTTCAGGTAACTTATATTCAATGACAGAATATATAAAATAATAAAAGCCTGACTAATTATAAAAGTGGGGATATAACGGTGGAAGGTATGAACAAGCGAACTCAACACACACATAAATACAAACTGACTCAATTAAGTTTGTGTATATTAGCAGCACTCTCAACTCAAATTACTTATGCACAAGAAGAGACTAACGCCAAAAAAGAAGCAGAAATTGAACGTATCAGTGTGCTTGGCTCAAACATCAAAGTTAACCACGATACTGGCGCTTTGCCTATCACGGCATTATCTTCTGAAGATATCGAAAATACAGGCGCAATTTCAGGTGCTGAATTGTTATCTGAAATACCACAAATTGGTGAAGTGAACTTTACCAGTGAACGTGTTTCAGGTGGCGTGAATGGTGCTCGAGGTGATGTTTCATCTATTAACCTTCGTGGTATTGGTACAGGTTACACACTTACCATGCTTAATGGTCGCCGCTTGGTGCTTCATCCTGGTACGCAAGCAGAAAATTTAGTCCCTGTTACCACCGTTAACTCAAACACCCTACCCGTTAGAGGCTTAAAACGTGTTGAAGTTTTACGTGATGGCGCTGCTGCCATTTACGGCTCTGATGCTGTAGCTGGTGTAATCAACTATGCCTTAAAAGATGATTATGAAGGCTCAGAGATGAACCTTAATTATGGTGAGTCTGATGGTTCATCATTAAGTCAACTAAATATCAGTGGTTCAACTGGCTTTTTCTTAAATGATGAAAAAACTCATTTAACTTTATCTGGTGGTTATTATGAACGTGAAGGTGTCATGGCAAGTGAACGTGATTATTCAGCCAATGAAGATTTGCGTAACTTTCCTGGCGTTCCTGAAGATTTTATCGGTGATACCCAATTAGATAATCGTTCCACTGGCACGCCTTGGGGTGAATTTAATACTGATACCTTAGGGACCTTCCATTTACAGCCTGATACTATGTCTGGTTGTGAAGACTCTGACTCTCGTGGTAACCCTACTTCAGCAATAAATACTCCTGGCGTTTGTGTAGACAGAGGCACGATAACAGGTAGTTCAAGTCGTGATTTACGCTACAATCGCAACAGTGCTCGTTCATTAAGCTCTGACATTATGCGCTCAAACATTTATGGCTTACTTAATCATGAAGTCAATGATGACATAGAGTTATTTGCTGAAGCTCTTTACTACAAAGCCGAAGCAGATCGCACACGAGAAAGACGAGACAACTTATCATCTCAACGCTTTACTGTATCTGCGGATGCTTTTTACAATCCTTTTGGTGAAGAGGTTACTGTACGTCGCTATCGTCCAGTTGACGCAGGTTTACGAAAAGTAAACGTTGAAGATTACAGCTATCGTGTATTAACAGGATTACGTGGCTATTATAATGATTGGGACTGGGAAAGCGCTGTGCTTTATTCAAAAGCCAATACCCTTGATAGTACTAATCGCATCAGTACGACATTATTTCAACAAGCAATAAACAGCACCGATGAAGCAACAGGCTACAACTTATTTAATGGCGGTGATGTTAATAATATTACTGAAGGTGATGCAACGCCAAATTCACAAGATGTAATTGATGGTTTTGAGATACAAGTTGAGCGTGAAAGTGAAACCGAGCTTGCCTTGTGGGATTTCAAAGTATCAACTGGCGACTTATTTAACTTACCAGCCGGAGATGTTGGTTTTGCTGCTGGTGTTGAATACCGCTATGAAAGCTTTTTTGATATTCGTAATGATTATTTAAATGGTAGTTCACCTTTTGTTGATATTGTCGGTGGCACTACCAATCCAGGTGCAAGTGTTGTACTGGGTAGTAGTCCAACGCCTGATGCTGCTGGAAGTCGTAATGTGCTTTCTGTTTATTCAGAATTGGCTATTCCGCTGTTAACCGATTTACCAATGGTTGAACGTTTAGACATGCAAGTAGCCGCGCGTTATGAACGATTTTCTGATGTTGGCGATATATTAAAACCTAAAGTTGCTTTGTCTTGGATTGTAAATGATTTCATTCAAGCTCGAGCATCTTATGCCGAAGGATTTAGAGCACCAGGTTTACCACAAGTGGTTGCTGAAAATGTTTCTCGGGTAAATACTCGAAGTGATCCTATTTTTGGTGCTCGTCAAGGGGTACTTGAACTTCGAAATGGCAGTGACGAATTAACACCAGAGGAAAGTGAAAACGTCTCATATGGTTTGGTAGTACAACCGATGGACGGCATGACTTTTACTATTGATTGGTGGAACATCAAACAACAAGGTGTTGTGGGTTTACTTAATAGCCAAACACAAATTCTTTATGATGCCCTATTGCGAAGCCAAGGTTCATCAAACCCATTAGTCGTTCGTGATGAAGACAATGAAATCACCCAAGTGTTAAATGATTATAGGAACTTATTACCACGCGAAGTCAGCGGCATAGACTTCAGTTTTAGTTACGATATTGGTACTGACTTTGGTGATTTTAAATTCAAAGTTAACGCAGCTAAGTTGAAAAAGTTTGAGCAAGGTGTTGATGATGTCACCGCAATTGTACTTGCCGCTCAAGAAGCAGGCAATGATGCAGTTAAATACAATGGTGAAGACGTTACCTTGTCTGGCACTGGCGATCTGATTCGTCAAAACGGACGACCAGAATGGCGTGCAAATGCATCACTTGGTTGGAGAATGGAGCAATGGGGAGCGGGAGTAAAATATAAATACATCAGCGACTTTGAAGATACTTCATTAGATTATACCAACGATGCTGGCGATAAAGTGGTTTATCAAGTAGATAGCTGGTCAACCGTAGATGCTTATGTAAATTATCGCTTTAAGGGCGAAGGTTTATTAGCTAAAACACGATTAACCTTTGGCGTACGTAACCTAAGTGATAAAACACCTCCTTTTGCAGACCAAGCATTTGGTTATAACAGTAGTACCCACTCTAATAAAGGGCGCTATGTTTACGTGAACATTAATAAGAAGTTTTAATAACTAAAAATAGATAAGGCTAAGCGCGAGTAATATTGTGTTTTAGCCTTATCACTTCAACTATTAATTCACCAAAATGTTGCTTACTGCAAAATTATTTTCCACCAACCAATAAGAAAATCCAATGAAAAATACATTATTAACTTTCGCATTATTATTTACTTTAACACTTTTAACTTCGTGTAAATCAACGACTGAAAGTAGCAGTAATAATGCGCAAGCATGTAATATCGGCACTGTACGGTTAACCGCTGACTTTGCAACAGGTAGAATGCAGGATTGTAAAGCGTTAGGTGACAATGAATTTCTTATTACCTTGCTGCCAGAGAGTACCCCAATTAACCCAAGCCCTTGGTACGCCTTTAAAGTAGAAGCAGATCAGCCAACCGATATTAAGCTCATTATGAAGGTTAAAGGTGATAAACATAGATATCCACCAAAAATCAGTCATGATGGCAAACATTGGCAGTTACAAGCACATAAGTTAACAGGTGATCGTTTAGTAATAGAAATGTCAGCGACTCAACAACCAGCCTACATTGCTGCTCAGGAGATCATCGACAACCGATATTATGTCAATTGGGGTAATGAATTACAAAAAACACATAATGTGAGTCATCAAACGATAGGTAAGTCTACTCAAGGTCGTGCTATTTATAAAATAGAGAGCAAGAGTGAAAGTAATGAGTGGTTAGTCATTTTAGGTCGAATGCACCCTCCTGAAGTCACCGGCGCATTAGCCTTATTTCCTTTTGTTAAAAGCTTACTTAACAACAATGTTCTCGCTAATAAATTTCGTGAAAAATACAATATCCTTGTTATTCCTAATATCAATCCTGATGGCGTTGATGCAGGAAATTGGCGTCATAATACCAACGGACATGACTTAAATCGCGACTGGATTAACTTTAGCCAAAAAGAAACTCAGCTGGTAAATAGCACGTTAAAAAACTTAGTGGCTAATCAGCAAAAAATTAAATTTGCCATAGATTTTCATTCAACTCAGCACGATGTTTTTTACACCATGCCAATAAACTATGGTGTTGAGAATAAATATTTTGTTCAACATTGGTTAACGGCGTTAGATAATAAAATGCCAAACTTTAAAGTAATAACACAACCGGGAAACACACCAAATAATGGTGTATCCAAACAGTACTTTGCTGATACTTTTAACGTTCATGCCATCACCTATGAAGTGGGCGATAATACTAGTCGTGAAAAAATCAAGCGTATTGCCACTAATGCTGCAACTACCTTGATGCGAACCATGCTTTCAGACGTTGATCATAATAAAGAGTGAGCCATACCAACTGGGTATCAGGAATTTTAATGAAAAATTTTTTATCAAAAATAAAACTATCTTCTTTGTTACTGGCAAGTGCTTTTATATTAGCTTCATGTAGTCAAAATTCTGAAGAAATAGTAATTAGCCAAAAAGAAGGTAACCTATCCTCCGAGATCTTGATGCCCGATACTTTGATAGTCGATAATTTAATAGTAAATGGCATGGTATATGTTGGCGATCGAAGTGAAGCTCAAGCATTAGACATTGCGATTTGTCAAAACAAAATTTGTGGTGTTTTTCCTCGTGAAAAGTATAACATTTCAGCTAAAGATATTATTGATGCAACCGGAAAAATAGTCAGTCCTGGCTTTATAGATCCACATACTCATACTTTAGCCGAATTACTTAGCCAAGATAAAAATCATAACTTGAATTACCTCACTCAAGGCGTCACCACTGTGGTTAATGGTAATGACGGTGAAGGCCCTGTTAATATTGAAAAAACGGCCCTCCAGTTAGAGAAAAATGGCATTGGCACTAATGTCGCCTTACTTGTTGGACATGGCAGCGTGCGTTTATCCGTCATGAACAAAGCACCTCGTTTTGCAACAAAAGCCGAATTAGTTAAAATGGAGCAGCTACTAACGCAAGCTATGAAAGATGGAGCCATTGGTTTTTCAACTGGGTTATATTATGTGCCAGGTAGTTATGCCAATACCGAAGAAGTTATTCGTCTTGCAACTATTGCTGGAAAATATCAGGGGATTTACGATACCCATTTACGTGATGAAAGTACTTTCAACATTGGTTTTTCTGCAGCCCTAGATGAAGCGATAGATATTGCAAAACAGGCAAATATTCATTTACATTTAGCTCATATTAAAGCGCTTGGTGTGGACGTTTGGGGGCAAAGTAAATTAGCCATTGATAAAATTACACAAGCGCAAAAGAACGGTATTAGCATTTCTGCCGATCAATATCCTTGGCTTGCTTCAGGCACCAAGCTACATAGTGCGGTCATGCCTAAATGGGTAATGGCAGATTCTACGCAAGCATTTCATCTACGACTTAATGATCCAACACTAACTAAACAGTTGCATCAAGAAATCAAGGAAAATATTCGCCGCCGAGGAGGGACTGGATCAATATTAGTCACCGCCTATAGTAACCAAGATTTTCACAATATAAAGCTGGAAGGACTAACCCTAAAAGCCATTGCCCAACAATTAGATTTGTCTGCTGTTGAGGCTGCAATTCAATTAGTACAACAAGGGGAAGTGCGCATTGCTTCTTTTAATATGGCTGTTGATGATGTTGAACGCTTTATGGTGCAACCTTGGGTAGTCACCTCTTCTGATGGTACCAATGGTCATCCAAGAAAGTACGCAAGCTTCCCTAAAAAATATCAAGAATATGTAAAGAATAAAAAAACACTTTCATTGAGCAAGTTTATTCACCAAAGCTCAGGTAAAACGGCTGACATTCTTGGGTTAACTGATCGCGGTTACATCAAAAAAAATTATCAAGCTGATATTATTATTTTTGATCAGCAAGCATTTAGCGCAAATGCAGATTTTTCTCATTGGGATAAATACTCTTCAGGCATTGAATATGTATTTGTAAATGGACAAGAAGTGATCACCAAAAGTAAATATCAAGGAAAGCTTGCAGGTAAATTTCTCAGGAAAAATTAAAAAATAGACTACAGTAAAGTAAATAGGTGTTCATAAATCAGCGGTTATTTTAATGAAGATATTTATATTTCCACTCATTTTTTTACTTTATTCTCCAATAAATACTGCAGCAGAACATATACAAACAATTAAAGCTGCTGTTGCTGAAAATTTCTCTAATGGTTTACATGCTAAGTATTTACGTTATATCGCGAATAAATTAAATGCTGAATTATCACTGACCACAATGCCATTTGCTCGACGATTACAAGAGATTCGTAATGGACATTTGGATATAATAGTTGGTCTTCAAAAAACAGAAGATAGAGAAGATGAATTTATTTACATTTCCCCCTTTTACGAATCGTTATCTTTTCGTTTTTTTTCACTTGTTAGTAATAAAGATAAGATAAAAACTTTTTCCGACTTAGAAGGAAAGCTCATTGGAGTAAACAAACATTCTAAATATTTTCCACAATTTAACCATAATGATAAAATCCACAAAGTTAACATTGTCAGCTTAAAACAAAATATCCAATTATTGCTAAAAGGTCGTATTGATTTATTGATACACTATGAAGAAAGTACCACACCTATTTTAAAAAGCTTGGGGGTATCAGAGCAAATAACTAAAACTGATTATCAACCAAAACATAGCAATCGGCATTATATAGCGATATCTAATAAGTCTCATTTGGTAAAACATATAGATAAACTTCAAGACATTGTTGAACAAGCGGTAAAAAACGGAGACTTTTTAAACATTCGTTTGCAACATTATAAAAAATAATTAATTCACCTATTTGGTATAATTATCTTTCCTGATAAATAGCAAAATTATTTTTACCTGCTTTCTTAACTTTATACATAGCTTTATCCGCCTTATTTAATAGCTCAGCACTTTTAATACCATGCAATGGTGCTTGAGCAATACCTATACTTGCACTCACTCGAAGCGCAGCATGGTTATAATAAATTGGCTGTTTTACTGAATTAATGATTTTTTCAGCGACATCATTGACAGCTTGTGGTTTTTTTACATTAGTCATAATAACAATAAACTCATCACCACCGATTCGAGCAACAGTATCCGTTTGTCGCAGCTCTTTAACAATACGTTGACCAATAACTTTTAATACTTCATCCCCTGCTGAGTGACCAAAATCATCATTAACTTGCTTAAAACCGTCAAGATCAATAAACATTATCGCAGCAATAAGGTTATGACGCTGAGCAGATAAAATCGCTTGCTCTAAGCGATCTTTCCCTAAGCGTAATGACGGCAAACCAGTAAGTTCATCATAGTTAGCTAAATATTCAACCGTCTCTTTATCATGTTTTTGCTGAGTAATATCTGACTGAATACTGATAAAATGTGAAATCTCATTATCTACAGATTTTACTGGAAATATGGTTGTTTTCGCCCAATATAATTCACCATTATTACGTCTGTTTTGTAATTCACCCTGCCAATACTTCCCTTTAGTGATAGCTAAATAAAGTTTATTATAAGTTTCAATCCCAGTATTACCTGAGCTCCATATTCTTGGGTTTGAGCCGATAACATCTTCCGAGCGATAGCCTGACATTGCCGCAAAGTGTTTATTTACATACTCAATTCGCCCTTGAGGATTAGTAATAACCACTGAATTCAAGGTGTTTTCAACAATTAACTTAAACTTATGTAAGGTTTCTTTTTGCTGAGCTAACTCTTTAGTTTGCTGACTTTCTATTGCAATTTTATGAGAGAGTTTAAAAAATAAAAACAATGTCATTATCAGAGATAATAAACTAAACACCACACGATAAATCAGCGTATTTTTAGTGTCTGAAGCTAAAAAGTTAAGCCTAATTAATAAACGCTCAGTAATTTCATTTTCAACCAAATGAAGTTGATTAATATGCTCAGTTGCTAAGTTAAACCAGGATTCAATAGAAAGTTCAGCTAAACCATATTTTCGTATCGAATTAATTTTATCCAGGGTTTCATTTGTCATGGCTTGTTGATAAAAATGTTGCAATGATTTATCTGCAAACTGTTTAAAAAGCGTAAAATGAGTATGCTGCATGGTACGAATGCTAACAATTTCTAAAGGTAAGCTTTTCATTACAGGCAAATTTAAGCAATTATCATATGCAACATTAGCTAATAAGGCACGTTCAACACCTGTATATTCTTTGCTTTTAGCAAAATAGTAATAAGCATGCAGTAAATTGCTCATTGCAGAATCGTTTGATAATTGTATAGTAGAAAAAATAGTATCAATTAATTGCTGGTTCAACGTTGAAAAGTAAATGATGATATCAGCAGGCTTTACTGAAAAACCATCAACTGCAGCCCGAGTATCCGCTAAAGAGTTAATGTTAATCTGTATATCACCTTTAAGTGACAAATGTTTACGTAGGTTGTTTTTATGTATGTATTGTTGTCGTTGTACTAAAGCAATATCTGTTGCTTTGCGTTGTTCAAAGAGCGTTTTATTGAATATTTTTCCTTGAGAGTGAACGTAGGCATAACTCAACCCTCGCTCTTTTTGTAATTGATGAACAAGTGCATTATCAACAAAACTTAACTGAATGAGCTTACTGATCTCCTCATTTTGATTAAGTTTCTTTATCGTATTATTTATTGAAATAATTGAAAATACAATAATGCCTAATACCGGAAAAAGTATTAAAAACAATAAGTTTTTATTTACCCTCAAGAGTTTCATTGTCGCTATCAATACCATCTATTAATCAAACATTAACTGAATGTAAAAATCAATTAGCTGTAATTATAATATAGCAGAGATATAATCTCATGATATTTATGAGAATTTAAGTATTAGTCACTTTTAAGAGCTTATTAAAATAGCTTTAATAAGTAAAAAAGATTAAAAATAGTACCAATTTGTCTTCTAATTATACCCTAAGATATAGCTAGAGGTTACACCATCAAGTAAGTCATAAAACTGGTTAACACTTTTGTTCAAACGATTACTTGATTGAGTCGCTAACGTATTTTTTTTGATAACTTGAGTGCCGCCCAACTGCTCATTAATAGTCGTTGGTTCAAGCAACTCTTGGCTTTGCTCATTATTTATATTATTCATGTGATAACCTAAAAACAGATGATTAAGTCTCTTAATCATCTGCTTTTATTTATACTAAAGCTATGTGTAAAAATTCATCAGGCTATGAAGTGAGGTTATAGCTACTTTTTATTAGTACCACGCTTTAACGACATGAGTTCAGCCATCCTTAAGGGCAACAAAACAAGATGGACTGCTGATATTTTTTCTTTACTATCAGATACTAGTAAGTTTATAGCAACCATAGCTACCGCCCAAAGAGTTGCTCACTGAATGAGCATACTACGTTGATTCATTGCTTTACGACTACGCTCTGCAACCGTTCACAATTCAAAAGTACAAAGTTTATTGAAAAAAGACTATTCTTTTGGAACTCCTAGTAAAGCAAATTAACTAGCTAATAGCTTGAAGGTTAAAACTTCATTGATTATTTAACAAAGCGAATAATTAATAAAAAAGTTAGGTTACAATAACCTTCCCCTGAATTCCTATAAATACAGCTATACCTACTAACTATGTCTAAAGAAAAGCCTAACCAGAAAATTTTTATTATTGGTTTACCTCGAACAGGCACCACCAGTGTTTGTAATACTATGTTGGATTTAGGTTATCGAACTGCGCACACCGCTTATACACAAAGCTGTTTTGATCAAGCACAAGCGATTGCCGATACACCAATATTTTGTGACTTTATGCAACTCGACCAACATTACCCCAACAGTAAATTTATTTATTTAACAAGAGATTTAAGCCTCTGGTTACCATCCATTAAACAGCTACTGCAACGTATGTTTGTTAATGTAACAAGAGATGATGGTGGGTTTAATCCCATCATTAAACGTTGTTACCAGCAAACTTTTGCTCCATTTACCTTAGATAAGATTATTCAAGATGAGTTTTTAACTCATTGTTATCAAAAACATGAAAAAACTGTCAAACGATACTTTACAGAGCGTACAGCAGATTTATTAACTATAGATATAAGCCAAGCTGCTAGCTATCAGCAATTACTGACTTTTATAAATAAGCCACAAGCACCAAACATAGGTTTTAAACAGATGAATATCGGTGGGAAGGTCACCGCATGGAAAGACCTAAAACATACGTTAAAAATAGAGTCCACTAAAAATGGTCGCATCAGTAAACTCGATTACTTGTAACGCTACAATGAGCTATAACTAAAAAACTAATAAGGTTTAGGAAAGTTTAAAACAGGATCAGTACCAAAGCGTCCTTTGCAATCGGCAAGACTATCTTTAACGATAATTTTCTTAAAAGAGTAATCCATGCTCATCCACTTATCCGCTAGCTCAGGGCAAGCATTGGTTTCTTCAAAGGCTTCTTTTAATAATTGCTGTCGTACTTCAAAGAGCTCTTCACTAACAAAAATATGCATATGCGCCGCGGGTGGCGCTTTACCAACATATAAATTATCTCCACCTAGTACTTTTTGCATGAAGTCAACTTGTTGATCTTCAATATGCTGCTGAGAAATGTTTTCAAAATATAGTTTCATCCAAGGATGCTGATAAACCTTATCGTAGAATATTTTATTAATATTTATTAACGCATGACGCCCACCCATTTTCTCAAATAGTTCTTTTTTTGTCATAACTTTATATGCTTAGCTAATGATTAGTTTAATAATAAGTCGGTATTTAACTATTTGCGTAATTAAGCTTTTTATTATTTTAGTAAAAGTCGATTTAACTCTTTATATGAAATTAATACATTAAGAAGTTTTATTGATTGCAATACGCTATTGATTGGGTATGATGCGCGCCTTTAAATATTTATACTCCTTCTTTTTGAGAATACGGGTATGCCTTTTATACTTGAGCGAAATACGTTTAATGAGAAAATTGTTATCTTCCCCGGTTAAAATGTCATTGTCTGACGCAGAAAATATTACCTACCAGAATAGTCTGAAATATATCACTGAACTCAGTCTTAATTTAATGGCAGTAAAAGCAACGGTTCATCCAGAAAATTTTCTTGGTTGGTGTAGTGAATTATTACGAATATGTCGTCATGAATTAAATATGGAGTTACTTGAGAAAACTCAATTACCCTCATTAAAAAAACTGCAAGATATCCTTGAAGCTGCAGTGAGTATTGGTCAATTAAAAATGACTCGCATTGCTCCTTGGCCCATTTATTTAAATTTTGTTGAACAACAACAAGATATACATGCGCTTGATGAGCGCTTAAGATTATTAGGTTATGTTGAAGAAATAAAAGCAAAGCCTTTAGCTGACATGTTAATAGAAGATCGTTTAGCCTTTAGTGGGAAACACACTAACCAGCATGATATCAGTGTTTATAATTTTGATGTGCAATGGTTTTCCTCTACCAAAGGCGCCAAACTTTTTCATCAGTTATTAACAGATAAAACCACTGATTTTGATGCAGCCCTAGCTCATATTCCACAAGAAGGCGAAGTGACATTTTCCCATTACGAACAGTTTGCCCAAGCTTACAGTGCTATTTTTAGCTCATATACCGATGATAAAGCACAAGGTGAAAAGGCCCCTCTTGCACCAGCAACACGATTATTAGCCATGCGTCGTCCCGATCAATTTATTGCGCTTACCAAAGCAAAAATTGATTTATATTGCCAAGGGCTATCTATTGCAAAATTTAATGCCTTCGATTTTAAAAGTTATTGGTTTGACTTAATTGGCACCATACGAACTTGTGCTTGGTGGCATCAACCACAACCTGAAGTAAACTCAGAAAATGATCGCGAATTAGTCCTATGGAAAAATCGTGCAATTTTATTAGATTGTTTTTTCCATGCCGATGAAGATCTCGCCAATCACTCGAATTTTATTAAACTGCGCGATAAACCCAAAAGCAGCCATTCAGTAAAAGCATCTGCGAGTGTTGCTCGTAAACGTACCAAAGAGTCTGCTGAAATGTTAGTTGATAAAGCACTTGCTGCTGATGATATGCCAGAATATTTACTTGGTATGCGTGGCTCAATTATTAAGCAAGTTACCGAAGGAAAAAGTGTTGAGCATGCTATATCAATCATGCGCGGCATATTTGGTTAGCTTTAAAAGCTCAACTATTTACAAAAAATATAGCCAGCATATTCATGCTGGCTACTTATCATAAAAAATATTCTCAATAAATTCACGGTAATATTCAAGTAAACTGTCAACAAACACCTAATAAATAAAAAATAACTTATTCCTTTATTTTATAACGATTAACTTTAGTGTAGATTAATTATTAAACGTTAATTGTTAATTTATTCGTCAGTGAGAATAAGGAATATATCGTTGAAACCGACCCACACTTCATCTTATCAACATTTCTTAAAAGTTGTTGATTGTCAGCACGCCTGCCCTGCGCATACTCCAGTACCTGAATACATTCGACTAATATCAGAAAAAAGATATACCGATGCATATATGGTTAATTGGCAATCTAATGTTTTTCCTGGCATTTTAGGTCGTGTTTGTGACCGACCTTGTGAGCCTGCTTGCCGACGCGGTCGAGTAGAAGAAAAACCAGTGGCAATTTGTCGATTAAAACGAGTTGCTGCTGATAATAAAGACGATATTTATAGTTACTTACCGACTTCTCCAACTAAAAAAAATGGTAAGCGTATCGCCCTTATTGGTGCAGGTCCTGCTTCATTAACAGTTGCTAGAGATTTATTACCTTCGGGCTATGATGTAGTGATGTTTGAACGTGATGCAAAAGCGGGCGGTATGATGCGCAGTCAAATCCCTGCTTTTAGGCTGCCAGAAACCGTATTAGACGAAGAACTTAACTACGTCCTCAATATGGGCGTAGAAGCTCATTTTGGCGAAGAAGTTAATAGCTTGTCAAAATTACTTGCCGGTAATTTTGATGCTGTTTTTGTTGGCACAGGCGCACCAAATGGTCGCTGGTTAACCGTTGATGGACACGACCAATCTAACGGCCAAATTGAAACAGGTATTAGTTGGCTATCTAGTGTTACTTTTGGTCACACAACGAGTGCGCCAAAACGTGTAGTAGTATTAGGCGGCGGTAATACAGCAATGGACTGTTGCCGTACTGCAAAAAGGCTAGGAGCGGAAGAAGTCACTGTATTAGTTCGCTCAAGTTTTGCGGCGATGAAGGCCTCCCCATGGGAAAAAGATGACGCCCAAGCCGAAGGCATAACCATTAAACCTAATTACACGCCTAAAGCTTATATTTTTGAAGATAATGAGTTTATTGGGGTTTCATTTGAAAAAGTAGAATCTGTTTACGATCAATTTGGTAAAAGAACATTAAAATCCACTGGCGAAACCTTGTTAGTTGAATGCGATCAAGTTTTAGTTGCTGTTGGACAAGATACGGCCTTTCCATGGATTGAACGAGATATAGGGCTTAGGTTTAATAAATGGGGACAACCTGCACTAAATAAAAAAACCTTACAATCCACCATACCTAACGTGTTTTTTGGTGGTGATGCAGCTTTTGGTCCAGAAAATATTATCACCGCGGTTGCTAATGGACACCTAGCGGCAATTTCAATTGACTTACTTTGCCAAGGTAAAGATCCCGAAATAGAGCGGCCGGAAAGTGACTTTAACCTGGTTAGTCAAAAAATGGGCGTACACGAATGGAGTTTTCAAAGCAAAATAGATCACGGCACTCGTAAGAATGTTCCCCATATCGACTGGCAAGATGCCGTAAAAGAGCTCAATACCGAAGTAGAACTTGGTTTTGATGAAAAGCTTGCGCTAGAAGAAGCACATCGCTGTCTTAATTGCGATGTACATACCATTTTTAATGAAAAAACCTGTATTGAATGTTCCGCATGTGAAGATGTATGTCCAATGGATTGCATTAGCTTTGTCAGTATTGATGCCAATAAAAAACAACCTGAGCAAGAGCAAGCATTACAGCAATTAAAAATGCCTAAAATTAACCCTGAGCAAGACTTATTAATTTCAGACAAATTAAAAACTGGCGATATCATGATCAAAGATGAAGACGTTTGTTTGCATTGTGGTTTATGTGCGGAACGTTGTCCTACTGGTGCATGGGATATGAAAAAACTGGTACTTGATAACATTGAGGCGACGATAAAATGATCACTACTCAACCATCACCAATAATCAAATCCGTACTAGCCGTTAATGATTTTGTTGTCCGCTTTGCTAATACCAACGGTACTGGTTCAGCAAGTGCTAACCATATGTTCGCCAAAGCTATTGTTCGTATGGGTATTCCTGTAAGCGCAAAGAATATTTTCCCATCAAACATTCAAGGCATGCCAACCTGGTATGAAGTGAGAATAAGCGAAAAAAATTACTTAGCACGTCGCGGTGGGCAATCAGAATTAGTAGTTGCTATGAATTCGCAAAGCATTAGCGATGATGTTGCGAGTGTAATGCCCGGCGGATTTATTCTCTATGACTCAAGCAGGCAACTTAGTGAGCAATACCTTCGTGATGATATTCACTACTTAGGTATTCCGATTTCAGCCATTTGTTTAAAGGAATATCAAGAGCCGCGTCAACGACAACTATTTAAAAATGTCATTTATGTTGGTGCGCTGGCAGCATTACTCAATATTGAGTTTGACGTGCTAAAAAGTTTAGTTGGCGATCAATTTAAAGGTAAAGAAAAGTTGATCACCCCTAATATTTACGCATTAGAATTAGGTTATCAATATGCTAATCAACACTTCAACTGCCCATTATCAATAAAAGTTGAACGACGTGACTTAATCAACAATCGTATTATGACTGATGGTAATACCGCAACTGGACTTGGCGCAGTATATGGCGGAGCAACTGTTGTTGGTTGGTATCCCATTACGCCATCAACTTCAGTGATTGAAAAATTTGCTAATTATTGTGATAGATTACGTATTGATCCTGCCAGCGGTAAAAAAAATTATGCCTTAGTTCAGGCTGAAGATGAACTTGCCGCCATTGGGATTGCTATTGGTGCTGGTTGGAATGGCGCACGTGCTTTTACCGCCACCAGTGGCCCTGGTGTTTCACTGATGAGTGAGTTTCTTGGTTTAGCATATTTTGCCGAAATTCCGGTGGTATTGGTGAATGTGCAACGTGCTGGCCCATCAACTGGCATGCCAACCAGAACCCAACAATCTGATATTCTCAGCTGTGCTTATGCTTCTCATGGCGATACTAAGCAAGTGTTACTTTTCCCTCAAGATCCTAGTGAATGTTTTGAATTAACAGCACAAGCGTTTGACTTAGCGGATAGATTACAAACTCCTGTGATCATCATGAGCGATCTAGACTTAGGCATGAACGATCATTTGTCTAAAGAATTTACTTGGGACGATAATAAAACCTATGACTTAGGTAAAGTGCTCAATGCTGAGCAACTCGATGAAATAGAACAATATGGTCGTTATCTCGACACTGACGGTGATGGCATTTGTTATCGAACTCTGCCTGGCACACACCCAGAAAAAGGTGCATTTTTCACTCGTGGTACTTCGCGTAATGAACACGCGACTTACACCGAAAAATCAGAAGACTATGTAAAAAACATGCAACGTCTATCCAAAAAATTTACCTTAGCGTGTCAGTTAGTTCCTGCTCCAGAAATCAAGCAAGGAAGTAAACTTGCCAGTATTGCCTTAATTTATTTTGGCACTAGTTCACACGCCATTGATGAAACTTGTGAGCAACTTAAAGAGCAAGGACTAGCTGCTGATACATTAAGGATCAAAGCGTTTCCATTTAATAATGATATCAGTCAATTCATTGATAAATATGCAAACGTATTTGTTATTGAGCAAAACCGTGATGGTCAAATGCGAACCTTACTGATTAATGAGTTAGCGATAACGCCAGATAAATTAACAGCAGTTGCCAACTGTGATGGTTTACCGATGACAAGCCAATTTATTGTGCAGCATGTATTAGATAAATTATCCAATGATCTTGCGAGTAAACACGTGGGTTAATCATATAAAGTAAAAGGTATTTACTATGAGTTTTGAAAAATCGAAATTTCATCATCCACGTCTTGCTGTTAATGATCTTGGTCTTAATTATCGAGATTATGAAGGCGCACTTTCAACTCTATGTGCTGGCTGTGGTCATGACGCTATAACCTCAGCTATCATACAAGCGTGTTATGAGTTATCCATTCCTCCGCACCGAGTGGCCAAAATGTCAGGTATTGGTTGTTCTTCAAAAGCACCTAATTACTTTCTTAATAAAGCCCATGGTTTTAACTCTGTACACGGCAGAATGCCATCGGTTACCACAGGAGCTAATTTAGCGAATAGAGAGCTCACTTATTTAGGCATGTCTGGTGATGGAGATAGCGCATCCATTGGCTTAGGACAGTTTGCTCATGTAGTTCGTCGTCAACTCAACATGTTGTATATGGTTGCGAATAACGGTGTATATGGTTTAACCAAAGGACAACTTGCCGCAACAGCCGATAAAGGCATGAAAAATAAAGCCGGAGAGTTAAGTTTATTTACCGATATCGACCTTTGCGTCATGGCATTACAATTAGGTGCAACTTTTGTTGCCCGTAGTTTTTCAGGTGATAAAAAGCAACTCGTACCGTTAATTAAAGCAGCAATTAGCCATCAAGGTTTTGCTTTTATCGATATTGTTTCCCCTTGTGTTACCTTTAATAACCACCCTAGCTCGACCCGCTCTTATGATTATGTGCACGAACATATCACTACCGCAGCAGTAACTGATTTTGTACCAGTGAAAAAAGAGATCACCAGTGATTGTGCTGATGGTGTTTGTGAGGATATTTGTCTGCACGATGGCTCTTTAATGCGCATTCACAAATTGAAAGAAAACTATCAAACAACCGATGCTATGCAAGCAATTGTTGATATCGAGGATCATAAGAAAAAAGGCGAAATTCTTACCGGCTTATTTTATTTAGATCCAACTTGCAGCCACTTTCATGAAATAAATAATACTAGCGATACGCCATTAAACCAGTTAAATCAAGACGTGCTTTGTCCAGGTTCAAGAGTATTAAATTCAATTAACGCCAGTTTTAGGTAGTACTGAGCTAGATTTATATAAAAGTGGTCAGCCAGCTATTGTTACCGTATGATGACAGCGTATTAATTTGCGTTAAAAAACATGCTAACGCTATACTCAACTAATACTATTGACAATATTTATAAAAAGAGTGCGATAAGGCCGTAAATTTGTATGCTTAAAACCCTCGCGATTGAAGAACTTGAAGTAGGTATGTATGTCAAAGACATCATGCTTAAAAACAGTGATCATAAAGTTAAAAACCAAGGTAAAGTCAATTCTAAAAAAACTATAGAAATGCTTAAAAAGCAAGGTGTCACAAGTGTTGTCATCGAATTAGAGGATAGTGATGAAGAAAATATTCAGGAGCAATCAATAGAGCAGATTAGTGTTGCCGATGAATTTTCTCGCTCTTGTGAAGTATATGATGAAGCCAGTGAAACGGTTAAAAGACTATTCCTAACGGCAGGCAGTACAAAGCCACTTTCAGCTGAAGCTGTTGGTCTTTTAGCTGGTGAAATAACGGAGTCGGTTTTAAGGAATGAATATGCCATTACGATACTTACTCGTATTCGTAATAAATCAACCTATCAATGGGAACATGCAATAAACTGTGGCGTACTTATTTGTGGTTTCGGTTTATATTTAGGTTTTAATAAAGATACCGTTACCCAAATGACTTTAGGAGCACTATTACACGATGTTGGCTCTGCGAAGGTATCAAGGGGAATTCTTGAAAAAGCAGGAAAGTTAACTCAGAATGAAATGTCAGTAGTTAAACGCCATATAAAATGGGGTGTTGAACTATGTAAAAAAGATGGCTTTGACAGCCCTTTTATCATAGACATGACAGCTAACCATCATGAGAGACTTGACGGCTCAGGTTACCCAAGAGGTATCAGCGGAGATAAAATCTCTAAGCTCGCTCGTATTACCGCTATTATTGATGTTTATGATGCAATGACCGGTGATAGACCTTATAAGAAAGGCGATAATCCGCTAAATGTTTTTCGCTTTTTATTATCAAAAAAAGAAAAGTTTGACCAAAACTTAGTACAACAACTAGTTAAGTACTTGGGTGTACATCCAGTAGGCTCTTTGATTAAACTTTCTAACGAGAAGTTAGGTGTAGTCATTCAAGGTAACCGTACTGATCCCATGAAGCCTATTGTTAAACTAATTTTCAACTTAAAATCAGAGCGCAACATAACCCCCACTGATTGCGACTTGTCCAATGAAAATGTCACGATTGTCTCTGCTGTAAAAGCAGAAGATTTTGGTATAAACCTAACTAAAATCATTCGAGAAGTTGTTTAGATAATTAAAACCTGACGATGAATTCAGTGTATAAAAAAACCTCAGTATCACTACTGAGGTTTTTTATTGTTAGTTAATGCTCAAAATGTGTTTTAAGGCATCATTTGATCTTGGTCTGCGCCTTCTTTTTCAATCACTTCAGGGATTAAATCTTCTTTGGAGATACCTAAACCTAATGCAATTGAACTAGCAACATAAACTGAAGAATAAGTACCAACAAATACCCCAATAAGTAATGCTGTTGCAAAACCATGAATTAATGCACCACCTTGAAAGAACAAAGCAGCAAGTACTAATAACGTGGTAATTGATGTAATAAAGGTACGGCTTAACGTTTGAGTTAAAGAAATATTAATAACTTCTGCTGGGCCACCTTCACGAATTTTACGAAAATTCTCTCGAATACGGTCGGAAACTACAATGGTATCGTTAAGTGAGTAACCAATAACTGCTAATATTGCCGCTAAAACCGTTAAATCGAACTCTAATTGTAATACTGAAAATACGCCTAGAGTTAACAATACATCATGAAATAATGCAAATACTGAGCCTAAGGCAAAACGCCATTCAAAGCGAAAAGCAACATAAATCAAGATACAAATGAGCGCAGTTAACATAGCTAAACCACCTTGCTCGGTTAACTCATCACCAACACTCGCACCAACAAACTCAATGCGGCGCATATCAATTGCTTGCCCAGTACCCTCTTGTAAAATAGCTAATACCTGATTACCTAGCATTTCTGCTTTTAGATCTTCACGTTGTGCTAAACGGATCACTACATCACGACTAGTACCATATAATTGCACAATAGCATCATCAAAGCCTTTGCTGTCCATTACCTCACGGATCTTAGTTAAATCAGCAGCTTGCTCAAAGCCCACTTCAATCAAGGTTCCGCCAGTAAAATCTAGACCAAAGTTCAGCTTGTTTACTGTTAAAGTCGTTATTGACGCTAGCATCAAAATAATACTAAAAACCATCGCTATTTTGCGATAGCTCATAAAATTAACGGTTTCTTTTAATCTTAAAATTTGCATATCAAGTCACCTTAAATTGGAAGTTTATCAAGGCGTTTTCCACCCCAAACAAGATTAACTATGGTACGTGTACCAACCACAGCGGTGAACATTGACGTAACAATACCGATAGATAAAGTGATAGCAAATCCCTTGATAGGACCTGTACCTACAGCAAACAGTATTAAGCCAGCAATTAACGTCGTGATATTAGCATCTATGATGGTAGAAAATGCAGCATCATAACCTTGATGAATTGCTTGTTGAACGCTCTTACCTGCACGTATCTCTTCTCTAATACGTTCAAATATCAGTACATTCGCATCAACCGCCATACCAACAGTTAATACAATACCTGCCATACCCGGTAAAGATAACGTTGCCCCTGGTATCATTGACATTACGCCAACAATCATCACTAAGTTAGCACCAAGTGCTAAGTTTGCTACCACACCAAATGCACGGTAATAAACCAACATAAAGACAAAAACTAAAGCAAAGCCTCCCATAATCGCTTGAAAACCTAAACGTACGTTTTCAGCACCTAATGTTGGCCCAACAGTTCGCTCTTCAACAATTTGAATTGGCGCAATTAAGGCACCAGCACGTAATAATAATGCTAAGTTATGTGCTTCAGCTTGGCTACCTGCGCCAGTAATACGAAAACTTTTACCTAAACGCGCTTGAATAGTTGCCACACTAATCACTTCTTCAACTTTTTCAAAGATAGTATTGCCTTCAGCGTCTACTCGGTCAGTGCCTTTATATTCAATAAACACAGTTGCCATTGGGTCGCCAATCGCACTTTTAGTGGCATTTGAAAACTTACTGCCACCAGGAGAGTCAAGGGTAATATTTACTTGTGGACGAGAGTATTCATCAAAACTTGAACCCGCATCAATAATATGATCACCAGTTAGCATTACACGTTTTTTCAGCAGAACTGGTTGACCATTACGCTCATATAATAATTGAGAGCTGGCAGGCACTCGACCGTTTAATGCGGCTGATAAATCACCATCTTTATCCACTAATCTAAATTCAATGGTTGCGGTAGCATTTAGAATTTCTTTAGCTTTAGCTGTATCTTGTACACCCGGTAATTCAATGATGATGTTCTTTTGACCTTGACGCTGTACTAGTGGCTCAGCAACACCTAATTCATTAACACGATTACGGATGATAGTAATATTTTGTTCTAGCGCATAGTTACGAATTTCTTTTAACTTTAATTCAGTCATCGACGCTGATAACGTCATCGTATCGCTATTATCAACAAATAAGAAATCACGATAGCGTTTCTTTAAAAAATCTTCACCTTGCTCTAAATCTTCAGGCTTTCTAAATTGTATTTCAATAGATTTACCGACTTTTTTGACACTACGATAGCGAATTTTTTCACCGCGTAAGTCAGTACGAAAATCACTAACCATACCATTTTGTGCTTTAACAATGGCTTCGTTCATATTAACTTCCATGGTAAAGCTTACGCCACCACTTAAGTCTAAACCAAGCTTCATTGGCACACCGCCAATACTAGCAAGCCAGTCAGGTGTTGCGGGTGTTAAGTTCAGGGCAACAGAATATTTATCACCTAAATTGCTATCTAATAAATCACGGGCTTTTAACTGTTCATTAGTATCAGCAAAGCGCGCTAATATTTGACCATTTTCAAGCACAATACTTGCGTATGATATATTTTGCGCTGTTAATTGCTCTCTTACGCTATCGAGTGTTGCGGCATTAGCCTCAACACCACGTAAGCCTGAAATTTGTACCGCAGGATCTTCTGGGTATAAATTTGGTGAGGCATATAAAGCGCCAATGGCTACTATAAATAGCACCATTAATGATTTCCATAATGGATATTTGTTTAACACAAGTTCATCCTATTTTTACTGTTATGCTGTTATATTTATCAAGGTTTTACTTCTAAACTAACTTATTCACTGAAACTTTTAGTTAAGTTATTTGGCTTTAGTCCAAAGAAAAAATACGGAATTGACGCTAATCAATGAGTACTTTTTATAGTGATATCAAGCCAAATAACAACGATAAAATATTATAGTGACTTCATTGTGCCCTTTGGTAGAACTGCGTTAATAGCACCTTTTTGTACTGTAACTTCAGTACCTTCACTAATGCTTACGACAATAAAGTCTTTTTCATCTGATACTTTAACAATTTTACCAACAATACCGCCTTGTGTTAAAACTTCATCACCTTTTGAAAGTGAAGACATTAAGCCTTTATGCTCTTTAACACGTTTAGCTTGTGGACGATAAATCATAAAATAAAACACTAAGCCAAAAACAGCTAACATGATCATCATTTCCATACCACCACCTGCTGGTGCTGGACCTGCTGCTGCATGTGCTTTACTAATAAATAAACTCATAATTTCCTCTTACTTCTTATTTTAATTGTTAGTAGCTTTTAATTTTATTTCCAAGCTACTGTATTTTCGAATATATTAATTACTCACTGTATAAAATCGTACTTTACAGCGGGTAACTATTTCTTCAATTCAGGTACGGGTAATCCCCGTAAGGCGTAAAATTCTTCAACAAAGGCGTCTAATTTACCTTGCTCTATCGCATCACGCAATCCTTGCATAACTTTTTGATAAAAATGTAAGTTATGTAGGGTATTTAATTGTGAACCTAGTATCTCTTTACACTTGTCTAAATGATGTAAATAAGCGCGTGAATAATTCTTACAGGTATAACAATCACACGTTGAGTCTAAAGGACCAGTATCAGTTTTATGACTCGCATTGCGAATTTTAATCACGCCAGTATTTATAAATAAATGTCCGTTGCGGGCATTACGTGTTGGCATCACACAATCAAACATATCAATACCGCGACGAACACCTTCAACCAAATCTTCTGGCTTTCCAACCCCCATCAAATATCGGGGTTTATTGTCAGGTATCAAAGGAGCTGTGTGATCTAATATACGAATCATATCTTCTTTAGGCTCGCCTACCGATAAACCACCAATCGCATAACCATCAAAATCAATAGCAGTTAAACCTGCAACAGAAACTTCTCGCAAGTCTTCATACATACCACCTTGTATTATACCAAATAGTGCATTCGAATTACCTGCATGGGCATCTTTTGAACGTTGCGCCCAACGAAGTGATAACTCCATGGATTCTTGTGACTCTTTGTGTGTAGCAGGATAAGGAGTACATTCATCAAATATCATCACAATATCTGAATTTAGGCTGCGCTGAACTTCCATTGAGCGTTCAGGGGTTAACATGATTTTATCACCATTAACCGGAGAGCTAAATTTAACACCTTCTTCAGTAATCTTACGCATTTTCCCTAAACTGAAAACTTGAAAACCACCTGAGTCGGTTAGAATAGGCTTATCCCAATTAATAAACTCGTGTAATCCACCATGTTGTTCAATGATTTCAGTACCAGGACGAAGCATTAAATGAAAGGTATTGCCAAGAATAATCTCTGCACCTAGCTCTTTTACTTCTTCCGTTTTCATACCTTTTACTGTGCCGTAAGTACCCACAGGCATAAAAGCGGGAGTTTCAACCGTGCCACGATCAAAGGTAAGTCGACCACGTCTCGCTTTGCCATCAGTATTAATTAACTCATACTGCATTTTATTTTTAACTGTTTTTGTCATTAAATTTTCCTCAGTCCATTCGCGAAACAGGCGAACGACTCTTTATTTACAATTCTTTTTTGGTGAGAAACATTGCATCACCATAACTAAAAAATCGATATTGCTCAGCAACCGCATGTTGATAAGCCGCCATTATGTGTTCATAACCTGAAAACGCGCTCACTAACATCAGTAAAGTTGATTCAGACAAATGAAAATTAGTCAGTAAAGCATCAATCACCTTAAACTGGTAACCCGGAGTAATAAAGATATCGGTGTCACCATAAAAAGCTTCTAAATCGGTTCCTTTTTCTCGTGCTGCTTTTGCTGCGCTTTCAATGGAACGAACAGAGGTCGTCCCTACAGCAATCACTCGTTTACCATTAGCTTTGGTTTTATTTATTTGATCAACCACTTGCTGCGACACTTCAACGTATTCAGCATGCATAACATGGTCGGCAATTTCTTCAACCTTCACCGGTTGAAAAGTGCCTGCACCTACATGTAGAGTAACAAAAGCAAGCTCAATGCCTTTATCTTGAATTTTTTGTAATAGCGTGTCATCAAAATGTAAACCTGCCGTTGGTGCAGCTACAGCCCCAGGTTTTTCATTATAAACTGTTTGATAACGTTCTCGATCGCTGTCTTCATCTGGTCGGTCGATATAAGGGGGCAGTGGCATATGACCAATTTCTTCTAATACTTGAAAAACATTTTTATCGCTATGAATTTCAAGTTCAAATAAAGCGCCGTGACGCGCTAACATTGTTGCTTTAACACTGCCTTCGAGTATTATCTCACCACCTACTTTGGGCGACTTACTTGCTCGAATATGTGCTAATAAACGATGTTCATCTAAAACACGTTCAACTAATACTTCAATTTTTCCGCCACTGGCTTTTTGACCAAACATTCTTGCTGGAATAACACGAGTATTATTAAATACTAATAAGTCACCAGCGTTTAATTGTTCAATGATATTAACAAAAGATAGATCGTCAATTTGACCGGATTTACCATTTAGCGACATTAATCGACTCGCGGTTCGATCCGCTTTAGGATAACGAGCAATTAGCTCTTCAGGCAGTTCAAAGGAAAAGTCAGCAACACGCATGATAAATTATCTATTTTGGTTAATTGATTGAGCAAATGAAAAAACGCGTAATTTTAGTGCTCAACGTCAGTAATAGCAAGTAAAAGATAGGATATCACTCGCATTTATAGCCACTATAAAATCAACAAAGTTAGCTTTATTTAATAATTATCGTATGCTGCAGATAACTTACTGGAAAAAGAGCTGTTATGAACAATCAAGCGATCGCCATTGCTAAAACTATTATTAACGGTTTTGAGCGCCATATTTATCTTTTTAGTGATTTAACTAGATCAGCTAAACAACGCTTTGAGCAGTGTCAATGGCAAGCAGTACAACTAGCAGCAACTGATCGTACCGATTATTTTGATAAACGCGTAGCAGAATGCTTAACCGTTATTAAAAATGACTTTGGCATAAAAAATTTAGATGAAAATTTATGGCAGCAAATTAAGCTGTCATATATTGAATTACTGATTAAACACCCGCAAGCTGAACTAGCAGAAAGCTTCTATAATTCAGTGTTTTGCCATCTATTTGAGCGTAAGTATTATCACAATACCTTTATTTTTGTTGAACCTTCTTTTAAGCACAGTGCTTTTGATCAAGATAAAATTAGTGAAAACTTAATAGAGAAAATAACGACCCGTTATCACCCCTGTGAACAAGGGTTGTGTAACACAATCAAAGCGATAGTCACTGAAGCTAAGTTCTCTATTCCATTTAAACAATTAACGGCAGATGTTTACAGCTTAATTAAAGCATTCAATCAACAAACTCAGCTAACCCAATTTAGCCTTGAACAAATACAAATAGATATTTTAAATTTTACTTTTTATCGTAACAAAGGCGCATACATTATTGGTCGAGTTTTATCTCCTGATGGAGAAATACCGTTTATTGTTGCGCTCACCAATGATAAAAACAATGGCTTAAGCATTGATACCCTGCTCACCGAATCAGAAAGCATGGCGGTTGTTTTTGGTTTTGCTCGAGCTTATTTCTTTGTTGATTGTTTACATCCGCATGCTTTAGTGAGCTTTTTACACAGCCTTATTCCACTTAAAAACAAAGCAGATTTATACTCTGCAATTGGTTTTCACAAACAAGGGAAAACCCAGTTTTATCGAGATTTTCTTAATCACCTTAAAAATAGTAATGATGAATTTAAACTGGCCGATGGGATTAAAGGCATGGTGATGTCGGTATTCACCTTACCTTCATACCCTTACGTCTTTAAAATTATTAAAGATAAGTTTTCTCCGAGCAAAACCATGACTAAACCTGAGGTCAAAGCAAAATACCGCTTAGTTAAACTTCATGACCGTGTAGGGCGTATGGCTGATACCATGGAATACTCAGAAGTAGCTTTTCCCAAAGCTCGCTTTTCTGCTGAGTTACTTGAAGAGTTACTTAAAGTCGCCAGCTCTATTATTCGGTTTGAAGATGAACTGATCATCATTAAACATCTTTACATTGAGCGCCGAATGACCCCGTTAAATATCTATTTAGCTCAAGCAGATGACCAACAAATTGCTCAAGCGATGTTTGGCTACGGTAAAGCGATAAAGCAGTTAATTGCCGCTAATATTTTTCCTGGTGATATGTTACTGAAAAACTTTGGCGTGACTCGTCATGGTCGAGTTATTTTTTATGACTACGATGAAATCACTTACATGAATGAAGTAAATTTCAGAGTAAAACCACAACCAGTAACCGAAGAACAAATATATGCCGCAGAGCCTTGGTATTCGGTTGATCCTGGAGATATGTTTCCTGAAGAATTAGCGACTTTTGCATTAGCTAATAAAAAATATCGTGATGCCTTTTTAATTCATCACGCAGACCTATTAGAAGCTACTTATTGGCAGCAATGTCAGAAAAGTGTCGCCGAAGGTGTTTTTGCCGATGTTTTTCCTTATCCGGAAAATATGAGATTTAAAAGTAAGTAACAAAAAGCCGCATTATAATGCGGCTTAGTTAAAGTAATTAAAACAATAAATAAAGTTAAAGCGTTAAAGCAAACGCTCTTGCTTTTTCTAAATCTTCTGGCGTATCAACACCTTCTACTGGTAGCCGAGATTCAGCTACCGCGACATGAATTTTTTCACCCTGCCATAGTACTCTTAACTGTTCAAGTGACTCAACTTGCTCTAACTGGCTTGCTGGCCACTGAACATAGTCTTTAATAAAGCCAGCACGGTAGGCGTAAATACCGATATGACGTAAATAAAAATCACCAATATTGTCGATCTCTGCCTTATTTAAAAAACGTTCTCGATCATAAGGGATTGTTGCACGACTAAAATAGAGCGCATAACCATTTTTATCAGTTAATACTTTAACCGCATTAGGGTTTAGTGCTTCTTCCACTTCAGTAATGTGTACAGCTAATGTTGCCATACGTGCTTGCTGATGATAAACACCTAACTGAGAACTACGCTGTTGATTAGCTAGGTTTCTTGCCACCTGAGTAATATTTTCTGCAGGAATAAACGGCTCATCACCTTGTACGTTAACAATCACTTGATCATCATCAAACTGGTATTGTTCCATCACTTCAGCAAGTCGCTCTGTGCCAGAATGATGATCCGCACGGGTTTTACATACTTCACCGCCAAAATCAGCTACCACTTGTGCAACTTCATCGTTGTCCGTAGCAACAATCACTTTTTCAGCACCACTTTTTAGTGCTTTTTCAACCACCCATTGGATCATAGGTTTACCGTTAATATCTGCCAAAACTTTTCCCGGTAAACGAGACGATTGAAAACGAGCAGGAATAACAACAACAAAGGACATATATTTATTCTCTTAGCTATTTAATTAGCTACTGGCTTTAAAGAAAGTAGACCGATTTATTCACTATCAGAGCTATTGACGCGACGAGCCTCGCCTTCAAGTAAGACCGGAATATCATTGACAATAGCATAAGCTAAGCGGTCAAAATTACAGATTAATTCTTTTTCATCTTTTTTATAATCAAGCTTACCTTTACAGACAGGACAAGCCAAAATTTCCATTAATTTAGTATCAAATGCCATGATTTTTCTCTTACTCGTTAGTTAGACTAAGTTAAATTAGATTCAATTATTTATTCTGCGTTAACTGCATTATATCAGCTAACAGGGTATTAATTTCACCCGTGATAAATTGCGCATCAACGGGCAAATACCACCAATGTATTTGAGCAAATGCTTTACACTTTACCGCATCTTTTTCTGTCATCAATAGCGGTTGTTTATCACTAAATCGAGTAAACATATCCGCAGTAAAGGATTGATGATCAATAAAACCCTGCTGGTCTTTTATACTAAAGCCGATTTGCTTTAAAGTCGTAAAAAATCGACTAGGATCACCGATGCCTGCAATAGCATTTATTTTAACATGCTCACTCGCATCAGCAGTTGAATTTTCTTTGAGAAAATCAGCTAATACTTTCTGCTCACCCGTTAACACATTACTCACCATAGTTGCTTGCAAAAACATTTGCTCATAAGCAATACCTTGCAGACTACTTTTGCTACTAAGTTCACCATTAACTATCACTGCATCGACATTCGCTAAACGTTTTTTACTTTCTCTTAAAGGACCGCTGGGTAATAAAAAACCATTACCAAATAATCGCTTACCATCAACGACACAAATCTCAAAATCTCGCTTTAATCGATAATGTTGTAAACCATCGTCACTGATAATTAGCTGACATCCTTGTTCAATTAATAATTTTGCGCCAGCAATGCGATCAGCACCTACTACAACAGGAACTTGGCAACGCTGATAAATTAATATCGGCTCGTCCCCTGCTTCAAAAGCTGTACTTTGCACTGTTAATAAATAAGGATAATTCAGCGCTTGGCCACCATAACCTCTACTTAATACACCAACTTTAATACCACGCTTAGTTAATTGCTCAACTAAAAATACCACAACAGGCGTTTTACCATTTCCACCAATGCCAATATTACCTACCACTACTACTGGGCAAGCTATTTTAACTGACTCTTTAATGCCTAGTGCAAACAATAAGCGGCGAAAAGAAGATAACAACCAAAACAATAACGTTAATGGAAATAATAAAGGCACTAACAACCATTTAGCTAGGTGTTGCTCAAACCAAACCTTTTCAATCAAACGCATAAGTTATGAGCCAAACTGAAAGCGATGTAACTGTGCATAAGCACCACCTTTAGCGAGTAAGGTTTGGTGATCACCTTGCTCAATAATTTCACCTTGCTCCATGACAATAATTTTATCAGCACTTTCAATAGTTGATAGCCGATGAGCAATGACAATACAGGTTCTATTTTTCTGCAATACCTGCAACGCATCTTGAATATGACGTTCAGACTCGGTATCCAACGCACTAGTTGCTTCATCAAGGATTAAAAACGGCGCATCACATAATAATGCCCGAGCAATAGCAACACGTTGACGTTGACCACCAGAAAGTAACGCCCCATTGTCACCAATATTAGTCTCTAAACCTTGCGGCATATTCTCGGCAAACTCAATTACATGAGCACTTTTTGCTGCAGCGAGAATCTCTTCTTTGCTCGCGTTAGGTTTACCGTAAGCAATATTATTGGCAATCGAGTCATTAAATAACACTACTTGCTGAGATACATAAGCAAATTGCTTTCGTAAGTCCTTTAATTTATAGGAAGTAATATCTTGCCCATCAATCAAAACCTGCCCTGATGTTGCATCATAGAAACGTAACAATAAGGAACTAGCGGTTGACTTACCACTGCCAGAACGCCCTACTAATGCGATGGTTTCACCAGAATCAGCAGTGAAATCGAGTTGATTTAACGCGAGCTTGCCATCATTTTTATAAGAAAAGTTCACTTGCTCAAACGCTAAAGTTCCCTTCGCCTTTTCAAAAGAATTGCTCCCTAAGTCTTTTTCTTTTTCTTGATCAAGAACAGCAAAAATACTGACACATGCCGCCATACCATTTTGAAAGTCACTATTGACTGTGGTTAATAATTTCAGAGGCCTTAACAACATTGTCATGCAAGTGATAACAGTAATAAAAACACCAGGGGTTAAGCTTTCTTTCATACTGTCTAAATTAGCCACATATAAAACAAAAGCTAAAGCAAAAGAAGCAATAATTTGAATAAGTGGCACACTCACTGATTTTGTTGCCACCATTTTCATTCGCTGTTGACGATTGTGTTTGTTGATTTTATTAAAACGTTCAAATTCACGCTGTTGGCCATCAAAAGTTAACACAACTTTATGCGCATTAAACGTTTGCTCAGCGGCAGAAGTAACTTCTCCCATCGCATTTTGAATTTTTTTGCTCACTTGACGGAACCGTTTTGAAACCACAGTAACAATTACGGCAATAATTGGAGTTATAAGTAAAAATATTGCTGACAACTGCCAACTGTTATAAAACATCACCGCTAAAAAACCAATAACCATCGCGCCTTGCTGGACTAAAGTAAGCAGCGCTTTACTGGTCGCTTTCAATACTTGCTCTGTATCGTAAGTGAGTTTTGAAATAAGTGTTCCGGTAGATTCTTTATCATGAAAAGTTACCGGTAAGGTCATAATATGTTCAAACAAACTTTGTCTTAAATCAGCAACTACATTATTGCCTACCCAAGCCAAACAATAGTTGCCAAAAAAATGACAAATACCACGAGTAATAAAACAAACCACAACAAAAAGTGGCGCCCACTTCATAAAGTCTGGGTTAGCATCCGTTAAGCCATCGTCAATTAATGGCTGCAGTTGCGAGAAAAATAAAGTATCGATTCCGGCATATCCAAGCATACCTAAAATGGCGATAATAAACCCTGCTTTATATGACTTTGCATATCCCATTAAACGCTTAAAGTTTTGCCACGTTGTGGTTTCATCACCTATATTTTTTTCACTTTCCGACATTCAGTCTCTCAATGACTTTTTTATTAAACGTTATAATTCAGTTATTTTAACTGTAATTATGCTAGCAACCAAATGTTAATTAACTCAAAAACTTTAATTAGCAAACCAAAATGGCCAAGTATCTCGCCGATATTGCTTGATCTTGGTCTTAGTAGTAGAAAATTCAACCGTGATCATGCCTCTTTCCGCAGTATTATAACTTTTGATATTCTTCTTATGATATCTATCAACGATAGCAGCAACAGGCATATGCCAACGATTAAGATAGCCAGCACTAAAAATTACCGTTTTAGGTGCCACGGCTTCAATGAAAGCGAGTGATGATGAAGTTTTTGAACCATGGTGTGGAGCTATTAAAACCTCCGCTTGTAGCTTATTTTTTTCGTTTGATTTTGTAGAAATATATTGCGTAATAAGTTCAGCCTCAACGAGTTTAGAAATATCTCCGGTGAGTAAAACCCTATGCTGCCCATCCGAAATTTTAAGCACACAGGAATCATCATTATCTTTGCCTTTTTTAACGACTGGCCATAACATTTCAATAGTTAATCCTTGCCAATGCTGACTTGTTCCTTGCAAACAAGATGTTAACTTTACAGTTTTATTACCAATGCTTTGCTCACTATTCATAAACGGTTCATTATAAATCAGCTCATTGATAATAATGTTGTCATTAAGCATAGCTAAACCACCCGCATGGTCGTTATCATCATGACTGATATATAAACGGTCAATCTTAGTGATACCTCGATACTTAAGAAACGGCAGTAAAACACTATTCGTCATATTAAAACCACTTGGGTAACTTGCTCCTGTATCATATAGCATCATTCGATTATTACGCTCAATAAACACTGATAAACCTTGACCAACATCCATAACATGTACTTGCCAAGCAGATGACTTCTCTATTGTCCTTGGTACAAAAAAACTTACTGTTACACCAAAAACTAAAACGGCTAAAGTAGTTACAAGTGCTTTACGAGAGAAATGAAATAGCATGCTACAAACCAGCAATAAAATAACTAAAGTGAATAGCAATAGCTGCTGTGCTGAAATATCGATTAACGCCCAAGACTGCTCAGTTAAAAACATTAACCATTGCCAAAGCCAAGTTAAACTCAATAAGGCTAAGTCGATAAAAAACACACTGACTGGGCTATTAATACTAACGAAGATAACCGCTAACAAACTTAATGGAATAGTAGTAAAACTCATTAAAGGCACAGCAACAAGGTTTGCAAGAATAGCAACAAGTGATAACTGATAGTTTAGCCAAGCCGTTAGCGGCAACATCAGCAGCGTTAAACAAAGCTGAATACCGACTAATGACTTAAGCCACGGAGTGAACTTGCTTGTTATTGAAGGTTTTTTATTATCATCTCGCACTGATGAGAATATATAATGAAAACGCCAAATGAATAAAAATATAACGCTTACCGCATAAAAAGAGAGCCAAAAGCCACTTGAGAATAAACTGAATGGCATCACAATCACAATTGTGACCAATACCAACAATAACCAACGGGTTAAGCTAATTTTCATCACAAATAATTTAGCCAACCACAACAAGCTGATCATCAACAATGCTCGCACAGTAGGCACGGAAAAGTTTGCGTAATAAGCGTATAGCAAAGTAATTAAACAACTAATGGCAATCGCCAGCTTTCGATGATTTAAATTGAGTAAACGATAATTTTTAAAAAGTGGAAAATACTTAAAAATAAGTGAAATAGGAAAATACCGCATTAACAATAAACTCAAGGTAAAACTCCCAACGGCAATTAAACCAAGATGCAAACCTGAAATAGCAATTAAGTGCTGAGTTGCCGTCGCTTGTAATACTCGCCAATGTTTTTTCGTTAGCTCTCCTCGCTCACCAAAGGTTAACGCTAAAATCAAAGCAGACAAATCATCTTTAGGTAATTTATGTAATAACTTTTGATATTGCTGTTGGCGAAAACTGATATCATTATTCAGTAATTGATGAGGCTGATTTTTATTCTTTCTGACTGCCTTATTAGTCGCTTTAGTAACTTTACCATTCACTTTTACAACATATCCTGTTGCGTAAATATGACTTCTTCTCAGCCAAGTTTGATAGCTAAATCCTCCTTCATTCGCTAAACCATGAGCAGGCTTAATTTTAATAGTTAATTGCCACTCCTGACCTTGTAATAAAACTTGTTGAGGCTTTTTCCAAGTTAAACGCACCTTAATATTTTTATTTAATTCTTGCTGATTAAAATGAGAAATAATGAAGTTAAACCGCTTACTTTCATTGAGCGAACTAACAATTGATTCGATTCGACCACGCACAAGTATCTTTTTGTGAATAAAGTCTGCAGTTTTAATATCATTACTTTGCCAAATGTTTTGATATTGCGCACCATGAAACAATAACCAAGCACAACCTAAAAATAATAAACTAAATATTCGCGTCTTTTTTAAACAAAATAGTAAGACAAAGATGATCAGAAATAAAAAGACATAAAAAAGCGCTGGCACTAAAGGCAAAAATAGTGACAATATAGCACCAAGAAAAAATGTAAGTAGCCACCAATCCATAGTGATTGCTTTCCAAATGTTGTGAATTTACATGAGTATATATGCCAAAAAAAATCATTAAACGTTTCATGCCAGATCACCACACCATTAAAAATAATAAACACCTACAAATTTTTGGTGATTTATTACATAACGGTAATTTATGGCATTTAAACCGCCGCTCGGTCGCTAAAGGCTTTGCTGTTGGGCTGTTTTTTGCTTTTATTCCGGTACCATTTCAAATGGTATTAGCCGCTGGCATAGCTATTATAGTACATGCAAATTTACCGTTATCGATTGCACTGGTTTGGATCACTAATCCAATCACCATGCCGGCTATATTCTATTTTTGTTATCTAACAGGAACATTAATTCTCGGAGCACCCGAGCAGGAATTTGCTTTTGAAGCGAGTTGGCAATGGGTAGTTGATAGTGTAAGTACTATTGGACCTTCATTTTTATTAGGCTGTGGCGTATTAGCGATATGTTTTTCTTTGATAGGCTATTTTGGCATTCATGCTCTTTGGCGCTATTCCGTAGTAAAAGAATGGCATAAACGCCAAAAAAGATAACAGCATAACTTCAAGATAAAAACCAAAGTCAGTCAATTAAAACAAAGGTTATCTAGAGAAATAACAGCAAGTATTGAGTTAAAGTTGCCCCAATACTTGTGCAGGTTCAACTTTAGTTGCTCGCCATGCAGGATAAACCGTAGCCAACAAGCTCATGATTAAGGCAATAATAATAGTCGTAGTTACGTCACTTTCAATAACATGACTCGGTAAATAATCAATAAAATAAACATCACCAGCTAAAAATTTCACGCTAAAAAACTGCTCAAGTGTTTGGCTAATCATGGTTAGGTTGCTCGCTAAATATACGCCAATAACACCACCCACAACACAACCTAAAACCCCATTAATCAACCCTTGCAGCATGAAAGTGAACATGACCACTGGTGAGCCTGCACCCATGGTTTTTAAAATAGCAATATCACCTTGTTTTTCATTAACCGCCATAATTAACGTTGAAACAATATTAAAACTAGCCACCGCTATCACTAAAGCAAGCGCGATATACATCACCATGCGCACTAATTGAATATCATTATATAAATGCCCTTGGGTATGAGTCCAATTGTAAAGATAAACATAATCATTTAAAGTTCTGGTAGCTTCTTGGGCGATGCGGGGTGCTAAAAATGCGTCACTTACTGTTAATCTAATGCCTTGCGCTTGCTGTTGTTGATAATTTAATAAATCCGCGGCCAATGACAGTGAAACATATGCCTGTAAATTATCGACTTCAGCAAATTTGAATAAACCAACCACAGTCAAATTGCGTTTAACTAACGAACTAAACACTTTATTAACGCTATTACTGTTAGAAATTTTATTTGGATCGCTGTCAGTATTGCGATTATTTGAAGCAAGTAACATTTGTATCGTATCTCCTACCGAGACACCTAGTTTTTTTGCAACGCCGACACCTAGCACAACAGAGTTTTCTTGAGTCAAATGCTGCCATTTACCCGCAACGATATAATTAGGTAAAGCAGAAACCTGTTGCTCTAATAAAACATCAACACCACGAAATTCGACTCCCTTAAGCTGCTCGCCCTTTTGCACCATTCCTTGGGTTTTAATAAAAGGAGCAGCAGCGACAACCTCAGGATGTAATTGCAGTTGCTTAATACTTTCTGCCCAATTAGGTATTACACCATGAGCTGAAACAAGTTCGCTATGTGGCACTACCGATAAAAGGTGATCTTTCAATGCTTTTTCAAAACCATTCATCGCTGACAAACCAACAATTAACACAATCACCCCCAGTGCTATACCAATGGTTGAAGAAGCAGCAATAAATGATGCAAAGCCATTGCCTTGTTTGCTGCGAATATAACGAAAGGCTAAATAAATACTTAAAGGTTTAAACATAATGAAATAATACTTATGAAGTTAGCGGTGCAAGTTGTTCTAGAGGTGTTAGTCGACCATGGTCTAAGCGTAGTTGCCTATCCATTTTCCCTGCGAGAGTTAAATCATGAGTAACAATTACAAAGCTGGTATTAGCACTTTTATTTAACTCTTTTAATAACTGATAAATTTGCTCAGCAGTATCAAAATCTAGATTCCCCGTTGGCTCATCAGCTAAAACTAGTGCTGGTTTAGTCACCAAAGCTCTTGCTATAGCAACACGTTGACGCTCTCCTCCTGATAACTCAGAAGGACGATGTGCTAAGCGATGACTCAAGCCAACTTGAGCTAACATTTCTTCGGCAGCTAACTTTGCATCTTTGGGTTTATCCCCACGAATCAATAATGGCATAGCCACATTTTCAAGTGCTGAAAATTCCATCATCAAATGATGAAATTGATAGATAAAGCCTAAATGTTGATTTCTAAATTTCGCTTTTTCTTTATCTGATAGTTGATGAATATCAACATCATTAATCAATACTTTTCCCGAAGTAGGCGTATCAAGCGCACCAGCAATGTGTAAAAAGGTACTTTTTCCACAACCAGAGCTGCCGACAATAGCAAGTATTTCACCTTTCGCGACTGTTAAGTCAAGACCGTGTAAAACCGGCGTTTCCATCTTTCCTTGAAAGTAAGATTTATTAAGTTGTTTACATTGTAAACCGTTACTCATTGCTTAATACCTCAGCAGGTTGTGTATTTGATGCTCGAATAGCGGGATATAAAGTGGCTAAAAAGCTCATAGATAAAGCAGCTAAAGTAATATTAACCACATCAGATATATTTAAAATAATAGGCAAAGCTTGGTTGCCAGCACCGAGAATGCTTAAGCCTAAAAATGCTAATAAACTATTTAAATTGAGTGCTAAAACGATGCCAGTAAACACACCTAATGCGGTGCCCCAAAAACCGTTAATTAACCCTTGAGTGATAAAAATTTTCACAATACCGGCTCTATCCATGCCAAAAGTTTGCAAAATGCCTATTTCACCTTGTTTATCAATCACCACCATCACCAAGGCTGAAATAATGTTAAACGCTGCAACGGCAACAATTAAACTCAGCATTAACCAAATCATATTTTTTTCCATACTGACCGCATTAAACAATGTGCCTTGACTTTCATTCCATGGGGTAAATGACAACGAACTTAATGCTTGTGGAATTTTATCTATTACCTGTTGAGCTAAAAAAGCATCAGTTAAATACACTCTTAAATGACTAATGCTTTGCCCTTTTTGTCTTAACATTTTAGCGGCAGATTTTTGATGAATATAAATGACACTATCATCAACTTGCGAACCAACATTAAAAACGCCAACTAAAGTAAACGTTCGCTGCATAGGGATACGTCCCATAGGGGTAAATATCGTTTTGTTAGGAAGTACCAAACGAATTTTCTCACCAACAACAATGTTAAGTTTACGAGCCAGCGACTGACCGATAACCATAGAATAAGGAGTGTGAGACAACAGGGAAAAATCTCCCTGAATCATATGTCTGTTAGCAATATTATGCTGTTCAAACTCAGGCATAATGCCTTGCATTAATACCCCTTGTAAGTTGGCATTAGATAAAACCAAAGCTTCATTTTCAATGATAGGAGTTACATGAGTAACATTTGGCAAGGCTAATAGTTGTTTTTGATGTTCCTGCCAACCTTCAAAGGTGTCATTTTTAGTACTTTCAGATTTAGCCGTGACGATAATATGAGGCACTATACCTAAAATACGTTTTTTAAGCTCACCTTCAAAACCATTCATCACAGAAACTACCGTGATCAACGAAGCGACACCTAATAGAATGCCTATAATAGAAAAAAAAGTGATAAAAGAAACAAAGCCAGTACGACTTCTACTTCGACTATAACGAAGGCCAATAAAAAAACTAACAGGTTGAAACATTTACCTTTCTTATTCTGATGATGAGCTAGAAATTGTTGCGCTCAGCATAGCACAGATTAATCAGCAATAATTTGAGAAATTTAATTCAAATTGTAAATGAGCATTTGCCAATTGCCGCATTTTAGAGAGCGATATATTTTCCATGTAAAAAATCACATACACAACTTTCACAGGTAAATGTAAATAAATATGTCTAACACTAGTATTTTAAGCTAACAGCCCATATTATTTACCGCGTGAACATATATTAATAAAGCCTAATGTTACTTTTTTAAAGTTTAACTTTAAAAAATTAGAGCCCTCAAATAAAAGAGTAAAACAATGAAAACGATAATAACAAGTGCACTATGCTCTTCTTTATTGTTGCTTAGCGCTTGCAGCGACAATACAGAAAACACAGAAACAGCTAAACAAGAAATGCCAGCAACACAAAAAACAGCATTAGCTTCAGGAATTGATAAAGCAAACATGGACTTGTCTGTTCGCCCACAGGACAACTTTTACCGTTATGTAAACGGCGACTGGTTGAATAAAAACGAAATTCCAGGCGACAAAACATCAATTGGTTCATTCTACGACTTACGTGATGAAGCTGATGATAATGTTAAAGCGATCATTGAAGAGTTAGCTGCGACACCAAACTTAACAATGGGTAGCGACGAGCAAAAAGTGGCTGACTTATTCCGTTCATATATGGATACTGAAGCTCGTAATGCTGCTGGTATTGCACCAGTCCAACCTATATTTGACAACATTAACGGCTTAAAAGATAAAAACGAATTAGCCACTTTTTTTGGTGAGAGTCAAAAAATTGGTGTTGGTAGCCCGTTAGCGTTTTACATTAGTGTTGATGCTAAAGATTCTACTCGATATGCTACGCATGTTTGGCAAACAGGTTTAGGTTTACCTGACAGAGATTACTACTTCAACGAAGCAGAACGTTTTGCAGAGTTACGTAAAGGCTATGTTGCTCACATTGAAAACATGTTCAATCTAGCGGGTTTGAAAGACGGTAAAGCTGCCGCTCAAACCATTATGGCACTTGAAACTAAACTAGCCGGTTTTCATTGGACAAAAGTTGAGTCTCGTGACAGCACTAAGCGTTACAATAAATTCGCCGTTGCCGACTTAAACACAGTAACTGATGCTTTTAACTGGACGGCTTATCTTGAAGCACAAGGTGTAGCTGCGCAAAAAGATTTAATTATTAATCAACCTTCATTTGTAAAAGGCTTTGGCGAAACATTTGCTGCAACCTCATTAGCTGATTGGAAAACATACCTTACTTTCCACACACTAAGTAACTTTGCCGGTTCATTAACGGCTGATTTAGATGCTGAAAACTTTGATTTTTACTCAAAACAATTAAGTGGTCGTAAAGAACAACGTCCAATGTGGAAGCGTGGCGTTAGTGTTGTTAATGGCAACTTAGGCGAAGTTATCGGTAAGGTTTATGTTGGCCGTCACTTTAAACCTGAAGCTAAAACTCGCATGACACAACTCGTTGAAAACTTACGTGGCGCTTACGGCGCAAGTATTGACGAATTAGAATGGATGTCAGACTCAACTAAAAAAGCAGCACATGTAAAACTAGCTAGCTTTGATCCTAAAATTGGTTACCCAAACAAGTGGGAAGACTACTCTGCCCTTGTTATTAAAGGTGACGATTTAGTTGGCAACAGAATTCGCTCAGGTACAGTTTCTCATCAAAAAGAAGTTGCTAAACTTGGCGGACCTATCGACAAACAAGAATGGGGCATGACACCGCAAACAGTTAATGCTTATTACAACCCAACTAAAAATGAAATTGTATTTCCAGCAGCAATTTTACAACCACCATTTTTTAACCTAGCGGCAGACGACGCAGTTAACTACGGCGGTATTGGCGCAGTTATCGGTCATGAAATGGGTCACGGCTTTGATGATCAAGGTAGTAAATACGATGGCGACGGCAACATGCGTAACTGGTGGACTGAAGCAGATTTAGCTGCCTTTAAAGTACGCGCCGACAACCTAGTAGCACAATACGATGGCTATGCAGTATTTGACGACTTAAACGTAAATGGCTCTTTAACCTTAGGTGAAAACATCGGTGATTTATCAGGTGTGACTATCGCTTATAAAGCTTATAAAACCTCATTAAACGGCAAAGAAGCTGCTGTAATTGATGGTTTAACTGGCGATCAACGTTTCTTCATGGGTTTTGCACAAGTATGGCGTGGAAAAATGGTTGAAAAATCATTACGTAATCGCGTAGCAACTGACCCTCATTCGCCAGGTGAATTCCGTGCATTAGGTTCATTATCAAACATGCCTGAATTCTACCAAGCGTTTGACGTTAAAGAAGGTGATGCTATGTATATTGCACCTGAAAAACGTGTAAAAATTTGGTAATAATAGTCAAGTTAATTTCTTGATTAGATTAAATTAAAGCCTTACTTTTGTAAGGCTTTTTTATGTAAACTCTATTTATTTAAAACTAAAAAATTAATAACCGACCGCTTGACCATCTTTACGAGATTCAGAAGCACCATAATAAACTTTCTCTTTATCATCCCACATAATTGCCTGATAACCGCCATAACCACCAACGTCATAACTAACTTTATGACCTCGCTGCATTAAGCCCCTAACTGTTTTATATGGAATATCTGATTCAATGGCTAACTCACCACCACTGGTTAATGTTTTAGCTTGAGTTTGTGTTGGCTCAGTAGAGCCAAAATGCTGCCAACGTGTAGCATCCCCGGCCTCTTGCAGGTTCATACCAAAATCAATGATGTTCGTTAAAACTTGTACATGACCTTGCGGCTGCATCGCCCCTCCCATTAAACCAAAGCTAATAAAAGGTTTACCGTCTTTCATCACAAAAGCTGGAATAATGGTATGGAATGGCCGTTTATTAGGTGCATAGACATTGGCATGTGTATCATCTAGTGAAAATAGCTGCCCTCGATCTTGAAAAACAAAACCAAGCCCTGGTACTACAACACCTGAGCCCATGCCTCGATAATTACTTTGAATAAGTGAAACCATATTGCCTTCACTATCTGCCGTCGTTAAATAAATAGTATCGCCTTGATACATCGCGGGGTTACCAGCATCAACACGTTGAGCTGCCTTTTTACCAATAAGTTTATTACGCTGCTGAGCATACTTTTTATTCACTAACCCTTTTAGTGGCACATCATAAAAAGCTGGATCTACATAAAACTTCGCTCTGTCTTCAAAGACTAGCTTTTTTGCTTCTACCATCAAATGTAACGCTTGCTCAGATAAGAACCCCATACTCGCTAAATCATGCTGCTCTATAATGTTTAACATTTGCAGCGCAGCGATCCCTTGACCATTTGGCGGTAGTTCAAAAACATCATAACCTCGATAATTAGTGCTTATCGGCTCAACCCAAGTTGAACGATGCTGGGCTAAATCGTCATAATTCAAATACCCACCATTATCCTTCATAAATGTAGCAATTTTTTGAGCAATATCTCCTCGATAAAATGCATCTCTCCCCTGCTCTGCTATTTGAGACAGAGTATTAGCAAGCTCAGGGTTTTTAAATATTTGTCCCTTTTTCGGCGCTTGACCATTAATTGTAAAAGTTGAACTAAAACTTCCTTTTTGTGGCGATAGCTTAGGCACACTTTTTTGCCAATAATAAGCAATAAGCTCAGTAACAGGGAAGCCATTATTGGCATAATCTATCGCTGGCGCTAAAATTTCTTTCATTGGCATTTTGCCAAATTTACTGTGCAATTCAAACCAACCATCAACGGTACCGGGAACAGAAATAGGTAACATGCCGTAGGGAGGAATTTCCGTTCGGCCAAGTTTTTTTATCTCTGATTTCAACTTGTTTAAAGTTAAAGACTGAGGAGAGCGACCACTGGCATTAAGACCGTATAGTTTTTGTGTTTTTGCATGCCAAACAATGGCAAATAAATCACCACCTATACCATTACCTGTTGGCTCCATTAAGCCCAACGCCGCATTAGCGGCAATAGCAGCATCTATAGCATTGCCGCCTTTTTTTAAAACATCTAATGCTATCTGACTCGCCAAAGGTTGACTGGTTGCCACCATGCCATTTTGTGCAATCACTTCAGAGCGAGTTGCATCAGTGAGGCCATTAATTCGATCTGCATTTGCATGTACTACAGAGCTATTGATAGCTGTTGACACTAAGGCAAAGATTATAATTTTTATCACATTGCTTACCATAAAGTTCCCCATTCAAATCAAAATGCTATGTAATCCGTAGCATTAAGTACTTTAAATTCAGTACCAAATAACACTAACACTGTTTAAGTTAAAAAGACAAAAACAACAGAATAAACACTAGACTTACTACGAAGACAGTAGTAGTTTATTCGCACAGAATTTTTTTCTCATAAATGAAATGAATGGTACAAAACGGATGCTCAATTTAAAACGCCATTTACTTCTTAGTGTACTGATTTCATTATCAATAAATTGCTATGCTGATACATTCAGTTCAAATAATTTTAATATGAACTTTGAATCAATTGATAAAACTAAGCAGTTAACCTATTGGAAAGTTACTGGTGACCATTTTGTTGAAGTCGTCGATACAGAGACAAAAATCAAAGGTAAACAAGCATTACATTTATCAACAGTTAATGCTAAAAAACAGTCGCCACAAAGCTTTTTTGGTCAAACGATTTATGCTGATTTTGAGCGGGAATTTATCACGCTAGAAGCTTATGTTAAATATCAAAATTACAGCGCAAGTGGGCACTTTTATTTATACCTGACTACTTATGAGGGTGATGAAGAGAAATTTAGTGATGCAGAAATTAAATACAGTGAGTATAAATTCCGCAATACTAACGACTGGCAAAAGATAACGCTCACATTACCTATTTCAAAGTCTGTTCTATATGCTCATATTGGTGGTGTTTTACTAGGCAAAGGGAAAATATGGGTAGATGAATTATCACTAAATTTTCTCACTCCATATCAAGAGAACACTCAATTAGTGAATACGAGTAAATTCCCATCAATTACACTAACAAATTCAAAAAGCACACAATTATCCACCACACCAAAATAATTCAGCTCTAATGATTATCAAGACATAGATGAACTATTTGCAATAACATTATTGAGCAGTAATCCCCCACCATAAATAATCAAAAGCACGCCTAATGCTTTCCCTAACCATTCACCTTTGGGAAATAATTTTTCCACCATGACAATAATAGTTAAAACTAAAATCCATTGAAGGCTCATTACACCAGTAACAAAAAGTAAGGCCATTAAAAACCAACAGCAACCCAAGCAGTATTGACCATGAACAATACCTAAACGAATTGCCCCGCTAATACCTTCTTGCCACTGAGTTGTTAATATTGAAAGAGGAGAACGGCACCATTGTAAGCAACGTTGTTTCAACGGAGTCCATTGATAAATACCCGCTATTAGCAATAACACTCCGCTAAAAGATGCATTTTTGCTGATCATCATTGGCGAAAGTAACGATAACTTATGCAACTGCCATTGCACGAAGGTGATCAAAATACTATAAAACGTCCAAGCTAGTAAATAACCCAAAACAAAATAAAAAGTATGAACAAAGGCTCTATTATTTATCTGACGCTTTTTATTCAGTTTATCAACTAATAAGATCATCGGCGTTGCCGATGGCAACATCATCCCCGCCATCATCACTGCCCACATTATGAATAGCATAAAAAGATCTGATAAACTCCATTGTTCAACGGGTTCCATGTTCATCGTCATGCTAAAAACCATGTAATACCAGCTGAGCAATATTAGTAGCGATATTATTACCAAAACAACAAAATGGCGTGGGATAATCATATTCATAAATTATGAATAACTCACTAATTTGACCAATTGGCTATGGCTTTTGCTGAAAACTTACCAGCATGCTCAAAAGCAATATTGCCATGATTTATTGACATTACTTTTGAGTTACCTATGTTCCCTTCATCCCACATAAATCCACCATCAGGGAAAGTGATATGAACATTCTGTTCTTCACCAGAAACTGGATTAATCAATGGCGTTTGCTCTACATCAAGAATATCTTTAATTGAAAATGAAGCGTGTTTTTCATCAACATTCATGGTTATATCTTTAATGATTGGTCCTTCAAATTCAGTAAAAGTACCAGCAATTGCTTCAACGGGCATGCCCCCTGCTTGTCCTGACATAATAGTCGCTAATGCGGTAACTTGTTCAGGAGTAGCAACACTGTCAATAAATAACATCCCTTTGCCATTTCCTTGATGAATAGCCTTAGGCCACATAGCTGCAAAGACCATTTTCAATCCTGCTAAATCAAGTTCATTTAAATGTCCTTTGATGATAGAGAAACCTAGTAAAGCTTCACAATTTCCATCTTCGGTATCGGGAAAGCCGCCAAACTGGCATCCACAACCATGACTACAGTTACAACATTCGATTTGGTGCATCGACAATGCCCAGTTATTTTCATTAGACATTTTCTTATCACTCTATTGGAGGAAGGAAAATTAAGTATAGTTCAACAAATAAAATTCAGAGGATAATTGGTACTCAGAAAGTAAATAACAGTTAGCATTAGAGAGTTAAAAAATCAACGATACAACCGGTACCTTGATTGATGATTTTTTTGGTTTCACCAGATTGCTCAAATTCAATTAAACCAATATTAATATCATCAAGTAAAGACCGCCATTTGGGGGAATTAACACTTATCGCATAATATAAATGATTATATTTAAGTGCTGGAACCACTTCTTCAACCCCTTCAAGCAATGCCATTTTATTTGCATTACTTATCGTTGAATAATTAACGCTATAACGAAATACAATGGGATCTCCAACCACCAAGTTTACTCGTTTAGCCATGAGTAGCTTCATTAGTTGTAATTCATCCACCGCCTCAACTACCGTGATCAATCCTGCATCCATCATGGCATCAAATTCAGGAGTATTTTGATACCCACGCACAACACCAATCACTTGTCCTTTTAATTGACTAAGCTTGCCATCAAATACAATATCATCACCTTTACGTTTTAACAGAGAGATGTTTCCGCCAGGAAATCGATTAGATTGCGCTAACAGTTCTCGACGTTTTTTCCCTTTAATCACATCAGAGGGAGCAGAGTCTTCAATAAAATACTCAGGAAACAGAATATCCATCTTACCCTGTTCTACCATTTTCACAGAGCGCGCCCAAGGAAAAAAATGTACATTAACTTGATAACCTTTACTAACTAGCAATGCGACAGTGAATTGAAAAACCCAGCCTTTATTACAAAGCTCTTCACCTATATAAGGAGGCCACTCTAAAGTTGCTAAATTAAGCACCTTGGAGGAACTGGCATTAAACTGGTAACCAAAGGAGGTTCTGGTACCTACAACACTTATATTCTTCCCTTGATAACTATAAATCACTTCAATGTTTTTTCTATCATTAGTAACTTCACTTGCTAGTGAAAAAGCCCCAAAAGCATAAATAAAAACACAAAATAAAACGGTAGTTATATTAGATATATATTTGTTTTTGGTTGAATGGCTAACTTTAGAAAAAAACATAATGCTCCCCTTAAAACTCTAGCGCTCTTGATATGGAAACAACAAAAGCAAAATCACTATAGTTATCTCTATCTGTTTGATGAACCCCCAAAGCGACATCAAACTTCTGATAACTAAAGTTCAACGATAATTGACCATGGGTATAATTTGCATCGTTGTCCTGCCAGGTATATTCGTCATCATCTAAGCTAACTGAATTATCAATAGACGCTAACAAGGTAAACTGCTCATTGAGCTGCCAAAAATAATTAGCCATTACCACATAATGGCGAGCACCAGTGCCAAAATAATCCCAGCTATACCAAAAATTTAGTCCGACACTTCCTTTTGTCCATTTTAGATAGGCTTCTTGGTAGTCACCTGAAGAGCTATAGCTAGCACCATGGTATGTATATTGTGCAATACCTAAGTCAATATTCATTTTTGACACTAGATCAAATGAATAACCAAGGTAAATATCTAGCTCTGTAGAAGTGTCATCACCAAAATCAACATTTGAGCCCCAAGCACCGGCATAAACCCCATTAGTTGCTGACCAATCTAAGCTTGCTTGAAGTGCAGCATTACTCTGAGTTTGTGTAATACCATTAAATAAATAGTCTGAAGTTAAGGTAATTGTTGATGACCAAGCAGAGGATGCGTGGGGAGATGCTATTAATGACCAAAAAAGTAAACTACTAGATAACAAGTTTCTCATGGTTTACGCCTATCTATAGAGATTTCTTATTTAGTATAGCTATAAATTAAATGATGCTAGAAATAGTTATTAAACGTTATGAATAAGATTGTTGAATTCCTGTACGCTAACTAATACCCCATAAGAGAGATTAGCCATTAAAGCTGATTTCTCTTATGTTGTGTGAAGTTGGCCTAGTCAAAGGTTAAAAGCTGTGATTGAATGGCTTGATATACGTTAAATCCACTTCTGTTGCTCTGATGATACGGTAAGCTCACTTTGAGTGTCTCCGGTATGAGCGGTTGATGAAGGCTCAATCATCAAAAAATGAGTATCCTCAATTGCTTTCGGGCAATGTTCTACTCCTTTTGGTACTACATACATTTCACCAGGGTTGAGTACAACATCTCCTGCCCTTAACTGTAAAGTTAGCTGCCCTTTAAACACGAGGAATAACTCATCTTCGTTGTCATGCTTGTGCCAAACAAGTTCGCCACTCCCTTTAGCAATTTTAACCAATTGGCCATTTGACTCTGCGATTACCTTTGGAGTCCACTCTTGTGTGAATAAGTCGAATTTTTCACTAATATTTATTTTATGCATTGATCCCTGCTTGACGTATAACGCCCTGTTAATTTAAGAATTGTTGTTTGCTAAATTGTTGAGCGCAATTAAGTACAATCAACTACTATGCGTCCTTTATTAATGCGCTTGTTAAATTGGTTAATTTGGTTTAATTGATCCAAGCAATTGAAACAATAACCAGCGCGTAAAACAAAATACCTATTACGTAAGGAACAAGGTAGCTATTGTTAGGTTTACTTTTTAATTCTTTATATTCACTATAACTATGCAATTTATGCTTTGATGAACCAAAGGAAATTACACGTAATACGCCTGCTCCTGTTATATACAGAATAAAATCAAATGCCAAAGCTACAAACAAACTCGGTATGAACTCTAGAAATATACTCATTTAACTCTCCTATCGACAGAAATATAAAACCTATTATGCGGCTTTAAATTACTAGCTAAAATGTGAAACGAAGCTGAGCCTAACCAACCGTTAAAATCCCATTTGAATGGCAGGTTAGCGACTATTTTATGATAGCTATTTTACCGCTCTCAGTTTCCCGGTATTTTTCATTAACATCAATAAAGACATTTCCACCTCCATCAGTCAATAATCCACCTTCCTCTACCCAGAAACCTACTTTAGCTCCTTTGATATAATTATTTTTAGCATAACCATTCCCTCCGGTCACTTTTATAACATTCTTAGCATCGAAAATTTTGTTATGTTCAAACATGATATTATTAGCAAGCTCTTTTATTCTAACGGCCTTTGCACATCCATAAAACTCGTTATTCTCAACTAGAATATTCGAACCTCTGGTTAATTGTATTGCTTTGTCCTGGCAGTAGAAAAATTTTGAATTGATAATCTTTATATTTTCGATAACACCCTTTTTGCTATTTTTTGATATCGAGATTGCATCTTCGCAAACATCAACGTTCACCATCTGATCAATAGTTACGTTAGATCCTTTAACATGAATACCATCAGGAGCATTTTTAATCCAAATGTTTTGTAAGGTTGCTCCAGCTAAAAGAACAAACATAGCAGGCATCCCTTCTTTTTGAGAACAGTCACCTATGCCTACCCAATCATATAGGTTTCCATTCCCATCAAAAACCTCTCCCTCACTAACCGTTATTGTGTTTTTCACTTCAATTGTATTGCCGTTAAAATTTTTCATAGCATTATAATCAAGCTTATCTAGCTGATACGTAGCACAAGATGACAATAACAAAGCAATAAAAATTAAAGTTGCAACTCTCTTCATAAAGGTATCCATTTAACATTTAAAAATATTTTCAAGACTAGCTTACGCCTACTTAAGGGGAATCAGAAAGTAGCTATAGTATGAACACCGTGAAGCAGCTAACTATAACTCCATTTGAAGTACTTGTTGTGTGCAATCACTTGACAGACCAAAGTTTTTTAACCATAGCCACTCCCGTAGGATCATACTTCATTAATTTAACCCTTTCATAAGGAAAATAATCACCACCAACAAAATACATAGCTGATAGTTCAGCGAAATACTCTAGATTATTTTTAATTGCGTATGCCTTAGGTTTTATTCGGTTCTTGTAGTCTTTAACATTGGTATATAAATTCTTTGATTTAGCATTTTTCCAAGGTTGCAGTATTTGAGTATATTTATCTGGCCAGTGCATTATATGCCAAGCATGTGCGAATTCATGTGTTAACGCTTTTTTCGCCCACATATCTGTTAAATACATTAGATTTTTTGCACTATAAATAACTACCGAATGCTCCCATCGATTATCATAATGGAGTCTTTTACTTGCTTCTCCTCGCCTAACAAATCTCATTCCACTTCTTTTTCCACCGAGTGGTGAGCCTTCACCAAACATCAAGAATATTTTTAATGTTTTGAGCTTTCTTAAAGAGCTTTGAGGTAGTTTTTCTTCAATACTCTTTAATGTATCGTTTAATTTAAGTAAAGAGTCTTTAGCTAGTTGAGGGTTTGAACTTTTCATACTAGCCTCATAAAAGATATTCCAATCACCTTTTATATTAATATAATCACGAGATGGGATTCTATAATCGACTTCTGCGTGGACTAAGATCGAAGAAAAAGACAAAATGAAAAGTAAGACAAACTTCAAGAAACACTCCTTTGTACATATCGCCCATTTAATGGGTAAATAATTATTGTCTAAATGGTATGAGGTATAAACTACAGTCAACTGTAATTTATCTGACTTAATCCCCCTTGCCCCTTGTTAAAGGCCGAGTTAACTCGGATTTATTTTTGATGTTAAAACATGATCTTGCCATGTTCCAGCTATTTTTAAATAAGACTTTGCCAACCCTTCTATTTGAAAGCCTAGTTTATCCAATAACTTGCTAGAGCGAACATTTGATGGAATATAATTAGCCATGACTCTATGTAGGTTGTATTCAGTAAATACGTACTGAATTGAAGCTTGAAGCATTTCAAACATTAAACCTGTGCCTTGCTTATTCTTCGAAATTGAGTAGCCAAGATTACAAGCTTGAAAAACTCCATGGATTATATTTGAGAATGAACATAAACAAATGATTTCAGATCTACTTTTATCAAAGGCAACAAGGGAAATTGAAGAGCCTAATTGAAAGTTTTTGAAATCTGACTCTACACGTTTTTTTGTTTCTGCTAAGCCAAAATATTCTGCGCTTCTTCTTGGCTCCCAAACAGATAAATGACTACGATTATCACTTTCATATTTGACGAGTAATTTAAAATCTTTAGGATTTAAAACGGAAATAATCAAGTTTTCAGTTTCTAACTTAGGAATCAACTTCAACACTAATACCTTTTAACCGTATAACGCCCTAATAAAGGGCGCAAAATTGCTTGTAAAAAACACCTTTACACCAGAACGCCATTTAAAAGTAATGCAGGCAACAAAAAGGCCGACGCATACAACATTGAACCTGAAACAACAAAAGCACACGAATAAAATAATGCTTGAGTAAAGTACACCTTGGGTTGAGTTGCTGAGCTGTTTTTAAAGGCAGTAGAGCAAATTTCAAGCTCAAACTTTACACGTTCGATAACAGATCGAACCCTGATAAAAACCGGTTTGTAATACAGAACTAAAAAACCATACACTAATTCTATGCCACCAATTTCGGACATAAATATAAATTCCGGAGCAAAAGGTACAACTAAACACATAACAGCAATGAATAAAAACTTTTGGGTATTGCTCAAGTTTCCCCACATATGCCTAACTCCCTTTGTGCTTATAACGCTCTGACAATGGAAAAAATAACGACTCTAAATTTGATTCATTTTGTTCCGGTTTATTTTTCCGCCAAGTTGAAAATAACTGATTCATAAAGTAGTTCTTTTTAGGTATTTAATTCATTAGTCAGAACTTTTAACGATTTATTACATCGATAGACAATTATTTGTAAATTATTCCTAAATTCAAAACACATCAGAGAAGTTAAACCTGCTAACTGTTAGTTGCCTCGAATGCTCTACATGTTATACGTACTATTTGTCCGTATGTTTTTTTAGTGATTCGTCAAGCGCCCTTTTATTTTTGGCTTGTTCACTTTTACATCTGTTTTTTTCATACTCATATGGATGATTACAATTTTTATCCGCACCTAACCCTATCAGTAAACTTTCTTCCCTTTCCTTACATTTCATCTTTTGAGCTGGATCCATATTTATACATAAAGAATCTTTTTTACTGACATCAGAATTTCCATAATTTTCTTCGCTATAAGTGCTACACCCATTTGCTAAAAGAAAAATTACTGATGAGCATATTAATTTAAGTTTTAAATTCATGTTTGAATCTTTTTTACGTATAACGCCTAAATAAAGAGGCTTATTATAGTTACTAAAATGTGATGAGAAGTTAAACCGATCAAACTAATATCAGTACCGTTTTTAACCCTCGCTATGTTTGATTTATAAATTCTGTAATTGCACTATCTAGATATGGTTCGATAGTTGGTGTTTCCATACTCGCCATTTTAATATTCAAAACCATAGTCGCTAATACAAACCAAGCAATAGCTCCGTTTAAACTAAAAGTAAAATAAAAAAGAATAGAAGGTAAAAGAACTATTCCACATAGCATCAATAAGCGTTTTCTGATATTCAAAGGGAAATCTCTTCTTGATTGCTTAATAGCTATATTTATAATTTTGTTCTTTTCATTAACAGAAAATTCTGCAAGCTTGGTATTTTCAAATAATTTAAAGTAAAACACTTATCCTCCTTGAGAAATCCCCTCACCAAGAGGAACATTTTAGTTAGTTAACATGCAGAAAACCGTGAAGACAACCAACTGTAAATTTCCTGCAAAAATGATTAGTTAACATTTATTGAACCCTTCGATAAAGAACTCAATTTTGCCGCAAGATTTACATGCATACATATCTAAATTTTCTTTATTTATGAAAAGTTCGCCTAAGTCACCGAGAACACCCCATCGAGTGCCTTCGTGGAAGTTTTTTGTTCCAATGAAAGTTAAACTTGCTTGGCACCTAATACAATCAGGAGTTATATTGGCAAAAGCATCATTAGGTACTGATTTCCCTTTTTCACTGCTGCAACTCCAACATACCTCAAATGTATCATCGTCTATGATTGTATTGCAATTTTGACATGTCCACGACATCAATTCTCTCCATGAATGCTAATACCCAATCAATGGGCAGAAAATAGCTTGCTAAAATTGGAACCAAGCTAACTGTTACGAGTCCGATTTTAATACCTTGCTAGGGCTAATCACCACTTTTAGCAACCAACCTAAAAAAATCGCCATAAAAATAGCAAAAAAATCAATTAAATAGCCTTGCCCATTTGAGAAATCACCAAAAGGAAAAGAAACTGTTATAGGGGCAATATGTGGAATTAAGTTACCATCATCAACTTGCCGAATACTTTGAAAAACAAAAAATAAAAATGAAACAAGCAGTGCATTTCGACTTTGGACAAAAGTCCCATATGCCCCATATGCAGGGATCAATACATAAAGCACAAAACAAATCAGCATAATTTCAGTGGTCTCAAAGTCTGAAAATATAATTACGCCTAAACCTATTAATGTAAATAACACTAGAATTGAGCTGGCAATTTTAAATTTCACTTTACCCCTAACCTCCTGTTAACAAAGTCAATATAGTTGGCTAGGATAAGCGACGATGAAGTAAAAGCCAACTTTTACTTTTTCGTTTTAAACAACTGATTAAGAAACCAATTAATCAATATGTTTTTTAAGAACACGCTCTTTAACATTCTTACTTAACCTTTGAGTATCTTTAATTAGCTTAGCGAATGGCTCCTCCTCGCCAGCATAATAACCGACATAAGAAATATATATTCCGTCTTCGTCATAGGTCACGTATTGAGTTACCCAAGCAGGATGAGCAGGGTGTTCGTCTGTTGTAAAGGCAATAGTGGCTCTTTTCTCATCATCACTAAACTGAACTAAATTTTGCCTCTCAAAGACCTGCTGAGTGTCACCAAACTCATTGTTTACTTGCTCAAAATATTCTTGCCATTGCGCTGTAGTAATTTTTGATGGAGGAAATGGTTTGATTTCCACAGCATTTCCAATGCAAGAAGCAATTAACAATACTAGACATATACATGTTTTCATTTGATAACCTAACGCCACATTAAGCGGCAAATAATAGCTGGCTACCATGTGTGATGCACGAACAACAGCCAGCTATAACTTGTTCGTTTGAGCGCCTTTTTAAGTATTGATTAACTTCTATTTATCTAGTGCGTTTAACTGTGCTTTCTAAAGAACTCGATCACCGAACGATTGAATAACTCAGACTGTTCCCACTGTACCGCATGCCCTGCTTCTGGAATTACCAGAGTCTGACTATGAGGTATTTCTCGAGCTGCTGCTCGCATCATCGAAGGCGGTTGATATAAATCGGCTCCACCAGCAACAAAAAAGGTAGGGATGTTAGCAGCTCGGATTTTCTCCCAAGTAATATTACTTTTAGCTTTTTGACCATGCCTAACTCCATCACCTCTAGATTTTTTCTCCATTGCAATCCATTGCTTTACTCCTTCAGGGTGTGCCCAGCGATAGGAAGGACCAAGCTCTTTAAATTCGGGCGGCAAGTTACCAAAACTTTTAGGAAGAATATTGTCTAGTCGCTCATCAATATTTTTATCCCATAAACCAAAAAGGCTACAGACGATAGTCATACTTAATAGCTTCTCTGGATAAGACACTGCATAATCGGAAACAACAAAACCTCCCGCTGCCAGCCCTAAAATATGAAACTTCTCTACATTTAAATGCTCAACTAAAGCATTAAGATCATCTGCATAATTGCTAGTATCATTTTTTGACCCAGCCGGAGAGCCAAAATATCCGCGTCTTGAATATGCAATGGTTCTAAAGCCTGCTTTTGAAAATGCCGGTTGTTGATAAGGCCAAGTCAATGCACTACCTCTACCGGGGTGCGATAGTACAATTGCAGGCCCCTCACCACCAGTATCCCAGTAGTAAAGCCCTGCTCCACCAGGCAGTGACAAGACACCTTCAGTTACAGGAGCCTGCTTTGGCATTGGTAAATAGCTAGGTTCCACTTTACTAAAATTTAGGTTAGCGTTTTTTGTTTGTGCCTGAACATTACTAATCATGCTGCTTGTCGCTACAATGGCAGCACCTGCAGTGGCTTTTATTAAAATAGCTCTTCGGCTGTCGTTGATTTTCTCAACTTGTTTTTTCATCTTACTTTCCTGAATACAAACTAAACCATAGCTTGATACTTGTTAAACTTACCTATGAATATTTAGCATGAAAATGAATAGGAGATTACTCTCCTATTACACCCAAACTATTTTCATGTGATTTTTTCCACTCACTAACAATAGAATAACCAGGGAGGTTCTTGATTTCATTCTTTGTAAATTGAATTAATTGTTCATCTGTCAAATCTAAATCTACAGTGAATTTACAAGGTTGGTTAACATACCAAGGAGTATCAGTAAAAATTTCAAACCTATTGTTTTCAGGATCTCTAAAATAAATAGACCAAGTAGTACCATGAGATACAGTCTGTATTTTCATTTCAGGTGTTGCTCTTAATGATGAGTTAAAGATCCTTAATTGAGATATAGTGTTAACCCTAAAAGAAATATGATCTATTGGACTTTTAATTGACCGATGCGACTCTCTTGGGTTTAATACAATTTGATGATGCTCATCTGGGCTACGGCTTAAAAAAACCATAGCGTTTTTACCTTCACCTCTATCGGTAACAACAAACCCGAGTTTGTTTGTATAAAAAGATTCCATTTGCTTGATGTCTTGAACATATAATTCGACATGACTTAAATGCATATTTGGAAAATTAATTTTATCCGCGACTGTCATTTTACGCTTAATCTCCTAACGCCCAAATAACGAGCTGAAAATTGTGGGCTATGTTTTAAACTGATAAATACTCTTCTTTGACTATTTTATCGTTTACCCACGTTTGAATATGTTTACCAGTGAACTCATTTACTTTGGAGTCTGAGCCTATCATTTTATAATTGAATATCAACGTTGAAACATTTCCATCGATGCTTTTTGATACTAACTCAACGTTAAACTCTTTGACCGATTCAACAAAGCCTTTTTGCTTGTTGTAAGAATCTCGCATTGAATCAGCGAAAACTTCACCGTTATTTAACATCATGACATTTTCATCATAATACTTCTCACATAACTCAAGAACTAACCCTGCTTGGTTCATGGTGATGAAATCATCTACTAAATTATGCACTTGAGTCGTTCCTAAAATATAACGCCCTACTAAGGACTGATTGAAGTTGATTAATATGTGAGGCTAAAATGTGAGGCTAAGTGGCAAAAGCCAACTGAAGATGTCTCATTTTAATTACTTGTATGTGACATCTTCAGTTTTAAACCGTATGGTTCAAAACCAACTTTTTCAAAAAACTTTTGGCCTCGTTCATTAAATGACCAAACGTCTAACTCAATGTCATCAATCTCTAGCCTACGGCATTCATTCTTCACATATGCTACCAACTCATATCCAATACCAGCTTCTCGCTTACATTCATCAACTCCAATCCGCTGAAGGTAACAATACTGTCGAGCACGTAGAATCTTTGTTTGTTCGGTAGTAACAATATTAAACACCGCATAACCAACAACACAGCCATCTAGTTCTGCCACGATAAACCCTGGTGCACTTAACCTTTCAATCAGTTCTAACTTTGCATCTTTTAACGATATTGGTAGGTATCGCGTTGGACATGCGGCTACGTGAGCTTTTTGTGTTTCAACAACTAAACCCGCAATAATAGATACATCATCTTCACTGGCAATTCTTATTAACACTTAATGTAATCTCCATAGTCACATAATGCCTATTTAGGCCATGATAACAGTTTGCTAAAATGTGTAGTTTAGCGAAACCGAGCAAACGATTAACAGTCCCGCTTTAAATCTTAGTTATGTGTTTTATTCACCAAGCCATCTAAATTTAGCTTCTTTAACTATTTTATTAAATTCAGCTTCGGTGATTTTTCCTCTCGCTAAATCATCTTCTGCTGGCCAAGCAACCTTCTGATATTCGTATTCTATCGCGGCAAGGATATAGCCTAATTTTCTTTCTGTAATATTGCCTTTATGGAAATGATGCATTGCTAGTTTTTTATTCCACGACCTACCTTTTGGTGGTTGTGGCAATGTGAAGTCGAGGGTAAGCAGCCTTTCATCTGAAATTTTTAAACCTTTTGATAATGAGTCTTTTGCGCATTCATAAAGCATATAATCAATTGAATCTTGGAGACCATAAATATGCCAATCAAAACCAGCATTACATTCACCTACAACTCCCCCCTCTTTATCAGTAATTTCAATAACTCTTTCAGCGCAACCTGAGAGGAAAAATAATAAGATTATAGCTTTTAACAAATTTGGGTACATCAATAAACTCTTCTAAATACATAACGCCCAAACAACAGGCAAAACAATATCGGGGCTAACATGTGAAACTAAGTGGGAACGTAGCCAATTATTACGTGTCCATGTTCATTTTCTTGTTGTTCTCGCTTTATAAAACTACTTGATAGATATCTATTTTGAAGCCACGAAAGACAGAGGATTTGATAAATTTAAAGCCTGTTCTGTTGACCACTTTAACAGAGCTAATGTTCGCTGACTCTATTAGAGCGTGTACAGTTTTAAGCTTTAAAGATTTTTTAGCAAAAGCTAAAACCCCCAATGTAGACTCGACAGCATAGCCTTTACCTTGTTGATTAGTAGCAAGACGATAATTAATATGTATTACATCATCAGTATCCACTTTATGTTTATTAAGACCACACACACCAACAAACTCATCCGTAATAGTGTTATAAATTGCCCAATGTCCATAACCATTTAATTCATATTGATTTAGGCAGTTATCAATATAATCATGAATCTGCTCTTTTGTATGAACGCCTACTGTCGAATATTGCATTACCAGAGGGTCAGCTAAAACTTTTGATAAGTTTTTAGCATCATCATTGGTAATTTGACGAATACACAGTCTTTCAGTTTCAACAATAGTCAACACAAACTCCCAGAGATACAGCACGTATAAGCGCTTGTTAAATGTTTTACGTAAACAAAATTATCTTCGACTATTGATTTGTAGCTTTATTCATTAACCATTTAGAAGTAAAACCGGCACTACCAAAAAGGAATGCTACACCTGTTAACCAAGGTAAGCCTCCTTCCCATCCTGTCCATTGAATTTTAGCAAAACCAAAAACAAAGATGTATGCAACAAGTGCCCAAACTAGTACGACACTAATTAAATTTCCAATTTGTGATGACATCACTTTCCTTATTATTTACTACTGTACCAATCAAACAGATAACGCCGCCCCTATAGGAGCAAGTAATAGTTAGTTAAAATAAACGACGCAGGAGCAAAAGCCAACTGTTATTTGTCCTTTTGAGTGACTTGTTAGTTTGCATTGATTTTCAACCAGTTACTTATGTATTGGGTTGTGTTCTTAATTGAAACTACTTCTTGAAAAATTAAGTCAGAATTATTTCTAACTTGCTTTGCTGCCGATATATAAATATCTCTAAAATGATCGACATACTTATCCAAGTAGCTTGATATAGAGCCTATTGAATCTGATTTCGGATTTACTGTATGCCTTTTGATAATACGCGCTAAACATAATTCCATCGGTTGATCTAATAAAATAACGTAATCGATTAATGACGACATTGAATCACGCTCTTTACCAAATGGCTCTTCAATGAAAATAAAACGAGTGCTATTTTTTGATTTTAAAGCTTCCAAAGTACAGGAAAATCTTGGCGTTTTAATAAGAGAAACATTGGCTCCATTTTTTAACCAGGTTTTCATATCTTGAGGATAAGTATCCTCCTCTGTGTGGTCATCAAACAGTAAAAACGGGCAATTAAATTCACTGGCTAATAGCTTAACAATCGTGGTTTTACCTGCACCAGAAACCCCACTAATTGCAATTACTTTTGTGCTATTCATACATCCTCAACTGACAAAACCTGTTAGTAAACTAACGCCCTATAAATGGGCATATAATTATTAGCAAAATAATGAGCAACGAACGACTGCCAACTGGTAGCAGTCCTTTGAGTTGTTTGTTATATGCTGCCAAGCACATACCCAAACCAAAATGCGAATATGGCAATTACCGAATACTTAGCTAAATTGGATTGGTGGTACTGTTTTGATAAAGCAATAGTCATTTGCTCAATTGAACCTTTATACTTACCAAATGAGTTAATGGTATAGGTTGATTCATTGTTCAATTGGCAGAAAAAATCCTTATTCCCATTAAGGAAGTCCCTAAGAACCGACTGACTAATACTCGTTTTATTGGCTAATGTGATTATTCCACACCCCGTTTTCCCATGAGAAGCTAGCGAATCAAGCACTAACTTTGCTTGGTAAAATTCCATTTATTTACTCCCAACCCAAACAGCCATATAACGGCCTTTTAACAGGCTAAAAAATTGTTGTCTAAAATGTGAAAAACGTACAAAGGCAGCGGATATTTGTCTTTGTTTAATTTTTTGTTAGTCGTATCGTACGTAAACTGCTTATAACGCTTTGAGCATAAAGTATTTACAGCCTGTTTTAGGATACCCTTCTTGAACCCACTGAGTTCTATAGCCATGCTTTTCATAAAATGGCATTGCTTGAAAGTTAAGTGTATCTAAGAGACATTTTACACACCCACGCTTTTTTCCTGTCTCTTCAACTGCTTTAAGGAGCTTACTACCTATATTCTGGCCACGTAATTCATCTGAAACCCATAATGTATCTAGTAATAACCAATCTCCAAATGAACGAGCAGCAGCACCTGCTATCACTTCACCTTGATCGTTTTTTATTTGGACAGCTAAGGGAGTTCGTTTACTTACTTCCCAATTAGCCCAATTGAAGTCATCAATTTTTTTGTCAAGGTAATCGATTAATTCTTGCTCTGGGTTTTCTAGTACTTCAATGTTCATGCATACTCCGATTTATCTAATGTTGCTAACGCCTATCAGGAGGTAGAAATAGTTGGTTAAAATGTACAAAAAATGAGTGCTGGCCAACTGTTTATCGTCCACTTGAAGAATTTGTTAAATTTTGGTGGACTCAACTTTTGGTTTTAATACTAAATAAAGTAATGGCCCTACTGAAACAAAACCAACGTTAGCAAGCCAAAAGGAAGAAAATACACAATTGATTTCCCACTCTTTTTATTATCTTGATACATCCAAACCATGGCTAAGAATGCCATGATATAGAGGTCAAATACAACTTGAGCGGTATCAGGACTAGAGATTAATTGATACCCAAAACTGAGTAATGATTGCTCTGCAATGGTCATTGTATACAAGGTATAACCCGTAAACATGAATAATAATATTGCTGAAGTTATACGAAGATTCAAACCAAGTGCCTTTTGCTAAAGTGTGTGAAAATTATAACGCCCATTAAACGCTTGTTTTTGGCTAATACTCTAACCTAATTCTATAACATTTGGATGCTTTTCAGATGAATATTCATGGTATATATCATCGAGGTAAGTACCAAGCTCTGTAGATTTTAAATCAGATGGGATAACAATATCGTAGACTCGTGAACGAATACCGGTATCTGATTCATTAAATAGTTGCCATTCTTCATTTTTTTTAAGAACGGACATCGGTTTGCCAAATACATTAAATTTGATAATCACAACCAAAATCTCCTAGATACATTACGCTCGTATGAGCAGCTTGTTATGTTTTCAGTAAACTAAATATATGATTATTATAAAACCTATCGTTTTTATATATAGCTTTATTATGAACTGCCTCTAATTCGAAGCCACATTTGCCGAGTAAATGCATGGAAGCTGTATTTTGAGAAAAAACAGAAGCGAATAGTCGAACAATACCTGTAGTATTGAATACTGATGATATAATTTCATTTATAGCTTGTGTTGCAATGCCTTTCCTCCAATAGTCTTTTGCAATCCAGTAGCCAATTTCGGCAGAACGTTGGTATTCAAACTCTCCCTTTTCAGCACCTATACATCCAACCAAAGAGCCATTAAGATCTATTGCTTTAACTATACCCATTTGGCTTCCAGTCGAAATCCACCATTTAGCATCTTCTTTTGTATAAGGTGTTGGGATCTTAGATGATAGATATTTAACTACGTCTTTGTCATTCAAAATGAACAATAGTAATTCTGTATCACCTTCATTAAAGTCTCTAAGAGTTATCATCATGATTATTTAATCAGCCAAGTTTGAAGAAAACATAACGCCTAATTAAGAGGGAAAGTTATGTTGGATAAAGTAAACGACGGTGGAGAATAAGCCTAATGCTAAAATTTCACTCTTGAGTGATTTGTTAGGTATTTTTCTCACTTTTGTCTGGAATATCATTACACAAAGCACACTCTACGCCCTTACGTGATTGATATAGCCTCGAACATATAAATATTGCTGTTGTAATTAAAGACCAAGTACAAGCAAAAATTAATGCCTCTTTGAGTGAGTGCTGTTTCAGCAATTCCACTGTAAACAGTAATGCAGCTACACCAAGGAATACTTTTAACGCTCTAACAAACCAAAATTTAAAACCCATTTGAACTCCAAATTAGATAAACACCTAGCGCCCTATTCACAGGTAATAAAGTTAACTATAACAAGCGAGGAAGGATAAAAATCAACTTAATTTATTTCTATTTAACAGCCTATACGCTTAAGCCACAACAAACTTTTCAGCCGGAACATCCACAAGCGTTGAGGCACAACCACCATGTTCATCGATGTACTGTGAAACTAAATTAAAACCGACCCAATATCCTGCTCGTTTTGGGAACTTTGCTAAATCTTTTCCCCCAAAATATATAGGGTAATCAATATTAGTGTCCTGTAGGTTAGTTTGCATCTTGCTAAATAAATCTCGCCATTCATATTTCTTCATCTGCTCAAGAAATATTGGCGTTACATTTCTGGAAAACTTAGTTTCAAAATGACAAGCCAGCCCTTCAGTGATCAGTATTTGAAACAGGCTATTTTCCTCAACTCCTGAACATTGCCTGACGACATGATGTAATTCATGTGCGATGCTCGCTGTTAACTCATTATTTATTATACTTTCAAGATCATCACGATCAGTATCTAATAGTATTTCAATTAGATGCGGAGTAGTTACACACCCCATAATACCTCTATCAGTTTTATATTCTTCTGAAGTGGGATGTATAACAATATCTAGCTTTGGTAATTCAATATATTTACCAATTTCATATACAGAGTGTTCAGCCTTAGCTTCCAACATACCAAAAACGTGATTGAACTCTTCAGAAGCATTTAAAATGTTTATTTTAATACTCATAACTAGCCTTGTAACTATATGCCTCAGATAGGCATAACCCCATATTAAGAGGCTAAAAATAGACTGCAAAATTGTGTAGTAAAGTGAAACCGAGAAAACGGTTAGCAATCCTACTTTAATTGATTGTTAGGAGCATTACACATCTAGTTTTGTTAATAGTTGTTTCATCGACTGTTCAGGTGATTGTCCCGCAGTATCAATTGATATTACAGCAGAATCCCAACAGTGATAAACTCTATTTTTTACACTTTCCCAGTTTGGTAATACTAATCCCTCTACCGATGAGTTTCGATTTTCAACTCTAGCTTTATGCTCAATTGTATCAGAGCAAAAGATCTCAATATTAATATATTGTGCCATAGAATTAATTGCGGTTTGTTCCCATTCCTTTCTAGATTCAGGAACTGAATTACACGAATCACCAACTACACTGAGCCCTTGATTTAAGCTATCTGATGCTAACCTATAAGCCAATTGGTACCCTTCTAAGTAAATATCTAACCCACATATATCTTTTAAGGATTGCTCGATAGTATCTACGCGTACATATGAAGCCCCAATATGCTTGCACAAAAGCGCTGCTAAAGTGCTTTTCCCTGTTCCTGGCAGTCCAGAAAATATATAAAGAATTGGCATATTCGAATGACACCTAACACCTCATTAGAGGCTAAAAGCAGTTGGTTGAAATAATCGACGAAGGAACAAAACCAACTGTGATTTGTCCTTGCTTAATCGTTTGTTGTAAAACACTATTTTATCCAAGTGCCAATAACCTTAACATCACCATCTTGGCTTTGAAGATAGAGCATATGTAATAAGTCATCTTCAATATCATTGCTCCGAGCTTTCCAGAGAATAAGAACACAGTCTTTTTTTCTAAGAACGCTAAGTAACTTTCGTTCTAAACATAAATTTGACGGCAATTTATCGTTGGCCCATTGTTCTTCAATGACTTTTCTATTTACATCAGTTTTCATAGATTCTGAAATATGTGTAGTAAACAAGTCATAATCTTTGCTATTAGTCCCATGGATTATGGTATCGAGAATAGGATTAGCAATTTTCAAGATTTCTTCATCCGAGTATTCGAAAATATTCATGTTAGGCTCCGTTTTTATAACGCCACAGTTAGCGGCTGATAATAATTAACTAAGATCTTGTAACGTAGCGGAACCTAGTCAACTATATTTTTATATATTTAACAAGTTGTTAGCATACAAATACATTAGCGTTGCTTTAATGCTGCTACAGCTAAACCTGATGTAATAAAGGTTAATCCTGCTCCAATATTTAACCCATTTACTACCTTAGGTTTTTCATGAAGCCAGCCAGCTAATCTCGATGCAAAAATCCCCATGAGTGCGAAACCTACAGCGGTTAGCAAGGCGAACCAAACACCGTACACAATCATCTGGGTAGTAACTGAGCCAAGCTCAGGGTTTACAAATTGCGGTATAAATGCGAGTACAAACATGCCAGGTTTTGGGTTAAGTGCAGCGGATAAAAAACCAGTCATTAAGATGCTGCTAAGTGGTTGTTTTTCAGTAGGTGTCAAACTAATAAGACTTCGTGATCTTAAAACTTTGATACCTAACCAGATAAGGTAACCTGCCCCTATTAGTTTTACAAAGATGAAAGCTAACTCTGAAGTTTGTATTAATAAAGTAAGCCCAAATGTCGCAGTTAATATATGAAATAAAATACCAGCTCCGGAGGCTGCTCCAGAAAAGCATGCTGCAATTTTACCTTGGCTAAGACCACGACCAATAGCCAATATATTATCTGGACCTGGAGATATCACTAAAAGCAAACATGCCAACGTATAAGTAATCCAAACTTCTATAGGGAACATCAATCCTCCTTAATTAAACTAACGCTACATTAAACGCTTGTATGGTTAACACTTAACCAAGCCGACTTGCCCAGTTACCATTATGCTGTTTATCACAATCTTCTTCTGTGTCGTAAGAAACGTGATTGTTAATATTTTTAATTTTAATCTTCATGCCATTAAATTCAGCTTGAATATACAAAGCTAGTTTTTGTTTAAAAGCCGACTGCAAATAATGATCAAGATTTTTATTTGTATCGAAAACACACGTAACTTTTAAACTTTGAGGGAAATTATCATAATTAACCACATGAGTTAACCATTTAAACCCTTGAATATCTTTTAGCGACGCTTCACAAACTTCAGTTAAAACTAAGCGAAGTTGATTATCAATTTTCTTATCAGATTTGCGCATATATTAAAATTCGACCTAACCAACGGTTAAAAGTTCTGCATGAGTAACTTATTATGAAGCCTTTAACACTAGCTTTTTTGTTATATGCACAACTAAAGTGACAATTCCTGTAACGACAATAAATTGACCAAATAAAAGCATAACTAACTTTGGCCAAAAACTTACCTCTTCGGTAAATAAAGGGTGCCAAAAATAAACAAGAGTTAAGTTACCAGGAAGTAGAAGTACTTGATATCCTGGCACTGCTCCCCCAAAAAACTCTGACAAGTTCCAACTAAGAGAAAATGCAATTAACCCTATTATAGTGGCAATGCCACCTGAATAAATTCCAATGGTGACAGATTTAGATAAATTCATATAGTTTCATCCTCTCATTTAACAGGCTGAAAATTGTTGGCTAAAATCTCTAACGAAGAGGAACTGAGTAAATAGTTAGCTGACATGCTTTAAATTTTTGTTAGATGTAATTGTTGCGCAGTAGAGTATAACTGACTTCATATTCATCTTTCATTCCACCTCTGTCCCACCCTTGAGACTTATAAAAAGTATCTGCTCGAGTATTTACTTCTGTGCTTAGAGATACCTTGCTTGCACCTATTGAAAACAACCACTCAGTAGCAAGTTTTAACAGCTCTTTTCCTACCCCTGCACCTTCATTTTCCGGTAAAACAAAGAGTGCCCATATAGAGTAATTCCCACTCTCTGCATATGAAAAACCAATAATCTGTTCATTCTCTTCGCATACCCAACCTCTCCCTAATTCTTCAAGGTAATCTTCATACATTTGTGGAGTGATTAACGAAGGGTTAGACAATACATTTTCTTCGACAGATAACCTTATTTTAGACATTGCCTCAATATCATTAACTGTAGCTGATCTAAATTTCATACGTACATCATTCTCTGTTTTTACACCTAACCGTCATATGAAGCGGCTATTTGCAGTTGGTTAAATTTGAGCATTTGAACGGCTTTTAGCCATTTCCAATAGATTTAACTGCTGTTGCCACTATTTTTATTTTTCCACCAAAAGGTAAAGCGGCTGCTTCTGAAATGGTCCTTGCTGGCCTTCTTCCTTCTGGAAATAAGTCCATGTATAAATCATTAACATCTTTTAGTTCGGTTAAATCTGAAAATGCAATATCAATGTATACTATCTCAGACTTATCGAACCCAGCGGCTTTCGCTGCAGCAAATACATTATCAAAAGCCTGTATAGCTTCTTCTTTTATTGTACCTGCTACATATTCTCCTTTAACATTTACTGAGAGTTGACCGCTTATAAAACACATATTATTTGCCACTACTGCATGACTAATTGGATTTGACCATTGAGGCAAGTCAGCCCCAGTTGTAATGAATTTTCTATCGTCCAATTTAATCCCCTTGGCTAATGATCAACAATGATGGCTAACGCCTAATTAACAGGCTAAAGTATGTTAGGTATGGTCAACAGTTCTTATCCACCTTAAAAACTTGTTCGTCTATTAATTATTTTTAACTGTTTATAGTTACTTCTCCACTATTGGAGTCATAATCAACGGTTAAACCAACTTGCTTGTTATAGGTATAAGTACAAGTATTACCACCATTATATGTCGCCTCAAAGTCACTGGAGTCATCACCTGTCACCAATGCATCTTGTGAATCAAGAACCGCCCTCCAAACATCTAAACAATCATTTTCACTATTAAGTGTTAAACTAGTGCCTCTTGTGTCAGCGGGGTAACCAGCGCTATTTACACTTAAGTCACCTCCTGCAACAGGATCTGAAATCTCTATAAAATTCTGCACTGCTTTGTTATTAGCGCGTATTAACCAAGCAAGGTGAACTTGGTTCACACCACTTTCAAATGCTGCTGATACCCCAAGAAATACAGCCTCATCCGCATCGTCAGTTAAATCGATAAACTTAGGTGCTGCTGTAGCTGCCAATATACCTAAAATTACGATTACGACTACCAATTCTATTAATGTAAAACCATTTTGTTTATGCAACTTATAATTCCTCTAAAACTTATTACGTAACTCAAAAACTGAGAAACGGCTAACACCCAATTAACAGGCTAAAAATTGTTAGCTAAAATTAACAACGAAGAAGCAACTATTTCTTCTCCTTGTTGAATTACTTATTATATTCAAATGACACTATATAGGTTTTATCATATGAACCGTTTCAGGTTTAAACCCTATATTTTGATAGAAGCTATCAGCTTTTTTATTATTGGCAAACACTTCGAGATGTAACAACCTACAGCCAAGATTTTTAGCCCACTTTTCACCATGCTCTATTAAAAGTTTTCCTACCCCTAAACCTTGTGATTTAGGAGAAACCGCAAGTAGAGGTATAGTCCCACATGTTTCGCCTGAAATGCTATCTTTACGCGTCCGTACATGAATAAAACCTAATGGTATCTTATTGGTTTCAGCGATTAATGTAGTACTTGGTTGCACTGTTTCTACAAGCATCTCAGAAATATAATCGTCTTGCATTTTTTGCATAGTATCATCTGAGTGCCACTCTAATTGAGCAACTTCCGCTAGAAAAGGTGATAGCTCAAAAATAAACGGATAGTCACTTTCTTGTGCTTCTCTAATTACAACTAAATTTTCCATACAAAACCTAACTATTACTCTTAAACCCGAATTACATATAATGCCCATTTAATAGACGACTTGTTAGCACTATTTACTACGTACTAAACGCAACTTTGAAAAATCTTCATCACCAGCACTAATGTAAGACTCATTTCTAAGTATTACATTTATATCCTTAGAAAACTCAAAACCTAATGAGTGCTGATGAGAGTTAGCCAAATTAGCCAAATTAGTGGCATCAAAAAAATTAAAACGTAAATCGTTAATTGTAGAGTTTTTTGTCAGTAGTAATCTCGGTTGATTTCCTTGAGGGCAATAATGTGTCGCCATTAAGTTTTCATTATCTAAATGGTACAAGGTAAAGGAATGTTTTTTCCCCTTACGCAACCAAGTTTCAACTAATACAGAGTTATTAGCAATGAGTTCAAAGGACACTGAAAAGTTAGGGCTTTTCCCTCCTTCTTTTTTCCAAATACCAACCAATGATTTCATTTCATCAAATGCTTTGACCGCATTAAGTTGTGTATTTGCATTAACTGCAGATGGCATTAATAAAAATAAAATTGATAATAAAGTTATGTTTAACGATTTCATTAAAACTCCTTATAGGACTATAACCTCACTAAGAGGCAAATCATTGTTGGTTAAAATGTTGAGGAACGAAAACAGCCAAATCGGCTACATTGATTATTGTACCTGTCCAATTTGTTCAGTCTTTGCGCTAGCTAGCTGAACCCAAGCTCTAATATCTTCTCGAACTTGAGGTAATGGGCGTACACCCGGCTCCAAAATAACATCGTGAAATTCAGAAATATCAAAAAGATTGCCCATCGTCTTTTGCGCACTCTTGCGTTCAGACAAAATCAAATCAGCACCGAGTATATAACTCAGCGATTGACCCGGCATCGCAATATAACGATCGACTTCTATTTCTATTTCGGTACGAGACATCACTGTATTTCCCATCATAAAGCGAATAGCATCTTCACGCGACCAACCGCGAAAATGAAGTCCCGGCTCAACAATAAGGCGGCTCGCCGCCCAAAGATGCTTTGTGATCATACCCTGTCGATCATACGTTGAACTATAAAGTTCCATTTCATCTGCAAGATATTCAGAGTAGAGTGCCCAACCTTCAAGAATACCTGAATTATAACCGGTGGACGGATCCTTTCTGGGATATGAGGACCAGAGATGGTGACCGGGGACTCCTTCATGGAAAGCGATCACCTCAGCCATCAAACGGCGCTCATTTGGACGTGACGGGTTTATGATATATTGGGCTGGCGAATGATTTTGAGCTCGCCCGTAGTAACCTGCAGGGGCAGACGCTTGTAAGTATTTTGGCATTTCGCGAACAATGATTTCTTTTTTAGTCCGTTTCGAAAATGACAACAAGGTTTTATCTTGCGCCCGAGCCAGCGCTAATTCTGAAATAGTAAGTAACTCTTTAGCAGTAGTGCGATTACCTTGAATTTGAGTACGCAGAGCTGTAAGCATACTCTCCACTGTATCACCTTTCTTTCCCGTTTCGAGTAATTGAGCGCGTGATTCCTTGAGAAATCGTTTACCGATTTCTTCAATTTCATTTAGGGATGGGCTCAAGGTGGTCCACCATGTTACCGCATCAGAGAAACACTCCCCCCCACCTTTGACTTGGGAAAGTCCGGGAGCTGTATTAGCTATAGGGAGATATTCGTTATAAAGAAATTTCTCAAACTTTAAAACTGCTGGCGCAATACTTTCTCTAACAAGGGAGTTCCATTGTTTCGCATTTTCATTTTCAACATTTTTAAAGGTGTATTTCGAATTAACCATAGTCAGATCAGACAAAAGGTCACGAACTTGTTGTTGAACTCGAATAACTACTGGGCGTGGCGCTGTTTCTGCAGAATTTATGCTTAAGCGTAATGTTTCCGTAGCTTGCGTTAATGCAGCAGGGACTTGAGACCAAGTTGTGATGACTTCACCCACATTCTTTGGCCCAGCCGTTATGATGCTCTGCCACTGTCTAGGCCACTTCACTTGCCAACCGATCACCTGATTAAGGTAACGCAGATCCGTTTTACAGTTTTTAAGTGCTTGACCAGCAAAGCCGCTATCCGCCACAAGTTCTTTACTCTGTGCGCTAGCACAAAGTGCTATCAATATGGCCATGAAGGCGATTAAAAATGTTTTCACTCGCTATATCCTTTTTAAGTATCTATTAATACGCAATGCTTAATTATTTACTGCATATTTAACATTAAATATTTAACTGAGGCTAACCGTTAACTTCAGCGTACTAACGCCCATTTAACAGGCAACTTTATTTGTCCGTTTAAACGCCTTGTTAGACGGTTTTTTCTTCAAGCATCAATATGTTGCCACATCCATCTTCGAACATATTCATTAAACCCCACTCAGAGTTATTTAATTCAGGGCGCAACCTTACCCCTTCCCCTTTCAGCCTTTCTAATTCTGCTTCTACGTTTTGAGTAGAAAAAATCATTATCGGTAGGTTAGCCGTATAAGCAGACGTTTGATAACTTTCAGCAAACGTTCCTTTACAAGGCTCTAACAAAATTGACGTACCCAGAGGATCTTCTAAGGAAACAATTATTGCTAAATTTTGCTCTGGTTTAAATTCCTTGGTAATAAATCCAAGCTTTGAAGTGTATATTTTGTGAGCTTCAATTGGATTTTGTACAGGAATACTAATTAAAGATAATTTCAAGTGATACTCCTCATTATGAATTCTGCCTAACCCCCACAGTAAGGGGCTGATTAATAGCTTGCTAAAATGTAAAGTGAAGCGGAATCAGCCAATTGTAATTTGTTCAGCTTGAACTGCTTATTATATGGTTCTAAACAACATCAATAAGTTGTTTACAATTCATCTTTCCGCTCACCTAAATCACATTTTTTGCAATTTAATTCGTGACCTATCATCGAATTACGACCTAACTCCGTGACTACCCAAGGTCTCTCCATAAACGGAGGGTTATTCCTAACATGCTGAAAATGACCACATTGCAACTCTGCTACCCAGTCATCAACTTCATCTCTATGATAACCAGTAATTGATTGTTTCATCTAACCACACAACGTTCCAAGAAGGGCTTATATTAGCTAACTAAATTGTATAACGAAGCGAAATTGAGCCAACGGCTAGCCGTTCCGCTTGTGTTACTTGTTATGTTCCACTGCACCAAGCTTATGTCTATTTTTATACACTATCGCGAAAGCTGCAGGGTAAACAAGCCAAAAACCCGAAACAGGCATTAAGACTACACCTATTGTTGTTAACACTAAAAGCAACACTCCAATTATGCTTGGAATTTCTAATGTTTCATGCTTTTCAATAACAGCTATAGTGAGGCTTGTAATAAACAATAGAAAGCCGAAGAGAATAAACCAAGCGGCTAATGCTGTTTTTTCCGAGTTAACAGAGCTTAATAATCCGTTTGAAAGCATTTCACTATATACACTCCCAAAAAACATAATCCCTACAACAGTGTGACCAGCTGATACGAAAATCAACCACTTGCTAATCCATGTTTTCATATTTATACCTTTTTTCGAAAAACGTCATGCCCATTTAAGGAGCTGAAAATAGTTTGCTAAAATTGTGAAGCGAATTGGAACTGAGAAAATTTTTAGCAGTCCCGCTTAAAGTTATTGCTATGTGATTTAAGACATTAACTTAATTTCTCTTTCGCAATAGATGAAAATTGAGGGGCACTCTTTCGCTCCCAATGAATCAATAGTACAAACTGGTTGTAGTCATATCAATAAAGATTCGATAAATACCAACCCTAGGCCAATACTTGCCATATATAAGAGGAAAGTCAGAATATACACCAAGACTGTATATAGCCATGACTTACCATACATATGCTTAAGGGAAATAAGCGGGTAATAGGCCAGGTAAGCTATAAAAGGATACTGTAACCAAAATAAAGCTTCGTGCATGCTATCGTAATGATTCATTGGCAAAATAATCATTAATACTAGGTAGACTAAAGAGTGCACGTGCAAAGCAAATATTAAATTGAATACAAAAAGACTCTTTCGATAAAATATTTGAACCAACAAAGCGTAAACTGGCAGCATCACAAACATCAATTTAGGTACTTGCTCCAGAGTTCCAACTGGAAATAATAAAAACGCAACTTGAATGTTGATTTGTTGACTTGCTGTCGTTTGAATCAGGGAAATGATGACAAAAAACATCAAGCTGATCACCAAATACATGCGTAAAGGTGGTGTGTAACGAATCCGTCGTCCTTCTACATACTCTTTGGATAATCGACCAGGAGAGAACAAAAGCATTTTCAAGGTATTGGCTAGTCGACCATCAATATCCAACATTTCATGTAATGCTTGAACAGCAATTTTTGAAAACGACTGATGTAGATTTAATGTTGGTTGACCACATTCAGAACAATACTTATTTTGTTGTTTCAATGAAGCTTTACAGTTGAGGCACCGACTCATACGCTTTTTAATCCAAAGTAAGTTGATGTTACTTTATAACGGGTGACGCTGTTTAGCGAATGAATTGACATGGTCATGACTCCTACAAAAAAGCTTCTAAATAATAAGTACTAAATACAATTACTCTTGAGAGGTAATTAGGCTATGTAAGTACATCAAAATAGAGCCGTTAAAAAAGGAGGAAAATCATAATACAATGCCGCTTGATTTGAAAGTACGTTGAGTTCTATTTAGAGACCTGAAATATCCACTCTTATTAAGCGGCAAAATTGAGTTAGCTAAAATAGTGAGAAACAAACCGTCCGCTGTTTTTTTTAGCCCTTGTTCAACTTCTTGTTATGCAATCACTCCGACCAAACTGCGAACTCATTTCCATTTGGGTCGCTAAAGTGAAACCTTCTGCCACCAGGAAATGAAAATATAGGTTTAACTATTTTTCCTCCTGCTTTCTCAATTTTATCTTTGGTCGCTTCAAGTAAGTTGCTATAAAGCACAATGAGAGGACTGCCAGTTTTAGTAGAAACAACTAAATCGGATTTAAAAAAACCACCATCAACCCCTTGAGCAGCAAAACTACTATATTCAGGACCATAGTCCACAAATGACCAGCCGAAAACGTCACTAAAAAAAGTTTTTGTAGCTGCAATATTCTTTGCTGGAATTTCAATATAATTTATTTTATTGTTTTTAGTCACTTCAGTGTTTCCATCCTTAATATCACCTAAGTTATTTGCACTTGTATTAGCGATAAATAAAGATAGCGCCAATGCTAGAATATATTTCATAAACCTTCCTGATTGCCTAATGCCCTAATAATGAGCAAAAAATTGTTGGCTAACATGTTGAAGAACAAAAACAGCCAGCTATTTTTTGTCCCTTTTTAACACCTTGCTTTACTTGATTTGATGCAAACATATACTTTTGCGTTAGAGGTTTCTACCAGCCTCATATTGTGCAACACCAGCTAATGGTTTTAACCACGAAAGCCTAGTGCGAACAAATATTTCTACATCAACTTTAACTGAAGAGGGATTGTCCAATGTCATTGCATTAATTTCAGCTTCTTGGGTAGAGTCGACACCCTCCCATTTTAAATAGGTTCCGCATTTATTACAGAAAACACGGTTCGCCATTTCACTAAAAGCTATTAAGCCGGTAGGCTTTGTAAGCCATTTAAATTGGCTGCTCGGGACCATAGTAAATACTGAAAAAGGAGCCCCAAGGTGCTTTTGACAATCACTACAATGGCAATTTAAAGTATTAGCCCCTGACAAATCTATTTCATACCGTGCAAAACCACAACGGCAGCCACCTTGTTGAACATTACTCATATTTTCACCTAAATAAAACGATAAGAAGCCAGAAAGCCAATCCGACTTAGATTTGCAACGTAACGCCTTGTTAAAAAGCCAGAATAAGCGACAAAGGTGTAAAAACCAACTGTTATTTCCTTTATTTAACAGATTGTTAGGCGAGACTCAGCCACCCCATTGAATCAGCATATTTTATCAACATACCAATACACATAATAACTACAATACCTCTAAGGTAAGCCGGGTTAATTTTGAATAAACAATGTGAACCAAGCCAAGCACCTAACGCTTGCCCAAGCATCATTAATATCCCGATAACCCATACAATATGGCCTGCAATTAAAAACACAATTAAAGATGCTATATTTGTCGAAAAATTCAATGATTTAGCAACGGCAGTAGATGTTATTAAATCATGTCCTCGACAGGATACTCCTGACAGTGCGAAAAAAGATCCCGTTCCAGGACCAAACATACCATCATAATAACCAATAAATGGGATAACTATGTTTTTATATTTTCTACTTGATAGTTTAGATTTCCCTTGATTTTCAGTTACCTTTGGAGTTATGAGAAAATATATAGCGATAAACAAAAGAACAATTGGAATAACAAACGTCAATACTTTTGTATTTATGAATTGTACAGCTATAGTCCCAAATACAGCTCCAATAAAAGCTGTTAGCATTAAGTATTTGACACTATCCCATTTTATTCTTTTATTTTTAAGCATCATATAGGTAGCGGTTGCAGTCCCCATACTCCCTTGCAATTTATTTGTACCAAGGGCAGATAAAGGAGGAACTCCACTCAAAATTAAGGCAGGTATTGATATTAGTCCGCCCCCTCCAGCTAATGTATCAAGCAACCCAGCGACTACAGCCACTAGGAATAACGTTGAAAGTAATTCAATAGAAAAATTCGCAAACTCCAATTAGGTACCCCTTTCGCCTAAAACTTTTGTTAAACAGCTTGTTATACAACTATCCTCGATGATATCTCATTAGACGTGACTTAGCTGAGGATAGTAATACAACAGAGTACATCTTATGAAACCAAGATAGCGCATGAAAAACGAAACCAAACGAAGAGCTACCCGTTTTGATGTTCTTTATAGGAACAACTGCAGACCCAAAATACAATCGCGTTGTAATGCCTTTTTCACTCTCCACATATTTAATCATAAGCCATGATCTCGTGCGCTTTTGGTAATCACACAATAGCAGTTGATTTTCACATCGTTTTTCCACGTTCCAAGCTGCAAATGTATCCGTTTCTCCATCAGCTAACAGTACAACTTGTGCATCTGAAGACGGTTTTGATACTACCCATTTTAAAATTGACCGCTCTAACTTAAAAACGGATGTAGTGTAAAAGGCGTTCACATATTGAGAATGAGTTACCGTACTAGAAATATCGGTAAAATAACAGTCGGTGTAAGCTCCATTCTTCTGATAGGTATTCAGTAATGCATTATCTGGAAGCGGGCATGACTCTATTGAAAACATGATTTAGACCTTTCTGAACAAAGTACGACTTAGAATTAAACAATACATCAGCTATAACTCTTGTTGCTTAACGCCACACAAGTGGCAAAGTAATGCTTGCTAAAATGTGCAATTAAGCGGAACCGAGAAAGCGTTACGTTTCCCTGTTGGTTTGCTTGTTATAAGCAACCTACTGATAATCTAATAGGCTTAATTTTTCTTTTACACACACATTAATTATTGCATCTCGCTTAGCTAATTTACAAAGGTATTTAGCTAAATGAGTAAATGCTAACGGTGGTTTTTTAAATTCATCAGACCAAATGGCTAACATGAATAAAAAATAATCACAGGCACTGATAGATTCGCCAATAAGAAAATCTTTATTTTCAAGCTCTCGATCGAGCAATTTGAACATATCTGTTATTCTTTCTTCTTGTGCTTCAATAATGCTATCAATGCATTTATCATCAGTTGTATGTTTATTAGGATAAAAATATACCATTAGTTCAGCTTGAACCGTATTTGTGAGATACATTATCCATTGAAAGAATAACGCCCTATTCTTATCCCCTACTTTAGGTATTAAATTTGAAGAAGGATTCATTTCTGCTAAATGAATACAGATCGCAGGACTTTCAAAAATAGTTAAGCCATTGTCAATTAAAGTAGGAATTCGACCTGCAGGGTTTAAAGCCAAATAATCAGAAGATTTTTGTGCGTTACTTTTTCTATCTACAGTGATTAATTCGAAATCCACTTTCAGCTCTTCGAGCATAAAGTGAGGTGCCATGCTGGCATTTAATGGATAATAATACAGCTGGTACAATGAACTCTCCTTTTGACTTTGTTTATAACGCCCCATTAAGGGGTAAATAATCGTTGGTTAACATTGTGAGGAACGTAAGCTAGTCAACTATTTAACGTCCGTTTGAGTAACTGATTAACTGAATTTATACAAATTTTTCCAGTACATAATTCGTCAGCACTTGATCGCGAATTTTTACTTGTTGCTTTTTAACTTCTTTGAAGCCGTAATGCTCAAAAAATGGTTTTGCGGTAATACTTGCATGTGAATATAAACGACTAATGCATTTCTTTTGTCCTGTAGCGATTAGTTCTTGTATTAAGGCTTTACCAATACCTTTACCTTGGTGGTTCCAATGACAAAAAAAATGGTCGATATAACCATCATCTTGAATATCTGCATAACCTACAATTTCGCTATCTAAAATAGCAACAAAAGGATTAATCGAGCTGATTCGTTTATCCCATTCAGATTGATCATAATCGTCTGGAGCCCAAGCTTGAACTTGTTCTTCTGAATAGTCTCTAATATTCACATTTCGGATTGTATTGAAAAAAATTTCTCTTAAAGCTGATTCATCACCATTTTGAAAATTTCTGATAGTAAGCACCACTACCTCCTTATTCAGTGAACGCCCACATTAAAGGGCTTTTTATTAGTTTGATAAAATAATGTAGCGAAGTGAAACCGAACAAACTGTTAGCAGTTTTGCTTAAACAGCTTGTTATTCAGATTTTACAGACTTTTAAGATAATCATCTACTTGTGATTGGTTATTAAATTCAATCACGGCTATGCCTTTAGCCTCTTCATGCTTTAATATGCGGGAATAGTTCTTGCGTTTTTGGTGGTATGTTTTAAGCACCCATAAAATGATTGAGTCACGGCTAAAAAAAGTTTGCTTAAACGACTCAATATTACCTGCGAATAATTTCTTTTTAGTCGCAGCTCTTTTAATTGAGCGAGTGATTGAGCGATATAACACTAAACTAAAAGAATGGTTCAACCATATTATTTGGGTAGCTCTCGGCCAAACAACATCACGAGCAACTGAATAGTTACCATCAACAATCCAAGAGTCAGAAGATACGGCTTTTCTCACTAAAGCTCTAAATTCGTCATCAGGCCTTTCTTCCCAATCGGGTAACCAGTGAAGTTGATCTAATTCAACATATTCGATTTGCTTTTTATCAGCTAAATACTGAGAAAAAGTAGACTTCCCGCTACAGCTTGAGCCTATTACTACTATCCGATTCATTACCTAATCTCTAATTGAATACTTATCTGCATACCCCCCAATAAGAAGATTTTAATAGTTGGTTAAAAAAAGTGACAAAGGAGCAATAAATAACTGCACTTGTCTTGTTGAATTAACTTGTTAAGCATCGAATATTAACCGTACCTGCTCTGTACAACGTCTATTGAGTCGACAATAAGCTGCTCAAGAATTGAAATATCAAGATCGGACAACTGTTTGAAGTAGAGACAAGACTTAGTCATCTTGTGCTTACCTAGTTTGGAAAGTAGTGGCTTAATACTCCCCTCGCAATCTAGATACACAACGAGCTCACGACCTCGAATGGCAAAGCCAGCAAGCGGCGCCTCTCCAGTTCTCCCACTCTCGTAAGTATACCGATACGCCCCATAACCGACTATGCTTGGCCCCCACATCTTTGGCGACTGGTTAGTGATCTTCTTGAGTAGCGCCATGAGTACGCGGCAATCAGCTAGTTGATGGGCATTAGCACGGGAGTCAAGGTAGTCATCAACGTTTGCGTCAGTGGCTTTAGTCTTATTCTCTGTCATTGGGAAACTCCACAAGCGCCAAGAACAGGTGTCTTACGCCACTATATGGGGGCTGATAATAGTAAACTCAAATGTGTAGCGAAGCGGAACCAACCCACTGTTATTTGTATCGCTTGAATAACTTGTTATGTGCTTCCACTCTGACAATTCCAACATACTTCAAAAGATGGGTCATTTTCTTCTGAACAGCTTTGACAAACCCAATCTTTACCTTTGCCTCTGCTGTGTGATGAGTTTACTATTTCTATAGCCTGTTCAAAGTCATCGTCATTAGTCACCCAAACTTCAGGCCAAGCATCGAAGGGCGATATTTCCCCCACAGCCCCTTGTGCAAATTCATTTTTGATAAATGTGCTTATTCCTTGTGCATCAATGAGGGTCTTTGCATTGTTCACAAGAAAATGATTTTCGTTGGAATATACCAGCTTCATAATTGAATACTCATAACGCCCATTTAAGGGGCTGATAATAGCTTGCTAAAATGTGAAGCGAAGCGGAACCGAGCAAGCTGTTAGCAGTCCCGCCTTAATTTGCTTGTTATGTGTAAACTGCTGATATATGGCTATAAAAAACCAAGTAATAATAGTAAACCTATAATTACTGCACCAAACAATAGGTACTTACCAAAGCTAGAATTATTTTCAAGAGTATCTTGATGCTGTGCTTTTAATTGAGCCAACTCAGATTCATTAAGCTCGGAACAATGAATACATTTATCTAATGATTCAGGGGAATATAGTTCACATCTATTGCAGCGTTTTTGTTTTGGCTGCTTCGCTCTCATTGCCAGACTCATCCCTACCGACATGGTGAATTCCTTTTACACATAACGCTATTTTAAAAGACAAATGATAGTTGGCTATAATCGCGAAGCGATGGCCAACTGTTATTTGTCCTGCTTTAAAGCCTTGTTAGCATTATTGATATTAGCTCTAGTTTTTAATAGCTTATTGGAGAATTTACTATTTTTATCGAAAACATAATAACTACCGTCGTCCGCATTGGAAAGAGCATTGATTAGCAGTCCAAATTGCTTATTTCTCTCTTTGTCTGCATCAGTAAAGTTTTGAATCATAAATACTCTAACATCGTTAGGTGATTTTTTAGAAACCCATATACCACCTTCTTGGTTAAATCCTTTACATTTAGGATTACCTTGACAAAGAGCAGCAGTAGGTCCAATAAAATAATAGCCATTTTCATCTTGGTACCTAGAAGTATAACGTCCAGGTTTTAGCCCTTGCTCCCATGTAACACCCATTCCTCTAGTCTCTGTGTACTTTAGCTCACTTCTCAACTCAAAGTTATCGTTACTTGCATAATCTTGAAATTTGCTAGGATCTATGGCTACATTACTTGATGCGCAACCAGCCAAGATTAGGGTACTAATAATTATTGTTTTTTTTATCATTTTTTTCCTCATGAATTTACATACACTAAATTGATAATGCTAACGCCCCACTAATAGGCAAATAATAGTTAGTTAAAATAAGCGACGAAGGAGAAAAAACCAACTATTATTTTGTCCTTATTAAACAGCTTGTTAGGATATTTCTTTCTCCATATAGTAAAACCGTTCATCCTCACTGACTACATTAAATCCATTTTTTTTGTATAGGTGATGCGCCGGACTGATTTTAAAAACTCTTAATTTGAGTTTTTTTACTCCCGAGGCTAGAGCCAATCGAGTGGATTCTGAAAGTGCTGCTGCGCCAATACCTTGGTTTCGGAATTCTTCGCTAACTTGGAGGTCCCTTAAATAGCACTCGTCGCTGTCAAATGACAGGCGAATAGCCCCTACCACTTCACCATCTGATAAGATATCCCAATTATCTAGACTTAGAATTTGCTCCAAAATTTTAGGCTGCTCCCAATCAACTAAATAGTGCGCATAATATGGGCGCATATTGTTAAATGTAATTTCTGCCGATTTAGATAAATCACAGGCTGGTTGATATGAAATCACTTTGAGTCTCCTAACGCCCTGTTAATGGGCAAAATTTAGTTGGCTAAAATGTTGATGGACAAAAACAGCAAACTGTTTTTTGTCTTTATTTATTAGCTTGTTATGTCTTTAACTCTAAAACCATTAGTTCTGCATTATGACCATAACTTGGACAGATTGCTGCATTAGGTCTATTTAAAAAACCAAACTTACTCCAGAAAGCACCTGAATTTTGAACCGCGACCAATAGTATTTTATTGAATCCTTGTGCTTTGGCTATATCAATTAGGTTTTTCACTAACTTATTTGCAATCCCTTTGCCTCTCGCTCCTCTCGCTAAAGCTAGATCATGTAAGTACAAATTTAAACTAGCAGTTATAGGGCATTCTTCATGTAATTTGGGAGGTATTTCACTTGGCCACGGATGTGCTAATAAATAAGCTGAAATATTGTTGCCTTCTTTATACGTAGCACAAGTTTTTGGTGATGAAAGCCACTTACTTTTGAGAACATTTACATCTTCTGGCTCAATTTCTACATAAGCCTCTTCTTGAATTTTTAGAATACTACTCCATGAACTTTCTGAAATTAAGCTAATAGACATAATTAACCTCCTGAGACATAACGCTCTCGTTAATGGGCAAAATATTGTTGAGGAACGAAACACAGTCAACTGTGTTTTATTTTTATTCAACAGTTTGTTATATGAAAATTAACAACCACCATCGCCACAACCACCGTCATCACCACCCGCACCAGCAAAACCTCCGACTCCTGAACTTTGTGAATAAGCTAAGAGAGAATCAAAGTTAAACCTAGGCCAACTACCAAAACACTTTTTTGATACGTCTGTACGTAAGTCACCGTAAATTGAATCGAGATTTAATTCTTCAAAGTCAGGCTGTAAGCAAAACATTGCAAATGCATATTCTATATTGTGTTCATATTTGAATTCACTTTCAAATACCTTCTTAACTTCTTCAGCAGAGTAGAAGTCTTTCTTGCCGAACGATTCAATCAATGTAAACGGTAATACTCTAGCAATTTTAGCAATTGAATTTTTCTTAAACATGCTTCCGAACATTTAGCTAAACTCCGTTTTACCATATAACGCCCCACTAAGAGGCAAATAACCAACTGTTATTTGTCCTGCTTGAATAGCTTGTTATATGATTGATAACAAACAGTATTTAGGTTTATTATTTTTTACTAAAACTACTTAAAGCAATACCTAGTCCTGCACCAATTGAAATACCAATACCTAGACCATCAAAGATAAGCAGATCAAAAATAAGACCTATTCCGCCACCCATCGCAATTGCTAACCCCATATTGTTTTTTGGAGGTATTTTCTCTTTATCATCTTCGCTCATTTACGTATTCCTTAAAGTAGCTTTGACACTAATAAATAAAACCATATAACGCCCCACTAAGAGACTAAAAAGTGTTGGCTAAAATGTGAAGCGGAGCGAAACTGAGCCAACTGTTAGCAGTCCCGTCTTAAGTGGCTTGTTATTTGCGCATTACATATTGCTATATTTATACTGCTACTACCTATGATGAAACTTTAACAAATTTAAGAGTCATACGATCTGATTCACCGATTTTTATGTAAATCTCTTTATCTTTTTCTTTCAGTGCAAGACTTGGAGGTAATGTCCAAACGCCTTTCTCATAGTTTTTTGTGTCTTTAAGATTAGAGTTCATTTCTGAGCTAGCTACAAATTTAAACCCAAATGATTCAATTGTACTGATAAGATCTGATTGTTTCCAACGCCCACGTTTCGAGGAAGCTTCGCGATCGCTTTTAGAGCTTTCATCTTCTCTGTGTTGCACGATGGCCAAAACACCATTGTTTTTTAATATTTGCCAAGATTGCTTGAGCCCATTTTTCAACCTTCCCTGATTTTGCCAGTTATGCATTGTACGTGTGATAAAAACAAAGTCTAATGACGCCGCCTCTACCGGTAACCCTTCAATGGTTGGTAACCAAGTACCAATCGCGTTATTCCCATATAAGTTTTGTTCATTTTTTATTTTCTCCGGATATGCAGAAAGTTTTTTTGCCCAATCAGGCCACTTTCCATAGTAAGCGGGATTGTGTTGCAACCCCACATACCTCCCTTTATCTTTTAATAAAGGTGCAAGTATATGGGTATACCAACCGCCGCCAGGTGCGACTTCACCTACAGAAGATGTTTCATTAATTTCAAAAAAACGTAACACCTGTTCTGGGTTACGGAATTCATCTCGCTTGATTTCTTCCGCTGAGCGGTAAGAATTATTGTGAACTGAATGCCAAATCGCATCTTTATCATTTGAGCCTCCTAAGGCATCATTTACAAATAATAAAAGTGTAATGCCTACAATAAAACTATATTTACTCATTTTCTATTTCCTTATATTTAAGCCTGAAATGTTAGTTAAGCTTACCATCGCATATAACGCCTATTTAAGGGGCTGATAATTGTTTGCTAAAATGTGTAGCGAAGCGAAACCGAGCAAACTGTTAGCAGTCCCGCTTGAAATTCTTGTTAGGCATTTATGAATGCCATACGTTTAATTCAATCTCTTTAAATATAATAAGTATGCTTTCAACCTCACTATTTAGAAATGAAATTTCGTCATTTCCAATTGGTAAACCATGGAGTTCATTGCTTGTATACATAGCTATTTTTGATATTAACTTATGAGATCTCAAACTTGCAATCAACCTTAATTCATCGGCTTTCAAATAAGAAGAAAACAATAAAATTGTTTCACAGTGAGGAATCATTTCTTTGCAAAAAAAATCAAACCTATAAATCCAATTATCGAGTGAATGCCGTGTTTTACGTAATGGCACATTCTTTAAAAGTAACTCGATTTCTGAGTTTATAGGATAATAACCCTTGATAGTTGCACCTTGCCCCTCAGGCCAATTAACCTCCCCATTATTTCTCGTTACAGCAATATGATAAAGCTCGGTTAATAGTATTTCTTTGAGTTGTATTAATTGTTCTATATTACTGCTGATTACAGGGCTAACATTCTTTCTAGAGTTGAACTCTTTCATATGGACGGCAATAAAATAAAAGAGAGTGGCCGCAATAAAAGAGTAAGCTAATCGAACAATAAAATCTGATAACAATGCCGCGCCAGAAAATACTTCGCTAGAATTTTTGAATACCACATCCAATAGAATTACCACGGAGATTGAAACAATCAATATAATTGCGAGAGATTTTCTAAAAGATGTAAACAGACTCATATGCAGGAACAATCCCAAATGCCTAACGCCCCATTAATGGGCTTAAAATTGTTTGCTAAAATTTTGAGGAACGAAAAACAGCAAACTGTTTTAAGTCCTTGTTTAATGGCTTGTTATGTGTAAATTACAACGAGCCTTCGTATTCTTTTAAATAGTGGTCGATTTCATATGCAGTGCCAGTATGAACTAATTTACCAGTGTGCTTATTAACTATAATTGGAGCATTGCCGCCTACCATATCTCGAAAGTCTCCTGAATTTAAGAATGCAGTACTTTGGTAAAAGAATACCCAGCCCCAATCTTTTTCGATGGTTTCACCTTTCAGTAATCCGCACTCAATATCATTTGAGATACATGGATCTTCGAGCTCTGATAATACTAGTTTTTCAGCTTCAGCGAGATTCATACTCTTTACACATAACGCCCCATTAATGGGCAATTTATAGTTGGCTAAAATAGTGAGGCACGAACAAAAGCCAACTGTAAATTGTCCGATTGAATGCCTTGTTAGCTATACGTTATGCGAACTGTTTTACCGTTAAAGTCTTGAGGTAATTGAATAGGCGGTTTTTAACTTGTGGAGTTAACCCTAAACTAATTAAGAACGTTGAAAAGATAGAAATGAACATAATACTTTTGATTATTTTAGCGCCCGTAAGTAACGCTACAAGTATTAATAGAGCAACATAACCTAAACCAATTAAACCTAGAAAAAGGCACATTCCCTTAATATCGTTATTCATAATTTTCCTTAACTGAATTTTAACTTCGCTTATTCTAACCTAAAACGTGAAAACACACTCATATTTGATGGTATTGCTAACGCCCCAATAAGGGGAAATTTATTAGTTGGCTAAAATTGTTGAACGCAGTGAAAACAGCCAACTGTAAATTTTCCCGCTTGATTGCCTTGTTAGGTGTCTTTGCTACTAGATAGCAAATCCATAGCATTTATAAGAAGTTCATGCTCTTCTGTACCTGATTTCAGGTGCCATGCTTTGCCCAAACAAAGCCCACCAAATACCGAAAATGCAGCAGAAGTAAAACCAAACATACTCTCGCTAAAAAAAAGAGCCACCTGAGGAATAAATGTAAAAATTATAAAGACCAGACCTAAAATAAAATATATTACTTTGTCTTTATTCTGTTTCTTCAGATAAATTTCTAGCTTATTTGCAAATTCCAATTTCGTCATAAATCCTCCAGTGATATTTAGACACCTAACGCCTTACTAAGCGGCTATAAATGGTTGGCTAAAATTGCGAGGAACGAAGCTAGCCAACTGTTTAGCGTCCGTTTGAGTAACTTGTTATATTTTTATTTTCACAGCCCCAGCTTTTTAATTGAAGTTGTATCATAAAATTGAAACTGGATAGAGCAATCATTTTTTACCATTTTACGCCAAACTACAATATTACGTTTTGCATTGTCAGTGTTCCAAAACGCCCCAACTAGCTCAAGGTACTTGAGAACAGCATCTTTATTCCCTTGTTTATATAATACTCTAATTAAGGTCATATCAGGGCCAAAACTACCTAAAGTTGGAGAGCCTTTAGTTTTGGTTGACTTAAGGAGATAACGAATTGCTTCTTCAGTATTTCCTGAGTTTAAAGCCAACCAACCCTTAGCAATATTTGTTAAATGCGGCATATTTCCAGATTTTGCATAGGAAGATTTCTTTTCATCGATTTCTTCAAACCTACTAATATTTTTCAAAGCTACTTCTTCAGAATCAAACCTCGCACTCAGTACGGTATTTCTATATAAGAAAAGCTCTTTTTCCATATCATCTAAACTACTAAAAGGATTTTCTTTAAGTTCAACCATCGCTTTTTCGTAACTCTCTTTATAGAGTTGTTCGTAAAATGCTAGTCTTTTTTCAACATACGCGTTGTAATTAGGATCTTCACAGCCAGAATATTGGCTTGCAAAAGCATTGGACGTTAACAAAACTATAATTGCTATAAACGTGATTTTCATTTGATATCTACTTCCTTGTTCGACGGTTCGTCCAAAATATAACGCCACGTTAAGCGGCAAAAAATTGTTGGCTAAAATTGTGAACGGAGTGAAACAGCCAACTGTTTTTTGTCCGTTTGAACGCCTTGTTAGTTTGCGTTTTTCTTCTTACTATCAGCAAGTAAGAATAAGCCAGAAAAAAATAGGCAGCCAAGTCCCATCCAGCCTGCCAACCTACTATTTGCAGCGTATTTCTCAACCAAAACTTCATGACTTCTAACAGTCACGCCATCTAGTATTAGTTCATATATTGTATGATATGAATTTTCATCAAATGGTGGAGAATGAGAATCAGTTTGATCATATAAAATACTAATGAGTCCACCATTTTTTGCCAAAGCACTATGTGCTTTGCTTATTTGACCACCAATAGAATGATAAACAAGATGAGTGTCATTTTTCTGGAATTTGAATCTAAGTGTATCACCACGTTTCCCTGTAGCTTTGACCCAATCAATATTCCCCTCGATATTCGTTAAATTTACTCTATTAGGAACATTACCACTTATTGAAAACATGATAAGTAAACCAATCCCCAAAATACAACAGATTAAAGCAGACTTTTTCTTATCACTATACTTCTTCATATATACACCGAGGCTTCCATAGCAAACTAACGCCTCGTTAAGAGGCGAATAATATGTTGGCTAAAATAAGCGACGTAGGAGCAAAAGCCAACTGTTATTTGTCCTGCTTTAACGACTTGTTAAGTTACGGCTTAGCAAATTGTGAAAACTTTCTTGAGAGGTAAAAATAATAACCAACCTCAAAGGAAGCTATAAACAAAACATCTATAGGTTGAGTAGTCATAACCACAGAGTCACTAGAGTCGATAAAGGAATAATATATAAATGTAACTAAAACAACTACGACCAAAAAACGAACTGTGGTAGGTAAACCTAAAGTCATAAATCTTAAGATGAAATCTTTACCGTCAGCCTCCTCGTTAACTTTATAGCAATATAATATCCCCAAAATAGTTATTACTGTAACAACAACAGTATTAATAGAATCATAGGCAACATATTCAAAGCCAGAATTAAGATATGGGTCAGTTGCTAGTAACATTAATATTGAAAGGGTTAAAAAGTATTTCAATTGTTCTTTTTGAGATATACCCTCAGATTTCAATTCTTGAATTAGAGGAGATACTTTCCATATATACATAACTTTCCTTAGTAACTTAACGCCCATTTAAGGGGCTGATAATAGTTTGCTAAAATGTGTAGCGAAGCGAAACCGAGCAAACTGTTA